>Ga0315295_10000509_pt1 | contig 33861 bp, 33 predicted proteins | sample YL17G14_0_MG_FD_204453 | JGI IMG/M metagenome (GOLD analysis project Ga0315295, IMG submission 204453) | Sediment microbial communities from Yellowstone Lake, YNP, Wyoming, USA - YL17G14_0 | ecosystem: Environmental > Aquatic > Freshwater > Lake > Sediment | place: USA: Wyoming | collected...
TCGCGGCGGGCGTCGATACCCCGATCGAGATGATCTACACCGCGCCGCAGGAATTCTTCTTCACCGAGATGAAGCTCGCTTTGTTCGGCGCCGTGTTTATCGCCTTCCCGGTGATCGCCTCGCAGATGTACATGTTCGTGGCGCCCGGCCTTTATCGCAACGAGCGTCAGGCCTTCCTGCCCTACCTGGTCGCCACCCCGATCCTGTTCCTGCTCGGCGCGGCGCTCGTCTATTTCGTGGCCATGCCGCTCGCCATGACCTTCTTCCTGTCGATGCAGCAGACGGGCGAGGGCCAGGTGCACATCCAGCTCACCGCGAAGGTGAGCGAATATCTCTCGCTGATCATGACGCTGATCTTAGGGTTCGGCATCTGCTTCCAGCTGCCGGTGGTGCTGACGCTGCTCGCGCGTGCAGGCCTCATCACTTCGGCGCAGCTGAAGGCGAAGCGCCGCTACGCCATCCTCATCGTCTTCATCGTCGCTGCGGTGCTGACCCCGCCTGACCCGATCAGCCAGATCGCGCTCGCGCTACCGACCATCGCGCTCTACGAGCTCTCCATCTTTGCGGTAAGGTTCGCCGAGAAGAAGCATGCGGCCTCCACGGGCGCGACCTCGGCGCCCGCCGCCGGCACTCCGGCACCAGCCGCCAAACCGGATTAAGTCAGAAGGCGCCGCCCCGGCCTCCGTCATCCCGGCGAAAGCCGGGATCCAGTCCTTCAATGGCGCTTCGCGCGCTGGATTCCGGCTTTCGCCGGTGCCCGCGGGTCGGCATGCAAAGCCGACACTCGGGCGGCGCCGGGGCTCCGTCCGGGGACACTACGGTTCCCTGCCAGGAGTTGGCTGACGACCGATGGCTCCGGTCCATCGGCGAAAGCGCGGCCCGGGAAGCCGAATAAAGGCCGCTATGGCGCGCCGAAAGGTGCCCGCGCATCCGTGAGGATGCGAACCATTAGGACTTGCGCTTTTCGGCGCGCCATTCCCCTTCGGTGGGGGGAACAGCCAATCCCGGGCGGTGGAAAGCGCCGCGGGAAGGAGAGCGCATGCCTTTCTCTCGACTGTCATGCCCCGCGCAGGCGGGCATCCAGTAACCACCGCCATTGGTTACTGGATCGGCGGGTCAAGCCCGGCGATGACAATGGTGGGGCCGGGGCTTATACGAAGGCCTTCATACGAGTCGTCCAAAGGATCGGATTAAGCCTTGCTCGACATCAAATGGATTCGCGAAAACGCCGAGGCCTTCGTTGAAGGGCTGGAGAGCCGCGGGTTCCAGACCCCCCAAGAGCTGTTGAATCGACTTCTGAAGCTCGACGAAGAACGCCGTGGAACGATTCAGAAATTGCAAGGCCTGCAAGCGCGCCGGAACGCGGCGTCGAAGGAGGTCGGCCAGGCCAAGGCCGCCAAAAGTGAGGTGGAAGCCGTTCGGCTGATGGACGAGGTCGCCGCTATCAAGGGCGCGATCCAGCTCGATGAGCTGACCGCGGGGCGCCTCGATGCTGAGTTGCTTGAGCTCATGTCGAACGTGCCCAATTTGCCCCTCGATGACGTTCCGATCGGGGACGAGACGGCCAATGCCGTGCTGCGCGTGGTGGGCACGCCACCGAAGTTAAAATTTGCGCCGAAGCAGCATTTCGAGCTTGGCGAAGCGCTGGGGCTAATGGATTTCGAGACCGCGGCCAAGCTGTCCGGTTCCCGCTTCGTCGTCTTGAAAGGTCCTTTAGCGCGACTCGAACGGGCGCTGGCGCAATTCATGCTCGACCTGCACACCGGCGAGCACGGCTATACCGAAGTGAACCCGCCGCTGCTGGTGCGCGACGACACCATGTTCGGCACCGCGCAATTGCCGAAGTTCGCTGACGATCAATTTCAAGCCACTCGAAAGATCACGGAAGCCGAGGTTAGAGCGGAACTTTTACACGAACCTAACCGCTTGGCGCTGGCAGGGCTAGCTGCACCGCAGTCGTTGTGGCTCATTCCCACCGCCGAGGTGCCGCTGACCAATCTGGTGCGTGAGTCGATCGTCGACGAGGTGAAGCTGCCGATGCGCGTCACCGCCTGGACGCCCTGCTTCCGCGCCGAAGCTGGCGCGGCCGGCAAAGACACGCGCGGCATGATCCGGCAGCATCAATTCTCCAAGGTCGAGCTCGTCTCAATCACCACGCCCGAGCAATCCCGCGACGAGCATGAGCGCATGACAGCCTGCGCCGAGACCGTGTTGAAACGACTCGACATTCCCTATCGCGTGATTGTGCTCTCCACCGGCGATATGGGCTTCGCCGCGCAGAAGACTTACGACATCGAGGTCTGGCTGCCGGGGCAGGGGGCCTATCGTGAGATTTCCTCTTGCTCGGTATGCGGCGACTTCCAGGCGCGCCGCATGAAGGCGCGCTATCGACCGAAGGACAGCAAGGACCCGCAATTCGTGCATACGCTGAACGGCTCGGGCGTCGCCGTCGGCCGCGCGCTGATCGCGGTCTTGGAGAACTACCAGGAGGCCGACGGCAGCGTCCGCGTGCCGGACGCGCTTCTGCCCTATATGGGCGGCCTCGAGCGCATCACAGCGACGGCCTGATGCGCATTCTGATCACCAATGACGACGGCATCGAGGCTCCCGGCCTCGACGTGCTCGAGCATATCGCGAGCCAGATCGCCAAGGATGTGTGGGTGGTGGCGCCGGAGACCGACCAGAGCGGTGCCTCCCATTCGCTCACCCTCGCCGAGCCTTTGCGCATGCGGGAACTGGCCAAGCGCCGTTACGCGATCAAGGGCACGCCCACCGACTGCGTCATCATGGGCGTCCGTTATCTGCTCGCGGAGAAGCCGCCGGACCTCGTGCTGTCCGGCGTCAATCGCGGCCAGAACCTGGCGGACGACGTCAATTATTCCGGCACGGTGGCCGGCGCCATCGAAGGCGTGCTGCTCGGCGTGCCGTCGATCGCGCTTAGCCTTGCCATCGGGCAGAACGAGACGGGCCAGCCCCTTTGGGACACGCCCATGCGCCACGGCGCTCCCCTTCTTCGCCGTCTGCTCGATGCCGGCTGGCCGGAGGGCGTGGTGCTCAACGTCAATTTCCCCGATTGCGTGCCGGATACGGTCAAGGGTATCGCGGTGACGAGCCAAGGTCAGCGCAACCCCGATGCCTTGCGCATCGAGGATCGCCTCGATACGCGCGGCAAGCCCTATTATTGGGTCGGCATCGAGCGGCGCAAAGGCCGGCCGCCGAAAGGCACTGACCTCTGGGCGGTGCAGGCGGACCGCATCTCGGTGACGCCGCTGCAACTCGACTTTACCGATGACGAGGCGCGGGCGAAGCTCGCCACGGCGCTCGGCGAATAGGCCTTTCACAAGCTAAGACAGGAGTTCAGAATCGTTCGATCGTGAAAAGAAACGCCTCGCGAAAGGGGCACCGTTCGCCATGGCGAGCGCGCCAGACCAGATCGGCCTGATCATGCAGCTCAGGCGTCGCGGCATCCGTGATACGAATGTGCTGCGCGCCATCGAGCGGGTTCCGCGCGAGCTGTTCGTCGATCCCGCCTTCGCCGACCACGCTTATCAGGACATCGCCTTGCCGATCGATTGCGGCCAGACCATCTCGCAACCCTTCGTCGTCGCCTTCATGACCGAGAAGCTCGAGCTGGACGAGAGCCATATGGTGTTGGAGATCGGCACCGGGTCGGGCTACCAGGCGGCGGTGTTGTCCCATCTCTGCCGCCGCATCTACACCATCGAGCGCTACCGCGAGCTGCAAAAGGGCGCCGACCGGCGGTTCGCCCAGCTCGGCATCACCAATGTCACCACCATCATCGGCGATGGCTGGCTCGGCTGGCCGCCGCAAGCCCCCTTCGACCGCATCGTCGTCACCGCGGCGGCGCCCGAAGCCCCCCCGGCGCTTGTCGAGCAGCTGAAGGAGGGCGGGCGCATGATCATTCCGCTAGGGCCCACGCGCGATGAGCAGTCGCTCGTGCAGATCGACAAGACCGCGGCCGGGATCACCGAGAAGCCCTTGCTCCCAGTCCGCTTCGTGCCGCTGGTGCACGGGCGGGTCAAGCGCTGACATGCGGTCATTCGTGCCTAGCCCGTTGCGGTGCGATTCTTTTTCGCGCGGCCCGACAGCATCGTTAGCAGCTTGTTTACCGTTGCCGCGCTTAACTCTGCCTGGCGGATTGTCGTAGTGTGGTGTAGGGGGTTCCGGGGGATGCAAGCGGGCGTGTTGTGGTCACGGATTGGCCGTTGCGCTCTAACGTCCGCAGCCGTGTCGACGTTGATTTTGGCCGGCGGCTGCAGCTCCGGCACCTCGCGTTTCGACTTTCCCGCATTCAGCCTGGCGCGCTCAACCGATGCGCCGCTCGCCGATCCGAACACTACCGCATCAATCCCCGTTCCCCAGGAATCGGTCTATGCTGCGGGCGATGCGAATGACTACAGGGGCGCGCAGCTGGCCCACAGCAGCCTACCGCCAGTGGCCCAATCCTACACCCCCCAGGCAACGCCCGCGTCCTATTCGCCTGGCGGACAAGGTCTAAGGCCGCAGAAGGCCGCCTATGTCCCGCCGAGCCCGGCGCCGCGGGCCAGTGCAGCCGTGCAGCGCATGGGCGCGCAGTCTGCGCCAGCCCGAAGCGTCACGGTCGCGCAGGGTGACAGCCTCTATACCCTGTCGAAGCGCTATGGCGTTTCGGTCGAGGCGATCCAAGCCGCCAACAACCTCTCCGACATCCGCCTCCATGTCGGCCAGGCCATCGTCATTCCGGGCGCGAATTATTCCGTGGCCGGGGACACCTACAAAGTTCAGAAGGGCGACACGCCGCATGTCATCGCCGAGAAACTCGGCGTGAGCGAGAAGGCTCTGATCGAACGCAACAAGCTCGATCCCTCGCGGCTGCATATTGGACAGGTGCTGTTCGTGCCCACGGGCTCTGGCAAAGCTCCCGGCGCCGCGCCCTCAATGGCCGCCAGCGAGAGCAAGCCTGCCTCCGCGCCGGATATCCATGTGGTGAAGACCACCACCATCCCGGCGCCGGGAAGCTCGGGCGAGGGGACGGCTCATGCAAGCTCTCCGGTGACCGCAGAGCCGACCAAATCCTCGCAAACCCCGGCGCCTCAGATCGCCTCATCGCCCGAGGTCACGGGCGAGGGCGCAAGCCACGGGCAAAACCCGCAAGTGGCGAGAGTCGATCAGCTTCCTTCGCCGGAGCCAATGTCGGGCAATAGCTTCCGCTGGCCGGTGCAGGGGCGCATCATTTCGGAGTTCGGCACCAAGCCCGACGGCGGTCATAATGACGGCATCGATGTCGCCGTGCCGATCGGCACCTCGGTCAAGGCTGCGGAGAACGGCGTTGTCGCCTATGCCGGCAACGAGCTGAAAGGCTACGGCAATCTCGTGCTCGTTAGACATTCGAATAACTGGGTATCCGCCTACGCGCATAATGAGGAGATCCTGGTCAAGCGCGGCGATCAGGTGCGTCGCGGCCAGATCATCGCCACGGCCGGAAAGTCTGGTCAGGTGAGCCAGCCGCAGCTTCACTTCGAGCTGCGCAAGGGCTCGCGGCCGGTGGACCCCACCAAGTTCATGGCCAACGCTCAGGCCAGCGCCGACTAGCCCTCTAGGCGCACGCCTAAACGCCCGGCGACATCCTGAATATATTGGAACGACACGCGGCCAGAGCGGGCGCCGCGGGCAAGCGCCCAGGCCAAGGCCTCGCGCGCAAGCTCATCGTCCTCGACGCTCAGCCGATAATGCGCTGCATAAGCCCGCACCATGTCGAGATAGGCGTCCTGGCTGCAATTGTGGAAGCCGATCCAGAGGCCGAAGCGGTCGGAGAGCGAGACCTTCTCCTCAACCGCCTCCGATGGATTGATGGCGGTCGAGCGCTCGTTCTCCAGCATCTCCCGCGGCATTAGATGCCGCCGGTTGGAGGTCGCGTAGAACAGGACATGGGCGGGCCGTCCTTCGATGCCGCCTTCGAGCATCGCTTTCAGCGATTTGTAGGAGGTGTCGCGCGCCTCGAAGGACAGGTCGTCGCAGAACAGGATGAAGCGCATTCCCCTCGTCTCGCGTAAATTGCTGAGGCAGCGCGGCAGCGTGCCAATGTCCTCGCGATGGATCTCGACGAGCTTCAGATCGCCCCCGTCAGTAGCCTTCACCTGACCGCTGACCTCGGCATGGACCGCCTTGACGAGAGAGCTCTTGCCCATGCCCCGCGCGCCCCAGAGCAGCGCGTTGTTGGCGGGAAGGCCGCGGGCGAAGCGCGAGGTATTGGCGAGAAGCACGTCGCGCATCCGGTCAATGCCCTTGAGCAGGGTGAGCGGCACGCGATTGACATCGGCGACGGGCAGGAAGGCCTCAGGCTCGGCCTGCCAGATAAAGGCTTCCCCCCGGTCGAAATCGGGCTTGCGGGGCGGCAGCGGAACGAGACACTCAAGCGCCCGCGCGATCCACTCGATAAAGCCCCCGATCGGTTCCTGGAAATTCATGGCCGCTTCGTCCCACGCTTAGAGCCGTCCCCCGTTGCAAAGACGAGGCGGGCCGCTATAGTCGCGGCACTTTCGGGGGCCGGACTCAAGCAAAAAGCTCAAAGCCCCATGGGCGGCCACCTTTAAGCCAAGCCAAGGACAGGAGCAATGATCGGAACCGTCTACGCTCAAGCCACCGCCCCAGGGGCGTTCGACTACCTGAATAGCTTGATCGTTCCGACCATGCTAATCATCGGCATCATGTATTTCCTGATGATCCGGCCGCAGCAAAAGCGGCTGAAAGACCATCAGTCGATGATCGGCGGGATCCGCCGCGGCGATACGGTCGTCACGGGCGGGGGCATCATCGGCAAGGTGACCAAGGTCGATGAGCAGGAGCTGCAGGTCGAGATTGCCGACAATGTGCGGATCAAGATCCTGCGCGGAACGGTCTCGGAGGTCAGGGGCAAGGGGGAGCCGGCGGCGACCCCAACCAAGTCCAAGGCAGCGAAGGATGAGTGAGAGTTTGAATTTTGGCTGGGCTAAAACGCGTAGCCCGCTAGCCTAATCTGGAGTCGAGAAGCGGCAATGCTGCATTTTCCCCAATGGAAGGTGATTATGGTGATCGGCATCGTCATTGCCGGCATCGTGTTCGCCCTTCCCAACGTTTTCCCACGCGCGACCATGGCGGAAATGCCGAGTTGGCTTCCCCATCATCAGGTCAATCTCGGCCTCGATCTGCAAGGTGGAGCCCATCTGCTCTACCAGCTCGACGAGGATGAGATGATCGAGGATTGGCTCGGCAACATCCGCGACGACGTCCGCGAGACGCTTCGCCGCAATCGTATCCCTTATACGGACCTGTCGCAGACTTTGGCGACGCGGACCGTATCGGTGAAGATCCGCGAAGGAGGGGATCTCGACAAGGCTTATACCGAGCTGCGCAAGCTTTCCGTCCCGGTGGGCGGCACGCTAGGCGGCTTCTCGGGTGCCCGTAACCTCGAGGTGGATCGCAGCGGCGATAACGCTATCGTGCTCAAGGTCACCGAGCCCGGCCTCAACCAGCGCATGAGCTCCGCCATCCAGGCCTCGATTGAGACCATACGGCGCCGTGTCGACGCATTCGGCACCACCGAGCCGAGTATTCAGCGCCAAGGCCGCAACCGCGTGCTGGTCCAGGTCCCGGGCATCAGCGATGTCGAGCGGCTGAAAAAGCTCATCGGCGAGACCGGCAAGCTCGAATTCAAGCTGGTCGACCCCGCGGCGAACGCGGCTCAGGTTGCCGAGAGCAAGCAAGTTCCGATCGACGATGAGCTGCTCTTTTCGACGAACACGCCGTCGATACCCTACGTGATCAAGAAGCAGACGCTGGTGAGCGGCGAGAACCTGGTCGATTCACAGCCGGGCTTCGATCAGCGCTCAGGCGAGCCGATCGTGAGCTTCCGGTTCGATGCCACCGGCGCCAAGCGCTTCGCCAAGGTGACCCAGGATAATGTGGGACTGCCCTTTGCCATCATCCTCGACGGCAAGGTAATCTCGGCGCCGGTCATTCGTGAGCCGATCCTCGGCGGCTCCGGCCAGATCAGTGGCAATTTCACCGTTCAGGAGGCGACCGATCTCGCCGTGCTGCTGCGGTCCGGCGCGCTGCCGGCCAAGCTCACGGTGATCGAGGAGCGGACCGTAGGGGCGAGCCTCGGCGCCGATTCTATCGCCGCCGGCAAGAAGGCCACCTTGCTCGGTTTGCTGCTGGTGGTGCTGTTCATGTTTGCGGCTTACGGCTTGTTCGGCCTGTTCGCCAATATCGCGCTGCTGATCAACATTGCACTCATCTTCGGCGTTCTCTCCCTCATCGGCTCGACGCTGACCCTGCCGGGCATCGCCGGCATCGTGCTGACCATCGGCATCGCCGTGGATGCGAACGTGCTGATCAACGAGCGCATTCGTGAAGAGATACGCGCCGGCAAGTCGCCCCTTGCCTCGGTCGAGGCGGGCTATACGCGGGCCATGTCGACCATCGTCGACTCCAACGTGACGACACTGATCTCGACCCTCGTGCTGTTTTGGCTGGGCTCAGGGCCGGTGCGCGGATTTGCCGTGACGTTGAGCATCGGCATTCTCGCCTCGATGTTCACCGCCGTTACCGTGACGCGGCTGATGGTGGTTTATTGGCTGCGCCGGACCCGGCCTGCCATGGTGCCGATTTAGGGATAGCGACATGTTCAGGGGTTTTCATTTCGTCCCTCCGGATACGAAGATTGGCTTCGTCAGATTGCGGACGATCAGCTGGGTCGTTTCGGCTTTGCTGACGGTCGTGCCGCTCCTGCTCGTATGGAAGGTTGGGCTGAACTACGGCATCGACTTCCAGGGCGGAACGTTGATGGAAATCAAGACCAAGGAGAGCGTGGCGGACCTCGCGTCCATTCGCGCCAAGGTGCACGGCCTCAATCTCGGCGAGGTGCAGATCCAGGAGTTTGGCGCGCCGGATGACGTGCTCATCCGCATCGCCGCCCAGCCGACGGAGAAGGAGCAGCAGGAGTCGATCACCAAGGTGAAGCAGGTGCTTGGCGATGACGTCGAGTACCGCCGCGTCGAGGTGGTCGGGCCTACCGTCTCCGGCGAATTGATCGCCGGCGGGACCTTGGCGGTGGTAATCGCTATGGGTGCGATCCTGCTCTACATTTGGTTCCGCTTCGAGTGGCAGTTCGCGGTCGCGGCCATCGCCTCGCTGGTCCATGACGTGACCGGCACCATCGGGCTCTATTCCGCGTTGCAGCTCGAATTCAATCTGTCGAGCATCGCCGCGATCTTGACCATCATCGGCTATTCGCTCAACGACAAGGTCGTGATCTTCGACCGGATTCGAGAGAACCTACGCAAATACCGGAAGATGCCGCTGGCCGAGCTGCTCGACTTGTCGATCAACGAGACGCTGTCGCGCACGGTGCTGACCCATGTGACGACCTTTCTCGCCATGATGCCCTTCGTCATTGTCGGGGGAGAGGCCATCTTCGGCTTCGCGCTCGCCATGGTCTGGGGCATCGTCATCGGCGCGTATTCTTCGATCTATGTGGCTGCCCCGCTCCAATTGATCTTGGGGGTCAGGCGCGATGGCGGCATGACCACAGCGCCCGCCAAGGCGGCGAAGGCCGGAGCCGCTGCGCGCGCCTGAGCCTTACGCGGTCGGCTCTTCTTGACGCATGATACTGCCCGAAAAGCCTCTCAACTATTCGGGATCAGGCTTTCTTGATGCATGATCTTGTCCGTAAAGTCTCTCAACTTTTCGGGATCAGGGTTGAGGACGGAAGGCCTTGGATGAACGGGAACAAGAGGCCGCGGTCCGGACGATCGCGCGCGACCGCGATCCGGACCGGTATGCGAGCGCTTTGTTCGCTCCACGGACGTCCCGCGAGGACCTTTTCGCCCTTTACGCCTTCAACACCGAGCTCGCCCGCATCGGCGAGCAAGTGAGCGAGCCGCAGCTCGGTGAGATCCGCTTGCAATGGTGGCGCGATGCCCTTGATCGCGCCGCGGCCGGCGAAGTCACTGGAAATCCGGTCGCCGATTCGATCGGGCGCACGGTGCGGCACTGTGCCCTGTCCCGCGCAAGCTTGTCCGGCCTGATCGACGCGCGGAGCTTCGACGTCTCGGTGAAGATCATGCCGGATATGGCGGCGCTCGAGACCTATCTCGCCAACACCGCAGGCGCGCTCTTCCGACTCGCGGCCGAGGTCACCAGCGCCGGCGACCGCGACATCGAGCCTGTGGCTCTAGAGCCTGTGGCCAGAGCGGCAGGGATCGCTTATGGGCTGACCGGCCTGATGCGGGCCATGCCATTTCATGCTGCGCGAGGGAGGGTAGACTTGCCCGCCCACGCGCTTCTCCGTCACGGCACCTCGCCCTCGCGCCTGCTTGCCGGGGAGATGAGCGACGGCTTGGCTGAGCTGCTCGGGGAGATGCGCCGGAAAGCCAAAGCGGCCTTACACGAGGCCTTGCGCCAGGTCGCGACCCTGCCGGCCGCCAAGCAACGCGCGTTCCTGCCGCTCGCTCTGATCGAGCCTTATCTCGCGGCCATGGCCAAAGGCGACCCGTTGCGGCAGGTTGCGGGGATCAATCCGCTGTATCGTCTATGGCGGCTTGCGACGTGCCGGTTTGGCGGCACGGCATGAGCAGGGGCTGGCGATGACCCATGACACCAGGCGCTGGCGGTGGCGAGACTGGCTTCCGGATGTGAGCGCAGCCTTCGCGCGCTTTCCGCTGGCCGTGATTCTCGCCGCGGTGCTCACCTTGTTCAAGCTCTCGGCGGCCGATCCAAGCGAAGCCGCGCTCAAGCTCATGGGCACGCTCGCGGCCTCCTTGCTGTGGGTCGTCGCCGTCGATCTCTTCGCCGAGTCGCATGACAGCGCGCGGCCGAAGCGCCTGCTGGCCTGGCTCGCCGGCATCGCTGGTATTGCGCTGCTGTTCCGGTTCCAACGGGAGGCGTGGTTCGAGCCTCAACTGCTCTTCGCCGCGCTGGTCCTGGCCATCGGCCTCTCCGGCCAACTCGGCAAGACTGAGCGGAACGCCGCCTTCTGGCTATTCAACCACCGACTCTGGCTGGCCGCGGCGCTGGCGCTACTCGGCGCTGGCCTGTTCGGCGCCGGCCTCTCGATTATCCTCCAGACGCTGAATTTCCTGTTCAATCTCGGTCTGCCCTCGAAATGGCACGAGCATATCTGGACCATCGCACTCGGCTTCATGGCCCCGGTGAGCTGGCTCGCGCTGGCGCCACGGAACTTCACAGAAGGCGTTGGCGTAAAGGAGGCGACGGAGTTCACCTTTCGCGCCGTCGCGGGCCTCGTCAAATTCGTGCTGGTGCCGCTCCTCCTCGTCTACACGGCCATTCTCTACGCCTATGCCGTCAAGATCAGCCTTGCCGGCACGCTGCCCAGGGGCACGCTTGGCAGCATGGTGGTCGGCTATCTCCTGACCGGCGCCGCGACGCTGCTGCTGGCCTATCCCAGCCGGGAGAGCGGCGGTCTGCTGGTGCGCCTGTTCTGGCGCTATTGGGTCTGGCTCGCGGCGATGCCGGTGCTGCTACTGTTCCTCGCGGTGTTCACCCGCATCAGGGCCTATGGCCTCACCGAGCAGCGATATCTGATCGTGCTGATCGGCCTCTGGGCGCTCATTCTCGCCGGCCTTCGCATCTGGCGCGTGGGCAGCCTCGACCTCCGCCTCGTGCCGGGCGTGCTCGCCATTCTGCTCTTCGCCGCGTGCTTCGGACCCTGGGGCACGATCGGGCTTTCGGTCTTCAGCCAGAAGGCCGAGCTTGCCCATATCCTCAGCGCCAAAGGCCTCCTTGCCGACGGCAAGATCGTGATGCAGCCCGCCAGCGGCGAAGGCGACAATCCGCTCAGCTCCGATGCGGCGCGCGCGCGCGGCATCGAATGGTATCTCAACACCCACCATGCGCTTGACCAGCTCGCGCCCTGGTTCGAGGGCCACGATCCAGATCCCTTCGCCCCCGGCAAGACGCCGGAAGAGACCTCGCGCGAGGTGCTGGCGGGCCTGTTCCTCCGCGCCGATATTCCGAACTCGGCGGGCGTGGTCTATTTCACCCATTATTCCGACCGGCCCGCGGTGGTCGGGCTTGGCCGCAACGCCCACGTTCTAGGCCCGGTCGTGTTCGAGGGCGGCAGTCCGATGCCAGTCTCCGTACTGCCACAATCGGTGACTGTGGAAGGCCTGGGGCTGGTTCGGCTCGCGATCGCCGACAATGTGCTGACGGCACGCGTCGAAAACGGCCCGGAGCTCCGCTTCAACCTCATAGAGGCGGCGCGGGAACTCGCCAATCCGCTCAGCAAGGAGCACCATCCTTTGCGCCTTAAGGCTGCGAGCAACGGCTTTAAGGGCGTCCTCTTGATCGACAATCTGAACGGCAGCTACCGGGAGCCGGATTTCGACTTTTCGCTGATCCGGTTCTGGCTCGTGCTCGGTGCGACCGACTGAGTCGGGGCGCGCACGTCTATTCTGCGGCGACGGACGCGGGCGCGGCGAGCCAACGGTCGAGATCGGCGAGCGCCCTGGTGGCAAGGGCATGCTTGCGGGCCAGCGTCTTACTTCCGCGCTCCCCCTTCGTCCGCGCAGGCTCGGCCGGCAGTGGAGGGAACAGCCCGAAATTGACGTTCATCGGCTGGAAGCTGCGTGCGCTCGCGTCGCCTCCGGCGCTCAGATGGCCGCCGGTGATGTGATTGAGGAGCGCGCCGAGCGCCGTGGTCGGCGGCGGCGGCGACACCCTCTTGCTGAGACGCTCGGCCGCGGCGAAGCACCCGGCGAGCAGTCCGATGCCGGCGGATTCCACATAGCCCTCGACGCCAGTGATCTGCCCAGCAAAGCGCAGGCGGGGATCGGCCTTCAGCCGCAGACTCTGGTCGAGGAGCAGCGGGCTGTTGAGGAAGGTGTTGCGGTGGAGACCGCCAAGCCGCGCGAATTCGGCGTTCTCCAGCCCCGGAATTATGCGGAAGATGCGCGCCTGCTCTCCGTGTTTCAGCTTTGTCTGAAATCCCACCATGTTCCAAAGCGTGCCGAGCGCGTTGTCCTGCCGGAGCTGCACCACGGCATGAGGTTTCACGCCTGGGCGATGGGGGTTGGTGAGACCGACGGGCTTCATTGGCCCGTGGCAAAGCGTCTCGCGGCCCCGCTCGGCCATGATTTCGATGGGCAGGCACCCCTCGAAATAGGGCGTCGAGGACTCCCACTCCTTGAACTCGGTCTTCTCGGCAGCGATCAATGCCTCGACGAAGGCGTCGTATTGGGCCTTGTCGAGCGGGCAGTTGATGTAGTCGGCGCTGCCGCCGCCTGGACCGACTTTGTCGTAGCGGGATTGGAGCCAGCAGATGCCCATGTCGATGGAGTCGCGGTGGACGATCGGCGCGATGGCGTCGAAGAAGGCAAGCTCCGCTTCGCCGGTCAGAGATTGAACGGCGCGCGCGAGCGGAAGCGAGGTGAGGGGGCCCGTCGCCACGATAACGCTCTCCCATTCGGTCGGTGGCAGTGCCGCGATTTCCTCGCGGACGATGCTGACCAAAGGCTGCATGGCGAGCCGCCGCGTCACCTCTGCGGCAAAGCCCTCGCGATCGACAGCGAGCGCGCCTCCGGCCGGGAGCTTGTGCCGATCGGCGGCAGCCAAGATCAAGGAGTCCGCGCGGCGCATTTCCTCGTGCAGCAGGCCGACGGCATTGGTCGCCCAGTCGTCGGAGCGGAACGAGTTGGAGCAGACGAGCTCGGCCAGGGCATCCGTCTGATGGGCCTCGGTCCGCCGCAGCGGGCGCATCTCGTGGAGCACCACCGGCACCCCGGCCGAGGCAAGCTGCCAAGCCGCCTCGCTGCCGGCAAGCCCGCCGCCGATCACATGAACCTGGCCCACCATCATGGCTAGCTAGCCCGCTGGCTCCGAGGGTTCAAGCACGCACCCGACCAGGGGTGCAAATTGCGTGACCCCAATCCCCTGAAAGTCCCAGTTTGGTACCGTTTGTTGCTCCAAGACGACAGCGTACAGAAATCGGTCTGCGAGAAAGCTTATTCTGGCCACCTCCTGAGAGCTGATGCTAGAACAGGGGCCCACAGGAATCAAAATTCGGCTGTTTTTTCAATGCGACAGGGGCGCGTTCTCGTAAGCTTGCTTGTCGTGGCCGTTAGCCTCGTTGCCTGCACCCATGATCGCAGCGGCGATCCTCGCAAGCATTTCGCCGAATTCAGCGTTGCCCCGCCCGATCGCGATGCCGTCGAGGTCTGCCACGCCTACACCTGCCAGATGAAGACGACCTTCTATTTCCACCAGAAAGACATCAACGAGATTGCCGCGTTGATGAAGAAGACGAAGCAGGCTGATACACCCTTCGAGGAACGCCGCGCTATCGCCTACGCCATCGCCGACATTGAAAAAAGGGTTGCAGTGAAGCTCGGCATCAATGACCGGGCCGGCATGGAATTTGGAGGCTCCGGAGACCCGACCCAGGAGGATTGCGTCGACGAGGCGACCAACACCACGAGCTATCTCCTCATCCTTCAGTCGCACGGGTTGCTTAAATACCACACGGTACAGATTCCCTTCTCCAAGGGAGATTTGTTGAAGGCCACGCTCCAGGGCGATCCAGTCAAATATTGGCCCCATTGGACCGCGGTAATCGAGGAGAAGGCTAACGGACAGCGATATGCCGTCGATTCCTGGATCTACGCCAATGGCGAGAATCCCGCGGTGGTGAAGGTGGAAGACTGGTACATCAAGGACCTCGCCAGCCTGCCGAAATCAACCCACTGAGCCCACTCCCCGAGCTCAGCCGCCAGCCTTTGCAAGGCCTTGGGCGGCGTCCAGCTCTATCAGATTTCTGCTCGCGCCTGGCGTAAGCCGAGGCAGCGCAGCTATGATTTGGGCAAAATTGTGAAATGGATGTTCTAATTGTGCCGTACTTCGACTATGATTCGGGCGGAAGCCGAGTCGACTTGGCGTAAAAAATAGGCTTCCGCTCTATAGAGCCGGTGGCCGCCGGCAGCGCGGAACATCCACCCGCTCTCAACCAAAGGGGGGTGAGATGTCTTTGCACACAGCCTTAGCTATTAGTCTCGGCGTTCTTGGCGCCGTCGCCACGTGGCTCTTCCTCGGGCCGCTCGGCGGAATGCTCGCAATCTGGGCCGCGTTCATCGCCTGGGGATGTTTCTATCATAACGGTGGCAAGGAAGCCGGTCTGCAATCGACGATTCTGGGCAATGCCGCCGGAGCCATCATCGCCGGCATTACGCTGATCGTCGCTGGTGCCAGCATCGGCGCCAGTTTGCCGCCGGCCGTCTGGCCAGCGATCTGCGTTGGCCTTGGCGTGGCAGCAATGGTGCTGCTCGCCAATGTTTCGCTGTTTGCGAGCATCCCGGCACAGGTCTATGGCTTTGCCAGTGTGGTCGCCTTGGCCCTTCTGCCAGCGAGCCCTGGAAGCTTGACCGCAGCCTCGATGGCTAACCCGGTCGTCGCCATCATCCTGTCGATGATCCTTGGTGCCGTCTTCGGCTATGTGTCGGAGAAGGTTGCCGGCATGCTGGTCGGCATGGGCCATCACGGGGCGACGGCGAAGGCGTAGGAACACGCGAAGAGCCAAAGGCTCTCGCGAACTCGCTCGCGAGCGGGCCCGCTTCTTTGCGGCTCCGCCCGCGTTGGCGTGACTGATATTGGCGTGACGTTAAGGGTTAGCGTCACGCCGTTCTTTCCGTAGAATCGTCGCAGGCGCACGACAGCACAACAGCCGAGGAGCAAGGCGCATGAATGGATACAATTACGGCGCAGAGGGCGTTAAATATGGCGTGAGCTTCGGCACCGCGCTCGCCATCGCCATCTCTTACACCAACAATCACTCGATCCTTTGGGCGATCATCCACGGGCTCTTCAGCTGGCTCTACGTCATTTACTTCGCCCTGTTTTCCTAGCGCTGGGTGGGCACGCCCGCGCCGTCAGGCTTCACCTCGCCCTTGGGTTGTCACGGCTGCCAGGCCGGCAGTCCGCCGTCACGTCTTTGGCCGGTCCATAATGGCGAGTGTGATGGCCCAGCTGTTGCGAAGGGCCGTGGCGAGCAAAATCACGGAGGCAATGGCGCCAATCTGATCGGCGAAGGACGCGCTTAGGGCCCATGCCGCCGCCGAGACCAAGAGGCAGACATAGGCTGCAATCGGCAGGACCGCGTCCCATATCGGCTTGCGCTCCGAGGCCTTGATGCGCTTCTGGGCGAGCAGCGTAAGGTTGGCCGCATAGGCCAGCCCCGCGCATCCGATCAGGCCGAGCACACCCGCCCGCACCGGGTTTGAAACCGGCGCCACCATTGCGAGAGCAATCAGCAGCAGGCTCGCGAAATGCACGAGGACGGGGGTGACGAAGACGCGCGTGCGATCTTCATCTCCCGCCTTGGCATGCTCGGCACCGAAGCTGAGCACGACGAAAATGAGGCCGATCAGCATGCCTGCGGTGCCGCCGACCAGCATGTAAAAATTATCCCAATTTGGCATGGCCAATCCCCTGTCCGCCGACACTATAGCGGGCCGTCATCACACCGTTAGGTCGCGTATTGCGCAAGGGCTTCGCCCATGCCGCGCAATGAAATTGGATGGGGCTTTCACAACGGTCTGTTGTGGTTACTGATGCGGTCCTGAGGGATGTTGGCAACAGACCGTTTGCCACAGCAGCAAAGGCTTCTCGCTCGGCCTTGCCTGAGCCCGGAAGCTAGCGCAAGGTCTGGTAGTTTCGTAGCTTTGCTGGAGCGGCCCTTCTCATGTCCTCTATCGTTGTTGGCTGGACCGGCAGATGCCCCGATCCCGGGGCTCGCGCCAGGCTCGTCGGTCATTTGCACCGCCTAGCGGAGATCAACGACAGCTATTTGCGCAGCCGACTGCCTGAGCGTTCCTTCGCCTCGAACGGGACGCTCGATCCGCGCGCGAAGCGGCGGCGCCGGCGCGCTAATATCGAGCATGTGAGCCAGGCGATCTCGGGCCAGATTCTGATCTCGAGCGGAATCGTGCAAGATCGCAGCACCTTCATCGACGCCACGCGAGAGGCGGACCTTCCGGCCATCGATCATCCCGAAATCGATTCCGCCTCGATGACGTTGCTCCGGGACGCGCGCCTCAGCGGCATTGATTTCCGGCTCTTCGATCCACGGCAGCTCAATCCCGGCGCCGACCGCATGAGCTTCGTCTTTCTTGAGACGGCGGCGACGCCGTTCCTTGACGGCAGGCTCGTTCAGGTCGACCGCGGCGAGGAGTGCCGGGACCACGAGGCCGAGATCATCCGCGAGGCAAGCTTCTATCTCTGCGCCCCCAACATTCGCCTCCATAGCTATCTGGAGGACTGGACTGATCTGCTGTTTTCCTGGGTGAAGTACTTCTTCGTCGGGGATTTGTGGTGGCGGCGTGGGGAGGAGATGCAAGGCTACGAGGAATACCGGGAAGTCTTCTCCGATGTGCAATCGACGCTCGGGCCCGACCGCGCCGAGCAGGCCACCTTCGACGCGATCCTCGCCACCTTCGCCCAACACGCCGACCAATGGAGCGGAAAGGTGGAGGCCACGAGTCAAGGGTGAGCCGCGCCCGCTATTGCGGAATCACCCAGTTCGAGCCGTCGGCCTGCGCAACCTGCGTCCGGCTTTGGCTGTGTCCGTTCTTGTCGACGCTCACCTCGCGGCAGGTCGTGCCGTCTGGCCGCTGATAGGGCTCCGATTTGGGCACAACCCAGCCCGATGCGGTGACCGAATTGGTCTCTGGGGTCGTCCGTTTCCACTGCACCTTCTTGGGCGGAGCGTGCGGCACGACCGGCTGCTCGGCCGCGAGCTGGCGGCGTTCTTCGTCGTCGAGAGATTTGCCGATGGCGCCGCCGATAATGCCGCCTGCGACCGCACCGATGACGGCGCCGGTTACCGGATTGCGCTTGTCCGGCAAGGACGCGCGTGCGCCGGCCGCCAGTACAGGACCTGACCTGCGCCGACTAGTCGGGAACATCCGCGCTTCGCGGCACCACCACGGCGAACAAATCGCCAAGCGCAGAGAGGCTTGCCTCCTGCACGGCCTCCGCTGCGACGTCCTGGCCCAGTGCAGAGCCGGGCAACGGCCGCGTTGCCGTGGCGCCGGCGACGACGGTGTTGGCATAGCCGTGATTGAAGGACGCCCGCGTCGTAGAATTCACGCACATATGCGTCATGAAACCGGCATAGACCACATTCTTGACGCCGAGCTTCTTGAGCTCCGCATCGAGCTCGGTCTGTTCGAACGCGCTCGGAAATTTCTTCACGATGACGGTCTCGCCCTGGATCGGCGCGACGATGGCCGCGATTTGCCCGATCGGCGCGGTGACATCGTAAGGCGTGCTGGGACCCGCGTCGTGCATGATGTGGATCACCGGTCGGCCGGCTGCGCGGAAGCGGGCGAGCAACGCCGCGGCTTCCTTCAACGCCGGCTCGACGCCGACGAGCTGCATGATGCCTTCGCGATAGGTCTGCTGGCAGTCGATCAGCACGAGCGCGCTGTCGGAGATGGAGGAGGGGTTCGGCGTCATGCCTGTGAGTTCGCGCAATGTCGGGCCGGCCATCGGTTCCCTTTCCATGATTAGAGAGTTTGCGGCGGAGTGTACCGCAATCGCATCCTGGACGCTCTCCGCACAAGGGAGGACCAGACGCGCACCGGCGTTGCCGCGAGGCGGATCGCGGATGCAAGCTCAAGCGCAATACAGGCGCCTTGCAGGCCAGCGCCGAGCACGGCAATCCGATTTGGATTCAACGACATAAGCCGATGATGTTCCTTACTCCGCGGCCACTTCCGCGCGCTTCGTCTTACGCCTGCGGTCGAGCGCCTGCTTCAGGTCCTGCCTCGGTATAGCTTTCGCCCGCACCAGCGATCTCATCGGGCGTGCCCGCCGCCACCAGATGTGCGCCCGCGTCGCCGCCTTCCGGGCCGAGATGGACGATCCAGTCGGCGGTGTTGATCACTTCCAGATTGTGATCGATGACGACCACCGTGTTGCCCTGATCGACCAGCTCATGCAGCACGTCGCTAGGTCATGGAGGTGTAAGTTAGCCTATCGGACCAGAGCCTCCCGCTCCTTCAGGAGCGCAGCCAATTTGGCCTCCTGATCAGCGATGCGATCAGCGTTCCGCGCTTCGTCGGCCGCCCCGGAATAGGCGGCAGCCTGCTCCATCAGCTGCCGGAGATTGTCTTCAACCACTTGGATGCGTTTTTCGATTTCCGAAAGTGCGGCGGGGTCGGCCATGGAAGTACCTTAAGTTCGCGCGGAAGCGGAAGCATATCCCACCATAGCCTGGCTTTGAGAAACAAACATCAAGAGATCGCGCAACTGGGACCTCCGGTCATGACCAACTAAGGCACGGCTACGAAAAAGCGTTTTAGGGTCATGGTGCCTTCCTTTCCTGCCAGGGTTCGGACGGCGCCACTTTTCACGCATAAGGGGAACAGGGTCACGTGAAGAGATATTGACGGCAGCTCAGCAAGACTGTGCTGCACCCCAAAGTTCGAAAGGCCCGTGGGCGACTCGTGCTAGCTTGAAATCGAACTTTCAGCGGAGGGGGGAAACCATGCTGACAGCACTCATCATCGCGCTCGTAATCGGGGCTATTGCTGGGTGGCTCGCTGGCCTCCTGGTGCAAGGGACGGGCTTCGGCCTCATGGGCGACATCGTCATCGGCATCCTTGGGGCGCTGATCGCGGCCTTCCTGTTTCCCATGCTGGGCATTGCGCTCACGCTTGGGGGCGGCGTGCTTGGTGCGATCATCCTCGCTTTTATCGGGGCCGTGATCCTGCTCGTGATCGTGCGGGTGATAAAGCAAATCGCCGCCTGACCGTCTGTCGCGTTCCCGATTGTCATCCCTGCCCGCGTTCGATGGGCGCAATTCACGCGATGCTCACAAGGAGAGGCTCTCCAAGGAACCCATTGGAGGGGGCCGCCTGTCGCTGCGTCTGCCAGAGCCCGATCGCGCACTGCTTCGCAGTGTCCTCACCGGCCTCGACGATTCGCAGATCGCGCATCTGCTCGTCGCCGGCGAGTCTTGCGATATTGCGGAGGGCACCACGCTGGCCGAAGAAAATCAGGAAGCAAACTACCAGCTTCTGGGTCGCGAACTCGCCCATAAGATTAAGATCAGCAACAAGCTGCTTTCTGCCGGCAACAGTTTAGCTTAGGTGCTGGCCCTCTGTTTCCGCCGCGCCTCGATGAGACGCGCGGAAGATTCGACCCGATTGGTCCCCTTTCTGGGTGCTGAGGACCAAGCGTAATTCATTTGTCTGGTCATTCTAGGGCAATTAATTGCTGCACTCGCTTGGCGCGGGCATCCACGCTTTCATGGCCCTGCCGCCGGCAAAATCGTGGCTGGCCACAACAAGCCCGGTCATGACGAGCATGTTTGGTGCATGAATCGGACCTCAGCCCCCGCACGCACCTTGTCATAAGCGTTTCCGGCAATATCTCTATGGGTGCTTAGCCAACCCATCGTTCACGGGAGAAAGCAGTGATGAAGTGGCTCCTGATCCTCTTGCTGCCGGTCTCGCTTGCAGGTTGCGTGACAGGGCAGAACTCGGCGCTTCCCCTGGCACTTGCGCCGAGCGATACCGCCGCGGCGTCATGCCTTAGCTATGGCGACACGCCAGCGTATGGCAATTGCAACGTGCCAGGTGCTCTCTCTGCCCCGCAAGAGACGAAATAGACCCACAAGCAAAATTTCCGGGCTCGTTCCGCGCGCACCTCAGGCGCCGCGCCCCTCATCCCGAGAAGCAGACGGTCTGCAGCTCGCGTCCTCATCGACAAGGGATGGGTGGAGTTTAATGCCGGCGCGAGGGGCGAGGATTAGTTTGGGGTTCGTCCTTCCGGCGCAAATCACTGCGGCAGGTAAATGCCATCAGCTCGGCAGTACCCTTTGACGGCGTCCTCCTCCTGCTCGTCAATGCTGACCCCGATCGGGAGGAACTGGGTCTTGCCTTCCGGTGTCTTCGCAAATACCCCCGCGAACTTCTTTCCATTGACGTAGCCGCAGACCACGATCTCTCTGTCTGCATTCAGCCCTGCCCGGTAGCTACGGCCGAAGCTCGGACGGCCCGAGTCCTTCAGACTTTTGGCGATGCCCTGCTGGACAAGCTCGATCTGCGCTGAAGATAACGGAACGGGGCGGACCGGGCCCTTGAACGACAAATCCGGAGCGTCGCGCTGGGCCACATATTCTGCGCGTTGGGCCGCGCAACCGGCGAAAGCCAGCACGGCAGCAACGACCGCGATCCGTGCCCACACCACAGTCCTACCCCGCCCGAGCATTGGCGGACTGTCCGAGCCCACCGCCCCAAGAGTGCAGCTGCAGATTCTAGCCCTAGCCGGCCGATCAGGCTGTGCTCTTTCGGTAACGATTGCGCGGGCGATTGAACATTGGCAAAACCAGCTTCCAGACCTTCAAACCGAAGGAGGGGGGTTATGGGTCGTTGGAGGATCGGCGTCTTGGTGCTTGGCGCGGCAGGCCTGATCCGGCTTCATGTCGTGCCCGCTTTCGCCGAATGCCAGGTGATCTCAGCAACCCATGGCGGTCATTGGCAGGGTGAAGCCTTGAGCATGTCCCAGGCCCTTGCGGCGCGAAGCGCAAATGAGCTCAAGGCGCAGAAGGGTTGGCGCGGGGTCACCATGAAGGCCTACCAAGTCAAGCCCGATCCGTTTTTCAAGACGGTGCGGCCGGAGGTCCCAACTGGCGTCATCGTCGGCTCTTTCGTCACGGCGCGCACCTACACCACCTGCTTTACCGGCGTGGTCGTGCCTTTTGTCTGCACCTCCGGCTCCCAGGTCTGCGGCAACTAGGTCATCGGTTTGCCGTGTGGCTGGGTCGGTGGCGGGAGCGATGGAGCGTGCCCTCTAGCCGGTGCTGTCCCGCGCCTTCCTTAGGCGCCGCGCCCCGCATCCCGAGAAGGGCGCGCGCCAGACGGTCTGCAGCTCGCGTCCCGATGGACGAGGGATGGGCGGAGTGTAAGGCAGCGGCGAGGGGCGCGGAGATAAGTGACTCTCGCGATGCGATCGGCATTGCGCTCTTCGTCGGCTGCGCCGGAATAGGCCGCGGCCTGCCAGCTGGCAGATTGTCTTCGACCACTTGGATGGCGTTGCATTACACCGCATCTTTCGCGGCTTTCACCGGACGAACCTTGAGAGTCTTTCGGGCCGGTCTCGCCTTGAAGACCGTTGGCTCTTTCGTGAACGGATTGATGCCCGCGCGCGCTTTGGTAGCCGGCTTCTTGATGACGACGAACTTGGCGAAGCCAGGCAGCAGGAACTCGCCGCCCTTCTTCATTTCCTTGTAGCCAACGGTTGCCAGCGACTCGATGACGGCCTTCACGTCCTTCTTCGACAACGAGAGGTCGTCGGCAATTTTCTGGATCAGCTCAGATTTCGACATCATGCGATTTGTTCTCCTGAAAATAGAAAGCCCTCGGCCCGAACTGCCGCCCGATTCTTAAGGCCTGCTGTTTCGCTCTTGCCTTTTGAGCCATAGCGCCATCTTGGCTTTTTGGAGCGACCGCCTTGGAGGCTCCGGTTGCACCCCATGCACTGACACGCTTGGCTGATTCGGCCGGGATTGTCTGCAAATGAGCCAACGAATTCTGTGAGCAGCTCATAGATCCGGCTCAGAAGCGGTGAGGGGATGAATGCCTCGCTCTCACTCCGCGGCTTGCGCGGCGCGTTTGGTTTTGCGTCGACGGTCCATGACCTGCTTCAGATATTGCCCGGTATAGCTCTGCGGTGTGGCCGCGATCTCCTCCGGCGTGCCCACCGCCACCAGATGCCCGCCGGAATCGCCGCCCTCGGGGCCGAGATCGATGATCCAGTCGGCCGTCTTGATCACCTCCAGATTGTGCTCGATGACCACCACCGTGTTGCCCTGGTCGACCAGCTCATGCAGCACCTCGAGCAGCTTGGCCACGTCGTGGAAATGCAGGCCGGTGGTCGGCTCGTCCAGGATATAGAGCGTGCGCCCGGTCGCCCGCCGCGACAGCTCCTTGGACAGCTTCACCCGCTGCGCCTCGCCGCCTGAGAGCGTGGTCGCCTGCTGGCCGACATGGATATAGCCAAGCCCGACGCGCTTCAGCGTCTCGAGCTTGTCGCGCACGCTCGGCACCGCCTTGAACAGCTCGGCTGCCTCCTCGACCGTCATGTCGAGCACATCGGCAATGGAGTTGCCCTTGAACTTGATCTCCAGCGTTTCGCGGTCGTAGCGCTTGCCCTTACAGACGTCGCAGGTGACGTAGACGTCGGGCAGAAAGTGCATCTCGATCTTGATCACGCCGTCGCCCTGGCAGGCCTCGCAGCGCCCGCCTTTGACGTTGAAAGAGAAGCGCCCGGGCTTGTAGCCGCGGGTCTTGGCCTCGGGCAGCTCGGCGAACCATTCGCGGATGGGGGTGAAGGCGCCGGTATAGGTCGCCGGGTTCGACCGCGGCGTCCGTCCGATCGGCGACTGGTCGATGTCGATCACCTTGTCGAGATGCTCGAGCCCCTCAATTGAATCGTGCTCACCCGGATGCTCGCGCGCATTGTTGAGCTTCCGCGCCACGGCGCGATAGAGCGTCTCGATGAGGAAGGTCGACTTGCCGCCGCCCGACACGCCGGTGATGGCGGTGAACAGGCCAAGCGGAATATCCGCGGTGATGTTTTTGAGGTTGTTGGCGCGCGCGCCGATCACCGACAACCGTCTGCCCTTTGCTGGTTTGCGTCGCTCCTTGGGCAGCGGGATCTGCCTGAAGCCGGTGAGATATTGCCCGGTGAGGCTGTCCGGGTTGGCCATCACCTCCTCGGGCGTGCCTTGCGCCACCACCTCGCCGCCATGCACGCCGGCGCCGGGCCCCATATCCACGACGTGGTCGGCGGTGAGGATCGCCTCCTCGTCATGCTCGACCACGATGACGCTGTTGCCGAGGTTGCGCAGCCGGTTGAGCGTCTCGAGCAGCCGCGCATTGTCGCGCTGATGCAGGCCAATCGAGGGCTCGTCGAGCACGTAGAGCACGCCGGTCAGTCCCGATCCAATCTGCGAGGCGAGCCGGATGCGCTGGCTCTCGCCGCCTGAGAGGCTGCCGCTGCCGCGCGCCAAAGTGAGATAATCGAGGCCGACATCGTTCAGGAAGGTCAGCCGCTCGCGGATCTCCTTCAGGATGCGCTCGGCGATCTCGTTCTGTTTGTGGGTCAGCGTCGCCGGCAGCGCCGTGAACCACGCCCCGGCCTGGCGGATCGACATCAGGGCGACCTGGCCGATATGCAGGCCATCAATCTTCACCGCGAGCGCTTGGGGTTTGAGCCGATAGCCGCCGCACGTCTCGCAGGGCTGGTTCGATTGGAAGCGCGACAGCTCCTCGCGCACCCAGGCCGATTCGGTCTCGCGCCAGCGCCGCTCGATATTGGTGACGACGCCCTCGAACGGCTTCGACGTCGAGTATTGGCGGACGCCGTCGTCGTAAGTGAAATTGATCTCGTCCTCGCCGGAGCCGTACAGCACGACCTCGCGGAAATCCTCTGGCAGGGACTTCCACGGCTTGGTCATCGGCTGGCGGTAAGCGCGCGCAAGGCTCTCCAGAGTCTGCTGGTAATAGGGCGAGGTGGCCGAGGTGCGCGCCCAGGGGACGATCGCGCCGCGGGCGAGGCTCAAATTCTCATCGGGCACCACGAGGTCCGGCTCGAAGAACAGCTCGGTGCCGAGCCCGTCGCAAGCCGGACACGCGCCGTACGGATTGTTGAAGGAGAACAGCCGGGGCTCGATCTCCTCGATGGTGAAGCCCGAGACGGGACAAGCGAATTTGGCCGAGAAGATGATCCGCGCCTGCTCAGTGCTGTCGGCAAACTCGGCGATGGCCACGCCGTCGGCGAGCTGCAACGCCGTCTCGAAGGAATCGGCAAGCCGTGCGCTCATGTCCGGGCGTACCACAATGCGATCGACCACCACGTCGATGTCGTGCTTGACGTTCTTGTCGAGCGCCGGAGCCTCGGCGATCTCGTAGAAGCGCCCGTCCACCTTCACCCGCTGAAAGCCCTTCTTCTGGAGCTCGGCGAAGTCCTTCTTGAACTCGCCCTTGCGGCCGCGCGCGATCGGCGCGAGCAAATAGAGCCGCGTGGCCTCAGGCAGGCTGAGCACGCGATCGACCATTTGGCTCACGGTCTGACTCTCGATGGGCAGCCCGGTCGCCGGCGAATAGGGCACGCCGACGCGGGCGAACAGGAGCCGCATATAGTCGTAGATCTCGGTGACGGTGCCGACGGTCGAGCGCGGATTGCGCGAGGTGGTCTTCTGCTCGATGGCGATCGCCGGCGATAGCCCGTCGATGTGGTCCACGTCGGGCTTCTGCATCATGTCGAGGAACTGCCGTGCATACGCCGCGAGCGACTCGACATAGCGGCGCTGGCCTTCGGCATAGATGGTGTCGAAGGCGAGCGAGGACTTGCCGGAGCCCGACAAGCCGGTGATGACGACGAGCCTCTCGCGCGGCAAATCGAGCGAGATGTTCTTGAGATTGTGCTCGCGCGCGCCGCGAATGGAGACGAATTTGGAGGTCATTGCCCTAGCAATGTCGGGGTCGCCGGTGGCTTCCGCAAGCCTTAGTCCTCAAGGCAGGAGTGGGCAAGGGCAGGCTCCCGGCGGGGGCAAAAGTGCCCTAGATCTAGATCAGCTCAAGCTTCTTGAGCCGGGAACGAATGGCGCCAGGCTTGCGGCCGAGATGGGAGGCGATCCCATCCACCGTCTCGCCAGCCTGGTGGCGGCGCTTGAGGTCGCTGTCCTCCTCGCCACTCCACGGCGCATAGGCCTTGGCGTGGGTCGCCCGCATGGCCTCGAGCGCCGCGCCTTGCGGCGTCCAGGGCATTCGCGGCCGGCCAGGGGCTGAAGGGCTGGGTTTGGGGGACTGGACGCGGCAGGCGGCGAGGAAGGCCTGTTGCTTCGGTGCAAGGGAGCTCTTGCCGGCCTCGACGCGCGCCGCCTCCGACGCCGCCCGGAACTCCGCGTCCTTCTCGACCGCGACGGGATGCACGCGCAGCGCCCGCTCGTTAAGGCCTAACAAATGAAGCCCCGACAGCTCGCGCAACCGCGATAGCGCGACATAGCCCTGGCCATATTCGAACGCTCTTGAAAGGTCGATCACCGCGGCGTCGAGCGACATGCCCTGGCTCTTATGCACGGTCATCGCCCAGGCGAGCCTAAGCGGCACCTGGGTGATGCTGGCGCGTTCCTTGCCATTCTCCTCGATCTTCCATTTGGCGGGCTCCGCCACGATGCGCTTGCCGCTACGCGTCCGCACCACTGGATTGCCATCTCCCTCGTCGAACTCCGCGACGACACCGAGCGTGCCGTTGACGAAGCGGCCGGCCGGATCGTTCTTGGTGAACATCACCACGGCCTCTTGCTTGAGCTCGAGACTCTCCGGTGACAGGCAGCCGCGTTGCAGCGCCCGCACGAAGGGCTCGGGTCCTTTCGAGATCATGCTGAACGCATGCGGCTTGCCGCCGAGCTTCGCCAGTTGCTGGAGGTTGATCTCGTCCACCGTGGCGTTGTGGGTGAACAGCCGCGTGCAGCCGGCGGGCAATCGGTCCCGGTCGATCAGCCGCTCGGTGAGGCGCTGGCGATGGCCGCCGGTGCAAGCGTTGGAACGGATGGCGGCCAGCACGTCGGCAAACGCCTGGTCGCTCTGCCGGTGCTGCTCCGACAAATAGCAGACCGTTGGAGCGAGATCCCTCCAGGCGGGCGAGGCATGGGCGAACTTCGCGCCATAAGCGTCCGTCCCGTCGCCGAGCGGCAGCATCCCGTCATCTTTTTGCTGGCGGACAATTGGCGGCAGCTGGAAGAAGTCGCCCACCAGCACGACCTGCAGGCCGCCGAAGGGGGCCGAATTGCCTCTGATGTGGCGGCAGACCGCCTCCACTAAGCTCAGACTACGCGCGGGCAGCATCGAGATTTCGTCGATGACGAGCACGCTCGTCCGCTCGATGCGGTCGGCGAGACGCCGATTGGTACTCAAACCGTCCAGATCACGGCGGGTCAGCGCCTCGCGCACGCCGATGCCGCTCCAGGCATGGATGGTGACGCCATGACCATGCGTCGCCGCGATGCCCGTCGAGGCGGTGAACGCGACCTCGAGGCCCTTCCGCCGCAGATCGTCAATGTAGCGATTGACGGTGTGCGTCTTGCCGCTACCGGGTGGGCCGGTCAGGAAGATGCTGGTACCGGACTTGAGCAGCGCCAGCGCTTCGTCTTGAGTCATGCTTCCGCCCCGGGGCCACTCGCTTCTTTGCAAGCCTTATTCCCGTGAGCGCGGAGCTACAAGGGGAGGGGCTGGAATTCGCCCGGCGCCTAAGGGTCTGGTATTGCTGATGTCCTGAGTCACGGGGCGGTTGAGCAAGGCACGCGCAAGCATCATGAGCACGGCGCAACCAGCAATCGGACCTTCGCCGGCGGCGAACGGCGCCGACCAGCCTGTCTTTCCCTTCGCCTCGTTTTGGCAGCCGGTTCCAAACAGCCGTGAACGCGTGCTGTTCGTCTTGGTCTTGCCTTCTGGCACGGGCGGTTCTGGGCCGAGGAAGGCTCGCTGTATGCCAACGCCTGGAGCTTGCCGTGGTGGCAGGTGCTTCTCTTCTCACACGCCGGCTATTTGAACTTTGTGGCCAATTTCGCCGGTTTCTTGGCGTATGTGGTGCCGGTCCAGGCCGCGCGTCATGTCTCAAGCGGCGTAGCCCTCATCGTTCATTGCTGCCCCGCAATTCTCGTTGCCTTCGCCCTCGACGTCTGGCTGCAAAAGCGGGCCCTCGTGATATGGATGCTGTTTGTGCACGTGCATGATTATTTTTGGTCATCCGCCTCAACCTTTGCGAGCGGGCCGGACTGGACTCTGCAGGTGGCAAGATGGGAAAGAGGATCCTACCTATCAGCTGAAGACTTGGCCGCGCGGAGGGACCATGCGCTTGCCGGCCCCGGGGTCCTCGCCTTGACAGCGCTGTGGAGCAGGCCGTGAAGATCTGTCGGTGGCACTGGGCGGCGGCTGTCGGCATTGTCGCCGCGGCCGCGATCATTTTGCTGCTTATGGGCCGCGAGCCCATCTGCAAATGCGGCACTGTGAAACTCTGGCACGGCGTCGTGGTGAGCTCGGAGAATTCCCAGCATCTCTCCGACTGGTACTCGCCCTCGCACGTCATCCACGGCTTCATCTTCTATGGGCTATTATGGCTGCTATCCCGCTGGATACCGATGACCATCGGCGTGCGGTTGATCCTTGCCGTGGCCATCGAGTCCGGCTGGGAGCTGATCGAGAACACGGACTTCTTGATCGACCGCTATCGCGGCACGACGGTCGCGCTGGACTATTACGGCGACAGCATCATCAATTCGGTGAGCGATATTCTCTTTATGGTGTTCGGCTTCTTCCTCGCAAGCCGCCTGCCGATCTGGCTCACCGTCACCATTGCCCTCGCGCTCGAGCTGTTCGTTGGGTACATGATCCGCGACAACCTCACCCTCAACGTGGTGATGCTGCTCTGGCCGCTGGACGCCGTGCTCCAGTGGCAGGCCGGCAGATAGGACGTCTGTCGTAGAGCGAGGCGACCGGACGCGAGATTAGAGCGGGACGCGGATGCCGAACACCATGAACAGTACGAGCCAGGCGAAGGCCCCCACCGTCGGGTAGAAGGTGATGCCGAAGCCGAAGGCGCGCAGATATGGGTTCTGGTGATAGCCGATCCAAAACAGCATCCGCCCGAACAGGAACAGCCCGGTGAGGATGATGAGGGTGCGGGCTTCTTCCGGCGGGCAGAACAGCGAAAGTCCGGCATTGGCGACGAAAAAGGCCGCGAACTGCTCGAACGTGTTCAGGATGAAGCGCGTATTGATATCGAGCGATGAGTTGGGCTTGGCCGTGCGCCCCACCCACATCTTCGGATCGAGGCGCTGGGCGGCCACGATGCAGATGCCGATCACGCCAGGCAGGAGCGCAAACACAGCATCCTTGATCACCAAGGCGAGCCGGTCGCCGAAGTTGTTCCACTCCGCCGGCACCCAATGCCAGAGGGATTTGACGACAAAGAAGACCCCGAGCGAAAACAGCCAATTCCCGACAAGCACGAGGATGAAGGGCCATTGGCGCGAGGTGAAACCGAATGATTTGGCGCGCGGATCACGCCGCGTGCTAACCCGGCGCTTCGGTCTGTGGCGCTGTTCGACGGAGCGCTGCATCGATGTCCCTGGTCCTGATATGACGTTGCTTCGGCGAGGTGCACGCCGGTCTTGGACCGACCGGGCGGCCTCGCGCCGTGGTGCTAAGCCCCTGTTCCCTTTAAGCCATAGGGCGGGCTTGCGGAAATCTCAAGGCGCTTGGCCGCTGTGGACAAGCTAGAACAAAATATGTACAAAATTCCTAACGGTCCTGTTGTGGACGGCGCGATCGCCGACTAGCGAGAGGCGACGCGCAGGCGTAAGAGTTGCCAACTGGCTTTAAAGAGTGCCGGGAAACAAGGGGGAGGTCGCCAAATGGCCGGATCGGTAAACAAGGTCATCTTGATCGGGAATCTCGGAGCCGATCCTGAAATTCGCCATACCCAAGACGGCCGTCCGATCGTGAATTTGCGCGTGGCCACAAGCGAGAGCTGGCGCGACAAGGCGAGCGGCGAGCGCAAAGAGAAGACGGAGTGGCATCGCGTCGTCATCTTCAACGAGGGCCTTTGCCGGATCGCCGAGCAATATTTGCGCAAAGGATCAAAAGTTTACTTGGAAGGCCAGCTGCAGACGCGCAAATGGGAGGATCAGTCAGGCCAGGAGCGGTACACCACCGAGGTGGTCCTCCAGGGCTTCAACTCCCAGCTGACGATGCTTGACGGCAAGTCCACCGGAGGCGGCGAGGCGCGGGAAAGCGCAAGCGCTCCAAGCGGCGATTTCGGCCGGTCGGGGCCGCTGGCCGGCGCCCGGTCCTTCGACAAGGAGCTCGACGACGAGATCCCGTTCTAAACGGCGGATTACGCCCGGCGCCGTGCCGACCAGACAGCTTAGCGGGTCGTGGTCCTGTCCTCGCGGTCGCTCTTGTTCGCCCCCTCGACGACCTCCTGCTCGTCGAGCGACTGATAGTCCGGCGCCGAGGTCAGGGCAGTCTTATCGATGTTCACCGTGACCTTGATGTCATTGTCGCCGTCGCGGGCAAATCTCAGATCCTCGAAGCGTATCGCCACGTCCTTCTCGCCGATGCCGAGGAAGCCGCCCACGCCAATCACCGCGGCGATAGTCTTGCCGCTTCCGTCGGTGACGAGATCGTTGACGTCGCCGATCGCCTCATCAGCGGTGTTGACCACCGGCTTGCCGATGAGCTCGGTCGCCAGCCACTCGCCAAGCTCCTCCCGCGCGAGAAGATGGGCGCTAATATCGACAACCGGCTTCCCGGCCTCTGACGGCTGACCAGGCAAGATAGACGGCTCAGACGCCGGCTCGGACGGTTGCAGGCGAACCTGCATCGAAGGATCTTTCGACGTCTGGTTTGCCGGCACCTGAGTCTCTGCCAGGGCCGGGGCGAAGCCCAACACTAGGGCGATCGCGGTCGATGCAAAGAGCCGCTTCATGACGCTCTCCCTTGTCGTTTCCAATGCCGTTTCGAGCAGAGCCCGCGGGGCCCGAGCTACACCAAAGCCATCCTAGCAAAAGAATGTGGCGGCAACTTTACCGTTCCCGGGTTCGCTGCTCACGCCATTATTCCGATTACTGACGAATTGGGCCCGCGCAAGAGCCATAAAATGTCGGAAACAACTTTCATAAGCCATTGTTATGAAATGCGAAAAACTAGCTGCATCAGAGCATACGGAAGCGCCCTGATTGGTTGCGCGGCAGCCGCGAAATCGGCTATAGAGAAGCGACTTCTCCAGATGATTCCCGCGAGGGGCGCCGCGCGCAAGCGGCGACGTTTGGACCTTCCGCCAACGACACTTCAACGGATCAATCGCGGCCTTGGCTGACAACGATCAGACTCCCGGATCGGGCGCGCCGGCAAGCCCGTCGGACATCCGCCCGATCTCCCTCATCGAGGAGATGAAGCGGTCCTATCTCGATTACGCCATGAGCGTGATCGTGGCCCGCGCGCTGCCCGACGTGCGCGATGGGCTGAAGCCCGTGCATCGCCGCATCCTCTATTCGATGCATGAGAACGGTTATGAGTGGAACAAGCCGTACCGCAAGTCCGCGCGCGTCGTCGGCGACGTCATCGGTAAGTACCATCCCCACGGTGACCAATCGATCTATGACGCGTTGGTCCGCATGGCGCAGGGCTTCTCCATGCGCTTGCCGCTCATCGACGGGCAGGGGAATTTTGGGTCGGTCGACGGCGATCCGCCCGCGGCGATGCGCTACACTGAGGTGCGGCTCGCCAAGGCGGCCCACCAACTGCTCGAGGATATCGACAAGGAGACCGTCGATTTCCAGGACAATTACGACAATTCGGAGCGGGAGCCAGTGGTGCTGCCGGCGCGCTTTCCGAATTTGTTGGTCAACGGCGCCAGCGGCATCGCCGTCGGCATGGCCACCAACATCCCGCCGCACAATCTCGGCGAGGTGATCGACGCCTGCGTTGCCTATCTCGACAATCCGGCGATCGGTGTGGGCGAGCTCGCCGAGATCATTCCCGGCCCTGACTTTCCCACCGGCGGGCTCATTCTCGGCCGCGCCGGCATTCGCTCAGCCTATTACAAGGGCCGTGGCTCGGTTCTCATGCGCGGCCGGGTGACCACCGAGATCCTGCGTAAGGAGCGTGAGGCGCTGGTGATCAACGAGATCCCCTATCAGGTCAACAAGGCAGCCATGGTAGAGAGGATCGCCGAGCTCGTGCGTGAGAAGCGGATCGAGGGCATCGCCGATATCCGTGACGAATCCGACCGCGACGGCATGCGCGTCGTCATCGAGCTCAAGCGCGATGCCATGGCCGATGTGGTGCTGAACCAGCTCTATCGCTTCTCGCCGCTGCAATCGAGCTTTGGCTGCAACATGGTGGCGCTGACCGGCGGTCGGCCCGAGCTGCTGAACCTCAAGGACCTGATCCGCGCGTTTACCGATTTTCGCGAGGATCAGGTCGGCAAACGCACCAAATTCCTCCTGCGCAAAGCGCGCGACCGCGCCCATGTGCTGGTCGGCTTGGCCATCGCCGTCGCCAATATCGACGAGGTCATCGCTCTCATCCGCCGCGCGCCCGATCCAGCCACGGCGCGCGAGCAGCTGATGGCCCGCCACTGGCCTGCCCATGACGTCATTCCTCTCGTCGAGCTGATCGCCGATCCGAGGCACAGGGTCTCGGCTGAGGGTACCTACCGTCTGTCGGAGGAGCAAGCCCGCGCCATTCTCGAGCTCAGGCTGCAACGCCTGACCGGGCTTGGGCGCGACGAGATCGCCGACGAGCTGAAGCAGCTTGGCATTGAGATCGCCGACTATCTCGACATCTTGCGGTCGCGGACGCGCATCATCGCCATCGTCAAGGACGAGCTGATCAGCATCAAGGATGAGTTCGGCACCCCGCGGCGCACCGAGATCCTCGAGACCGAGGGCGAGGTCGAGGATGAGGACCTGATCCAGCGCGAGGACATGGTCGTCACCGTTAGTCACAAGGGCTACATCAAGCGCGTGCCGCTCTCCAATTACCGCGCGCAGCGGCGAGGGGGCAAAGGCCGCGCCGGCATGGCGACGCGGGAGGAGGATTTCGTCACCCGCGTCTTTATCGCCAACACCCACACGCCGGTGCTGTTTTTCTCCTCGCGCGGCATGGCCTACAAGATGAAGGTCTGGCGCTTGCCGGTGGCGGCGCCGCAAGCGCGCGGCAAGGCGCTCATCAATCTTCTGCCGCTCGAAAAGGACGAGAATATCACCACGATTTTGCCCTTGCCCGAGGACGAGGGCAGCTGGGGCACGCTCGACGTGATGTTCGCGACCAATGGCGGCACCGTCCGCCGCAACAAGCTGTCCGACTTCGTGGAGGTCAGGCAGAACGGCAAGATCGCCATGAAGCTCGAAGAGCACGACCGGATCGTCGGCGTCGAGATCTGCGGTGAGCGCCACGATGTGCTGCTCACCACGGCCGAGGGTCAGGCGATCCGCTTCCCCGTCACCGACGTCCGCGTGTTCAAGGGGCGGGAGTCCGCTGGCGTGCGCGGCATCAAGCTGGAGGGGGTCGATCAGCTCATCTCCATGGCGATCCTGGCCCATATCGAGGCATCGCCGGCTGAACGCATGGCCTATGTGCGCCAGGCGAACATGGTTCGCAGAGGCGGGGCCGGGGCCGACCAGGAGCAAGACATGGAGAACGAAGGCAATGGCCAGGAGGCCGTGGTGCTCAGCCCAGAGCGCTATGCCGAGCTCAGCGCGCACGAGGAGTTCGTGCTGACGGTGTCTGAGAACGGTTACGGCAAGCGAAGCTCCGCCTACGAGTACCGCATCTCCGGCCGCGGCGGCAAAGGCATCATCGCGATGGTGGTCAATAAGCGGAATGGAAAGCTGGTCGCCTCCTTCCCCGTGGACGAGAGCGACCAGATCATGCTCGTCACCGACCGCGGCCAACTCATCCGCGTGCCGGTCGAAGGCATCAGCATCGTGGGCCGCTCGACGCAAGGGGTGATCATCTTCGACACCGCCGAGGATGAGCGCGTGGTCGCGGTCGAGCATATCCCCGACGTGGAGAATGACGGCGACGAGGGACCCGACGTTGAGGAGGGATCTTGACGATGGCGCGCATCGGTCTCTATCCCGGCAGCTTCGATCCCGTGACCTTCGGTCACGTCGATATCGTCAGGCGCGCCGTAAAGCTTGTCGACCGCCTGGTCATCGCCGTCGGCACGCACCACGACAAGCAGGTACTGTTCTCGGCGAACGAACGCGTCGCCATGGTCGTGGACGCGGTC
>Ga0315295_10000510_pt1 | contig 33750 bp, 35 predicted proteins | sample YL17G14_0_MG_FD_204453 | JGI IMG/M metagenome (GOLD analysis project Ga0315295, IMG submission 204453) | Sediment microbial communities from Yellowstone Lake, YNP, Wyoming, USA - YL17G14_0 | ecosystem: Environmental > Aquatic > Freshwater > Lake > Sediment | place: USA: Wyoming | collected...
CCGGCGACGCCCTGCGGACCGGCGACGCCCTGCGGACCGGCGACGCCCTGCGGCCCCGCCAGGCCCTGAGGACCGGTGTCGCCCTGCGGACCAGCTGGACCCTGAGAACCAACGTCTCCCTGCGGACCGACAGGCCCCTGCGGACCCTGGACGCCCGGATCGCCCTGGAGCCCCTGCGGACCCTGGTCGCCCTTCGAGGCGAGGAGATCCCAGCCACCGACATCAGGAGTGACGCCGACGGTCGGCGAGAGCGCGACGTAGGACGAGCCGAGGTAGACCACGGCGTCGTCGGGAGCGTAGGTGGCGCTCGAGCCCCATGCGCCGAGCCAGGTGAGGCCCTTCACGCCTTGCGGTCCCTGAATGTCCTGCAGCCCCTGCGCGCCCGTAGCACCAACCGGGCCCTGCGGACCGGCGACGCCCTGCGGCCCCGCCAGGCCCTGAGGACCGGTGTCGCCCTGCGGACCAGCTGGACCCTGAGAACCAACGTCTCCCTGCGGACCGACAGGCCCCGTGGGGCCGGCTTGCCCAGCCGGTCCCGTCGCGCCCTCAACGCCCTGACTCGCCAGAAGCCCCCACCTGCTTGCGTCCGGCGGAGCCGCATTCACGTTTGGTATGAGAGCGACGTAGGACGATCCAAGACGCGCCACAGCATCGCCCGTCGCGTACGTCGTCGAGCCGTTCCAGTCGCCCCGCCAAACGAGCCCAGGAACTCCAGCCGGGCCAACTGCGCCAGCGGGTCCCTGCGGACCGGTCAAGCCAGCCGGCCCCTGCGGTCCCTGAGCGCCTGTCGCGCCGGTGGGGCCGTTGGCTCCGCTGGCGCCGACGGCGCCAGTTGAACCGGTCGGCCCAGTAGGTCCAGGAGCACCCGCGGGTCCTGTCGGCCCAGTAGGTCCAGGAGGCCCCTGAGAATCGCTGCAACCAGAGAGAACCGCGAGTGCACCAATCGTCAGAATGATCCGCTTCAACATGGGGGGGGGCCTCCAGCGCATTGCGCAGCGACAGGTTCACTCGATGTACAGAGTCAAATAGACTCTGCCACTGATGCCTCATGGGTCAAATAATATGCAGTCGCGTCGCCAAGGTACGGGGCGGATGTGGGTCACTGTGAGTCCAGGTGTTGCAGCCAACAAGCTGGCTTCGCCCGTGTCGATTTGGGAATTCTCCGTGCGCGGGCCACGACCGGCGAGCGGCTCCGACGAGCATGTCGGAGGCCGACAGCACGCCTCGGCCGATGGGGATGCGCTCCCTGTTCCCTGCGAGCCACTGGGCGATGGTCTGGTGACTCGAGCCTGGGCTACCTCACGCCGCACGAGTTCACGAAGCAGTCCGAGCAGTCAGCACCCAACCACGCAGGAGAGGCCGTTCTCTGGCTTCCCGTGGTCCGAAGAATCCAGGCAGGTCAATGGAACATTCGATCAGTCGAGCATCGTCTAGTTCGTGATCGGCCCCGGCGTTCCGACGCTGGGGCCGATCCGTGAGGGCGGTCCTGGCGACGGGTCCGCCCGCCTCTTTCTCGGGGCTACTCCCCCGGCGCCCTCCACACCGACAGGTGCGCCTCGACTCGCGCATCCGGCGAGCCCATCCAGGGGTCACGGTCCCTATCGCCCGGTGGCAGCACAACCCTCCCCCGCGCCCTGCAGAACTCGCAGACCACCTCGTCGCCGAGCTGGAGATGATGGACGGGGAGGAGCGAGCCGGAGCAAGTGAGGGCGGTGGGCACGGCGCAGGCTGGCACGCTGGGCCGACCCCTACCGCCTCGGGCCGCGCGTCTCGTACTCGTGCGGCTCCACGCCCGGCTCGGCGCTGCCCGGCCAGGGGTCGCGGGTGCCGTCGGGCGGCGGTGCAACGACGTGCAGGTGGGCGATGCGAGAAGACTCCGCGTGACTTGGCGGGTCGCTGCGGTTCAGACTCGGGGCACCATGGACGTGAGCGCCGCCCTTCACGAACGCCGCAGCATCAGGGACTTCAAGCCGGACCCCATCCCGGAGGCGCTGCTCGCTGCGGTGCTCGAGGACGCTCGTTGGTCGCCCAGTTGGTCCAACACCCAGCCGTACCGGGTCGCGTTGGCGAAGGGCCCTGCCCGAGACGCCCTGGCGGCCGAGCTGTGCGAGCAGTTCGACATTGGAATGGCGGTGCGCCGTGGCTCGGCGTTGAAGAAGCTCGTCGGGCTGGTAACCCGGAAGGGGATGCCCACGCCCGACGTGGCGGTGCCGATGAAGTATCCCGGGGACCTCCAGCCGGCGCGGCAAGCGACCGGGTTCGGACTGTACCGCCTGCTCGGCATCTCACGGGACGACTACGCCGCGCGCAACGCGCAGATGCGACGCAACTACGAGTTCTTTGGCGCTCCGGTGATCTCGTTCGTCTTCGTCCACCGAGACCTCGGAATGTACGCCGCCCTCGACGCCGGCGTGTTCATCCAGTCGCTGATGCTGAGCGCGCACACCCACGGTCTGGGAACCTGCGCGCAGGCTGCGCTCGCGTTGTGGGCGACGCCGGTGAGGGAGCGATTCAAAGTCCCTGCGCACTACAAGCTGCTGGTCGGGGTCGCCATCGGCTTCGCCAGCGCCCACCCGGTGAACGAGTACAACCCAGGACGGTTGCCGGTCGAAGGGCTGCTGCTTGCGCCTTCGCACTTCGAGGGCTCTCGCAGGGCGAGGCTGGCCGGGCGGGAGCAGGATGCCGGGGCAGGTGAGGGAGTCGGTTACGGCTGACCCGCTGCCCCGACTTCACCTGGCGTGAACATCGCCCAGCCGGCGTCGCGCCCAACTCTCGACCGAGCGGCAACGTCAGGGGGTCACCCGTAGTCCATCGACCCTGACGTGAAGATCCTGATCGAGCGGACGCCCAAGACACCCAGGCGGGCGCCCAGAAACGCCCTGGCCTTTACGCCTTCTTGTTGACGTTCAGTGATGGCCCAGGAAGCCATCGGAACTGCATACGAAAAAAGTGGAGGCGCGGGGAATCGAATAGGGCCTATGGTGGACCAGGACCAGCAGTGAAGGTCGGTGAGGGGAGGCCAAGTCCCCGAATCGACGGGCCGCACCAGCTGCACCAAGCGGAAGTGTGAACCATGGTTGACAATCGTCTCCGCCACAACTAGGATGACCTCGTGCAGGCAATCTTCACGACGCCGATCTTCGACGCGTGGTTCGTGAAGCTTGGGGACCGGACGGCAGCGGCCCGGGTCCAGGCCCGGATCGATCGGCTGGAGATGGGTACCCGGGTGACTGCAAGGCGCTCGGCGACGGAGTCCTGGAGATGCGAATCGACCATGGACTCGGTTACCGCGTGTATTTCCTGAGGCGGGGCGAGACGATCGTGATCCTGCTCGTCGGTGGTCACAAGGGGAGCCAGGCGAAGGACATCGACACGGCGAAGAGGATCGCGAAGCAGGTCTAGGAGACCGAGATGGCTGCCAAGATGAAGCTACGGAGATGGGATTCCGCGGCGCACCTGAAGACCGAAGACGAAATCGCGGTGTACTGGGAAGCCTGTCTCGCGGAAGGCCGGGACGATCCGGCATTCATCACGGTCGCCCTTGGCAACATCGCGCGTGCGCGCGGGATGTCGAAGCTCGCGCGAAAGACGGGGTTGACCCGCGAGGGGCTCTACAAGGCGCTCTCGGCCGATGGCAATCCCGAGTTCCGGACGGTCATGAGGGTCATTCGCGCCCTCGGCCTGGAGTTGCACGGCACTCCTGCGAAGGGGTGATGACTACGGCCTTGTCCCGATGACCTCGAACCCGCTAGCCCGTGCGGCAGCGGAGAGCGCGAGGTCATGGGTCGCGAAGAAGAGGCCCTCGAACTGCTCGCGCCATCCCATGGCGGACACGAGATGGATGGCGTCGAGCGTGCCGAGCGGCGTTGGGAGCGGCTGGGCCGCTCGGGAGAGCACGCCGCGAGTGATCTCGATCGTCTCGAGTCCCTCCAGGATCCGGAACGCAACCTCACGCCTGCCCCCAAGCGCCTGCGGATCCAGGGTCGGGGCGGAGAACCGGAGCCGGTCGAGCGTCCGGAGCACCTCCACCTCCGCCAGGGCGCTCGTCACGCCCTGATGGACGTCGGGCCACTCATGGAGCGCATCGGGTTCGGCGAGCACCAGGCGGAGGATGACGGACGAATCGATGTAGGCGATCACCGCTTCCGGTCCTCGAGGAGGACCGCGAGGCTGTCCACCGGCCAGGCGATGGGCCGCAACCGCTTCAGCATCTGCTTCACGGAAGGCAGATCCCGGGTCGGCGGACGGATGACGACTCCGCCGCGCAGGTCGGACGCGGGCACGATCCGGGCCACGGGCGTGCCGCGCTCCAGGACGACCAGGGTCTCGCCCTTCTTGACGGTACGCAGGTGTCCGCTGAGATGCGCCTTGAGATCCGCCACGCCGACTTTCTTCATGACCATAGAGTAACCAGTACCGGTCATGACCGCAAGGCCGCTCGGGGGAGGCTCATCTCCGGTTCCGTCGCCGCGCCTTCTGCTTCAGCTTCCGGAGCTTCTTCTTCCGCTTGCTCTCGTCGCCTCCTCGGCCCGGGGGCGCGCGAAGGGTGGGGCGACCCATCATGACGAACGACTTCGCCATCCCGAAGTTCGAAGGGTCTTCGAGCCGGCGAGCGAGCGCCGGGATGGCCTCGTCGCCGAGTTCCCTCAGGCACGCCTCCGCGTGCTCGTGCCCGACGACATCCCTCGCGAAGGTCCAGAACGCGCGGAGCGAGTGAACGATGTCCGGGGCCGCAGAGGCGTCACAGCTCACCTTGCGCGGGAAGAGGTCGAAAACGATCTGTCGCAGGACTCGAGCATCGAAGGCCGAGAAGGACACGCCTTCGTGCTCGGCCGCGTACATGAGCGAGAGATCGATCCAGCCGAGATCGGGGAGGCTGGCTGCCTGGGGCGACCTGGAGAAGCGATCGATCACCTCCGCTCTCTCTCGCTGGAGCTCGTCGTCGTCGACCTCGTCATCGTCCTCGGACGCGCCGATCGCGAGCAGCGGCGCACGCGCTACTTCTCGAGCGCGATCGACGGCGAGGACCGTCGTTCGCTGGGCATCGGTCAGCGTGCCCCCGAGATCCTCGATCGCCGCTTCGAGCTCGACGACGTCCTGATTCGAGAACAGTCCGCCCCGGGGGTCCAGCTCGCATCCGTCGAGCGCCGCGCCGAGATGGGGGAGTGCGGCCGGATCTCCGTACTCGGCGAGCAGACCCGCGCCGAGCACCACGTCGTACTTCAGCGCATCCAGAAGGACCGGAAGGATGCGGTCGTCGCGAACGCCCAAGCCCGAGAGGACGTTTGCGACGGCCGTACGATGATCCTCGGACCCGGCGACCGCGTACGCAGCGAGCGCTGGCTGCAGCACCGGAGCGCCCATCGATTCCAGGGCGTCGACGACGGCGCTGTAGAGAACGTCCATCGGATCGCACCGCGCGAGGACACGAAGCATCGGCGCGATCGCGTCTGCCGTTCCGAGCTGCGAGAGGAGCTTCGCCGCGTGGACGGGAGCGTACCCGTGGCCGGGTGCATCCTCCCGTGCGAGCTCATCGTCCTCCAGGATGCAGAGGAGTGGGGGAACGACCTCGGAGCCGCGGCGGAGAATCGCTCCACAGTCCGATGTCCCTAACCGTTCCCCGGCGTCGACGAGCCGAGAAAGAATCTCGTCCTCCTGGTTCGCACCAACAGCTTCGATCCGCTTTCCGGATGCCATCGAGACCTCATCGTTCCCGCCGGAGCGCGGGCGTGCTTGAGAACCACGTGCGCACACTACAGGCAGTCCCTGACGACGGATCCCGAACGACGTTCGAGCAGTACTCCCTCGAATGGATCGAGCCCCGCCGTGTGTCGAGGAAGCTCGACTGGAAGCACCACGAGCGGCGCCTGCGGCTCCACGCCTACCTCTCCTCGGGGGGATGCCAATGGGAGAAGTGACGCGCCCCATGATGCTCGCGTACGTGAGGTCGCTGGGAGCCTTGTGGGTGTTCCGGCGCGCGCAACGTGGGGCCTAAGGGTGACCAGCGGTCGGGCCCACCGATTTCGCTTGCTGGATACTTGCCGGACGAAGATCACCATTAGTAAACCAGGGGAGGCAGTCGCGCTTCCCGGTCCAGGAAATTCAACTACTTGCGTAGTGGCTAATCCAGACGTGCGAACCCATGGCCTTCGGATTCGTGGATCGCAACCCGGATTCTCCTGCGGGAATTCAAGCAGCGTCACGAGCGGAGCGAGTAGCCATGGGCATCGATACCGACATCCGCGCGATTGCCCGTGATGCGGCGCGGGAGGTCATCCGCGAGGAACTGAAGCAGATCGAGTCGTCACTGGAGGCGAGGCGAGTCTCCCGGCCCCCGGCGGAGCGTCTTCTCTCGGTTGAGGACGTGGCAGGGCTTTGCGGCGTCACCACGAAGACCGTGCAGCGGTGGATCGCGAGGGGACTCCTCCGGGCGATCCGAAGCCCAGGCATGCGGGAATATCGGATCACCCAGCGCGAATACGACGCATTCACCTCGGGGGCGGCCGCGAACGGGTCCGCAAAGGCCGATGAACGAGACCTCGAGGCCGAGGCGTCACGGGCGGTCGCGACCGCGCTGGCGCCGAGAAGGGCGGGGCGCTAGCCATGCCAGAGCAAGCCACCTGGAAGGGGAGCGTCTTCCCGCGGGGCAAGAAGCTCTGGCTGAAGGTCAAGGCACCGCAGGGGTGGAAGCAGGTTCCGACGTCGTTCCACGTGGGGCAGGAGAAGCAGGCTGCGGCCCTCCTTGTGAAGGTGCGGGATCGCATCCTCGCGGGCGAGGCCCTGGATGGCTCGGTGGGACCGGTCACGGTCCGCCGATGGGCGAAGCGCTGGCTGGAGCGCAGGAAGGAGCTCATCGAGGGCGAGAAGGCCGAGAGGAGAGCGATCGACCTCCACGTGCTCGGTCAGATCGGGGACATGGACCTCGTCGACGTGAAGCCCCGGCACGTCGCGAGCATGGTCCGGGACTTGATCGGCGAAGGCTACGCGCCCCGTACGGTGCGGAACGTCTACTACATCATCAAGTCCATGTTCCGGGACGCGGCGGTCGAGGGGCTCATCGACGCGTCGCCGTGCATCCTGGGGCGAGCGCAGCTACCGCAGATCGTGGACGCGGACCCGGAGTGGCGCGCGGGGCCCCAGTACACGCGCGAGGAGCTCGTCGCGCTCGTGAGCGCGCTGGCCATCCCGGAGAACGAGCGAGTGGCGAACGCGCTCCTCGGCCTGGCCGCGCTGCGGGTCGGCGAGATGGGCGGCCTTCACTTCCGGAACCTGTCCCTCGACATGAAGCCCCTGGGGCGCATCGTGGTCGCGCGCTCCTACAACAAGCGGGGCACGAAGACCAAGGTCGTGCGCTGGATGCCGATCCACCCGGTTCTAGGCCAGCTCCTGGGCGAGTGGCAGGCGAGGGGATTCGAGGCCACGATGGGCCGGCCGCCCGTGCCCGACGACCTCGTCGTGCCCACGCCCCCGGAGCCGAAGGGCAAGGGGCGCTTCTCGCCTCCCTGGCGCATGCGGGACAAGAACTACACGCGGAAGTACTTCCTCCGCGACCTCCGGACGCTCGGCATCGGCCACCGTCGTGTGCACGACCTCCGGCGGACGTTCATCTCGCTTGCCCGCGAGGACGGGGCGGACAAGGACATGCTCCGGCGGGGGACCCACCAGCCGCCGAAGGACGTGATGGAGCTCTACACGACGGTCGAGTGGAAGAAGCTGTGCGAGGAGGTCGGAAAGCTCAGGGTGACGCTGCCGGAGGGCGCCCCCCAGAAGGAGGCAGCGCCCGTCCAGCCCGTCGAGAACCTTGGTGCACCCCTTGGTGCAGTCGACGATGAAGTCGAGCAGCATCAAGTGGTTGAATGGTGGAGGCGCGGGGAATCGAACCCCGGTCCGAAAGACTTCTTGCGATTGGCACTACGCGCGTGTCCCGGAGAATTTACGTGACCGGCAACCTCCGGGCCTGCAACCGATCACGTCCTCGCCCTTACGTCTCGACCTGATCTAGGCGGCTCGCCTCCCGCTCAGGTCCAACCGGAGCTGACACCTTACCCCGCTACCCGGTGCTCACGGGGGGATGCGCGGCACTTTAGGCCGCGAGAGCCATGGGCTCGTTCGCGTTTCTGCGTGGTCGCCTTTTTACGTGGCCTGGTGACCAACCACGGCGCGCGCCATGCGCCTTCCGTCCTCCGTCGAAGCCAGTTCGCCCCCGATTGAACGAACTCGCTTGATCATAAGGAGGGCGGGGACACGGTCAAGGCACCGGCCCGTCGACGGTCCGGTTTCAACTGGTTGAAACGCGACATCCGTGTCGTAGTTCATCCAGGTGAACCACTCCTTCGGGTCAGCTTGAAGCGGGCAGGGATGCTTCAGCGGGGAGGCGCCTGCGTCGCGGGCGGCGTCACGGGCTGCTCCACGAGCCCCGCCAGTCCGGTCCTCGCCGCTACGTCCGCCGGATCGATGGCCAGCGCCGCCTGGAAGGCCGCCCGGGCCTCGGTCACCCGCCCGAGCCTGGCGAGGTGCTGCCCCTGGGCGGTGGCGAGGCGCGCCTCCTCCGGCGCGATCCGGCGCGCGGTCGCGAGCGTGGCGACGGCCCCGGCCAGGTCTCCCTCGCCGGCCTGGAACCGCGAGTAGAAGTAGAGCGGCGACGATTCCCCCGGCGCCGTTCGGATGGCCCTCAGGTAGGCCTGGCGGGCCCTGTCCCGGTCGCCGATCCCCTGCGCGGCGACGCCCAGGTTCACGTGGGCGCGCCAGTATCCCGGCGCCACGCGGATGGCGTTCTCCAGCACCGGGACGGCCTTCGCGAACTCTCCCCGGAAGGAGTAGGCCACCGCCAGGTTGTTGTTCACCACGACGTCGTTCGGCGCCTTGGGCAGCTCCGACTCCCAGAGGGCGAGATCGCTCCTCCAGTCGGCCGCGCGAACGGCCGATCGGATCCCGAGCAGCGCCACCAGGGCGAGGACCGCACCGACGACCACCGGCGAGCGCCGGAGGGAGCCGACCAGGGCGGCCGCGGCGATGCAGAACCCCGCCGAGGGCAGGTAGGTGAGCCTCTCCGCCATGAGCACGCCGATGGGAAAGAGGTGCAGCACCGGGAGCAGGGCCGCGAAGGACCAGAGGAGTCCTGCCGAGGGCAACGGGAAGCGGCGCAGGCAGAGGATCGCGCCCACCACCACCGGCAGCCAGGCGGCGGTGGCGAGGAGGAGATCGAGCCCGGGCTCCCGGATGAGCTGCACCCGGGCCGCGTAGGCGAAGTCGGTGCCGAGGAAGGTGGGGAAGGCGAGGATGCGGAGGTACTCGGACAGGATTCGACTGGTCGTGAAGGTCACGGCGGAGCGGGGTACCCCGGCCAGCCACTGGGCCTCGAGCGGTACGCCCTTCGGCAGCCCCCGCAGGACGAGGTACGGAACGAGGGACAGGGCCAGGGCCGCGGAGACCGCGAGCACGCGGAGGAGCGCGCTGCGGCCTGCCGCATCCCGCAGGCCAGGCCGGCCTCCGACGCCCGCCGCGCCCGGGAGGGCGAAGGCGACGATCCCGTAGAGGAGCGGCGTCACCGCGGCCCCCTCGTTCGAGAGGATGCCCAGCGCGAGCAGCGCCACCGATCCGGCCAGCCGCCCCAGGCTGTGCGCCGCGCCCCGGCCCGAGAACGCGACCAGGAGTGAACCGAGCGCGAAGACCGCCGAGAGCAGTTCCTTGCGTCCGACCATGGGCGCGATGGCCTCGACGTGGGCAGGGTGGACCGCGAAGAGGAGTCCGGCCACCAGCGCCACCCAGGGCGCCCGATCGGGCATGGCGGCCTCGGCCAGCCTGCGGGCCAGCCAGAGCACGAGCAGCGACGCGGCCACGTGGAGCAGCAGGTTGACGAGGTGGTACCCGGCCGGCGCGCGCCCGTGGAGCGCGTAGTTGGCCGCGAAGGAGAGGGTGGTCACGGGGCGAAAGACGCCGCCGAGCGTGCTCGGGCCGCCGTAGTTGTACGAGGAGGCGAAGATGCGAGCGGCGTTCCGGAGCCCGCCCTGCACGAGCGGGTTCTCCACCACCGCCCACCCGTCGTCGAGCACGGGAGGGTGGGGCAGGGTCTGCGCGAAGGGCAGGATCGCCACCAGCGCGACCAGGACCCACGATCGGCGCAGGAGCGCGCTCACCTCCAGGCCCCCGGCCGCGCGTACACCTGCACGAGCGGCACCTCGTCGAGGTAGGCGCCGGCCACGGGGCGCACGGTGCGGAACTCGGTCCAGGTCCGGAACTCCCGGTCGCGAAACTCCTGGTGATACTGCCAGATCGAGATGTCGGCGTCCTCGGGGCCGGAGGCGACGAGGAGGTCGGGGCGCAGCTTCCCGTCCCGCTGGTGCTGTTTCACGGCGAGTGTCGTGGCCTCCTGGAACCAGACCCGTGCTCCGGGCACGGCGTGGGCGTTCAGCTCCGGGAGGACCGCCACCAGGTCGTCTCCCCAGAACTGGCGCTGCATGCCCATCGAGGCGGCGCCCGGCGCCCCGCCGGCGATCTCGTTCCAGGCCGCCGTTCCGAAGGGGTGCGTGCGTGCCACCTGCCAGGCCGCCGGTGCGAGCGCCAGGGCCGCGAGCAGGCTCGTGACCACCGCCGGGCGCGCCGGGGCGAGCAGCCGGCCCGCGGTGACGAGCGCGCGCGCGCCCAGGAGCGCCAGGAACGGCATCGCCGGCATCCAGTGCTTCACCCCGCCGAAGTGCGGAACGGTGGGCCAGGCGATGAGCGCGATGGGAACGATCGCGTTCAGGAGCAGGAGCCACTCGGTGGGGAGCGAGACCGAGGTGTCCCGCCCGCGCCAGGCGGCGGCGATCCGGCCGCCGGCCTGCGCGACGCCGCCCAGCATGGCGAGCCCGATCGCCGCGGGCACGGTGAGCGCGGTGATGACGAAGGGGTAGCTCACCGGGAAGGGCGGCTCGCGGAGCAGATCCCCGAAGTACATCCAGGGGTAGTTCTCGTGGTGAAGGTGGTAGCCGAGCCAGTCGCGGATCCGGGGCAGGGTGTGGTGCCAGAGCCAGGGCCAGGACGCCACCAGCACGAGCGGCCCGAGCACCGCCATGGCGGCGAACGCCCAGGGGCCTCCGCCCCCGGAGCCGCCGACGGCCTCCCGTTGCCGCCCCCGGATCGATCCGAGCAGCCAGGCGGCGAGCAGCACCGGCGGGAGGAAGAACGCGTTGTGCTTCGTGGCCAGCGCCGCGCCGAGGAGGAGGCCGGTGACCGTCGCCCATCCCGCGGTCGAGAGCCGTCCCCGCGAGGCGCTGGTGCTGCGCCAGAAGGCGTAGGTGGTGGCGAGCCAGAGCGCCGAGACGGGCAGGTCGAGGACCGCCGAGTGCGCGTGGTGGAAGTGACGCGGCACGAGGAAGAAGAGCGCGGGGGAGAGCGCCCCGCCGAGCGGCCCGGCCAGGTCGAACCCCCACAGCGCCAGCACGCCGGCCAGCAGCGCCGCGAGGAGGAAGGCCCCGAAACGGGACCCCTGCACCTCTCCGGTCCAGCCCAGGATGTCGGAGAGCAGGGTCCGGGTCACCCCGAAGATCCCCTTGGCGAGCCCGGGGTGCTCGTGATTCCACGCGTAGTGACGGTCGGCGAGCTCCAGGGACCTCCCCGGCGTGCGCAGCGCCTCCCGCCAGAACCGGACGTACGAGGCGCCCGCCTCCACGTAGACGCTCTCGTCGCGCGAGATCCCGGCCGCGGGCGAGGTCGCCGCGACGACCAGGAGCAGGCCGGCAGCCCAGGCCGTCGCGATGCCGCCCCGGACGTTCATGGGAGGCTCACCAGGTCGATGCAGACGCCTCGCGGGAGCGGACCGGACGGGACCACCTCGAGCGTCACCTCGCGCGACGGCCCGGAGATGCGGCCGGTGTCGATCTGGAATGCACTCCAGCCAGGGCGCGCGGCCCTGGCCTCCCCCCGGCCCATCTCGACCCCGTCCACCTTCACGCGGAGCGAGACGGGCGGGGCGCCGGCGGAGACGTCGCCCACGAGCCCCAGGTGGCCGCGCAGGGCCCGGCCGATCGGGACGGCCGGGAAGGCGAGGGTGGCCGGCTCGGGCCGGGGGCCCGGGAAGCTCACCACGATGCAGGTTCGCGGCAGGAGATCCACCTCGCGGGTCTCCCGGGTCACGCGCGCCCCGGGACTCCGGATCGTGGCCGAGGGCAGCCTATCGGTGAAGGAGTGCAGCGGGAGGAGCGGGGAGCGGAGGTCGTACCGGGTCAGCTCCAGCCTTCCCACCTGCAGCGGCCCCTCCGACGCCTCGGACCGGGACGCCAGCTGCCGGGCGATCCGGGGCGAGGCGCCGGGCGCGCCGGTCAAGGAGACCAGCCAGACGCGCTTCACCCCGGACAGGTCCTCGTCGACCTCGGCATAGGAGGGAAGCGCGAGGAGCGGCAGCGCCACGTCCGGCCGGGAGGGGAGGCGATCCGGCAGGATCTCCCGGGCGCGCTCCGCCCACGCGGGCGAGAGCGCCACCGCGTCGCCGGGGCGGGCCTCGCGGGCGACGAGCACGGCCACCGCCTTCCAGTCGGTAGGCGAGGGGAGCCGGCCCGGAAGCGATCCGAGGAACCACAGGCCGTGCAGGCCGGCCGCCGCCACCGCCAGCGCGAGGAGCCCGGCCCAGGCCACCGGCCGCGGGGGCCAGAGCGTGGCCCGGGCCTTGCGGCGCAGCTCGTACCAGCCGGTGGGATCCGGCGGAGGCGGGGAGGGGAGCTTGTAGCTCGGCCCGAGGTGGTCCGGCGGCTGGCTCACGAACGAGGGAGGCCGGCTCGAGCCGGCTCAGGTCTTGGCGAGCCGGACGCGCCGCTCGCTCTTGTCTCGGCAGAAGGCGTCGAGCTCGAACTCGGGGTCGTCGGGCAGCGAGGGCGACCAGGACGGATGCATGGCGCACCGCGCGTCGTAGCAGTGGTGGAGGTCCCAGAGGTGGCCGATGAAGTGGATCGACTCGCGAGCCATGCGTCGCCGGAAGACCTCGATGGATGCCTCGGTGACGCCCCGCGGCCTGAAGCGAAAGGTGGAGATGAGGGCACGATCGCCGCCCTGCTCGGCGTATCCCCAGGCGGGTGGCTCGCCCAGCGGGCCCTTCGGGATCGCCAGCTCCATGTCGGTGATGTAGAGCACCTTGTCGTCCGAGTAGGCACGCACCGGAGTGGCGTCGGCGAGAAGCTTGATCGCGTCGAAGCGGCCGTCGTCGCGCTCGGCCTTCTTCGGGAGGGCCCGGTTCCCGACGTGCTCGGTGCCCACGCCGAAGGCGCGGTACAGCGTCTTCGAGAGGTGGGTGATGTCCCCCTCGTCGTAGGTGGCGAGCGTGACGATCCGGATCACTTCTTCTTCCCCTTCGCCGGTTTCGCGCCCTTCTTCGGGCGAGCCAGCCTGGATGTCGCGGGCTTCTTCGCCGGCGTGCCCTTCTTCGGCTTCGGTCCCTTCGCGGCCGGCCTCGCAGCCGGCTTCGCAGCCGGCTTCGCAGCCGGCCTGGGCGCCGGCTTCTTCACGGGCGAGGCCCTGGCCGCTGCCTTCTTCGGGGGCGGCGGCGGGGGAGGCGCCTTCCGGGGGGCGGGGGCCTTCTGGACCGGGACCTTCACGGCCGCGCCCTTCTCGGCGACCTTCCCGGCCGTCCTCGCGGGCACCGCCGCGCCTTCCTCGGCCCCGTCCTCTGCAGCGGGCGCGGCCCCCTCGGCCTCGCCTTCCTCCGACTCCTCGCTCCCGGCCGCGCCCTCGACAGCGCCTTCGATCGCGCCTTCGATCGCGCCCAGGTCGATGCCCAGCTCGGCGAGCCCGAGGTCGTCGTCCTCCGCCACGATGGCCTTCTTCCGCTTCCAGGGCGGTCCCTTCAGCTCGACCGGGGTCGGGGGCGTCCTGAGCGGGAGCTTGACGCCCGCCGGCGGCATGAGGGCGAAGTCGACGTAGTCCTCGGCGATCACGTCTGGCACGCCGAGCGAAACCGAGATCTCGTTCACGAGCAGGTGGCGGGAGCTATCGTAGAGCTCCCGTTCCTTGGCGGGGAGCGGGCGCAGGCGCGACAGGGAGTGGAGTCCCTTCACCACCTCGGCGACGCCGAGCACGCCGCCGGCGATGAGCCGCTCCACGTTGTCGCGGTGACGGACCTTCCAGTCGAGCTCGGGATCGCCGTAGGTGGCGCCCAGGAAGTGGAAGACCCCCTCGATGTCGCCGGCCGTGGCGACGCGCCGCAGGCCGATGGTGGCGACCTTGCCCAGGGGAACGAGCACCGAGGCGCCGTCCTCCTCGCGGGACATCTTCACGAACTCGAGCCGCTGCCCGGCGATGTCCTTCTGCTCGAGCCCGGTGACCCGGTAGACGCCCTGCTTCGGGTAGACCACCCGGTCGCCGGGCTTGAGATCGGCGGACGAGGCGATGTTTCCGCCCGGAGAGGAGGCCTGTTCCTGCTTGTCTGCGCGCTCGCGCTTGCCCAGCGTTCTCACGGCGCCCACCGTTACCATGCGGCCCCTGGGGCGGCAACGCCGGGCTCCCTCACCGGGTCCGGGCAGGCGGCAACGGCAGGAAGGCGCTCGTCCGGCGCACGTAGGCCACGTACTCCGGCCGGCGTCCGGCGATGTCCTTCTCGAGCAGCGACACCCCCGAGACACGCACGAGGAGGAACGTCATGAAGGCCGGTCCGACTAGGCACCACCAGGCTCCGGTGGCAGCGCCGACGAGCCCGAGCCCCCACCAGAGGAGGGCGTCGCCGAAGTAGTTGGGATGGCGGGTGTAGCGCCAGAGCCCCGTCTCCATCACCCGCCCCCGGCTGGATGGGTCGCGCAGGAAGCGGGCGAGCTGGGCGTCGCCCACCGCCTCGAACCCGAGCCCTACCGCGAAGAGAAGCACCCCGGCCAGGTCCTGAAGCCCGAGAGGCCGGGTGGCCCCGAGCGCCGCCCCTGCCTGGAGAGGCAGCGAGACCACCCAGAGCAGGGCCCCCTGGAGCAGGAAGACCGTGAAGAGGCTCACGAGCGGGAAGCGGTCCCCCCAGCTCGCCCGCATGGCCTGGTAGCGCCGGTCCTCCTCCTTCTTCTTCCTCCATCGGGCGCCGATGTGGAGCGCGAGCCGGATGCCCCAGGCGGAGGTGAGGACGGCGAGGAGGGCGGCGCGGGCCGAGGGCGCGGAGATCAACGCCGAGAGGATGGCGACGAGCGCGAAGCCGGGACCCCAGAACACGTCGGCGATGGAGGCGTCCCGGAGCCGGAGCGAGAGGAGCCACACCCCGATCATGTAGAGGGCAACCGCGGCCGCGGCGGAGGCGAGGACGGCGGTCATGACCGCGGGCCGTCCGGGGTGCCCCGCCACATCCGGAAGCTCGTCCAGAGGACGAAGACGAGCCAGATCGGCCCGGCCACCGCGAGCAGCTTCGCCGAGGCCTCGGAGAAGGGCTGTCCGGCCACCGGGATCGAGGCCATGCCGGCGACGATCCCGAAGACACCCACCGCTCGCTCTCCGCGGCGCCAGAGCGCGGAGGAGAGGGCGAGGAGGCCGATGCCGAGGAGCAGGTTGAAGAGGGCGTCGAGGGAGAGGGTGACGCCGAGGAGCGCCCTGGCCACCGGCGCACACGACGTGGCGTCGCAACCGGGCAGCACGTGCGAGACGAGCACGAGGGGCGTGACGCAGCCCACCGCGTTGAGCAAGGCTCCCGTCGCGATGGATGCGGCCCCGAACCTCGCGGTGGGTGTGGCGCCGCGGCGACCGAGGCCGGCGGCCCATCCCGCCAGCGCGAGCAGCCCCAGGATGAAGGTGACCGCGCTCGCCACCGTGGCCTGGGGGTGCGCGGCCGAGAGCGCCGCCCACCGGTCGATGTCGGTGGGGCGGTATGCCACAGGGACGTCGGCGAGGAAGAGGACGCCGGCGACGTTGCCCGCGACTCCGAGGAGCCCCAGGACCGCGGCGATCCGGTCAGGAGGAGGATGGCTCTGGGTAGGAATAGGCGATCTCCACTTGCTGCGGGGAACCGTCCTCGGCGGCGACGTTGGACATGCCGACGTAGCGGACGAGACGCCGCGTGGCCGGGTCGTACTCGCCCTCGAGGGAGGGCGCCAGGAGCCGGAGGAGGAAGCTCGTGGGCTCGAAGTGGACCCGGATCCTCCCGTTCTCGATCCGCTCCCCGCGGAGCTGGAAGCCGAAGGTGTCGAGCCGCCCCGGGAGCACCAGGGAGACGCGGAGCACCTCGCCTCGGGCCAGCGCGTCGAGGTGGGCGCGGGCGTAGCGGTCGAGCCCTTGCCCGGCCACGAGCGGCACGCCCGGCGGCGGGGAGAGCAGCTTGGCGCGGTCGCCGTCGAAGAGCCGGATGCCGTCCTCGGCGCGCCGCACCGCCTCGAGGGCCCCGGTGCGCAGGTCCTGGAACTCGTAGTCCGGGGCGAAGGAGCCGGGCGGGTAGTCGGACACGAGCCGCGCGATGGTTCGTCCGTCGGCTCGCGTGTACCGGGTCTCCGCCGAGGTGACCTGCCCGCCGGAGAGCCTGACCTCGTGGACCTCCAGGTAGGCGACCGCGCCGTCCTTCGAGCGGGCCACGCCCCGGAAACGCTCGATCACGGAGGAATCGGTGCCGGCCCCCACCGGGGCGATGCCCGGGGAGGCGAGGAGCAGGGCGGCGGCGGCTGCGATGGCGCTCGTCATGTCAGATCCTCCCGGCGGGCTTCGCGAACAGCATCTGGGCGTCGCCGAGGTAGCGCTCGGCGAAGCCGGCCTCGCAGTAGCAAAGGTAGAAGTGCCAGATGCGGCGGAAGCGCTCGTCGGTGAGCCTCGCCACCGCGTCGGCGTTGCGGGCCAGGTTCTCGCGCCAGGCGGCGAGCGTGGCCGCGTAGTGCGGCCCGATGTCCTCGAGCCTTCGCAGGGTGAGGTCGGAGGAGCGCGTGGCGGCCTGGAGGAGCGCGGTGATGGAGGGGATGTTCGAGCCCGGGAAGACGTAGCGCTTGATGAAGTCGACGCCGCGCACGTGCTGCTCGTAGCGCGCGTCGGCGATGGTGATGACTTGAAGTGCCAGGAGCCCGTCCTCCTCGAGGAGCGAGGCGCACCTCGAGAAGAAGGTCTCGTAGAAGGCCGCGCCCACCGCCTCGAGCATCTCCACCGACACGATCTTGTCGAATCGTCCGGTGAGGTCGCGGTAGTCGGTGCGGAGCACCGTGACCCGGTCGGTGAGCCCGGCGTCGGCGACGCGCTTCCGGGCACGGGCGAGCTGGTTCGCGGAGATGGTGGTGGTGGTCACCCGGCACCCGTACCGGGACGCCGCGTGGATGGCCAAGGCGCCCCAGCCCGAGCCGATCTCGAGCAGATGGTCGTCCGGGCCGAGGCGGAGCATCCGGCAGAGACGGTCTATCTTGGCGATGCTCGCCTGCTCCAGCGTGGCCTCCGGGGTCTCGAAGATGCCGCAGGAGTAGGTCAGCGTCGGGTCGAGCATGAGACCGAAGAAGTCGTCCCCGAGGTCGTAGTGATCGGCGATGTTGCGCCGGCTGCCGGTGCGGCTGTTGCGCCGGAGCGCGTGCCAGATCGCGTCGACCGGGCGGCGCAGGCGGGCCAGGCCCTGCTCCAGGCCGTCCATCGCGGTGACGTTCCGGGCCACCAGCCGCACCACCGAGGTGAGGTCGGGCGTGTCCCAGTCGCCGGCGGCGTAGGACTCGGACGATCCCAGCGTGCCGCCGGTGGCCACCCGGCGCCAGAAGGCCGGGTTCCGCACCTCCACCTCGGCGGACAGGCCGTCCGCGGCGGCTCGTCCGAACGTGGTCCCCCATCCGTTCTCGCGCACCGTCAGGAGGCCGGAGGTGAGGCCGGCCAGGCGAGGCAGGACCAGGCTGCGCCAGGAGACGCCGGCGGGCGATGCGGTGGCGGGGTGGACCTGGGTGGTCATGGCAGGCTCCTCGGCGCGACGGCGGCCGCGCGCTTGTCGGGGTGGACGTGGAACGGGATCCCCTTCACCCAGAGGCGAAGGGCCTGCCAGTAGATGGCGGCGTGGACCTTCCAGGCCATGAAGGGCTGCAGCAAGGCGGCGCGGCGCAGCGCGGCCTGGCTCCACTCGAGCCGCTGCATGGCCAGGCCGGCACGGAAGACCTCGGAGCCCTTCTCGCGGCTCACCATCTCCACCCGGAGACCTTCCCCGGGGACGCCGAGGTGCCACTCGTAGGTCTGCTCCATGGGAAAGAAGGGCGACACGTGGAACTTCTTGTCGAAGATCGCGTCCGCGCCGCCCTGGCCGGCGGGGAGCACGTAGGCGTGTCGCTCCTTCCAGGGGGTGTTGGTGATCTCGGCGACGACGGCGCGAAGGTTCTCGCCTCCCGCGTCGAAGCAGAAGTAGAAGCTCACCGGGTTGAAGACGTAGCCCAGCGAGCGCAGGTGCGTGAGCAGGCGCACCGGTCCCTCCGGGCGGAAGCCCAGCTCGGCCTCCACCCGGTCGCGCACCTCGCTGGCCAGGTCGCGGGACGGGTCGCCGAGGAAGTCGGACCGCGAGAAGGAGCCGACCCCGAGCCGGGGCAGCTCGTCGAGGTCGAGGTACAGCATGTACATCCGGTAGGAGAAGGCGTGCGAGCGGGGCACGCGCCGCGCGTGCGACACGGTGCCGGTGTAGATGGCGCTCGCGGTGACGTTCACAGGACCTCTCCGAAGCGTTCGCATACCGAGAGCGCCGAGACGACGCCATCCTCGTGGAAGCCATTGCGCCAGTAGGCCCCGCAATAGCTCGTGCCGCGGTGGCCGAGGAGCTCGCCGTGCCGCCGCTGGGCGGTGACCCCCGAGGGGGAGAAGACCGGGTGGTCGTAGGTGATCTCGAGGAGGGTCCGGTCGTCCGCGACGGCCCCTTCCCGGTTCAGGGTGACGAAGTAGTCGCGCCGGGCCTTCGGGCCCTGCAGCTTGTTCATCCAGTAGGTGACCGTGGCCCCGTCGGAGCCGGCGTCGTCGAGGTGGTAGTTCCAGGACGCCCAGGCCTTCTTGCGGCGCGGCATCACCCGGTCGTCGGCGTGAAGCCGGACCTGGTTGGCCCGGTACGGGAACTGGCCGAGGAGCTCGGTTTCCAGCGGGGAAGGGTCGGAGAGCATGCGCAGCGCCTGGTCGGCGTGGACGGCCAGCACGGCGTGGTCGAAGCGCTCCGGCGCCTGGCCCGCTGCCTTGACCTCGACGCCGTCGCCGCGGGTGATGCGCTCGACCGGCGATCCGGTGCGGACCTCGCCGCCGAACCCGTCCAGGATGGCTCGCACGTACTGTCGCGACCCGCCCTCGATGGTGAGCCATGGGAAGGCGCGCGTCGCCTCGAGGAAGCCGTGGTTCTCGAAGAAGCGGGCCAGGAAGCGGGCCGGGAACTCGCGAACCCCCTGGCAGGAGGAGGACCACACCGAGCCCACCAGCGGAAGCAGGTGGTCCTCCACGAACCCGCGCGAGTAGCCGCGTGCCTCCAGCCACTCGAGGAGCGGCACCTCCGAGCCCTCGTCGAGCAGGTCCTTGGCCTCCCGGTAGAAGCGGAAGATGTCGTAGAGCATCCGGTGGAATCGCGGGTCGACCAGGTTCCGCTTCTGCGCGAAGAGGGCGCCGAGCGCCGGGCTGCCGTACTCGAAGTCGCGCCTGTCGCTGCGCACCGAGAAGCTCATGTCGCTCTCCTTCCAGGCGACGTCGAGCTGCCGGAGCAATTTCACGAAGTTCGGGTAGGTCCGCTCGTTGAAGACGATGAAGCCCGTGTCCACCGGGACGTTCCGTCCGTCCTCGGCCACGTCGAAGGTGTGGGTGTGGCCGCCGACGCGGGCGTCGGCCTCCAGGAGCACGACGTCGTGCCGGCGCGAGAGCAGGTGCGCCGAGACCAGTCCGGAGATGCCGGAGCCGACGACGGCGATCTTCAACGGGAGCCTCCTGCCTTGACGAGCCGGTAGTGGGAGACGTGCCATTCGCGCCCCTCGTCAAACCCGAAGAGCTCGGCACAGGCCAGGAAGAACATCTGCCAGCGGCGAACCTGGATGCGGGCCTCCTGGAGGGGGAGGGGCCCGGTCAGCGCGGCGGTGGCCGCCCCGGCGTTCCGGAGCAGGTTCTCGTGCCAGGCCTCCGAGGTTCGCGCGTAGTGCGTGCCCGGAACCGTCCAGTGCTCCTCGAGGGAGAGGGGGCCGGCGACCCGGGGAAGGAGGTCGTGGGACGGCATCATGCCGCCGGTGAAGAAGTGGCGTCCCATCCAGTCGTCGTCGGCGCCGGTCTCGAAGAGGTAGGCGAAGCGTGCGCTCGCGAAGACGTGGATGAAGAGCTTCCCGCCGGGCACGAGCCAGCCGGAGATGCGCCGGAAGAGCTCGGGCCAGTTGCGCATGTGCTCGAACATCTCCACCGAGACCACGCGGTCGAAGGTGCCGGGCGCCTCGAAGCGGTTCATGTCGCAGGTGATGATCTCGAGGTTGTCGAGGCCGCGGCGGCGGGCCTCGTCGAGGATGAAGGCTCGCTGGCTCGCCGAGTTGGACACCCCCACCACCCGAGAGGCCGGGAAGTGCTCGGCGGCCCAGAGGGAGAAGCTGCCCCAGCCGCAGCCGAGCTCGAGGATGCGGTGGCCGTTGGCGATGCCGGCCCGGAGCGCGGTGAGCCTCAACATCGCCTCCTCGGACGCGTCGAGGGAGGTGACGCCGTCGGGCCAGTAACCGCTCGAGTACTTCATCCTCGAGCCGAGCACGGTCCGGAAGAACGAAGCGGGCACCTCGTAGTGCTGCTCGTTCGCCAGCGCCGGAACCGGCGCGACGTCGCCGCCTTCCATGCCGGCGATGAAGCGGGAGAGCGCCGCTTCCCTGTCGGTGTGGCGCCGTTCCTCGTCGCGGATGCGGCTGCGCAGCAGCCGGCGGATGCCCATGCGGACCACCGGGGACGGAACGAAACCTCTCTCGGCCAGCTGGATTCCAAGGCTCATGCAAGGAGTATAAATCGTCCTAATCGGTTTTGCAAGCGATCTTGATGTTGAAAATTCTGAATGATACTGCTAAACAGATAAGCGATATGGACGAATTGCTCTCGAACGTCGAAGTCGGCCGCCTCGCCGGGGTGGGCCCCACCGCAGTCAAGCGCTGGGCAGACCAGGGACTCCTGCCCTGCGTTCGCACCGCCGGGGGCCACCGCCGCTTCCACCGCGGCGAGGTGGAGAAGTTCCTCCTGACCACCCGGGGATCCGGCGGCAGCGCCTTCGTCGACCTCCTCCTCCAGACCGACGGGCTCGGCGTCGAGGCGCGCCTCCTGACCGAGCGCTCCCGGCTGGGATCGTGGCTCGCCGTCGCCGAGATGCTCGGCGAGGCGCTCGCCGAGATGGGCACTCGCTGGCGCGCCGGAACCGTCACCATCGTCCAGGAGCACCTCGCCTCGGAGCGGCTCTCCCGGGCGCTGGCTCGCATCGGCGACGCCCTCCCGGTGGCGCCTGGCGCGCCGCGATGCATGCTCGCCTGCGCCGAGGGGGACCGCCACGCGCTCGGACTCTCGCTCGTCGAGGTGGCCCTGAGGGAGGCAGGCTGGACCACCCTCTGGGCGGGGCAGGACACGCCGGCGGCAGACCTGGCGGAGGTGGCGCGGCAAAGGGACGTCGAGATGATCGCGGTGTCGGCCTCGGCCACCTCGACCGAGCCCGAGCCACTGCGGCGGCAGGCCGAGCTGCTGGGAGCCGCCTGCTCGCAGGCCGGCGTGGCGCTCGTCCTCGGGGGCAGCGGAGCGTGGCCGGAGCGCCCGCCCGGCGGCGAGCGCTTCCACTCGCTCGCCCCCTTCGTGGCCCGGGCGCGCGCGATGGCGAACGAGGCCTGAAGCCTGCTAGCCGGCCCTGGCCTCGACGGCCGGGACGCCGTCGAGCGCGCGGATCCGGCGCGCCGCGAGGTCCAGGTACTCCTGGTTCATCTCCACGCCCAGGAAGCGCCGACCGGCGCGAACGGCGGCCACGCCGGTCGTGCCCGACCCCGCGAACGGGTCGAGCACCAGGTCGCCCTCGGCCGAGCTGGCGGCGATGACCCGCTCGAGGAGCGCGAGCGGCTTCTGGGTGGGATGGCGGCCGTGGAGCTTCTCGCGGGCGCCGGGCGTGGGCAGCGGCCACACCACCTGGTTGCCGCCCGCCTCCGGGCGCTCGGCCACCTCCCACAGGTCGCGCATCTGCTTCCCGCCGTTCCGCTGCTTCATGTCCTTGTAGTTGAACCGGTGCGCCAGCGGCTTCGACCGCACGGGCGAGGCCCAGAGGAGGATCTCGGTGGAATGGGTGAAGAACCGGCAGGCCAGGTTGGGCGCGGCGTTGGGCTTGAACCAGGTGACGGTGTTGAGCAGGTGAAAGCCCAGCTCCTGCATCGCGTAGCCGACCGAGAAGATGACGTGCTGCGTGCCCGACACCCAGATCGTCCCGGAGGGCCTGAGCACGCGGCGGCAGGCCTGCAGCCAGCCGCGCTGGAAGGCGTGGTCGGCCTCGACGCCCCGGGACTGGTCCCAGCCCCCCTTGTCCACGCGCACCCGGCGGCCGCCCTGGCAGGTGGTGCCGCCGTTCGACAGGTGGTAGGGAGGGTCGGCAAATATCAGGTCGACCGACCGGGGCGGCAGATCCTCGAGGACCTCGAGGCTGTTTCCGAGGACCATCGCCCAGCCTGGGCCGCTCTCCTCGGTGCCCGGAAGGTCGTCCCAGTCGTGAAGATCGAGTCGGCGCGCCATTGCAGCGCATGGTATGGGCGATATCGATCCTGTCCATTTTTCGATCCCCGGAGATCCTTCACCATGTCCGAAGAAACCCGTCCCCAGGAGAACCCGCTCGAGGGGCTGATCCGCCCCTGGTTCTTCCCCTCGTTCGGGCTCACCATCGTCGTGGGCGTCGCCGTCTTCTGGCTCACGGGAATGCTCACCGAGTCTGCCGTGGGCGGGATCGTGGCAGTGCTCGTGCCGCTCGTGCTCGGCCTCATGGTCCTGCGCCCGGCGCTCTCGTCCTCGGTCGGCACGGCGACGCGCGCGATGCTCTTCGCCGCCGCGATCCTCTCCTTCCTGGTCGCCGCCATCCCTGCCTACGAGGCGGTCCATCCCGGCGAGCCGCGCTTCGTGGCCGAGTTCACCCGCGTCGACGAGGTGCAGGCGATCCCTCCGGGGACCGACGGGTCGGTCCTGCTGCTCGTCTCCACCCGCCTCGGAGGCGCGGCAGAGCCGCTGGTCACGTTCCGGCTGGGCGGCTTCCAGACCCCCGTCGCAGGGGAGCTCCGGCGCACGACCAGCTTCGCCCGTGTGGGAAGGGGCGGCCAGGCCAAGGTCTCGCGCGACCACGACGCCGACTGGTTCGAGGCCAGGCTAGCGGCTGGCGCGAAGGAGATCCGGCTCGAGCGCGTCCAGGGTCTGACGAGCGCACCTCTCCGGGTCGAGGTCTTCACCGACTGGATCCCGCACGGGATGGCCTGGGTCCTCTCCGCCCTGGTCCTGGCCCTCGCGGCCCTGGGCGAGGTCCGGGCCGGGCGCGACTCGGGCGCGGCCATCGCCGCCGGTGTGGCCCTCGGGTTCGGCCTGGTGGTGAGCTACAACGTGACGCCGGCCCAGGCGGTCGTTCCCTCGCTCTGGGCCATCGTGCTCGGCGCCATCCTGGGCGCGCCGGCCGCGGTGCTCGTGCGCATGGCCGTTCGCCGGCTCCTGCCCGCGGTCGCGGCCCCGGACCGCCGGTAGCGGGGCGGCGCCACGCCCGGACTCCTCGACAGCCCGTTCGTGAAGGAGGCGGCGCACGCCGCCGGCTTTCACAAGGTCGGGATCGCCCGGGCGGAGCCGCTCGATCCGGGGCCGCTCGACCGGATGCTGGCCCTCGGGGGCGAGGCCGACATGGCCTGGCTGCGGACGCAGCGCGCCGAGCGGCTCGACCCGCGGCAGCTGATGCCGGAGGTCCGGAGCGTGGTGGCGCTTGCGGTCGCCCACTCCGGGGAGGCGGCGCCCGTGCCCGACGGCCACGCCGAGGTGGCGCGGTACGCGCGAGGCCGCGACTACCACACCGTGCTGAAGCGGAAGCTGAAGGCTCTCGTGGCCGGGCTCCGGGAGCGGGACCCCGGGTTGCGCGCGCTCGCCTCGGTGGACGTCGGTCCGGTCATGGAGAAGGTCTGGGCCGAGCGCGCCGGCATCGGCTGGATCGGCAAGAACGGCTGCCTCATCACGACCGACCTGGGGAGCTGGGTGCTCCTCGCCACGGTTCTCCTCGACCGCGATCTCGCCCCCGACCCGCGCCACCCGGAGCGCTGCGGGGACTGCGTCGCCTGCATGCCGGCCTGCCCCACCGGAGCCATCCCCGAGCCGGGCCTGGTGGACGCGCGCCTCTGCCTCTCCTTCCAGACCATCGAGCGGCGCGGGGCCGTGCCCGAGGGTGTGGCCGATCGGCTCGGGCGATGGGGATTCGGATGCGACGACTGCCAGACGTCCTGTCCCTGGAACCGCGGGGCGGGCGGGACGAGCGACCCGGAACTGCTGCCCGGGCGCCATCCGTCCCTCGACCTGCTCTCGCTCCTGCGGCTCACGCCCGACGAGTACCGGGCCCGCTTCTACGGGACGGCGATCGCCCGCGCCGGCCACGCCGGGCTGGTACGCAACGCCTCGCTGGCGTCGCCCGCCGCGGGCGATGACGCCCGGCTCGGGCCGGAGCTGCGCCGGCTCCTGGGCAGCGAGCTCCCCGGAGTCGCCGAGGCGGCTGGCTGGGCGCTCGGACGGATCGCTGCGAGGGTGGCGTGATCGAGCTCGTCATGCTGCTCCACTCGGCCCTCTCGGCCGGGACCTACCTCTTCGCGAAGCGGGCGCTCCTCGAGCTCACGCCCTTCGAGGTCGCGCTGGCGCGGTTCACGCTGGCCGGCGCCATCTACGCCGCGCTGCTCCTGCGCCACCCGCAGCGCGTGACGCGAGCCGACCTTCTCCGCCTCACCGTGCTCGGCTTCGTCGCCATCCCGCTCAACCAGGGTCTCTTCCTCTACGGCCTGTCCCTCACCACGCCGGGCCACGCGGCGCTGCTCTACGCCATGACCCCGGTCTTCGTCTTCGTCCTCGCGATCCTGCGCGGCGAGGAGAGGTCGAGCGGCTGGAAGAGCGCGGGGATCGCCACCGCGTTTGCCGGAGCGGCGGTGGTGCTGGTGGCGCGCGGGCAGCTCTCCGGCCAGGTGGATGCGCCGGGGGCGCTCCTCGGCGACCTGCTGGTGCTGCTCGCGGTGCTGGCCTGGGCGGTCTACGCGGTCTGGGGCAGGCCCTACGCCGTGCGGTACGGCGTGGTGACCACGACCGGGATCACCATCGTCACCGGCACCCTGCTCTACCTGCCGGTGGGGCTCCTCTTCTCCCGCGCCGCCGGCTTCCGGGCCCTCTCGCCGATGGGGTGGGGAAGCATCGCCTACCTCGTGGTCCTCACCAGCGTGGTCTCCTACCTCCTCTATTACTGGGCGCTCGCCCGCGAGGATGCGAGCCGGGTGGCCATCTGGTCCAACACCCAGCCTGTGCTGACCGCACTTCTCGCCTGGGTGATCTACGGCGACCGGCTGACGCCCTCGTTCGTGGTGGGCGGTCTGCTCGTCATCGCCGGCGTCGTGATGACCCAGCAGCGCCCGCTTCCGCGGGCGCATAGGATCCCGCGATGATGCTCGCCCAGAAGCTCGCCGCCGCCCGGACGCATGCCGCGGTCGGCCCGGTCGAATCCCGAGGGGTGCTGCGCCTCGCCGGAATGGGCGCTCGCGACTACCTGCACCGGATGTCCACCCAGCACCTCTCCGCGCTGCAGCCGGGAGGGAGCGCCTACGCGGCCTTCCTCGACACGCGAGGACACCTGGTCGGAGAGGGGCTGGTGGTGGCCCGCAGGGACGACCTGCTCTTCCTCACCGAGCGGGAGGAGGTGCCCGGGCTCCTCGCCCACCTCCGCAAGTACCTGCTCTCGGCCCCGGTGAAGGTGGAGGACGAGTCCAGTTCACATGGGGTGATGACGGCGCTGGGGCCGTCCGGCGTGGAGTCGGCCCGGGCGGCCGCCGGCGATGCCACGGTCGCCGCCACGCCCCGCCGCGGGGTCCCGGCCGTCGAGATCGTGGCCCAGGCCGCGCGCCTGGCCGAGATCCGCGCCGCGCTCCTGGCGGGCGGCGCCGCCGACCTCGACGCCGCCGACCTGGAGGCCCTGCGCATCGAGGAAGGGGTGGCCCGCTTCGGCGCCGACATGGACGGCGAGCGGCTGCCCATGGAGGCCGCGCTCACCCGGGACGCCATCCACTTCCAGAAGGGATGCTACCTGGGGCAGGAGGTGGTGCTGCGCGCCACCGTCCGCGGCCAGATCCAGAAGGGGCTGGTCCAGCTCGAGCTGCCTCCCGGCGCCGGCCCGGGCACGGTCCTCACGGTGGGTGACAAGGAGGTCGGGTGGGTGACGAGCGCGGCAGAGACCAGCCGGGGCCGGCTGGGACTCGGCTACCTGCGCAGGGCCCACTGGCGCGAGGGCGAGCGAGTGAACACCCCGGCGGGCGAGGCCGTCGTCCGCCGGGTCATCGTGCACGAGCGGGAGTAGCCCCGGCTCGCGGGGTGCCGCTCACTTCCTGAGCGGACAGGCTGCGACGGCCGTCGAGGGGTCGATGGCCGCGCCGCCGGTGATGATCTCCTTCACCAGCCCGTCCTGGCCGATGACGTAGGTGGCGCGGTTGGCGACGCCCAGGATCGGGATCTTCCCCGGGTACTGCTCGACGACGGTTCCCTTCTCGTCCGACAGGAGGACGAACGGGAGCTTGAACTCGGCCTTGAACCTCGAGAGCGTCTCCACGGAGTCGGTGGAGACTCCGACGACCTCGGCACCCTTCTTCTCCACCTCGGCATACCGGTCCCGGTACGCTTGGTTTTCCTTGTTTCAACCAGGGGTGAATGCCTTGGGGAAGAAGGCGAGTAGCACGGGCCCCTTCTCGAGCAGCTTCGAGAGGGTCACGGGCTTGCCGTCGGTGCCGGGAAGCGTGAAGTCCGGCGCCTTGTCCCCCACCTTGAGCGACGCCGACGCTCCGAGGAGCGCGGCCAGGATCGGGATGGTCATGGGGAATCCGTTAGCCGGGCATGGCGCGCTGCGCAACGAAAGCGCCCCTCCCGATGTGCGATTGCATCCTCCGGAGGTGGCGATGAAGGCGATGGTGATGAGGGCCCACGGTGGCCCCGAGGTTCTCGAGATGGCCGAGCTGCCCGATCCCCTGGCCGAGCCAGGCCGGGTGGTGGTCCGGGTGCGCGCCGTCGCGCTCAACCACCTCGACATCTGGGTTCGCGCGGGCTGGCCCGGCCTGCTTCTGGACATGCCGCACGTCCTGGGTTCGGACGTCGCGGGCGTGGTCGAGGCGGTGGGTCCCGGGCTGGAAGGCACCGGCATCGCGCCGGGCATGGAGGTGGTCCTGAACCCGGGCCTCTCCTGCGGCCGCTGCGAGGAGTGCCTCGGCGGCCGGGACACCCTTTGCCGGAAGTACGCCATCCTGGGTGAGCACACGGCCGGCGGGTACGCCGAGAAGGTCTCGGTCCCGGCGGCCAACGTGCTCCCCAAGCCGCGGGACATGTCCTTCGAGCAGGCCGCCTGCATCCCGCTCGTCTTCCTGACCGCCTGGCACGCGCTGGTGGCCAGGGCCCAGCTGAAGCCCGGCGAGACGGTGCTCATCCACGCCGCCGGTTCGGGCGTGGGAAGCGCAGGGATCCAGATCGCGCGCTTGCTCGGCGCAAGGGTCATCGCCACCGCCGGCAGCCAGGCGAAGTGCGAGAAGGCGCTGGCGCTCGGGGCGAACCACGCCATCGACTATGAGAGGACCGACTTCCTGAAGGAGGTGCAGGCCCTGACAGGCCGGCGCGGCGTCGACGTGGTTCTCGAGCACACCGGGAAGGTCACCTGGGAGAGGTCGCTCCTGGCGCTGGTGAACGGCGGCCGCCTCGTCACCGTCGGTGCGACGACGGGCTTCGACACGATCACCGACCTTCGCCACGTCTTCTACCGGCAGCTCTCCGTCCTGGGCTCGACCATGGGCTCGAAGGCCGAGCTGTTCCAGGTGCTGCGCTTCGTGGGGGAGAGAAGGCTTCACCCGGTGCTCGACCGCGTCCTGCCGCTCGCCGAGGCGAGGAAAGCCCAGGAGCTGCTCGCGCGGCGCGAGCAGTTCGGCAAGGTGGTGCTGGTGCCCTGAACCGCGGCCGGGAGGTCACTTCGACGGCGGAGCAACGACCTCGCTGTCCTGGACCACCCGCCAGGCGCCGCCGGTCTTCTCCCGGATCACGAGGAATGTCCCCGTCTTCCGGCTCTTCCCCTCGCCGCTTTCCCAGGTGCCGATGGAGGCCTCCATCGTGCCGTCGCGGGAGGTGAGCGTGCGCGTCGGGATCCGCGCGCTGGGCTTCCCCGAGGCCGGCTCGAGCGACGCGTCGAGCGCGACCATCCAGCGCCCGGCCGCGTCCTTCGCCCAGACCGTCACGTAGCGCCCCGGGGTTGGCGCCACGCCCTTCTCCTTCCACTCGAAGAGGGCGTCGCCGACCGTCCAGCCCAGGTCGCCCGAGGCGGCCAGCCCCGAATCGGTGGGCTTCCAGCCGAGCGTCGGGCCGCCTTCGGCGAAGAAGCGGGCCCACTTCTGCCCGATCGTCTCGCGCCCGACCTGGAGGTCGCCACCGGAGAAGACGGCGTCGGGGGCGACCCGGGAAAGGAACGCCGGCTGGTCCTTCCTGGCCACCGTCGCGGCCCAGTCGGCGTCCAGGGCGGAGAGCTCCGGCGCCGGGCCGGCGGCGGCGAGCACCGCGGCCAGGAGGGGGAGGGCGATCCGGGCCGGGGTCATGTTGACGTCACGTGAATCGAACGCCACGCCGGAGCTCGCGGAGCCGCTTCACGCGCTCCTCGACGGGCGGGTGGGTGGAGAGCAGGGCCGCGAAGGACCGCCCGTGGAGCGGGTTCACGATGAAGAGATGGGCGGTGGCGGGGCCGGCGTGCTCCATGGGCCGGTCCTGGTTCGCGCCCTCGAGCGCGAGCAGGGCCTGGGCCAGCGGCTCCGGATCGCCGGTCATCTGCGCGCCGGTGGCGTCCGCGGCGAACTCGCGGGAGCGCGACACGGCAAGCTGGATGAGCATGGCCATCAGGGGCGCCAGGATGGCCCAGGCCAGCGCGCCGAAGATGTTGGAGTCGCGGCCGTCGCCGTCGCGGGAGCCCAGGCTGCCGAACATGCCGGCCCACTGGATCATGTGGCCGAGCGACCCGATGAGCCCGGCCAGGCCCGCGGCGATGGTGGCGATGAGGATGTCGCGGTTCTTCACGTGGGAGAGCTCGTGGGCCAGCACGCCCTCGATCTGGCGCCGGTCGAGGATGCGCAGGATTCCCTCGGTGACGGCCACGGCGGCGTGCTCCGGGTTGCGCCCGGTCGCGAAGGCGTTCGGCGTCTCGGACGGGATGAGGTAGATGCGCGGCATCGGCATCCCCTCCTTCTTCGTGAGCCGCTCGACGATCTCGTGGACCTCGGGAAGCTCCTCCCGGGTCACCGGCCTTGCCCCGTTGGTCGCCAGCGCGATCCGGTCGGAGAACCAGTACATGGCGAAGTTCATGACGAGGCCGAGGCCGCCGAAGAGGAGCATCCCCTGGGCGCCCCCGATCGTGCTTCCGAGGATGGCCAGCAGCGTGATGAGCCCCGCCATGAGGACGAAGGTCTTGAGGTAGCCCTTCGAGCCGCCCATCTTCGGGATCGGCGCCCGGGCGCCTCGGGGCGGAGTCGGTTCGTTCCATGCCATGAGGGGCAATCTAACCACCGCCGGCAGGGGGTCAAACGGAATCGGATCGCGTCGATCCCGGGAATTCCCGAAGGTCGTCCGAGAGTTAGCGTCGGGGTCCGGTCCGTGGTACACGCGAATCCGGGCGATATCGGAGGCGGGTATGGCGGCGAAGGCGGCCAAGCTGGACCAGGGTCAGAGACAGCTCGAGCTGGTGGCGATGGCGACGGCGCCCCCTGCGGCCGAGCCCCGGTCCACCGCGCCCCATGCGACCGAGCCGAGCCGCCCGAAGCGCCGCGCCACGGCCGAGCAGATGGCTTCCCGGCAGCGCGAGATCTCCATCTCCGAGTTCTTCACCAAGAACCGTCACCTGCTCGGCTTCGACAACCCCTCCAAGGCGCTGCTCACCACCATCAAGGAGGCGGTCGACAACTCGCTCGATGCCTGCGAGGAGGCCGGCATCCTCCCCGAGATCTCCATCGAGGTGCGCGACCTGGGCTTCGAGAAGTCCGGGGAGCTCACCAAGGGCGAGGGCCGGTTCGTGGTGGCCGTCGAGGACAACGGCCCCGGCATCGTCAAGGCCCAGGCCCCCAAGATCTTCGGAAAGCTCCTCTACGGATCCAAGTTCCACCGGCTGAAGCAGTCGCGCGGCCAGCAGGGCATCGGCATCAGCGCCGCCGCCATGTACGGCCAGCTCACCACCGGCCAGCCCATCCGCGTCGTCTCCCGCACCGGAAAGGGAAAGCCCACCCACTCCTTCGACATCCAGATCGACACCCGCAAGAACAGCCCGGTGGTCACTCGCGACGAGGAGCTCCCCGACTGGCACCAGCAGCACGGCACGCTGGTCGAGCTCGAGATCGTCGCCAACTGGCAGGCCGGGCAGAAGTTCGTGAACCGCTACGTCGAGCACACCGCGCTCGCCAACCCGCACTGCACCGTCCACTACGTCCGGCCCAAGCAGCACCGGCTCTCCTTTCCGCGCGCCACCCAGGACCTTCCCAAGGAGGCGCTGGAGATCCTCCCGCATCCTCACGGCGTCGAGCTGGGCGCCCTCATGACCATGGCGGGGGACTCGAGGAGCCACGACGTGAAGGGCTTCCTCCAGACGTCGTTCAGCCGCGTCTCCGCGCAGGTGGCCGGCGAGATCCTGCGCAACGCCAGCCTCAAGGAGCGGCTGCGCCCCCGCCAGATCGCCGCCGATCGGGACCTGGCGGCGAAGCTCCACGCGGGCATCCAGGCCACCAAGATCATGGCCCCGCCGGTGAACTGCCTCTCCCCCATCGGGGACGCGCTCATGCGGCAGGGACTGGTCTCCTTCCTCTCGGTCATCGAGACCGAGGGTCCCGACGGGGAGGACGGCCAGCTCGACCTCGACCAGGTGGCGAAGAAGAAGGGGAAGGGGAAGGCGAAGGGCAAGGCGGCGCCCCCGCCGGAGCCGCTCGAGACCGAGGTGGAGGAGGGGGTCGAGAAGATCAAGGGGCACGACTACTTCATCGCCACCGTGACGCGGCCGCCCCGGGTCTACCGGGGAAACCCGTTCCAGGTGGAGGTCGGCCTGGCCTACGGCGGCAGCTGGCCGGCCGACAAGCCGGTCGAGCTCTTCCGCTTCGCGAACCGGGTGCCGCTGCTCTTCCAGCGCAGTGCCTGCGGCATCACCGAGGCGGTGGTGAAGACCGACTGGAGGAACTACCTGCTCAGCCACCCCAGGGGCTCGCTCCCGGTCGGCCCCATGGCGCTGCTCGTGCACATCGCGTCCGTGTGGGTGCCCTTCACGAGCGAGTCGAAGGAGGCGGTGGCCCACTACCCGGAGATCCTCCGGGAGATCCAGCTGGCCGCGCAGGAGTGCGGCCGGAAGCTCGCGGCCCACATCCGCAAGCGGCAGCACGCCGATTACCAGGCCCAGCGCCGCTCCATCTTCGAGCTCTACATTCACGAGGTCGCCCAGGCCATCGGCAAGATCGTGGGGCGAAGCCCGGACCCCATCCGCCGGGAGTTCATGCGGGTGGCGGGGAAGGTCACCGAGGCCGACCTCGCGTCGCAGGACGCGACGCTCGAGGAGGGCGGTTAGGCCATGGCGCGCATGGACGCGGTCTCGAAGAAGACGGTGGCCAAGATCGAGAAGCTGGCCGAGTCGGTCGTGCGGGCGGTGAAGGGGGGAGCCAATCCCTTCGTCGAGATCCCGGTGCGCAGCCTCGCCAACGTCCGCTTCAACGAGAAGAAGCGGGTGGTGGAGCTGGGGAGCCAGCGGCAGAAGCGCTACTTCTTCAACGTCTCGATGGCGAAGAAGTTCATGCAGACCTTCCTGGTCTCGGACGCCTGCAAGGAGCTCATCGAGTCGGGGAAGACCACCAGCATCCGCGACCTCTACTACATCACCAAGCACTCCATCGGCGACACCAAGCAGAACACCTTCGAGGAGCAGGACGAGTCGGACCCCATCATCGAGGACATCGAGGTGGCGCTCGACACCCTGCGCGAGGAGCTCCACCTCTTCGCCTCGCGCAAGGGGACCATGGTCGGCCCCATCACCATCCGCGATTCGGGCGACACCATCGACCTGCGGCGCATGGGCTCTGGGGGCTGGGGCGTGCCCTCCATCGTCGAGGAGAACGTCATCCAGTTCGGGCGCCACGAGGCGAAGTACGTGCTGCTCGTGGAGAAGGACGCGGTCTGGAGCCGCTTCAACGAGGACAAGTTCTGGAAGCGCCAGAACGCCATCATCATCCACGGGGGAGGGCAGCCACCCCGGGGGGTGCGCCGGATGGTGCAGCGGATGCACCGCGAGCTGGGACTACCGGTGTACGTCCTGGTCGACAACGATCCCTGGGGCTTCTACATCTACTCGGTGGTGAAGCAGGGCTCGATCAACCTGGCCTTCGAGTCGATGCGGATGGCGGTGCCCGACGCCCGCTTCATCGGCCTGTCGTCCTTCGACAAGGTCGCCTACAAGCTCCCCTCCAACGTGGCCATCCAGATGGACGACGGCGACGTGGCGCGCGCCAGGCAGATGCTCGCCTACCCGTGGTTCCAGGCCAAGCAGTGGCAGCGGGAGATCCAGGAGATGGTGAGGTCCGGGGTGAAGTTCGAGCTCGAGGCGCTGTCGCGACGCGGGATCTCCTTCATCACCGAGGAGTACCTGCCGACGAAGCTTCGCGAGAAGGACTGGATCGCCTGAAGCTGGACGGCCCGGGTTGACGTCGCGCCGGCGCTGCATACACTGCCGGCCCCAAGGAGGAACGAGATGGCGAATCTCCGATCGAATCGAACGAAGCGCAAGGTGAAGAACCGCAGCAAGGTGAAGCGCACGGCCGCCAAGCGCGCCGGCGTGCGGTCGGTGAAGCGCAAGCGCAGGGCCAAGCGCGGCCCCCGTTAGTCCCGGGCCTCGCGGTGCCAGGTGCGGTCAACGCGCCTGGCGCGCCGGCACGCGTTCGCCGAAGAAGGGCGCGCAGCGCTCCATCCAGCCGTCGAGCAGCCGGACCTCCCCCGGGGCCAGGCTGCGCCGCGCGATGGGGGGAAGGTCGTCCCGGACCGAGCGCACGCTGGCGTCGTAGCCCTCCCGCGAGAGCGTCCCCTCGACCAGCCGGAAGCGCAGGAAGAGCAGCCAGGTCTGCACGACGTCGGTCATGCAGTAGGCGGCGATGCGGTCGATGGCCCCCGACGCGTACAGGGAGTGCACGTCGCGCCCGGCCACGCCCTCCTTGCCCGGCAGCCCCACCAGCTTGGCGTAGAGGTCGAGCGGGGCGGCCGGCGAGGCGCGCCCGTTGGAGAGGAGCTCCAGGAGGTCGAGGTGCTCCTCGGCCCCCTCGGCACGCGCTCCCTGGAACCAGCGCGGCGCCGGGACCCCCAGCTTGAGCGAGCGGAGCTCCAGGACCGGCAGGTCGAATCCGCGGCCGTGGAAGGAGACCACCGTCCGTCCGGCGATGCGCTGCCAGGTGCGGCGGAGGAAGGTGGCCTCGTCGGGGCCGCCCCGGTCGGTCCAGGCGGTGGCGTCGACCACCCGTGCCACGCCGTCCCGCTCCTCGGCCTCGAGCGTGCAGGCCACCACCGGTCGGTGGTACGGCGTGGGCAGGAAGTCGGTCCGGCCGCCGCTGCGCGTCCGGCGCTCGTCGAGCAGGCGCCGGAGCTGTTCCGGATACGGTCGGG
>Ga0315295_10000511_pt1 | contig 33728 bp, 26 predicted proteins | sample YL17G14_0_MG_FD_204453 | JGI IMG/M metagenome (GOLD analysis project Ga0315295, IMG submission 204453) | Sediment microbial communities from Yellowstone Lake, YNP, Wyoming, USA - YL17G14_0 | ecosystem: Environmental > Aquatic > Freshwater > Lake > Sediment | place: USA: Wyoming | collected...
TTCCCAGGATTCTCAGGGCGGATATCCCGTCGGTCCGCACCGCAGCTACTACCTGCGTGATGCTTCGCCACAGGGCACCCGACCGGACGGACTCCCATAGCGACTGGAGGCCCTTCAACGTTGAAAGGTAGCTGCCGTTCAGGTAGCGGGGCAGGTAGTCCCCGTACTGCCACTGGAGGACGCTCGACACCAGGAACATGATCGCGCCTAAGGCCCATCTGACCTTGATGGCAGGACCGCGCGCCACAGGAACCTGCTCCTCGTGATCCATGACAGCTGCGGGGGTTGGAACGCCCCAGGTGTCGATCGATTTCACCAGGTCGTCGAGGAACCCGGCGGGGGGCACCTCCCGGGGGATGGCAGAGAGCATGCGGGAGAACCGGCGGAGACTCTCGAGGCGGTTTCGGCAAGCGGAGCAGAACATGAGATGGAGGCGGACCCTGGCTTTCGCCAGGTACGGGAGCTCCTCGTACAGGTATTCCTCCAGCGTCAAGCCGTCCGGACACGTTCGACTCAAGCCGTTCACGGGATCCCACCTGCCTCGAGTATCTTCCGCAGCACCTGTCTCCCTCGATAGAGCCGGTTCTTGATGACAGTCTCTTTCATCCCGGTGATCTCCGATATCTCCTTTATTGACAGCCCGTCCATGTGGAACATGACGATGAGCTCCCTGTAACCTTCGCTCAACTGGCCTATCGCCAGCGACAGGACTTCTGCCATCTCCTTGCTCTCGTAAGTTGCGTCCGGACTCGGAGCCGAGCTCGTCAGCCTTGCGGCGCCATCGTCCTTCTCGTCAAGGGAATCTTCCTGGGGTGTCCTGCCCATCTTCCGGCCGCGATCCGCGCAGATGTTCCACGTGATGCGGTAGACCCAGGGCAGGAAAGGCCTATCCGGCTGGAACGAGGCAAGGGCCCGGTAAGCCCTGAACAGTACCTCCTGGGTAACGTCCATCGCATCCTCGCGATTGCCCGTCATCCGGTAAGCCAGGTTATACATGTTGTGGTGGTATTTCTGAACCAGGACCGCGAACGCGTCCTTGTTCCCACGCTGGGCGCTCTCGACGAGCTCCTTGTCTTCCACCCCGGAAGAAGGCCCCCCAAACCGCAACCTGGCCCTCCATCTTGGTCTACGCCAGGCCGCTTATCCAGGTCTGATTCTGAAAAGGGAACTCCGCTGAACATTCTACCAGACCTCCTAACAACCTGACTACCGGCGACCTGACTCCAGTCTACCTGGCTTTTGGGCGGACCACTTTCGGGGTGGCTGTACCCCTGGTATATTGATGTAAAGGCGGGTCCAGGGAGGCCCGAGGAACATGTCCCGGAGAGAGGCATCAGGTTTCATCGGGGAAACGGTCCGCGTATCCTGGGTCCAGGAGGTCGGGTACAAGCGGCCGACCACCATCACATGGAACGGCCAGGACCTCGCTGTCCAGGAAATCATCATGAAGTGGGACGACCATGGATTCGGGCAGTCTCCGCCCAAGAAACGCCCCTGGTACCTCCGCAGGCACCGAACCTACTACCGCGTGAAGACAGGTGACGGCCGCGTGCTCGAGCTCTACCTCGACCGCGGCGCGGAGAAGGAGACGTGGGTCCTGGTAAAGGAGGAGTGATGCCTGAGTGCCTGACGTTCTTCTGGTTACTCCACCTTCTCGGAGGGGGCAGTCGGGCCCCGAGGCCGAAGAGAACCTTGGCCTGGCATTCGTGGCGTCTGCCCTGCGCAGGGAGGGCATATCAGCGGAGATCCTCGACGCCAATCTGGAAGGCTGGACGTTATCCCGCACAATCCGCGAAATCGAGACCCGCACTTTCAAGGCCATCGGCCTGTCGATGGTGTTCTCCCCATTAGTGAAGTCGGGCCGGGAACTGCTTTACGCCGTCGGCTCGCTTCAGTCGCCAGCCCGGCAGTTCGTGACCGCGGCGGGCGGCCACGTGCCCTCCCTCGCTTACCATCTCATGCTCAGGGATACGTGTCCGCCCGACCTCATCGTCCGTGGCGAAGGTGAGAGAGCATTCCCGGAGGTCATGAAGAAGATCCTGGGCAACCAGGACTGGAGAAACGTCCCCGGGGTGGCTTACCTGGGCGAAGGCGGGGTGGCGTGCACCCCTCCCGGGCCCCTGATCGAGGATCTGGACAACCTCGCGCCCCCGGCCCACGACACGCTGCGTAAGGCCCTGGCGGGGGGCTCCCGCGCAACCATTTACTCCTCTCGAGGCTGTTACGGTCACTGTTCTTTCTGCAGCATCAGTGCATTCTACGGGCTCTCGCCGGGCCAGAAATGGCGGGCCATGTCGGCGGAGCCTACGGTCGATGAGGTCGAGAGGCTGGTCAAGGACTACGGCGCCGCCAACGTCTTCTTCACCGACGACAACTTCATCGGACCAGGCAGGGCGGGAAGAGAGCGAGCAGCCGCAGTCGCCGAGGAAGTGCTTTCACGGGGCTTGAAAGTAGCTCTCAACATCTTCATCCGCGCCAACGACGTAGACAGGCCGGTTCTCGAACTACTGAAACGCGCCGGACTCAGACAGGTGTTCATCGGGGTGGAATCGGGGGCGCAAAGCGCCCTGGACCGATACCAGAAAGGGGTCACCGTGGAGCAGAACCGGGAGGCCCTGCGGACCTTGATCGACCTGGGCCTTGAGCCGGTGCTGGGATTTATCATATTCGATCCTTACAGCACGCTATCAGAGATAGCGGCGAGCATGGAGTTTCTGGGTGACGCCCAGCTGGCCCGGGTCAAACTCAATGCCCGGTTGGATGCCAGGAACAGACTCGAAGCTTACGAGGGTACGCCCATCGTCGACAGGCTCAGAGAAGAAGGGCGCCTGTCGGGCGACTACGTGGATTACCACTATTCCTTCCGCGACCCGCTGGTCGGCTTGCTTCATTGGGTTCTATCGTCCGCCCGTAGTCTCACTGCACCTGTGCGAGCGCTTTCATGGCGCCTGGGACGACCCAAGTAGAGATAAAGGAACCAGGGGCGTCTACGGCCCCTGGCGTACCTGACGACCTTTTCCGTTTGATACTTCTGGGACTGGATGGGCTGAACTTAGAGCGGCTTAAACTCCTCGTACCGGACCGTGTTTTCCGGCAGGAGCGAGCTGGTCGCCACTGGAGCGTTCTCCGGCTGTGTCCTCGCGGCGGAGAAGACGCCAACTGATCCGGCGCATACCATCAATACCCGGATCTCGTACGCCAGCGTTGTCGCGCAGAGAGGCGGGGGCTGGAGGAAACCGAAGACTGCCACGGAGGCCTGCCCCGCATTGAGCGTGGTCATGACCGGCGCTCCGGGCAGAGGGACTGGCGGACCTGGCAGGATGCTGAACCCCTCGATAGTCACGTGCTGAGACACGGCGGCATTGTTCTGTACCACGGTGAGGACGCTATACGCTCCGCTAGCCCTGAAGACCGGCCCAGTCGTGATGTAGGTGGAGGCGTCGCCCGTGTTGCGGAGGATCTCGGCAACTTCCTCCTTGATCTCGTGCAGGCCGAAGTGCGGGTCATCGAGCTTGCACTCGATAGCGTGGACCTCGTCCTTGATCTCCTGGAGGCCGAAGTGCGGATTGTCGAGCTTGGCTTCGACCAAGAGGACCTCCGCCTCGATGGCGCCCAGGAGGGCGAGCAGCTCGTCCAGGTGTAGGTCCGAGAGCGCGGCGAGAATCTGATCGACCTCTACCTTGATCTCCTGGAGCCCGAAATGCGGGCTGTCGAGCTTCCCCTCGATGGCGTGGACCTCGTCCTTGAGCTCCTGAAGACCGAAGGCCGGGCTGTCCAGTTTCTGCTCGATCATGAGGACGATCTCCTTGATGGCAGCCAGAACGGGCAGCAGTTCCGGCACGTTGAGGTTGTCCAGCTTCGCTTCGATGGCGGCAGTCTCGGACTTGATCTCCTCGAGGCCGAAGTGCGGGTTGTCGAGTTTGCCCTCTAGAGCATGGACCTCGCTCTTGATGGAGTTCAGGAGATTGAGCAGCGGGCCAAGGTTCAGTCCCTCGAGCGTTTCCTCGATGCACTCGATCTCCGTCTTGATCTCCTCGAGGCCGGAGTCCTCATCGTCCAGCTTGTCTTCGATCTCGTCTACCGCATCCTCGACCTCCTCGAGCTCGCGGGACAGGGATTTCAGCTTGGCGAGGATGTCGCTCAGGTCAAGTTTCCTGATTGCGCATTCAACGGCGGCCACCTCCGCCTTGATTTCGGCGAGGCCGGTGCGGGGGCTGTCGAGCTTGCACTCTATCCGGCGAACCTCCTGCTGGATGGCCCTTAAGATGAACTGTTCCAACTCATCCACCTCTTTTCTCGTCTAGGTCGTTTACATAACATGCAGCATAGTGGCGCATTGACTGTTGGGTTGACCGTAATCAAGGTATTCCGTTCATGGCCCGAAGGTGCCAGGAGGCGGCGCGGTGAACCTAAGTGAGAGAGGAGGACGAGGATCGCAAAGATGCTGGATACAGTCATCCGCAACGGGACAATCGTCGACGCCTCGGGACGCCCGGCGGTAAAAGGGGACATCGCCATCAAAGATGGCAAGATCGCGTCGATCGGGGACCTGTCCGAGGCCAAGGCCAAGGCGGTCCTCGACGCGACCGGGCTGGTGGTTTCACCCGGGTTCATAGATATGCATTCGCATTCTGATCTCTCGCTCATGGCCCACAGGCGAGGCGAGAGCTCCCTTTCCCAGGGCATCACGACCGAGGTGGTCGGGAGCTGCGGCTGGTCCATGGCTCCGGTCAAGGAAGAGACCAGGAAGAGCGTTCTCCAGGGCCTTCTTTCAGGCTTGGTACACAAGGAGGCGTACGACAGCCTCGACTGGACTTGGCACTCGTTTAGCCAGTTTCTGGACGCTCTCGGGAAAGGCGGGATCGGCACGAACGTGGCTCCCCAGGTCGGCCAGAGCCTCGTCCGGGCCCACGTGGTCGGGACCGAGAAGCGGGACGCCGCGCCCGGCGAGGTCCAGGCGATGAAAGCCCTCGTCCGCCAGGCGATGGAGGACGGCGCCTGGGGACTCTCGACGGGCAGGAGCTACCGGCCCGGAGGGTTCGCTCCGGCGGAAGAGGTAATAGAGCTGGTCAAAGTGGTCGCCGAGTTCGGCGGCATCTACGCTACGCACATGAAAAGCGAGGGCGAGGAGCTGTTCGAAGCGGTCGAGGAAGTCATCTCTATCGCTGAGAAGACGGGCGTCAAAGCCGAAATATCCCACCACAAGGCCGTGGGCAGGAAGAACTACGGAAAGGTGCACCGCAGCCTCGACATGATAGAGAACGCCAGGCGGAAAGGTCTCCAGGTCACCGTAGATACCTACCCTTACGAGTTCGCTCAGGCAAGCTCCCTGGTCAGGATGCTTCCCACGGAAGCGTGGCAGAAGATACGGGGCAACGCCAAGGCGGAGGGCGGCAGCGGCGTCCCGACTGCTGAGGAGATCGGCGCATTTCTTAAGGACAAGGCCGTCATCGAAAAGATCAAGGGTCTGCCCGAGGTGACCTCCGCGGCAGAAAAGATCGGCAACTACGTCATGGTGATGTCTCCATCATCGCCCGAGAACCAGGGGAAGATCCTCGAGGACATAGCTGCCGAGAAGGGTGAGAGCGTGCTTGACACGCTTGCGGACTTCATAGCCGCCGACGGTCTCGATGTCTGGGCTGCATGGCCCATCAGCATGGACGACGTGCACACGGTCATCAAGGCCGACTTTGCCATGGGGGGGACCGACGGATTCAACGTCGACCGGCCGATTTCCCCCACCCCGATGCACCCCAGGCACTACGGGACTTTCCCCAGGATAGTGGGCCGGTTTGTCACCAGGGACCACCTGTTCACCCTGGAGGAAGCCGTGAGGAAGTGCACGCGCAACCCGGCCACGGTCATGGGTATCCAGGACAGGGGGATGGTCGAAGCGGGTTACTGGGCTGACCTGGTCATCTTTGACCCCGCCAAGCTCACGGACACGGCGACAGGAGTGGAACCGTATCTCCGCGCGACCGGGATCGAATACGTCTTGGTCAACGGGAAGGTTGCGCTGGAAAAGGGGACGGTCAAGCCGGTCTTCGCCGGGCAAGTGTTGAGGCGGAAGTAGGCACTGGGGATTCTACTAAACCCGGACCAGTTTCCTGCAAATCCGCTTGACGTCGTCCTCCACCGTCTCGTCGGCGGCGCCCAGGGGTTCCTTTGAGCCGAGCTGCGCCATGTCGCGCGTGCCTCCACCCCGTCCACCCCATGCAGCGGCTATGGTCGCCACGACCGACCTCGCGTCCGGTCCCGAAGCGGGCGAGGCAACGACCGCCGAAAACCTGGGTTCCCTGCTGAGGCAGACCGTCAGCTTCCCGCTCTTCTCGGAGATCTGCCTTGCCGCGTACTTCAGCTGATCGGGGGATTTCCCGGGGAGGACAGCCACGATGCTCTTCTCCAAGGCAACCGTGTCAGGCTTCAGCAGGGCCTCGATCTCGAGGACGAGCAGCGTCTCCTGGGCTTCCTCGAGACGTTTCTGGAGATCCTGCAGCTTGCCAATGAGCTCCCTGGCGGCGTCCGGCACGGCCTGCGCCGGCTGCGATAGGAGCCGGGCGGTCTCATCGAGAAGCTCCTGCTTGTCGCGGTAATCCGCGAGGGCCCGCCCACCGCACCTGAAGACCACCCTCACCCCGCCGTGGGTCCGGTCTGTCTGGTTTACCTTGATGAGGCCGACCTGCCCCGAGGACGTGACGTGGGTCCCGCCGCAGGGGCAGGTGTCAAAATCGCCCACGTAGACCACTCTCACGCTCTCGGACTGGATCGCGAACCGCGACCTCAGATCCTGAGGCAGCTCACCCTTGATGTACTCCCGCCCTGTCACCGGGACGTCCTCGAAAACCACCTGGTTAGCGCGGTCCTCCACCCTCGCAACATCCTGCGGCGACACTGAAGGAGAGGCGAGGTCGATGCTGACGTAGTCCCTGGCCAGGTGGAACCCGACTGTCCCGGCCTCGAGTACCTCCTCGAACGCCCGCGACAGGATGTGCTGCCCGGTGTGCTGCTGCATGAAGTCGAAACGGCGCGACCAGTCGATGACGCCCTGGACCGGCCACCCGCCCTCGTGCTGATCAGGTAGACCGCCCAGGACGCCTGGACCGAGGCTGCCGGACTCACATAGGTGAGCGATCTCCCCGCCCTCTTCCACGACCCCGGAGACGGCGAGGTCGCTGAGACCCAGCTTCGCCGACAAGCCGCTGTCCATGACAGAAAGGTGTCCCGTATCGCACGGCTGGCCGCCGCCCTCGGGGTGGAAGAGAGTCCGGTCCAGGAGAACTGCGAGCTTGCCGTCCTTCACCGACAGCCGGAGTATCCGGCCCGTGAAGCTCCTGCCGTTGGGGTCTTCCCAGTAAAGGCGCCTGGTAGCCAAGAGAACACCCTCCTTGCCACAGCCGCTAGATCCTGATCCCCTTGCTCAACAACTGGGTCTTGAGCCTCTCGGAAGGATCTTGCCTCGCGTACTTCCTGGAGATGTGCTCGCTCCAGCCGTACTTGTCGTAGCCGACGTTGTCTTCGCCCTGCTCGGGCTTGGGGATCTTGGCGTTCAGGTCCTGGTAGTAACCCTCCCTGATGAGGGCCACGTCCATGACCTCCATGGCGGCCTTGACCTCATCCTCGTTCAGATCATGGTACTCGTCGTGGAACAGGACGCAGGAGGTGGGGATCCTCGGCCTCGCCGCCATCTTCTTGGCCGGATAGCCCACGACCATGCCGACCAGCGGGTACACCCTGTCCGGAAGCTTGAACATCTCGGTGAGCACGGGCTCGATCGTGGGCGCGCCGCCGAAGAAGCAGGTCCCCAATCCAAGAGCCTCGGCAGCCATCACGAAGTTCATGGCCGCGTAGGACACGTCCTGGATGCCCAGGAACAGCATCTGGACGTCGTTGGCCTTGTTCTCGCGGCCCTTATAGGCGATGAACTTCTCCAGCTTCCGGAAGTCCAGGCAGAACAGGACGAACACTGGGGCCTGAACGATGAAGCGGCCGAGGTGCTTAGAGAGGATCTCTTTCTTCTCCTTGTCTCTTGTGTAGATGAAGGCGTACATCTGCCCAGTGAACGGGGCCTGCTGGGCAGCCCTGGCCAGTTTCCACAGCGTCTCGTCAGGGACGTCCTTGTCCAGAAAGGACCTGGTCGTGGCCCTGTTCAGGATGAGGTCGACATGAGTGTTTTCCACGCGGTGCGCCTCCTCGTCATCTATCCAGGTTGTTCTTTCTCCGCGCGGGCCTTCGTTCCTCCAGCGCGGTCTGCGAGAGCCTCCCATTGGCGGTAGAGGCCCGCAAGCTGCTTCTCGACGTCGCTGTATTCCTTGAGCGGCAGCCCTGCCGGGTCCCTGTACGAGTCGGGGTTGTTCAGCAGCTGCACGATCTCGTCCTTCCTTTGCTCTAGGGCCTCTATCTGTCTCTCGATCTGCGCCAGCTCCGCCTGAACCTGAGATGCTGCTGCGGTGCGGCTACGTTCGGCGCCGGTCTCCGCGCGGGTGCCGCGGGTATCGCGAGGGCGGCGCCTGCTCGCGGGAGGTGTTGGGCTCGTGGGGCCCGGGACCTGCCGCTTCTTCGCCGCTGTTAGGGCGAAGGACGGCAAGTCTTCCTCAAAGACGACCTGTTCCCCGGCCTCCGTCCTCCGCCTGCAGTCGGAGTAGGTGCCCTTGAAGACCCTTATCCTGCCGTCATCGAACAGCCAGAGGTGGGTCGCCAGGCGATCGATGAAGTACCGGTCGTGGGAAGCGAAGACGAGGGTGCCCGGGAAGTCCCTGATGGCGCTCTCCAGAACCTCCCGCGACGCCATGTCCAGGTGGTTAGTCGGCTCGTCGAGGAGGAGGACGTTGGCTTTCCCGGCCACGAGCTTGGCGAGCGATAGCCTGTTCCGCTCCCCACCCGACAGCAGGCGGACCTGCTTGTCGACCTCCTCTCTCGAGAAGAGGAACCTCCCCAGGAGGTCGCGGACCTCCTGGTTGTCCAGCCCCAGGTCCCCTACCTCCTGCAGGGGCGTTGCGTCATCGTCGAGGTCGTCGAGACCCTGGGAGAAGTACCCGGTCACCACGTTTCCTCCGAATCGGATGGCACCCTCGTACCCGTCGTCCTCACCCAGGATGCAGCGGATAAGCGTGGTCTTCCCGCATCCGTTGGGACCGATCAGCGCGACCCGGTCGCCCTTGCGCACCATCCAGGTGAAGTCACGGAAGAGGGTCCGGGTCTTTGGTCCGTGACCTGGCCCCTCTGGAACCGGGAAACTCCTGGAGAGGTCCTGCACGAGGAGCACTTCATTGCCCGACTCCTGCTCCAAGTCGAACCTTATCCTCATGGCTTTCTTCTCGCGCCTCGGCTTCTCGACCAGCTCCATGCGGTCAAGCATCTTCTGCCGGCTCCAGGCCTGATTCTTTCTGGTGGGAGTGGCCTTCCACTTCTGGATGAACGCCTTGGTCCGGGCGATGAGCTCCTGTTGCCGCTGATACGAGTCCTCCTGGAACTCTTGCTCCATCTCCTTCTGCACGAGGTAAGCCGAGTAGTTCCCGCTCCAAACTCTGCCCTCGCCGCTGTCGAGCTCCAGTATCTTATCTGAGGTCCTGTCCATGAAGTAGCGGTCGTGGCTGACCATGAGAACCGCGCCTGCATATGTTGACAGAAATCCCTCCAGCCACTCGATACCTGCCAGATCCAGGTGGTTAGTGGGCTCGTCCAGGAGCAAGAGGTCCGGGTCCTGGAGAAGCAGCTTGGCCAAAGCCAGGCGGATCCTCTCTCCGCCGGAAAGGTAGTCCGGGCTCTTGTCGAAGTCGGCGTTGGCAAACCCCAACCCACTCAGGATGCTTTTGGCCCGGGGTGCCAGCGTGTATCCGCCAAGAGACTCGAACCTGGTTGTGGCCCTCGAATACTGGTCCATGACGGCCCCAAGGTCGCCCTCGGCCGTGGCCATCCTCTCTTCCAGCGCCTTCATCTTATGCCCGAGGTCGAGGATGTCTTTCCTGGACGAGAGCATTTCCTCCAGCACAGTGCCTAAGAAGCAGGGCGGGTCCTGGGACAGGTAGCCGAAGCTCCTCTTCCCGACGATCTGGAACGAGCCTTCGTCCGGCTCAAGCTCGCCGGCGATAACGCGGAGCAGCGTGGTCTTGCCCTCGCCGTTGCGGCCGATCAGACACATCGTCTCGCCCTGCCCAACGGAGAAGCTGACCGACTTGAAGATCAGGCGAGCGCCGAAGAACTTGCTGAGGCTATCTGCGATAAGGATCGTCATCTGAAAGTCCTCCCGGAGTATCGATCAAGTGTTCGAGGCAAGCGGGCACAGTGAGGCTAGGCTGGCGTGATCCCGCTTTGGGTGGTGACGGACCTCGGACCTTCCATCATTCCGGAGAACTCCTTCCGGCCACGGGTTCACCGTGACCTGGATAACTATAACATACAGGCCTGACGGGGAGCAAAGGCATCACCTGGATGGTTCCTGGATGGTGGGGTTGTCGGTGAGGTGGCCGCAGTTCCATTGTTCGCCGGAGGTTCACCCAGGTATAATCGTGCCATGGACAGGAGCAAGACTTCATGGAGCCGCGTCGCCGACTGGTACGACACCTACCTCAAGGAAGAGGGCACGTACCAAAGAGACCTCATCCTCCCCAACATGCTCCGGCTGATGGACATCAAGAAGAGTGAGGCGGTCCTTGACCTTGGCTGCGGCCAGGGCTTCTTCAGCAGGGAGTTCGCCATCGCCGGAGGGACGGTCACAGGAGTCGACGTCTCCAAGGAGCTCATCGCGATCGCGCGCAGGCTGTCTCCCCCCTACGTCCGTTTCGAAGCGGCGCCCGCTGACCGCCTGGAGTCCATCCAGACAGGGAGTCTCGACAAAGTGGCCATCGTGCTTGCCCTTCAGAACATGGAGAACCTCAAGGGCGTCATAAGGGAATGTCGCCGCGTGCTCAAGGCGGGTGGAAACCTGTACCTGGTGCTCAACCACCCGGCATTCAGAGTCCCCAGAGCGTCCTCCTGGGACTGGGACGAGAAGACCGGCGTCCAGTACCGGCGGGTCGAGCGCTACCTCTCTGAAGCGACGATCAAGATCCAGATGCGCCCGGGCGACAAACCGGACGAGTACACGATCTCGTTCCACCGCCCCCTACAATCTTATGTGAAGGCTCTGACCAACGCCGGTTTCTGCGTCGTGAGGCTGGAAGAGTGGAACTCGAACAGAAAGAGCGGTCCCGGCCCGCGCGCCGCCGCGGAGAACAGGGCGAGGCAGGAGATACCGTTGTTCCTATTCATCCAGGCGTGCGCCTGGAAAGAGGTTGTCGAGAGGGAGGTCGACCGGAGTGAAGATCCTCGTGTTGAACGGCAGCCCCAGAAAGAACGGCAACACGTCACGGCTTCTGGACCTGGTATTGAGCGCGGCGGCCGCCGCGACGGGGGAGATCGGCTCCCAGGCCGAGGTCCAAAGCTACGTCCTTAACGAGCTTGTTTTTCGAGGCTGCCAAGGGTGCCTAAACTGCAAGAAGGAGACGGCCAAGGGGTGCGAGCAGGTCGATGATCTTACGCCCGTCCTCGATTTCATGAAAGAGGCGGACGCATGGGTCATCGGCACGCCCATCTACATGGGCCATGTCAGCGGGCAGCTCAAGCTGTGCCTCGACAGGGTCTACGGCTTCATGGGACCGAACCGCGCGAACAGGCTGCCGCCCGGGAAGAAGGCCGTTATCGCCATCACACAGGGGATGCAGGACCCCGAAGCCTACAAGAACGTCGCGGAACTGCTATTCTACACGCTTTCCCGGCGCGGGGTATCGGTCCGAAGCATCGTGGCGGGCGGTATGAGCTCCGCCATGGCAGGCTCGGCGTTAACCAAGGACGTGGAAGACGAGGCGAAGGCTGCCGGGGCGTGGCTGGCGCAAGCGAGCTAGGAACCCTGTTAGCCCGTCACACGCTCGAGAAGGTGGCGGCGAGGACCGGGAGGTAGTCGGCCAGGCTCGCGTATCTGTTGGTTTTCCTCCCTCCCAGGTATGCTTCCAGGGCAGAGTGCATTCGCCTTATCCAACCCAGCCCGTATTCGTCCTCCTGCCTCTGGAGAAAGGCCCCGGCAGCAGCCTCTCTGCCTGCTTCCCTTTGGTAGAGGGCCGTGGCTGCCCGGATGAACAGCTCATCGAAGCACATGTGCCTGTCGGGCTCCTCGTACAGGTCAGCGAACTTCTTGTTGAAGGGCATACCTCTGACCGCATGGACAAGGCTGTCCGTCGCCCCGGCGGCCTCCGACTCGGCTACGTCCAGAAGCGTATGGGAGAACTCGTGGAAGAGGCCGTCCTGGAACTGGTGCCCGTGGGCGGTGTACCTCACCGGGTCGGGGGAATCCAGCCGTACGTTCGGCGGCCCGACGATCGAGTAGGAGGTGGTCCCGTCACCCGGCCCGTAGCTGAAACTCGTCGGGTTCAGCGGGTTGGGCACGACCACCAGGTCGCGCTTCGGTCTCCCGTACTCCGATGCCCCGTAGAAGAGGTCCAGGAACTTTCCCGGATCCTCTTCGGCGAGCATAGCCCGGCAGTCTTCGAGAGTCTCGTCCCACAGCTTCTTGGTCTCGTCCCAGAACCGAGCAAGGCCCGCATCGCGGTAGAAGTCCCGGAGGAGGCCGGAGAAGCGGAGGCCGGCGTACTTCCCGTCGAAAGAGGCAGCCTGAGGTCTCGGCCTGAACTCCTGCTCGGGCCCCTCCAGCAGTACCGCATAGCAGTAGAAGGAGCTCCCCATCGAGGCACACGGATCGAGCTCTCTTGCTGCGCGGGCACACGGGTGGTCGCGGTAGGGTTCAAGGCGTTCCTTACTCAGGGTCTTAACCTCGGGGTGCTTCCAGTAGTTGTTCATGTTGACCAGGTCAGTAAGTAGCAACACTGAGCCGGTGGCGCGGACGCGGTCATCCTGCTTCACCCGGATAGGCATCGACTACTGCCCCTTTCCGTCGGCCCAATCATGGACGTTGATCAGCACCGGCAGCCGCCACTTGGTTGCGGCGGAATTGTAGAGCTTGAAGAACGAAGGCACGCCGGTGATGGCCTCGAGCAGGCGTTCCCTGCCGAAGGCCTGGTCGATGGCCTGAGTCATGCTGGCCCCCACGTAGTAGGCGGCGCCGACGTTCATGACCCACTTCTCCCAGACGTCCGGCGGGATCCTCTCTTGGCTCTCGGCGAGGGCATCGGAGAGCTCCCACACGTACCGATCGAGCCGGCCTGAATGCTGCGCCCAGCGCTCGTGGTAGTAGGCGTCGTCTTCGGTGAAGGGCAGCATGAGAGCGGTGGCGACCCCCTCCGAGATGATGAACTTGAGCAGCCACTCTTCGTTGGGAGTCTCCGGGAAACTGATGAGACGGCCGAGACCGACGTGATGGAGCTCGTGAGCGATCACCCTCCTGATCAGCCGGAGAGTCTTCTGGAGTTTGAGTTCGCCCGGATCCCCGATGATCTTCTCGTGGACCAGGAAGAACATATCCCCAAGGTTGATCACTGGCCCGCCTGGAGGAGAAAAAGAATCAGCCAGGGCGAACCCCGCGAAGCGGACGGTCACGGGGATCGGGGAGCCCGGCAGACAAACAGGCAGGTAGGCAGATGCGGCTTGAGCAGCAGTATCAGCTACGGTATCCGCCACCGAGCGGGCCTCTTCCACGAACTGGGCAAACCGGGGTTGGCCCGATCCTAGAGCTTTCCTCGCGAGGAAACCCGTCTTATCCTGAGGCAGGTCCTTCCCCAGCAACCCCGAGGTGATCAGGGATGACAAATCGGTCGGCTCTACCTTCGCGTGATCAAGGATCGTCCTGCTCACCTGAGAGGAGAGAGCTTCTTGCCAGGCACGGGTGTATCTGCCTGCGACCTCACTCCGATCAGCTCCGGACTGACTTGTCAGCTCTGCGCAGGCCCGGCTCGCCTCGATGCAGGCGTCGACCTGCTCGAAGTCCACGGCGACCCTGAACACCGACCTGTTTCCCACTCTATTAGGCCTCCAATCTGACTCGACGGACGTTGTCTACCGGCAGCTACATCGTTCCCGGACCCGGTCTCCCCGCTGCCGGCGCCTACTTCGTCCTGATGACGACCTCGTCCAGAACGTACGAGAAGGTGGCCGCTCGGTTTCCCTGTTCGTGACCCTGAGATGGAGTCCTGGGTCATTTCTGCCCGCGAAGGAAAGGTTCCTCTGTTCTTGTGGAGTCCTGGTGTAGGTCTTCTATAGATCAAGTTTGGGCACGACCATACGGACTTCCTGAGGACGTTTATCGCAGGGTCTTCGGGTTGGTGTCTGGTTTCGTGGTAAGACTCGTGGCCTACCCGGACGACTAACAATCCCCAGGATGCACTGCGATAAAGCCAAGGGAGGAATAGAGCGGAGCGACGCATTGGTGTCGGAGGTGACCCAAGGTGAAAGTCCTGGGTTCTACCATCCTCATGGCCAGCAGTCGCAGCCTGGACAAGGTTGAGATCAATCAGGAGTCGCTACGGGTATGGGCCGCGCCCGCCCAGCCTGAACCGCCGGGCGACCGGCTCACCATCTCCCAGAAAGCCCTGGAAGCCTACAGGTCTGCGCCTGCCGACGGCATGACCTTGACAGTCGACCCGAAGGTGTTCGGGCTTTCGCCCGCGGACCTTATCCTCATACTCATCCTCGAGAAGGTCCTTGGCATCAAGATCAGGCTACCTGATGAAATCGAGGAGGCCGCCAAGACCAGGAGCAAGGATAGCCAGCTCCATTCCCTGAAGGAACTTCCGGCGGTAGCCGCCAGACAGGCGACTGCTCCTCCTGGGAGAGGTTGGGGAGTCAGCTATGACCGGCGACAGGTCTACGCGGAAAGCGAGTTCATGTCCTTCTCGGTCAAGGGCGTCGTCAACACGGCCGACGGAAAGCAGATCGCTGTCGAGGTCCAACTGAACATGAGCAGGCAGTTCGTGATGCGGCATAACCTCAGTCTGCAATTTGGCGACCCGAAGATCGTGGACCCGCTCGTCCTGAGCTATGACGGACCGGCGGCTGATTTCACGGATACCACGTTCAGATTCGACCTTGACTCCGACGGGGCTTCCGAGGAGATGCCTTCCCTCGCCGCAGGTAGCGGATTCCTCACCATCGACAGGAACGGCGACGGCGTGGTGAACAACGGGTCCGAGCTGTTCGGTCCGTCGAGCGGCAACGGGTTCGCGGAGCTGAAGGAACTCGACAGCGATGGAGACGACTGGCTCGATGCCGACGACCCGGTGTTCGACAGACTCCGCATCTGGACCAGGGACGAGCAGGGGAAGGACACTCTGATCGCGCTTGGGCAGAAGGGTATCGGCGCGATCTACCTCGGCAGTCTCAGCGCGCCGTTCAGCGTGAAGGACCAAGACAACGTGCTGCAGGCGCAGAATACGCGCATGGGGATCTATCTCAGGGAGTCCGGCCAGCCGGGCATCGTGCAGCAGGTAGAGCTGGCTGTAAAGGAAGAGAAATAGGCCGCCAGTGAAATAGAGGGAACTCAAAGGCCGAGTCCCTTGACGGAGCTCGGCCTTTCACGGTCTCATCACTCGTACGTGACTCTCGCCACCCCTAGACCGAAGAATACAACGCCCATCCCTGCCAGTGCCAGGAGATTGACGCCCGTCGAGGCCAGTCCCTGGCGGACAGGTCTACTTGGCCTCGAAGGCCAGCATGATGGCCGTCATCACCTGATCGAGCGTGCGGCCGCGACGGTCCGCGTCGGCCCGATAGGAGACCAGGGACAGCGCAGACACGTCAGGATACTCCATCATCGCCTTCACCGCGCGTCCTAGCTGCTGCCCGTCGAGACCGCCGGGAGACGGCAACCCCGCAGCTGGCGCCACGCCAGGATCGAGGATGTCGAGGTCCACGTGGACGTATACCGCATCTTCGCGCAGGGAAAGGGACTCGATGGCCCGGTGCATCGCCGGGCTGCAAGAGATAAGGTCTTGCTCAGTCACAGTCACCACGCGGTCCTCCACGATTGCCTCCCGTTCCAGGAGGTCCAGGTCCCTCAGTCCCATCATCACGATGTCCTGTGCCCGAAGGGGCTGCTCGAGATGGTTCTGCCTTCTTAGGCGGTGCAGACATTTCCCCGCCGCCACCGCGACCGGCATCCCGCCAAGCATCCCGCTTAAACTGGTCTCGGGCGTGTTGTAGTCGCCGTGCGCGTCCACGTACACGAGCCCGACGCGCCGCCCGCCCGGCGATGACGACTGCAGACCGCCGAGCACTCCGAGCACCCCATTGCAGTCGGCGAGAAGCCCGAGGACGAACGACCTCTCTTCGGTAGCCCTAGCGACCAGTTCGGCCAAGCGTCCTCCGGCGAGACCCACCCGGTTCCAGCCCCCGTACTGCGCCTCCTCCTCGGGAGACAGCGAAACCGTCAGCGGTTCCGGCACTTCGTGTCCCCGCTCTCTCAAGCGGTCGACCAGTCCGGCGTCAAGCAGGGCGGCTGGCCCGGAGGCCCCGGCCTTGCCCTTGCCTTCGACATTGTAGGGCAGCGCGACTACCTGGATCTTCACCGTTGTTCGCCCTCCCACAGATGCTGCAGGAACCGGCTCCTGGTCGTGCTCGTGCTGTACCCGCCTCTCACTATGCGTCCTCCCTTAGACTCGCAGCGTCCTTCGCGCCACGCATGTAGCGCTCTACCAACGCGGGGTACTCCTGCAATTCCTCGCGTCCCTTTTCAGTAAGAGCGTAGACGCCCCGCGCGACCCGCTCGAACCACCCGTAGAAGTTGCTGGAGAGGATCGACGGCGTCTTGCGGCCCGTCCCCCAGTTGCGCAGCGCCGAAGGAGACGAGGGTCCGTTGACCGCCAGGCAACAGGCTATCTGCACGGCGTTCTCCCGGTACGCCGTCACGATACTGCGGCGAGTGCTACCCCCCTCGTTGAGGTCGATCGAGCGCCCATGGAGCTCGGTCAACACCGCCCTCCTCACGTCCTTCCTGGACCGCTTTGGAGCCGGCAGCGGATGGAAGACGGCTTCGACAGACGGCTTCCGGTCCTGGACCTCGCCCGGGCTGCCGGAACCCCGGCCGTCCACGGCACCCAAGTCAACGAGCACTAGACCCAGCTCCATCCGCTTCAGCAGACGGCACGCCGACCGCCACGCCCGCGACCTTGCCCTGGCGCCAGGGTGAGGGAGCACCACATACACTGAGCTGAACGCGCGCTGCCTATCTGCGGCCTGGACCAGGAGGGAGACTGACAGGCTACGTTTGAGCTCGAGGACGATGATTTCGCCGTCTCTTTCGGCGACCACGTCACATCCCCGGACCTCGCTCCGAACGCTGTACCCCTGGGCCTCCAGGTAGTCGCGAAGAGGTCCATAGAGTTCGGTTTCCCTCAGGGGTCGGTGGTCTGAACGCATGTTCGTACCCACTATAGCGGCGCTGTGCAGGGAATGTCAACCACATTATGTAACCCGCCCTGCGACTGACCGCCGGACTATGTCTCGTAAGGGGGCGTTGGTTCAGGCGGCGCGTCTTAGCCGCCCCTCTGGTCGACCGGTGTCTCTGGGACCGGGACAGGTTCCTCCTCCAGCAGGATCTGCCGGGTCAAGACCCTGGTCCTCCACCGGCCGGAGAGGTAGTAAGCGTAGTTCAGGAGCGATCCCATCACCGGGGAGACAGCCATCCCGAGCCATATCCCGCGGCTGCCCATGAGGCGCGAGAGGTAGATGGACAGCGGTATCCTCACCACCCACAGCGTGACCATGGAAATGGCCATGGACGGCAAGGTGTCCCCTGCTCCCCTGAGGATGCCCGACAGGGTGAACATCAGCGCGTAAGGGATGTACGCGAAGCCCACTGTCCTGAGGTACCGCGTCCCCTCCGCGAGGACCGCCGCGTCAGACGTGAACATTCGCAGGAGGATGTGAGGTATCCCCACCGCTACGACGCTGACCACGGTGGTTATGCCTACCGTGAGGTAGACGCTGGAGCGCACGACCTCCTTGACGCGGTCGAGCTTGCGGGCGCCAAGGTTCTGTCCGACCAAGGCCGATACCGAAAGGCCGACAGTCATCGCGGGCATGAACGCGAACTGGTCCAGGCGGCCCCCGACTCCGAACGCCGCAGTGACCACTGCGCCGAACCCGTTGACCAGTGAGGCCAGGGTTAGCATCCCCATGGATACGATGATCTGCTGTACTCCGGCGGGGAGACCGATTCCGAAGGTCTGCCCGACCAGCTTCCTATCCAGTTTCCACGCTTCCCAGTCCCACTTGATCAGGCCTATCCTGGCCATGTGGCGGATGCCGAGGATGCCGGAGAAACCCTGCGCTATCACTGTCGCCAGAGCTGCGCCGGCCACTCCCATCCGCGGGAACGGCCAGATCCCGAAAATCATCAGGGGGTCCAGGATGATGTTCATGACGGTCGCGTATGTGAGGAACATGAGAGGCGTGCGTGAGTCGCCGAGACCCCTCAGGACCGCCGCGATGATGTTGTAGACGAAGGTCGCTACGGTGCCTGCCAGGACGATCCCTAGGTAGGACTGGGCCATGTCCAGGACCTCCGGCGGGGTGTTTATGAGGCGTAAGAGCGGCAGCCTGAACGCGACCCCCAGTACAGTCGAAATCCCGCCCAGCAGGCCCATGATGATGAACGAGTTGCCGATGGTCTTCCTGACCATCGGCATGTCCTTCGCCCCCGCATGCTGGGCGACAAGGGTGGTGGTTGCCATGCCGATGCCCATAGCCAGGGCGACTACCGCGAAGATGACGGGAAAGCTGACTGACACTGCGGCGAGCCCTGTCGTGCCCAGGAACTGGCCGACCCAGACACTATCTACGGTGTTGTACAGCGCCTGAAGGGCATTTCCCAGGAACATCGGTATCGCGAACGCGATGAGATGCCGCGAGATACTTCCTTCGGTGAAGTCCTGCCTCCTGTGCTGCCTCTCCAGCGGGAATGCCTCCTCCGGCTCTTTCGGGTACGGGCAGTGCGCTCTGATGACTATAACACGCCGGCAGGGATTGATGAGCTGCGCGGGCAGGAAGCCGAGCACGCGGTGACGAATCGGCACGAAACGGGCAGCCTCGAGGATTTGGGGCATTGGGGGTTCCTGCATGGAAACTGACAGCGATCTCGCAGGTAGACTGGCTAGCTTCTGCACCAGGGCTCTTACCGGCTCAGGGGAATGCAGCGTGCGCGACGTAAGGAGGCTCAGCGACGGGTGGGAGTCAGAGATGTACTCCTTCACCGTGCAGAGCGAAGACAGAGCGGCGCGGGATCTGGTGCTGAGGATCTATCCCGGCAGCCCCGTGAGCCGTCCCGGCAGGAAGTGCGAGCGCGAGTACAACGTCATGCGGAAGCTTCACGAGTCGGGCTATCCTGTCCCTAGAGTCTTCTGCATGGAGAAGGATTCTGCGTTGTTCGGCAGCCCGTTCCTGCTGATGGAGAAGATCGACGGCGTGCCCTTCCATATCTTCTTCGAGCACGCCCCGGCAGACGCAAGACACGCCCTCCACGAGTTATTCGTTGGGCTGTTGGCCCGCCTCCACAACCTGGACTGGCAGCCTTTCTGGGAGGTCCTGAGCGCGCCGGGCGACCGGAAGCCAGACCCCTCCGACACTCGGGAGCTAATTGCCGCGGAACTCGCCATGTGGCGCGATGCCCTGGTCCAGCTCGGCGAGGCCGGATATGAAGGTCTGATGGGCTGGCTCGACACCCGCCTGGCCGTCGTCGCCCCCGTGGGCCCGTCCCTGATGCACATGGACTACCATGTCCGGAACGTCCTGATGACCGCGGACGCCAGACCCTACGTAATCGATTGGCCCTCAGCTGCCGTGGGCGACTACCGCTTTGACCTGGCCTGGAGCCTGGTCCACACGGACCCGGCTGGAGAGCAGGATTCTCTGTCCCTGTACAAGAGACTTTCCGGCCGCGACCTCAAGGACCTCGACATCTTCCGCGTGCTCGCCTGGGCCAGGAGGACACTGTCCATCGTCATCTCCGTCCGTCACGGGGCAGAGACGCTGGGCATGCGGCCGGGAGCCGAGAACACGATGAAGAAGTCGGCTGGGCACCTCGAAAGGATGTACCGGGCCCTCGTCCAGGCGACTGGACTGAGGTTGCCCGGCGTGGAGAGCCTACTGGCCGAGCTCGGCAGACCGATCTGACTAACAGCATCGACCCTGCTCGCTGGCTTCACGATGGCGCCCCGTCGCCGCACAGCCCGTTTACTGCAGCTTCGGGGGCCTCCGCATCTTCGTGGCCTGCTCGAAGGCGTACGCGAACCGTATCAGAGTGGGCTCGGAGTAGGCGCCCGCGGCGAACGTGACTCCCATCGGGCAGTTGGCCTCGGTGTACCCGATCGGCACCGTCAGGGAGGGGTACCCGGCCCTGGCAGAGACGGCTGCGTTCGAGATATAGGGGAAGAACAGCGCGTCCACGTTGTGCTCCTTGAGCGCGCGGTCGATGCCCTCCTGGCGGGAGACCCGCTCCTCCTTCGCCCTACCTGCGACGTAGGCTGGTTCAGTGAGAGTCCCACTGGTCGCCTCCGACTGGATGAGGATCGTCTGGCCGTACCTCAGCATCCGGTAGGGCTGGCTGTTGTTGAACTCGATGAGCTCTTTGAGCGAGTGCACGGGCACCTCCGGGCTCAGGCGCGACAGGTACCTGTTGATCGCCGGCTTGAACTCGTATATGAGGCTGCTGAGCTGCCAGGGTTGGGGCGGGCTCATCGTCACGTCTACGACCTCGGCTCCGGCGTCCTTCAGAGCTTGCTCGGCAGGAGCCATCAGTGCCAGGCGTTCCTTGTCGAGCCTCTCGTAGAACGAGCGGGCGATCCCGATACGCGCTCCCTTGAGGCCGTCCTTGTCCAAGAACGTGGTGTAATCCGTGCAGTAGCGCCCCTCGCTTGCCCAGGTAGCAGTGTCTTTCCCGTCGACCCCGGTCAGCGCTCCCAGCAGGATGGCCGCGTCCTCGACCGCCCGCGCCATAGGGCCCGCAGTGTCCTGGACGTGGGAGATGGGGACTATGCCGGAGCGGCTGATGAGCCCGACCGTGGGCTTGATCCCGATTATGGAGTTGTTGCAGGAAGGGTTCAGGATCGAGCCTGACGTCTCGGTACCTATCCCCAGAGCGGTGAGGTTCGCCGCAACCGCGGCGCCCGGCCCGGAGCTGGAGCCGCCGACGTCATGCTTACCCGGCCCGTAAGGGTTCAGCACCTGCCCGCCGCGCGAGCTGTACCCGTTGGGCATGTCGTCGGTCATGAAGTTGGCCCACTCGGTCATGTTGGCTTTGCCGAGGATGACGGCACCGGCATCCCTCAGCTTCCTCGCGATGAAGGAGTCTTGAGGAGCATACGAGTCGGCGAGCGAGAGCGATCCCGCGCTGGTGTGCATCATGTCGCCGGTATCGATGTTGTCCTTGACTAGGACAGGGATGCCATGGAGCGGACCCCTGGGCCCTTTCCTCACCCGCTCAAGGTCGAGCGCCTCGGCGATGAAGAGAGCCTCCGGGTTCAGTTCCAGGACTGAGTTCAGGGCTGACCCCTGCTTGTCGTACAGGGCGATGCGGTCGATGTAGGCTTTGACCAGTTCCCTGGATGTCAGCTTGTCTTTGGCCATCATCTTCTGGAGCTTCCCGACGGTCGCTTCCTGCAGCCACTCGTAGGACGGTGACGTGGCTTCCGGCATCTCTGGCGCCTCCCACTCTCGGTTCGATAATGATTAATACTGCACATGGCTCGCCGATGCCTGTTTCCTCAGCTGTGCGTGGAAGACATGGGCGCCGGAGTCGCTCCAAGTCCAAGGATTGTGGGACTACACCTTGAACCGTTTGACTATCTGCTGGAGGCTATCGGCCATGGCGGCGAGCCGCTGTGCGGCGTCGGACACCTGGCCTATCGCCTTGTTCATCTCTTCGGTCGAGGCCGAGACCTCCTCGGCCGCGGCGGCGCTCTCTTGAGACGTGGCCGCCACGCCGTCGATCAGCCTCTTGACCTCCTCTGAGTTGCTCGCCATGTCACCAACGATGGAGGCGTTGCGCTCAGCGATTTCCACGATCTGCGTGATGCTTCGGGTCGTGGTGGCACCTGATTCCTGTAGCGCCTGAGAGGACGCGATCAGGCTTGCGACCATATCCTTGGCTTCGGAAGCGCTCTGAAAAATGGCAGCGAGCGATGAGCCGGCCTGCTGGGCCAGTTCCTGGCCGGTTGCTACGTCCCTGGCGCCCGCTTCCATGGACGCGACGGCCTTCTCGATGGCCTGACCGGTCTTCTGGATGAGCCCTCCGATGGTCTTGGTCTCCTGGGACGATCTCTCGGCCAGCCCTCTCACTTCATCAGCCACAACCGCGAAGCCGCGTCCGTACTCGCCCGCTCTGGCCGCCTCGATAGCGGCGTTCAGAGCAAGCAAGTTGGTCTGAGAAGCGATTTCGGCGATAACGCTGACGATGTTTCGGATCTCCTTGGACAGGTCGTTGAGCTCGGATACGCGGGCGCTCACCTCGGCGGTGGATTGTCCGATCCGCCGGGTGTTCTCCATGACCGCGCGTACGGACTCGGTACCCCTGGCCGCCGATTCCGTGTTGCTGGATGTCACGAGGGCGACTCTCTCCAGGATGGAGAGCACTTCGTTGAGGGATCGTCCGGCCCTTTCAGTTACTCCGGCCGCGGTCTGCACGTGGGCGGTCTGCTCTTCGGTGCCTTCCGCAACCGTCTGGATGGACTGGGCCAATTGAGCAGCCGCCGCGACGCTGTTGCTGGCGCTGGCGCTCTGGTCTTGGGAACCCTTGGCGACCTGCTGCATGGTTATCGCGATTTGCTGGGAGATCGCGCTGGACTCCTCCGAGGTGGCCGAGAGCTCCTGGCTGGTCGCGCCAACCTCATAGGCCGCCTCAGCGATGCTCCGCATTATCTCGTGGAGCCTCTGGACGAACGAGTTGAACCACCTTGCGAGATCCCCCGCCTCGTCGGAGGACGATATCGCGAGACGCTTGGTGAGATCGCCCTCTCCCTCAGCGATGTCGCGGATCATGAGCGACGCCAGCCTGATAGGCGCCGTGAAACGCTGGACCACGTACGCCAGCGCCGCCGCTCCGGCCAGGAGGCCGAGCGCGAAGAGCAGGCTGGACGTAGTCATAAGCTTGTTTACGCGCGCGAGAGCTTCTCCAGACGCGACGACGCCGGAGACGAGCGCTCTCAGCCGCGAAGCATAGTACGCAAAGCCGATGTACACGAGCACGAGCAGGGCGAGGAAGGCGACAGTGATCCTGCTTGCGAGCCCGACCCTATGCTCGCCTAGCGGGACGCTGCGGTTCCTTGTTGCGGGAGTTCTCTTAGACATAGGATCCCCCTGGTCAATCGGAGTTTTGCGTCGAGTGCTCCGGTCTGCGCGGTCAGCCGGGACCGCGCGATGCGACTGTCGGAGAGTCTTTGTGTATGTTCCGATGTATGTTCCGACATCGCAATATATCGGAAACTGGGCGTGTGAAGATTACGCCGGAGCGGGAATTCCGGGTTCGCAACGCGACAGGAGAAGCACGATGGCCGACAAATATCTTTCCCGCGATCAGACACCGTACTCTAAAAGGGCGGGTGTTGCACGATAACACATCTCTATGCCCATATGAAATGAGTTCGGCTGATTATCGCCAAGTGGCCTTTCTGAGTGGGCCTTTTCGGAGTAACAGTTGCCGGCGTATGTGGTAGATCGCCCTGGTATGGACTAGTTGGCACACAGAGAGACACACATGTGCGAGACGTTGAGACCGCACAGCGGGTCGGGCGGGCGATGGAGCAAAGAACCCTCAGAGTATCCATCAGGTACCGGTTTGCCTAGATTGTCCTCCGCACGGGCATTTGTGCAGATAACAATCTCCGCGATGATTGGCGGAGCGCTCATGGCTTGATTGAACGCACATGGCTCCGGGCCTCCCGCGGAGAATAATCCATAGCCGCTAGAGCCACAGCCGTATCCGTCTGGGCGGACCCTCACGACATGCCCTTCCTCATGGCCAGCAGGTCCTGCTCGTGGTCACTTAGCTTCAGTCTGGTATCGGGCGAAGGGATGTCCTCCGGGACCCTAAGCGATTCCTCGCCGTCGAGGTCGTACCGCTCGACCAGGCCGAGGTCCACCAGGGCGTCTACGACACCCCGCGCTGACTTGTCGTACGGCTTGCCGTACTCCTCGGCGAAGCGCTTGGCTATCTCTTTCCTCTTTGGCGGGGGGATGTACGGCAGCCCCACCTTCCTGGTCTGGCTGTAGAGGTTTTTGATCTCCCGCCACATGTGAGCCCCGCCGATCCCTCCGCGGGAAATGGCTGCGACTATCAGGAACATCGATGCGATGTCAATCGGGAGATGGCGGGCCCATCCCGCATCGACCATCCGCCGCACCTCGGAGAGGTCGCCGGTGTTGACCCGGACCCTGTCCGCGACCGAACCTCTCAGCGGAGTCCGGACGATGGTCAGGGGTTCGCTGTGTTCGTCATCCTCGGGAGTCGATCCAATGAGGCTGTTAGGCAGAGGGAGAGCGTCAGGGATGTCGAGTACTTCCTCGCCGTTGCGGCGACGCTTGACCACCATGCCCAGCTCCGACAAGACCTTCACCATCCCCTTCGGGGTCCTCCGGTACTTGCCGTAGACCCGCTCGAAGTAGCTGTCAACCTTACCGATGTACTCCTGCTGCTGCGGAGTCGGGACGTACCGGAGGGCTCCCTGGCAGGTCCCCTTCACGTACTCCCACATCGAGTCGCCGGTCAAGCCCATCGCGGAAGCCAGCGAGACAGCGCAGAACGTCACCACGATCGCAGGCGGAAGCTCCGTACTCCAGCCCAGCTCCATCATTTTCCTGACAGGCGGAAGACTCACGGTGAGCTCCCAGAATTCCTCATCACTCAGTATTGGTGACACCTCCCGGAGACACGGTTCGACGCGTCTCTGGGAAGTCCTGCCAGTCATGAGAGAAATCTGGCAGATCCTGTCTGCCTCTGCTGAACTGCGGGGACGGAGGATTTCCCGAGCGTGGTCTTGAAGCCTCCAGGCGCGTCTGGATGTACCAGCGAGCAGGCCTTGCGGGCAATGTCAGGAGAGGAGGAGCGACCTTTGGACGAAGTACGTGTCGCGGGCGAAAGGTGGTTCCCGTCCACCAGGACATTCCGGGAGGATATGCGCGGGGTTTGGGGCGATTGGGGGTGCGACTCGGAGACCGGTACTCTGCGCGCGGTGCTGATGCACAGGCCGGGTCCGGAGATCCGGCGCATGACCGACTGGGAAGCGTTCCGGTTCCGCGGGCTTATGGACTTTCAGAAGGCTGTTGACCAGCACGACACCCTTGCCTCCATCTACAGAGAGAACGGCGTCGAGGTGCATTACGTCGAGCGCACCAGGCCCGACCGCCCCAACGCCATCTTCATGCGCGACCTCATGTTCATGACCCCCGAAGGTGCGATAGTAGGAAGACCTGCCATGGAGCTCAGGCGCGGCGAGGAGCGGTTCGTGGCAAAGTCCCTGGCTGCCCTGGGAGTCCCCATCATCAAGACCGTCAACGGCGACGGCGTCTTCGAAGGGGCTAACGCCATGTGGGTCGACCCCGAGACGGTCATTCTGGGGACAGGAGCAAGGGCCAATGAGTCCGGAGCGGGCCAAGTGGAGAACGAGCTCCGCAACCTCGGCGTGAAGTACATCCTCCGGTTTCCCATCCCGTACGGGCACGCCCACATCGACGGCTTGCTCAACATCGCCGACAGGAAGGTGGCCATGCTCTTCCCGTGGCAGGTGACGTATGACGTGGCCAAGGCCCTGCTGGACCGGGGTTTCAAACTGGTCGAAGCGACCGATGTCCGCGAAGTCAAGGAGACCTTCGGAGTGAACTTCGTGGCCCTGCAGCCTGGCAAGGTCGTCATGCCGTCGGGGAACCCGAGGTGCAAGGCTGCGCTGGAGGACGCGGGCGTGCAGGTGATCGAGGCGGACATATCCGAGCTCCTGAAAGGCTGGGGGGCCATCCACTGCATGACGGCCCCGCTTAGGCGAGACCCGGTGTAGGAGGTCCCGGCCTCTTGCGCCGTCCGGTAGGCATAGCGGCTCGAAGCGGAAGCGATTGCCCGAGCGTCCGGACATATCCCAGGGTGACACCCTCACGGTGTCCCAGTAAGGAGATGGATGGCCTGAGAGACCTCGCCCGCGAGTGCTGGAACTCAGACGATTCCAGGATGGAGAGGACGAAGGCCCGGTTTACGAGCCGGGCCTCGTGCGCTTCTTCGCCCCCGAAGCCTCTTTCATCACCTTGAGGTACTCCTCATACCTCGCTTCATCCAGGTCGCAGGTCCGGACCGCCGCCTTCACGGCGCAGCCGGGCTCATGGGTGTGGCTACAGTCGTTGAACCTGCATCCGGCAGCCAGCTCCTCGATGTCCGCGAACTCCGCCTCTACGCTCTCTTCCTCGAGGTTCCAGAACCCGATGGATCGGAGACCGGGCAGGTCGGCCACGTACCCGCCGCCGATGTCAATGAGTGAGGAGAAGGTGGTCGCGTGCCTTCCCTTGCCGGTGACGACATTGACCGAGAGAGTCTTGCCTTCGAGTCCGGGGCAAATCCGCTTGAGCAGCGATGTCTTGCCGACGCCTGAGTGGCCGACGAACACCGATGTCTTCCCCCGCAGCAAAGCCCTAAGCTCCTCGGTACCCTGACCCGCGGTAGCGCTGGTCAGGACAGTAGTGACGCCTCTCGCTTGAAGAGAAGCCTTGATGTCGAACACGAGGTCCCTGGACCTAGCGAGGGCAGGGGCGTCGTTTCTCACCATGCCGATGTCGTCGCCAGCCTCGCTGCCACGTCCGCTAACCCCTGTGCCCTCATTTCCCACGCCGAGGTCTATCCCTGCCTGGTCCACCTTGTTCATGCAGACGGCCGGCTCGATCCCTGCCTGCCGGGCGAGCAGCAGGAAGCGGTCTATGGTTGTTATCTTCAGGGGCGGAGCGACCGCCGCCACCACAACGACGACCAGGTCGATGTTCACTGCGAGCACTTGCGCGATGCGCGCGCCGCCACCGTAGCCGGGCGCGAGCCTGGACAGCGACGTACGCCGAGGCAGGATCTCTGAGATCAGGGCAGTGCCTGCGATCCTGCCATCACCACTGGCGCGGCCGCCGGCGCTGCCTGAGCCTTCGGACCCGTCACGCGCTTCCTGCAAAGTGGGCTGCATCTTGTCCAAAAGCACGTAGTCACCTACGCACACGGAGATATCGGACAGACGCTGTCGCTTGGCCTTCAAGCGGCCCCTGAGCTTGCAGTCCCAGACCCCGTCGCCCGCGCGCACGAGGTAAACGCCCGGGCCGGTCCGTACTACGACGCCGGTGTTGCGATTGCCGTCTACTTGACTCACAGATACCTTATTCACGCTTTGAACCTCCTGGATAAGCATCCGGAAACCTGTGCTGCGCATGGTGCCAGACGCAATGGTGAACACCATGCCGGGACTCTGTGTGCACAACCCGGGTTTCCGTTGCCTAGCAGGCGGCAAGTGACTGAGACATGGAGCCGTCCGGCTCTTGATGGCTCGTGGCTGCGGAGGTCCGGCCTCCTAATGGGCCTGGACTACGGGGAACCGGGGTTATGCAGCCGTATGAAATCGCGAGCAATGCTACTGCTCGACATCTGCACCACCCCCTCCTGGAGAGTCACATTGTGGGATCTCGGGGAAATATGGGATCTCGGAGACCGGATTTCATGTTATCCGCGTGAGTTGGCTCAGTCAAGCAGGTGGTCCTGCTGCAAGCATGACAAAGCGGCAGTCCCTGCATCAGTCCGGCAGGCGAGAATCGAACTTCCGCCGAAACACCTTGTCAGACCGCCGGAGTCGTCACGAGCTAGGACCGGTGGGCGCAGGCACGTCACGAGACGCGGAAAGGGTTGATAACGTGAGCGACTTCCAGCTGCCGGAGAGGTTCCGGAAGTGGGCCTACGACGAGAGGGCTGAGATGGTCAGGAGGATGGCGTCTGGCGAGAAGATCCAGCCGGAGATCATGTTCCTCAGCTTTACCAGGCATAACCCGGCGTTCATCTCAAACGGGCCCGGAGGGCTGAACGGGTCGATCAAAGGGGTCGGGTTTGTGCCCAAGAAGGAGTACCTCGATGAGACGCTCCAGGCCTACATGCGCCACATCGATAAGGGCTGGCGTGAGAGCTATTCCGAAGAGGGCCTGAACCTGCTGGTCAAGTACATGTGGTCGCCGGAAGCCAAGGCCCGCATCGACTTCTCGATCATGGGTTCACTGGAGATGGCCTTCAAGCACAGCTGGGCCAACTTCCAGGCGAGCAAAGACGTGACTCTGCTGTTCTTCCAGCCAGCGATGGTCAGCTACGAGGTCAGGGGTGAGATCGAGATCGTGAGGGAAGGCCCCTGCCAGCAGTACCTCAATGCCCAGCACGACGTCTACCACAAGCCCAACAAGGAACGTTGGGCCAGCAGGCCTGCATACATCATCCACATCAAGGAGGTCTTCGACAACAGCGCTTCCAAGGATGGTTTCGGCACGAAGATCCTCTAGACTCAAGGTCTTCCAGGCTTCTGCCGGTTGGAGCGAGACTGCCCTGCGGGACGGGGCCAACGGGTCGAACCTCCTCACCCCAGTTCACATAACATGGCCCGTAACAGACCGGGACGCGGCGGGCAGAGCGCAGGCGCTCCGCCTCAGGTTACGGGGAGGTGCGACATGAGGAAGGCAGGCTCTCCAGCGAGGGGAAGGGCGAGGGCAGGGCGTAGGTCGGCTTTCGGAGGGAGAGTATCTTTCGGGCCGGACTTCGGCCCCAAGAAAAGAGCCGGTGCAGGCAGGAAGAAGCTCGGGCGTTAAGCCCGACAACGGTCTCCGGCAGAACGACGTGGGAGGGCAGTCAGTACGGGCAGGCCCGCCCTATGAGTCGATGCCGGAGACCGTAGGCTGTCTAAGGGGTCACTCCCGCGCGAACGGAAGCGTGCGGCATCCTCCTCTACTTCCTTCCTCTACTTCCTTCCTCTACTTCCTCCACTTCTTCCCCACCGGGTAGATGTCCGGCTCAATGTTCTCATAGTGAAGGGTAGACAGGTCAGCAGGCCCTTCGCCCGGCACGCTGGTGCGGATGTCGACCTTCGCGACGCTGTCCCAGTAGGCCCTATGGTGGACCCTGTCCTTGAGGACGATGATGTCCAGCGTGGTGTAGTCGATGCCCGCCGCAGTGAAGCCTACCGAGTCGTTGGCCCCTCGCATCCGCTCAGAGACCACGACGTGGCGGTTGTCGCCCAGGTCAAGGGAGCAGATGAATGCGTCGCGGACGGTCGAGCCTTTCCCCATCGGCCCGATCAGCTTGTACACCGGCCTGCCCATGAACTTGACCTTGCCGGTCACCTCGATAGGCTTGTTGGAAAACTCCCCGTACCAGCCGCCTATTTTGACAGTCACGGTGTCTCCTACCTTGACGTTCCGCTCCAGCCACTTGGCGGCCTTCGGGTCGGCGATCCCAGGGATGCCCCAGTTCTTGGCCCCCTGGAGCAGGAGCTCCTCCAGCATATAGGTGCTGTCGCCGATGCGGTCCGCGCCATCGGCGATGACGACCGGACCCTTGCCCTCGGCCACAAGCCTCATGGCCTGCTCGGTGGCTTCCTTGGCGCCCGGAAGCGGCGCGGCGAACGATTCCCTGAGGTTCCAGGCAAAGTCGGAAACGTCCCGGGCGATCTTCTCAGCCAGGGCCTTGTCGTCGTGAGTGACCACGAACACGCTCATGCCGGCGTCGACGACGTCAGCGTACGCATACCCGGGCGCGACCGAAACGCAGTACACGCCAGGTTTCCTCTCCCACTCCCTGGCCCTGTCGTAGATGTCCTTCATCGGATGATAGCCCGAGGCCTGGTAGATGCTCGCGGAGATGATGCCAGGCCTGCGGCAAGCCATCGTCGGCTTGAAGCTCCCTCTGGCGGTCTCAACCATGCGCCTCGCCGCTGCCTCCCCGGTCTCCTCGGAGTCCACGTGCGGGTAGGTCTTGAGGATGAAGACCCCGTCGGCGGCGTCCGAGAGCTCGTGGTCCTCGTTGGCATGAAGGTCCAACGTCACCATGATGGGGATGCTCCCCACCGCCTTGCGTGCCCGGCGGACGATCTCGGCCTCCGGTTTCGGTACTCCGCTGACGGCCATCGCCCCGTGTAGCGAGAGCAGAAGGCCGTCGAGCTTGCCTGCCGCCTTCGCCCTGTCTGCGATCTCGTTGGCGTACTTGTCGAAACACTCCATCGTGATCCAGCTGGAGAAGCCGCCCGGGGTCTTGTGGGCGACAACCAAGGGAACGATCTCGACGCCCTCGGCCTCCAGGACCTTCATGTACCCGTTGATGTAAGTCGGGATCCCACGGGCCTCGTCAAGGATCGCTTGTCCGCGCCGCGTGGCGGGCTCGAACCGGTCTATCCCGGTCGGCTCCTTGGTGAAAGTGCAGGTCTCATCGGAGAAACCGGCTATACCTATCCTCACTTCGCTTCGCCTCCTGCTCCAGAGAATTCGCAGCAGGAGAGCAGCAATCCTACCGCCCGCCAGGACCTAGTCGACTTCTGATGGTGGACTCACTTGGGAGGTTGCCGGCTCTGGCGCAGGACTCCAGAACATCACCCAGATCCACTTCGTCGCCGGCAAGACGTGGTGGGCCGTCGCCCAGGGGATTCTATACACCACGACGGACTGCGGGCAGAGCTGGGTGAGGGTTCAATGGGCGAGGAGACATGCCAAGTGCCTTTCAGATACCACGGCCGAATTCATGGCCGTGGTGCTGGGGACACCGGGGGGCCTGCCCGAGTTCTCCGGGTGGCGGTTCACCAACGACGGCGGGGAGGTTGCAGTGCCACGACACAGGCAGTAGACTGAGGTGGGATTCTCCCACCACGGAGGTGCACGACGTGAGCAACTTTCAGGCAAGTACGAGGATGGACAGCAAGGGGCGGCTCCTGTTGCCCAGAAGGGTAAGGGATACGATGGAGTTGAAGGCAGGGGACACTCTGTTCCTCAGATACGAGTCCGAGTCCGGGATCGTGAGACTTGCGAAGGCTCCTAACCCGTTTGATGTTCTCGCCGAGGAAGCCGAAAGGGAGTACGAGGCCGGAGGGACTGTCAGTATCAGGGACCATGTCAAGAAGCGAGGGCTCCGGCGAGATGAGCATTGTTCGCGAGCTTCTCAGCCTTGAAGAGGATCCCAGCAAGGGTCATCTGTTGACCGGCAGCCTGCGGGGAGCAAGGGCCTTGGAGATCTCGCTCGGAGGTGTAGCTTACCGCGCAGCGTATGTGGTCCTTAAGGACAAGCCCGTCTGCCTCATCTTCATGGTTGGCCCGCATGAAGGCTTCTATGCGAAGGCTGAGAGGAGAGCAAAGACTCTCAGGCAGTCAGGCGCCGCCAGAAGACCCTCGGAGTCCTGATACCGCGGAGCAGTCACGGGCCTGCCCTCGCACGCCCGCCATGCCGCCCTACCACGACACTTTCGAATCGCGGGTGACGGTGCGCCAAGTACCACTGAAGCATCCGGCTGGAACCCAGCCGAAGCGATGGTAGTCAGTACCATGTGACAGCCGTCGCGGGATTGCGGGGCCGGGGTATCTCATGGATGCTTCGAGTCCGCGCAACTGGGACCTGACGGACGCAAGGGCGGAGGTGTAGTCGATGAAACTGTATCCGGTGCCTATCAGGCTCCGGCGTACCCGACGGGCCGTGGGGCTCCTCGCGGCAGTCGGGTTGGCATCCGTCTACTGCAGCCATTGCCTGCCTTGCCCGTCAGTCATCGATGTACCGCGGATCAACGGTCTCCTGGTTTCGGCCGCGAACGGTGTTTCCGAGAACCTCAAGCGGACCTACGGGTCTGTGGCCGCGAAGGCCTCATCCTGCATGGAATGTGGGCTATGCTCGGAAAAGTGCCCGTTCGGCGTCGACGTAGTCGCCAACATGCGCGAGGCGGCCCGGCTCTTCGAGGGCAAGGCTCTTCGAGAACAAAGCTTAGGTGAAACACCTCCTCCAACGAGCCTACCCGGATCTGGGATGGTCCCCGGCCACCGGCTCTGACTGTCGATTCACTTGCCCGGTTCCGGTCCGGATGGCGGCCATCCGGTCGAGCCACTCCTTGTCCTCAACGCGGACCAGGGCCGGGTTGAATATCTGGGTCAAGGTCACGACGAATGCTACGACTCCGAGCGCCGCCATGGCCGACCCCGGGTTGAGTTTCGCGGACGCCCAGCCAGCCATCGCCGTACTGAGTGGGTACGTGAACTGAGCGATCACCCTGCGGACCGCGAATACCCTCCCCTGGAGCTCGCGGGGGGTCTGATGCTGCCAGATCGCTTGCGAGTGAGAGTTGGCCACAGGGATCATCGCGGCTATCAGAGCCGCCGCGGCGATGGTCAGGAACAACATGCCTGATAGACCGTACACCACCTGCGCCGCCCCGCTCACAACGAGAGGGATCAGGATTCCGTAGACCCTTCGCTTCTTGAGACCTCCCCAGGTGCTGATGGCGAAACCTCCCGCGACCCCGCCAACCGCGGTGACGGTGCCCATGAGGGCCATCGCGGTCTCGAAGGTCATGCCGCGCGAGGACCAGTCGGCCGCAAGCCTGAACTTGAGGATGAGCGGGGCGAAGACGGCGGTGGGGCTCATCGCGAAGTTGGCGACAGCGAACGTTATGAGCAGCAGGAGAAGGGGACGCCGGTTCACGATGTACGCGCCGCCTTCCTTTACATCCGCCCACATGCTCTTTCTCGGTTTGCCGCTCACCTTCAGGTCGGCTCTCTCGGGCGACGGGATGTACAGAAAGAGGAGGGCGACGGCAGCGACGAGGAAAGTGGCGGCGTCGGCGATGATGGCCAGCGGAGCGCCGCTCGATAGCCGGGAGAGGCCCCCCGAGAGAAGTCCGGGAAGGCGCCCTTGGCGGGCCAGAGCGGGCAGGGCGATGATCGTGGCCGCTGTCGCCGGGGCAAGGATTCCTGTCAGCGAGAACATGGTCTGCACCATGCCGTTCGCGCGCGGCAGAAGCTCGTTGGGGACCAGCATCGCGTAGGACGTATCGAGACCTGCGCTGTGGAATTGGGCGATAGTCGCGGAGAGCGCCAGGATCACGATGAGGGTCCAGAGCCGCATGGCCCCAGTAAGCAGCAGCGTAGCCATTGCGACGCTGAGGGCGCTGGCTGCGAAGTCCGTCAGCATCATCGTCCGCTTTCGGTCATGGCGGTCGACCCACGCCCCTGCGACGGGCGCGAACACGATAGTCGGGACCGCGAACGCCAGGCTGACGGCCGATAGCGCAAACGCCAGCTGCGGTCTCTGTTCCGGACGTGCGTACAACACCTGGGTGAGCCAAATGGTGGTGGCGAAGAACGTCATCGCGTTGCCGAACACCGATATCCCCTGGGTACATAGCACTAGTAGAAAGGTGCGGAAGCCGTTCTTGGGCGCCTGGTACTCCACGCTCTACTCCTCCTTCAGGTAACCAGCGAGAGACGCTCCGATGATGTCGAGGGCTCCGGGTCTCAACGAGTACCGGTCCGGGTCACCGGACGGGTACGCGACGTGTGTCCTTACCAGGCCAGCTGCTCTAAGAACCATCATGTGGTGGTGAACCGTGCTCTTGGCCAGGCCCGAGAACTTCACGACGTCGGTGAAGCTCCGGGCGTCCGCCCCGAGGAACCGCAGGATCCTGAGTCTGCTCGCGTCCGAAAGGGCACGGGTCAGCCGGAGCAGCGCCGGGGACGGCTGGCCGGGCTCGGGCGGGACCGCGTCGACAGGATAGTGGTACACGATCGTGTCCTGGAAGAGTCCGTGG
>Ga0315295_10000512_pt1 | contig 33716 bp, 25 predicted proteins | sample YL17G14_0_MG_FD_204453 | JGI IMG/M metagenome (GOLD analysis project Ga0315295, IMG submission 204453) | Sediment microbial communities from Yellowstone Lake, YNP, Wyoming, USA - YL17G14_0 | ecosystem: Environmental > Aquatic > Freshwater > Lake > Sediment | place: USA: Wyoming | collected...
CAGCTGCCGCGACGAGTGTTTCCTTGTGCACTGCCATGGCTTCAGTCCGTTCTTTGACCCCCGGGTTTCCCACCTGACGTCACGCACTGTGGTTCCTCCACAGTGTGTGCCCTATGATACCCAGCTACCGCATCCGATTTCAACATAGCTCCCGTCATCAGGTTTGGCCTATTCCACCGTCAGAATCTGTCAGTCTGCGGCAAGATCCCATGGGCTATAAGTCGTTGCTTGGGGTCCAGGTCGATGTCGGCGGTCAGGATGAAGTGCTTGTCGTAATCTTCGGGACTATCGCCGAGCAGCATCAGGTCTTCGGCCGTAGCGATCTGGTACGGATCGTTAGGCTCTCCTGTGCCGCCGCTGTACTTGGCGTGAGCAGGCAGTACAAACAGACCCATGATCAAGGTTAGAAATAGAGTTCTCATGGTCCATATCCTCCAATGCTTAGGCAAACAGCAATCACTTATGAAACCCCTGATGAACGCAGATAAACGCTGATAACGCCAAATTCTTGGAGTTCTGGCCGTCGCCATTCTTTTATCCTCCGTCCTCCATGTTTCAGAGATGACATTGCGCGCTTCTCGTACACGCTCTTAGAAGAGTGTATCAGCTATGAGTCTTGTTGTCAATTGTGGGAAGTACGAATTTTGCAGAAAGGCTTATTGTTTGGAGATTTCTAAGATGACAGCGCTCCCGTTCGGCTGTTTATGAAGAAGAACCACAGCACGAGCAGTTTCAGGCATGATTGGCCGAAGGTAGTCAGAGATGCCAGAAATGAAAGGGGCTAAAGTTTGCCTACGACGAGGCAGGCGTTGTGGCCGCCGAAGCCGAAGGAGTTGCTCAGGGTGTACCGGACAGTGGCCCGGCGGGCGGTCAGAGGGACATAATCCATCTTCAGGTCGCACCGCGGGTCCGGATTTTCGAGATTGATGGTGGGGGGGATGGTGGATTCGTTAATCGCTTTTATACATACGATAAGCTCAACCGCGCCGCTGGCCCCGAGCAAATGTCCGATAGAGCTCTTGGTGGAGCTGACCGGTATTTTGTAGGCGTGCGCGCCGAACACATTCTTGATAGCCGAGCTTTCAGCCACGTCGTTCAACTCTGTCCCGGTCCCGTGCGCGTTAATGTAGCCGATCTTTTCCGGCGACAGGCCGGCATCGGCCAGGGCGAGCTTCATGGCGGCGGCGGCGCCGTCTCCGTCCGGCAGCGGGGCGGTAATATGATGGCCGTCGTCGGTGGCCCCGTAGCCGAGCATCTCGGCGTAGATATGCGCACCGCGTTTTTTAGCGCGGCTTTCTTCCTCCAGAACGAGGATGCCGGCCCCCTCCGAGAGGACAAATCCGTCTCGGTCCTTGTCGAAGGGTCTTGAGGCCGCATGGGGGGCGTCGTTGCGGGTGCTCAGTGAGCGGGCGGCACAGAACGACGCTAATCCGACCGGCGTCAGGGCCGCTTCAGCCCCGCCGGTGATCATGACGTCGCTGCGTCCACTGATAATATTGGCAAACGCCTCTCCGATGGCGTTGTTGCCCGATGCACAGGCGCTGGTGACGCAGTAGTTGGGGCCTCGCAGGCCGTAGCGAATGGCAATATTGCCTCCGGCCGCATTGGCCATCAGCCGTGGAACGCAGAAGGGTGAGACTTTACCGGGGCCTTTGTCCAGGAGTCGGATATGCTGGTCTTCAATTTCCTTGATGCCACCGATTCCCGTGCCCACGACGGCGCCGGCACGCGAGAGGTCTTCTTTGGCAAAATCCAGCCCGCTGTCGGTCACCGCTTGGCTGGCCGCGGCCATGGCAAACTGCGTGAAGCGGTCCATCCGCTTGCTTTCCCGCGGGTCCACGTACCTGGTCACGTCGAAATTCTTGACTTCGCCGCCAAAGTGCACCGGGTAATCGCGGGTGTCAAATGACTCGATGGTGGAGATACCACTCTTACCCTCGCACAGCGCCGCAAAAAGTGTATCTACGGACTCGGCGAGGGCGGTGACACAACCCATGCCTGTGATAACAACTCGCCGTCTTTTCATAGCGGGATTTTTTCGTTATTCCTGGCTCTTGGATTGTGCGACATTGATGATGTAATCGATTGCGGCGCCGACTGTCTGAATTTTCTCTGCGTCCTCGTCCGGAATACTCATATCGAACTCATCTTCGAATTCCATCACAAGCTCGACCGTGTCCAGGGAGTCGGCGTTGAGGTCGTTGATAAACGAGGTCTCACGCGTTATTTCAGACTTTTCTGCGCCCATTTGCTCACTGATGATCTCGATTACTCGATTCTCGATCGCCTGAACATCTACGCCATCGGTACTCACTAGTTTATCCTCCCTAATAGGAACAGGAATTCATTTCGCAACTTTACGCCGGGCATCCGTCAACAAAACGCCGCCCACAATGATACTGCCCATTTCGATTCGGGGGGCTATCTTACCGGCAAAGGTATCCGCCGACAATCATTTTTTTTTATTTTTTTACATGGCCATGCCGCCGTCCACGCAGAGCACCTGGCCGGTGATATAACCTGCTTCGTCACTGGCCAGAAAGGCCACGGCTCTGGCGACGTCCTCGACGCTGCCCAATCGCCGCATGGGAATGAGCTGCTTGGCCGCCTCGATGACCGGCTCGGGAAGCTTTCGGGCCATTTCGGTGTCAATGAAGCCGGGCGCGACGCAATTGGCCGTCACGTTTTTCTTGGCCAGCTCCCGGGCGGCAGTCTTCGTCATGCCGATAAGGCCCGCCTTGCTCGCGGAGTAATTGGTCTGTCCCGCGTTGCCCATCACGCCCGAAACGGAGCTGATGCTGATAATCCGCCCGAATTTGTTTCTCATCATAAACCGGGCGGCAGCGCGCATCCCGACAAAGGCCGCCCGCAAGTTGACCTGCAGCACTTTGTCGAATTCCTCGTCCGTCATGCGGATTAGCAGGTTGTCCCGCGTGATGCCGGCATTGTTGACCAGAATGTCAATGCTGCCGTATTCGGCGGCCAGGGCCTCCAGCGCCTCGGTAAACGCGGGGGTATCGGTAATATCCACACATTTGGTCACAACCGAGAGGCCCGCTTCTTTTACTATCTTCTCAAGCTCCCCAAGCTGCTCGGCGATGATGTCCAGCCCGGCGACAATGCGACCCTGCTTGAGCAGCTCCAGAACTATGGCCCGGCCGATTCCTCTGGCGGCCCCGGTTACAACGGCCAGTCTCTTTTCCGACATCCCTGTTATCTCCCAAATAGATTCCCAAAAGTTATTTAAGCACGCGCGCCGCGCTCGGCCCGGGCGTTACCCCGGCAATTCCTTCATCGCCTGCGCGCTGCTGATGTTGACAATGTTTGCTTTTCGATTGATTCGCCGCATCAGTCCGGTCAGAACCCTGCCGGGCCCGATCTCGTAGAACGTCTCGACGCCGTCGGCTATCAGTTTTTCCATACATTGCTGCCAGAGAATCGGGTGCGTCAACTGTTTGACCAGACCTTCTTTGATTTGCCCGGCCGTCTGGTAATACTGTCCGTTGATATTGGCGATGGTTTTCGTCTGCGACGGTTCTGCAATTTTGCAGTCAATCAGCGCTTCGGCGAGGGCCTCGGCCGCACTGGCCATCATTTTGGTATGGAATGCGCCGGCGACCTCCAGGCGCACGACTTTTATCGCCCCGGAACTCACAGCCAGGTCTTTGGCCCTTCGGCAGGCGCCTTTGTCGCCGCTTACGACGACCTGTCCGGGACAGTTGAAGTTGACCGGCTCGAGCAACTCTCCCTGGCCGGCCTCCTGACAGACCCAGCGAACTTTTTCGTCATCCAGACCGATAATACTAAGCATCCCCCCTTCGTTGGCATCCGCCGCCGCCTGCATGGCCCGGCCCCGCTTGTGAACCAGCCTCAGCCCGTCCTGGAAGCTCATGACACCAGCGGCGTATAGGGCCGTGTATTCGCCGAGGCTCAGACCCGCCGTGACATCCGGATGGATGCCGCCGGCGGATGATTCCATCCTGAAGACCTCCAGCAGGGCCGCCGAGACGGTGAAAATCGCGGGTTGTGAAATAATCGTGCTGTTGAGCTGCTCGGGGGGGCCTTCGATGCAAAGCCGTCCCAAATCAAAGCCCACGACCTCGTTCGCCTCTTCGAAGATTTTTGCCGCCACGGGAAATGTGTGGATGATATCGCCACCCATGCCCACGGCCTGAGCACCTTGTCCCGGAAATAAAAAAGCCGTTTTCATGATTGGTCTCTCGTATCTGGTATTTCGTTTGGCGGTTGCCGTTCCACGCAAAACGCCTGGGCCGTCAAAATTGAATCACATTGGCGCCCCATGTCAAGCCGGCGCCGAAAGCAACCAAAATAACGATATCGCCTCGCTTGATTTTTCCTTTTCTGACGCACTCATCGAAGGCGATCGGCACGGAGGCCGCGGAGGTATTGCCATACTCGTTGATGTTTATGAAGACCTTTTCATCAGGCAGGCCCAGCCGTTTCGTGGCGGACTCGATGATGCGTGCGTTCATCTGGTGTGAGATAACCATCGCGACGTCATCGAGGCTCAAATTACACGCCTCAAGACATTCGTTGACGGTCTCAACGATTCGACGAATCGCCTGCTGATAGACCTCTCGGCCTTTGATTTGCATGTAGATTTTCTTGGGGTCGTCCAGCCCTTTGGACGCCGGATGGCGTGAGCCGTATGCCTGGCAGTTCAGCGCCTCCCAGCGGTCGCCGTCCGAGTACATGGTGCTGTAGAGGATGCCTTTGACCCCGTCGTCCCGCCGTTCGAGCACGACCGCGCCGGCGCCGTCGCCGAAAAGAATACAGCTTGTCCGGTCGGTCCAGTCGGTAATCTTGGTCAGAGTCTCGGCCCCGATGACGAGGGCATTCCTGAGCCGACCGCTCTCAAGGAATTGCTGAACGATGGAAAGCCCGTACACGAAGCCGCTGCACGCGGCGGCCAGATCGAAGACCCATGAATTACTGGCTTTCAGCGCGCGCTGCACAAAGGAGGCCGTCGAAGGAAACACCATCTCCGGCGTAATCGTCGCGACAATAATCAGTTCGAGGTCCGCCGGATCGAGACGGGCTTCGGCCAGGGCCCGCTTGGCGGCTTGTGTGGCCAGAAACGCCGTGCTTTCATTGTCGGTGGTGATGTGCCGGACTTTGATGCCGGTCCGCGTGGTGATCCACTCGTCCGAGGTGTCCACCATTTTTGCAAGCTCATCATTCGTCAGTGTTTTCTCCGGCGCGAATGACCCATAACCGGTGATGACTGCACGGTAAGAAGGGGGAGGCCCCTTAGTTCGACTGTTCATCAGGAGTCCTTACGCAAGTTTTCGACAGATACTCAGTTATCTTGTCGTTTATCTTTTCCGTGTGGAATTTTTTGGAGGCCAGAATGGCATTCTTTATGGTCCGGCTCTTGCTCGACCCGTGACAGATCAGCGCGGTACCGTTGACGCCCAGCAGCAGCGCGCCGCCGTACTCGTTATAGTCGTACTTCGCGTAAATCCTCATCATCACGGGTTTGAACTTCATGGCCAGCCGGAGCTTTTCCTCCATCAGCTCGTATTTGATCGCCTTGAACAAACCGTCCACAAGGCCCTCGGTGAGCTTCAGAATGACGTTGCCGACGAAGCCGTCCGTGACGACAACATCACAGATGCCCCTGAAAATGTCTCTTCCCTCTATGTTGCCGACAAAATTCATGTTGGGATCGGTCTTCATCAGCTCCCTCGCCTTCTTGACGATCTCGTTGCCTTTGGCGTCCTCGGAACCGATGCTCATCACCCCGACTCTCGGATTTTCAATCTTCAGGAGGTGTTTTGAATACACGCGCGCCATGACCCCGTATTGATAAAGATGGATCGGCTTGCAGGCAATGTTGGCGCCGACGTCGCATATCGTCACCGGCCCTTCGGGCGTAGGAAAGACCACCGCGATCCCGGGGCGATTCACGCCGGGAAGATTTCTCATCCGCATCTGAAAGGCGGCCACGCAGGCGCCGGTATTGCCGGCCGAAATGACCGCGTCCGCCTGCCCCCGTTTGGCCAGCTTGGCGATTATGGCGATGGAACTTTTGGGTTTTCTTCGAAGGCTCTCAACCGGCACATCGTCCATTGCGATTATGTCCGGAGCATGGACGACGGTCAACGTTCCCTTGCGGGATTTCAAAGGCGGCAACAGCGCCTGGATCTGGTCTTCAGGTCCGACAAGAATCAGCTCATCGTCTTCTGCCAGTACCCCAAGCGACTCCAGCACACCGGCGATGATTTCATCCGGCGCATAGTCGCCTCCCATGGCATCAATGGCTATTCGCATAGTCTGCTCGCTCTTATGACGATTCCTTACCCAGTTTCAGCGTGGTTTTTGGATTGACGTAGCCGCAGTTTTCGCAGGCGGCGTGCGGCAACTTGGCCTGGCCGCATTTCTTGCAGACCGTATAGTTCACCGCCTTAAGACGATTGTGGCTCCGGCGACTTCGGGTTCTGCTCTTGGGCGTTTTCTTTGTCGGTAGCATTCTATGATCGCTCCATACATAATACGAACATCTTTGTGCCGCCTTCGGCCTGCCCGAACGTCAGGCAAGACCTCTCCGGCGACAATGCCGAAAATCGCTTAATTAGTAAACGGCCGCCGTTTTGTCAAGCGAAAATTAACTTTGTGTAGCTTTTGGCCGGCGTACCATCGCAGTGGCAGCGGCATCCTGCACTGAGCGGCGGCGTGAATTCAGCATCAGCAGGATATAGTAACTTACCTGATAATTTTGAATTTTTCGTTTTTTTTTCTGTTGCAAAAAAGCCCGATTTATGGTACGATAATGTTTTAAGAAGGGCACAAATCCAATGGAATATCGTGCTGGTTGAGCGCGTCTTGAGAACAGATGCAGTGAAACTTCAACGATACGGGAGGTATTTGTATGCATAGATCAGGAAGGGCGGTCTATTTGAAATGCAGCATTTCCAATAATCAGAAAAAGAGATTCTTCGAAGGTTTCACACTCATTGAGCTGCTGGTTGTCATTGCCATTATTGCATTATTGCTGGGGATATTGATGCCGGCTTTGCAGCGAGTAAAAAAGCAGGCGCGTTCCGCCGCCTGCAAAGCCAACCTGCACCAGTGGAGCCAGATCTGGGCTATCTATTGCCAGGACAATGACGGCTACTTTTGCGAGGAAGACGACTCCGTCGGCTGGGCGCGCGGGAACTGGATTGTGACGCTGCGGCCTTATTACCAGACAAAGGCCGGCATCCTGATATGCCCGATGGCCACAAAGCGAGTGGACAACCTGGAGAACCACGGCAGTTTCGATAAGACGTACATCATGGGTAGCGGAGGATACGAGAACCGGCAAGAAGAAGGCAGCTACGGGGCGAATTGCTGGATTTATAACGTGCGTTCAGGGCAATCGGCCATCCAAAACCGCCCGGTCGTATGGAATTGGAAGACCATTGACGCCCGAGGCTCGAACGAGATACCCGTCTTTGGCGACAGCATGTGGAGAGGGGGCGGGCCCTTCTATTTGAATGGCAATGCTCAGTCTCCCCGGATCATGCCCGCTCCGTTGGGCAATGGTCAGTGGCTTGGCGCCGGCTACGAAATGATGCACTTTGCCATCGACCGGCACAATGGTGTCAACAATCACGCCTTCATGGACTGGTCCGTCAGGACCGTGGGCGTCAAAGAGCTGTGGAAGCTCAAGTGGCATCGAACGTTTGAGACGAACGGCTACTGGACTAAAGCAGGTGGGGTTCAACCGAGCGCCTGGCCCGCATGGATGAAGAATCTCCGGGATTATTAGCCGGCCGGCCGGGCTGATTTGCCTGTGACGGATTCTTAATATGCGCTCGATTCTCACGGGGGGCGGGGTATGTTCTCGCCGGATTGCCCGTTTATTTTTTTCAAGCCGGATTTTTTCTGTTGAAATGGGGGGCCGGATATAGTAGAAAATTCGATAATCTTTTAGCCGCTATTTGCTTGTGCTTTCAACTCATGCTGGTATAATGGTGCCCTGAAGGATGTTTTGGGAATTTGCCCGCTGTACGGGTGGCGGGTCAGCCCACCAGAGGTAAGGCGGGCCAGAAGGGATTCCGCTATGGCACGGGACCAACGAGGACGAAAGGCTCTGTATGAGGTGATGAGCAAAGTTCGGCCGAAGCCCGACTACGGTAAAACTTCGGAGCAAATGGTTCCGAACCGGCCTGTCGAGAACGAGCCAGTCGTTCAACAAAAGAGCGAAGCGGCGGCGCCAAAAAGCACCGCCAAATGGTGGCGAAAGCCGCGAATCGTTCAGTTGAACGCCGGGCGAATCGAATTTTCGATACCGTTCCAGGTTGCCGTGGCAGTGGGTCTGGTGCTTGTGTTGCTGGTGGTGGCCAGCTATCGGCTCGGTCAGTTTTCCGCCGGTGTCAGGCAGCAGGAGCCGGCTCAGCCGGTTAACCAGGGGCCGCAGACTCAGAATAAGGCCCCGACTCAGCCGGCGGCGAACGACGTGAAACGTCCTGCGGCACCGGTTGAAAGGACGCCGCCGAGGACTGAAAAGATCGAACCCGTTAAGCCGGCCGGGACGAATGTGATTGTTCTGGTCGAGTATAGCGCGATGGCCGATTTACTTCCGGTCCAGGCGCATTTTGCCGAGAACGGAATCGAAACGGAAATCGTGGGACAAAGCGGCCGGTACTTCCTGCAGACCAAGCAGAGGTACGACAACCCGGCAACGCCCGGGACGGATGGATACAAGGCCAAACAGAAAATTGCCGAGGTCGGGGCCAAATATAAAGGCAAGGCGCCGCCCGGTTATGAAACGTTTGCACCGCGTTATTTTTCCGACGCGTATGGCAGAAAGGTTGAGTAGTTTTAGGGGAAATATTGAATGTCTCTTGATCCTTCTTTGAAAATCAAAGGCGCCCTGAGCAGGCACCGGAATGTTTTAACCCGCGCCGAACGTATCGAGACGCTTAAGGACGAAGAGCGATGGACTGAGGAAGACTCTGTATTTGGGCTTCCGAAGGTTGCCCACCGCAAGAGCCACGCCGGCCGCAAGGGAGAAGAGGGCGAGGCCAAAGAAGCTGCACCCGCAGCCGCAACAGAGGCGCCAAAATCCGAGGATTAGAAGCCGAGGGCATATCGCACTGAAAACTGTGAATTTTAATATTCACAGAGAATCAAAGAAAAGTTCCAGCCAAGAGTTTTTTTGCACTCGAAAGATGGATGACCGTGGGGTTGTTGAAAACGTTCTCATCTCCCAGCGCATTAGTACAACAGCCGTACCCGGTCTTGCATCGCCGCACATCTGAAACGCCGGATTTCGATCAACCAAGAGGTTGGGTAAAGGGCGGGCCAACGAAAGTCTGTTGGTTCTTTTTCGTCGGGCTCGTATTCTGCGGCATGGGGATGGCCGCCTCTGTGGTTCTGGCCGAGGACCATCTGCAGTGGGGCGAGCGATTCTCCCGAAACATGGTCTCGGCGGAAACGGGCTTGCCAGAGAGTTTCGATCCGGCAGCGGGTAAGAATATCAAGTGGGTCGCTCCGCTGGGCACCGAAAGCTATTCCACGCCGGTCATCGCCGGCGGCAAAGTTCTGATCGGCACGAACAACCAGAGGCCGCGCGACCCCCGGCATAAGGGCGACCGCGGCGTACTTTTGTGCCTGGATGAAAAAGACGGCAGTCTGTGCTGGCAGCTTGTCGTGCCCAAATTCTTACCCATGCTCTATCGGGACTGGCCCAGGTCGGGCATTTGTTCGCCGGCTACGGTCGAAGGCGACCGGATTTATATCGTCAGCAACCGGGGCGAAGTGATGTGCCTGGACCTGGCCGGTCAGGCCAACGGCAATGACGGGCCGTTTGTTGACGAGGCCCGCCTGATGAGTGAGAATCCGCCCGTGCCTCTGGAAGTGACACCCGCCGATGCGGACATCATCTGGCTGTTCGACGTGCAGGACAAGCTCGGCGTTCACCAGCATGATGCCTCGCACAGCTCGATTCTGATACACGGCGATTTTCTGTACGTCAATACGAGCAACGGCCTGGACGACAAACACAGTCATATCCCGGCCCCCGATGCGCCCAGTCTGATTGTGCTGGAAAAGACCACGGGACGGCTCGTCGCCCGCGACGATGAGAACATCGGGCCGAGAATTTTCCACTCGACCTGGTCATCGCCGGCCCTGGGGCAGGTCAACAGCCGGGCGCTTGTTTTCTTCTGCGGCGGCGACGGCGTCTGCTATGCTTTCAATCCTGTGGATTCCGCTGTCGCCGGGACAGTGCAAAAACTAAGCAGGGTCTGGCGATTCGATTGCGATCCGACTGCGCCTAAAGAAAACGTGCACCAGTACATTCGAAACCGAAGCCAGAGCCCCAGCAACATCAAGAGCACACCGGTCTTTCACGGCAATCGCGTCTATGTCACGTATGGAGGCGATATCTGGTGGGGCAAGGAGCAGGCATGGCTCAAGTGCTTCGATGCGGCCGGGACGGGTGATATCACGAGTTCCGCCACCATCTGGTCATACGCGCTGGAGGGACACTGTTGCTCGACGCCGTCCGTTCACGACGGCATGGTTTTCGTCGCCGATTGTAGCGGGCTGGTCCACTGCGTGGACGCCGAAACGGGCCGGGCCTATTGGACGCACGACGCGAAAGGTGAGATGTGGGCTTCGACTCTCGTGGCCGACGGCAAGGTCTATATCGGCACGCGGCGGGGGCGTTTCTGGGTGCTGGCCGCGAGCAAGGAAAAGAAAATCATCGGCGAAATCGAGCTGGACAGTCCCATACACGGCACACCGGTCGCCGCGAACGGCGTGCTTTACGTCGCCACGATGGAAAATCTCTACGCGGTGAAAACCACCGCAAAATAAGTTCGTTCAACTAATAAGGAGAGGACCATGAGGCGCATCATTCCCTCTCAAGTCACCGGCGGTGGGGCACAGTTCGGCCCTGAGCTCACTGCCGAAGGGAACCCCACCCTACCTTTGTTGGCGGCCGTGCTCATTTTGAGTTTCAATGCCGCCGTCGTCCAGGCGGCCGGAACCATGCCTTTTTTTGATGTCACCGCCTACGGCGCCGTCGGGGATGGAGCGACGCTCTGCACGCAAGCCATCCAAAAAGCCGTCGATGCCTGTCATGCGGCGGGGGGCGGGACGGTCTATCTGCCGGCGGGGCGGTACCTGTCGGGTGCGATTTTTCTCAAGAGCAACGTGACGCTGCACATCGGCGAGGGGGCGACGCTTCTGGCCAGCACGAACTTCGAGGACTTTCCGCCCATCAAGCCCAGCTGGCAGCTCCGGTCGGACGACACGCGGCGTTCGAGCCTGATTACCGGTCTCGATCTGGATAATATCGCCGTCACAGGTCGCGGCACGCTGAACGGTCAGGGCAAGCCCTGGTGGGACGCCCTGCGCCAGGACAACAACAGGAAGGACGGTCAGCAGAAGATTCTTACTTACGGTCGGCCTCGCATGATCAACCTCTATCGTTGCCGCAACGTCCTGATCGAGGGCGTGACCATTATCGATTCCCCTTCATGGACGGTCCATCCGGTCGGCTGTGACAACCTCGTCGTGAACGGCATCTCGATCGTCAACCCAGAGTCCGGCCCGAACACCGATGGCGTGAACCCGGAATCGTGCCGGAACGTGCGGATTGCAAACTGCTTCATCGACACGGGCGACGATTGCATCACCTTGAAATCGGGCGAGGATGAGGAAGGCCGGCTGAAAGCGCGGCCCACCGAGAACGTCACGATCACCAACTGCGTGATGTACAAGGGTCACGGGGCTGTGGTCATCGGCAGCGAGATGTCGGGTGGCGTGCGCAACGTCGCCGCCAGCAACATCGTCTGCGTCGGGACGGATCGAGCCGTTCGCATCAAGAGCACACGGGGGCGGGGCGGCGTGGTGGAGAACATCCGCTTCTCCAATTTCGTGGTCGAGAACGTCGCAGAGCCGATCTACATCACGAGTTTCTACACGAAGACCCCGCCGGAGCCGGTCTCAGAGCGGACTCCGATTTTTCGGGACATTGCCATCAGCCACTTTACGATAAAGAACTGCCCCTGCACGGCGAAAATCTTCGGCTTGCCCGAAATGCCCATTCAGCAATTGCGGATTACCGACGTGACAGCTTCGACGCGGGTTGGTTTTCGCTGTGACAGCGTGGCGGGTCTCGAATTGCAGAACGTCCAGGTGAACGTCGAGAAGGGGCCGGCGTTTGAATTCAGTAACTGCAAGGATTTGGAGCTTCGCGCCGTCAAGACGACGAATCCGCTAAGGGACGAGCCGGTCGTCAGGATGGAAAGTGTCCGGGACGCTTTTATCCAGGGATGCAGGGCCTATCCCGGAACCGGCAGCTTTCTGGAACTTAGCGGAAAGACGACCGCAAACATTGCTCTGATTGGAAACGAGCTTTCCGCCGCTAAGAGTCCCGTCGTTCTGAAAGAAGGCGTTGAGAAAAACGCTATTGTGGAGAAATAATTATGAAGACCGATTTTGTCTGTAATTTGCGGGCGGGAATGGAGTCTTCATCGCCCGGCAAAGGAATGGATCGTCGCGAGCTTCTCAAGCGGGCGGGCCTGGCCGGCGCGGGGCTGGTTCTCGGCGTCATGCAGCAGCCGATGCGTGCCCAGCCGGCCGATGCGATGCCGACGCGGGTCCTCGGGCGAACGAAAGAAAAGGTCTCCATCCTCGGCCTCGGCACGGCGCCCGTGGGCGAAGGCCCCGTCGAGGTTCAGGATGGAATTCGGATCTTCAGCGAGGTTCTCGACCGCGGCGTCACCTACGTCGATACCGCAAGGATATACGGCGAGGCGGAGGAAATGCTCGGCCACGTCATTCCGAAGCGGCGAGATAAGCTCTTCGTGGTGACAAAGGTCTCGACCGACAGCGCCGCCCGAGCCGAACAGTCGCTAAGCGAATCGCTGCGCCAGCTCAAAACCGACCATCTCGACCTGGTGCATATCCATAGCATCGGCAGCAAGAATCTCGACAAAGTCCTGGCGGCCGACGGCGTCCTTGCGTATCTGCTCAAACAAAAAGAGGCCGGCAAGATTCGCTTCATCGGCGTCTCGGGCCACAACCGCCCGGCCAACTTTGTCCGGATGATCCAGACGGACCAGATCGACGTGCTGATGTGCGTGATGAATTACGCCGACCGGAACATCTACGATTTCGAAAGCAAGGTCCTGCCCGAGGCGAGGAAGCGCAACGTCGGCTGCGTGGCCATGAAGGTTTACGCCGGCATTAAGGGCGGCTTTCCGAACCACCGCAGCGGCCACGTCGGCTGCGCCACCGAGCCGGCATATCTGCCGCAGGCCCTGGCCTACGCGCTCGATCTCGAAGGCGTCAGCGTGGCCGTCGTCGGTCCCTATACCGTCGAGCAGGCCATCCAGAACGTCGAATTCGCACGGAAGTACACACCCCTGTCCGAGCAGCAGCGGGCTTCGTTGATGGAGTACGGCAGGAAACTCGCCGAGACATTAGGCCCGCGGTACGGAGCAGTGACGTAATATAACACCGGAAAGGCAACGCTAAATGACGAGAAGGAAAACGCATCTTTGGGTAATCATCACCTTATTGACGGTCTGTACACACGCAGGGGCCACCGATTGGCCACAGTGGCGAGGGCCGTTCTTCAACGGCTCAACCGATGAAAAGAATCTGCCGGCCTCCTGGAGCTGGAGCGAGGACGTTGCCTGGGTCAGCCCTCTGCCCGGCCCTAGCGGCGCCACGGCCGTTATTTGCAAAGGCCGGGTCTTCGTCACCTCGATGGTCGAGAAAGGCCCGGATTTTGTCGCTTTGTGCTTCGACGCGGCGAGCGGCAAAAAGTTGTGGGAGAAACATATCGGGTCGGATTCACGCCGGTTCCCCCGCAACAACATGGCCTCACCTTCGCCCGTCACCGACGGCAAATCCGTCTTCTTCCTCTATGCCAGCGGCGATTTGGTCGGCTTCGACTACGAAGGCAACCAGCTCTGGTCCCGCAACATCGAGACCGAATACGGCAACCTCGCTTTGCAGTTCGGATACAGCTCCAGCCCCGTGCTGTATGAAGGCAGGCTCTTTATCTTAGTGCTTCGCAGGGACAGACCTTATCCCCAGGGCCAGGCGAAGGACAGCGGCCCCTACGATTCGTTCCTGATGGCGGTCGATCCGCAGACCGGTAAAACCATCTGGAAACAGCAGCGCCCAACCAACGCCTTCGACGAAGGCAGAGAGACCTATAGCACGTCCATTCCTTTTGTTTACAATGGCCGCACCGAGATTCTCAATACCGGCGGCGACTTTGTCACGGCGCACGACCCCGAAACCGGAACGGAGTTATGGCGTTTCGAATACTGGACGCGAAAGGTGCGGGACTCGCGGATCATCCCGTCTCTGGTGACCGGCGATAATCTTATTTTCGGCACCCGGCACAAGCACGGCGCCGTCTTCGCGCTGCGACCCGGCAGCGACAAGGATCCATCGCAGGCTGCCATCGTCTGGGAATTCGATGGCCCGGCGCCGGATTGCACGACGCCGCTCTATTATCAGGGCCGCCTGTACGTGCTGGACGGCATGACGCACGGCAAAGTCGTCACGTGCCTCGATCCCAAGACCGGCCGGCAATTTTGGCAGGGCACGCTCGGCGGCCAGGGTCCCTGGCGAGCCTCGCTGACCGGCGCGGATGATAAGCTCTACTGCATCAACGAGACCGGGGAGATTGTCGTGTTAGCCGCGGGCGGTGACCAATTCAAGATTCTCTTCGAGACCAAGACGGACGAAACGCCCATCCAGTCCTCGATTTCCGTCGCCGATGGCCACCTGTTCATCCGTACTGCTAAGAACCTCCATTGCATAGGTAAATAGACTGAGGACTCCTGAACAGACCAGGAAGGGAAAAAAATGAAAGCGGGCATTTTTAATAGACTCGTCGAAACCCTGGTTCCGGGTCTATTGTTAGCTGGTATTCTCTATGGCCAGGGGAATCCGGATACGGACGTATCGAAAGAAAAACAAAGCGTCCTGGATTACCTAAGCCAACCCGGCGTAGTTGAGAAATACGGGAAAATTTCGGATGCCATCTGGTCTTACGCCGAGCTTGGTTTACAGGAGTTCAAATCGTCGGCTTTGCTTATAGAGACTCTTGAGGCTGAGGGATTTACGGTCGAAAAAGGATTGGCGGGCATGCCGACCTGTTTCGTGGCTACCTACGGATCAGGCAAGCCCGTAGTGGGCATATTGGCAGAATACGATGCCCTGCCCATGATTTCACAAAAGGCCGGAGTCCCAAAACAAACACCGCTCGTCCCAGGCGCTCCGGGCCACGGGTGCGGCCACAATCTAATGGGGACGGCCGCCTCCGCTGCTGCGATTGCCGTCAAGAAGGCGATGGAGACATACGGCATCCAGGGAACGGTCAAGGTGTTCGGCTCTCCTGCTGAAGAAATGCTGGTGAGCAGACCCTATATGGTCAGAGCCGGATTATTCGACGGAGTGGACGTGGTCATTAATAATCATGCCGACAGCGGATTCAGCACGAGCTATGGCGTCAAAGGCAGTGCGCTCTTCTCTGTTATTTATTCCTTCACCGGCCAAACCGCACATAGTGCCGCAGAACCCTGGGGCGGACGCAGCGCCCTGGACGCCGTGGAAATTATGAATGTCTCGGCGAATTATCTGCGTGAACACCTGCACTTCACGTATCGCATGCACTATGTGATCCTCGAAGGCGGCGAAGCGCCCAACGTGGTTCCCGACCGGGCAAGTGTCTGGTATTTTCTAAGAGACACGGACGAACGATTGGAAGACATGTATCAGCGTGTGCTGAATTGCGCTAAGGGGGCCGCCTTGGCAACGGGCACGGAATTGTCGAAAGTGCAGGTTATCGCCGCTATCCATCAAGCCCATGAAAACAAGGCTTTGGCGGAGTTGATGTACAAAAATATCACACTCATCGGTATGCCGGACTGGACGCAGGCCGAGCATGAGTTTGCCAAATCGCTGCAAAAAGAATTAGGCATAGAAGAAAAAGGCATGTCGAAAGAGGTCGGCGAATTAGGCAAACCGGAGAGTGTTTTCACGGGTGGGGCGTCTTCGGACCATGGGGATGTAACGCTCATTGCTCCGACGGCCACCATTCGTTTTCCCGGGATCGTCCCCGGGGCCACAGGGCACCACTGGTCGAACGTTGCGTGCAACTACGGCTCATCAGCATGGAAAGGGGTGAGCGCAGGGGCAAAAGCGATGGCCGCCTCGGCGATTGATTTGCTCACGCGGCCGGAAGAATTGCAGAAAATACGGCGGGAATTTGAGGACTACTCGAAAAAGCATCCCTACAAATCGTTCCTGCCGGAAGACGCGCAACCCCCGCTCGACATCTACGAGGAATTGATGAACAAATTCCGGCCACTCATGAAAGAGTTCTATTCTGATCTTTGAGGGAGATAACACGATGAGCGTCGGCAAGATTCTTTCGAGGCTTCTGATTGCTATCTGTTTTTCAGAGTGTGTCTTCGCCGGGCAAGGGGACTTTGAATGGCAAAAAGCAATCCCGGAGTCCGAGGGAATGTCGTCACAGAAACTCGATGAGGCCAGGGACATCCTTTCCAAAAAGGGCACGAAAACGTTTTTGGTTGTCAGGAACGATAAAATCGTCTATGAATGGTACGCTCCCGGCTTCAGCACTGAGCAGAAACACGGCACCGCGTCGCTGGCTAAGGCGCTGGTCGGCGGCGTCTCTTTGATGCTCGCGCTGAACGATGGGCGGCTCAGCATGGACGAGCCGGCCTGTAAATACATCCCCGAATGGAAGGGACATCCGCAGAAATCGAAAATCACCATCCGCCATTTAGCGACCCATTCGGCCGGCGTAGAAGACGCCGAGCAGGACAACATCCCGCATCTTGAGCTGCCCGGCTGGAAGGGGCGGTTCTGGAAGCGAGAGCCGGATCCCTTCAGCATCTCGCGCGACGAAGCGCCGGTCATATTCGAGCCCGGCACGCAGTACGCCTACAGCAATCCCGGCATGGCGCTGCTGTCGTACGCCGTTACTGCGAGCCTGGAGGGCACGAAGTACACCGATGTCCGAACACTTCTGCGGGACAGAATTATGGGACCAATCGGCGTCGAGGACGACCAATGGTCAATCGGGTACGGCAAGACTTATAAGGTGAACGGCCTGAACCTTGTCGCTAACTGGGGCGGCGGCGAGTATACCGCCCGAGCCGTAGCGCGCGTGGGGCGGCTGATGCTGCGAAAAGGCAATTGGCAGGGCCGGCAGCTCGTCGAGCCCAGGTGGGTCGAGGAAATCGTCAAGTACGCCGGCACGCCGCTGCCCGGTCGGCCCGCGGGAAATCCCTCACCGGCGTCGGGGCTCGGCTGGTGGACGAACTTTGACGGCGTGTGGGCGAAGGTGCCTCGCGACGCCTTTGCAGGGGCGGGGGCCGGCAACCAGGTGCTGCTGGTCGTACCGAGCCTGAACCTTATCATCGTGCGGAACGGCTCGAATCTGTACGAAACGTCCAAAGGCGAAGGATTCTGGGGCGGCATCGAACAATACGTATTCAATCCCGTGATGGAGGCCATCGCCGGCCCGCCTTACCCACCCAGTCCCGTCATCAAGGGGATCGTCTGGGCGCCGAAAGAGGAAATCATCCGCCGGGCCTCCGGCAGCGACAACTGGCCCATCACCTGGGCCGATGACGACAATCAGTACGCCGCCTACGGGGATGGCTGGGGATTCGAGCCTAAAACGGACAAGAAGCTCAGTCTCGGCCTGGCCAAAATCGCCGGCTCACCGCCTGATTTCGAAGGGCTCAACGTCAGGACGGAAAGCGGCGAACGTGTCGGTCAGGGAGCTGCGGGCGACAAGGCCAGCGGGATGCTCATGGTCGATGGCGTGCTCTACATGCTGGTCAGAAATACCAGCAATTCCCAGCTTGCATGGTCCGCCGATTACGGCAAAAGCTGGACGTGGTGCGAATGGAAGTTCACAAAAAGCTTCGGCGCACCGGCTTTTGTAAACTTCGGCAGGAACTACGCCGGCGCACCGGACGGATTCGTTTACATTTACTCGCACAATTCAGACAGCGCCTACGAGCCGGCGGACAGAATGGTCATGGCGCGGGCGCCGAAGAACGAAATAAAAAATCGCAGCGCTTATGAATTCTTCAAGGCCCTTGACGACTCAGGCCGCCCTGTCTGGACCAAAAACGTGGACGAAAGAGGCGCGGTTTTTGCCAATCCCGGCAGATGTTATCGCTCGCAGATCAGTTACAACGCGGGGCTGAGGAGGTATCTGTGGTGTCAGGTTCTGCCAGCGAGCAAACACCCGCAGGGGCCTCGCTTCCAGGGCGGCTTCGGCATTTATGATGCGCCGCAACCGTGGGGGCCCTGGACGACCGTATACTACACGGACGAGTGGGACGTCGGCCCCGGCGAAACCAGCTCGTTTCCCACCAAATGGATCAGCACCGACGGCAAAACGTGCTATTTACTCTTCTCGGGGGACGATTGTTTTTCCGTTCGCAAGGCGACCCTTATGGTGACAGAGTGACGGCCGGCCGCACCACGGAAATCTATGGACAGCGACGTTCTGAATGGGTAAGTTACCGGCATGTTGTGAAGGACAGTTCCGTGAAATTGCTCGTATGAGGGCCGAAGCTATGAAGGAAGACTCACCCAATAACAATGACATGCCGATCAAGAAGGCGCCCGTCGGGCTGGCCATTCTGGCCATGGTGGGGCCGTCGTTCATCTGGGCCGCCGAGTACATCGGCACCGGCGAGGTCATCTTAGCCACGCGGGCGGGGGCGATTCTGGGCATCACCGTCCTGTGGGCGATTGTGATCGGCATATTCCTCAAGTTCTGGATCGGGATGAGCGGGGCGCGCTACACGGTATGTACCGGCGAAGGGATGATCGACATGTTCGACCGGATGCCGGGGCCGCGTCACTGGGCCGTATGGGTCGTCCTGGTCGTGCAGTTTATCGCCGGCACGTTCTCCATCGGCGCGGTCGTTACCGCGGCGGGCGTGTTTGTCAGCAGCCTGCTTCCGGCGGGGCTGTTTCCCGAGTTTATCGCCGCCAGGCTCCCGGTCCTGTGCGCCTGGGCCGTCACCTTCTTTGCGGTGATTGTGGTCTGGTCGGGCGTATTCAACATCCTGAAAATGGTGATGAGTTTCTGCGTGCTGATTGTCGTTATCGGCGTTCTCTACGTTGCGGCACACGTCTTTCCCGCCTTTTCCGAGATACTGAAAAGCCTGAGCTTCTCGATCCCGCAGGTCCCTGCCTGGGCAACCTCGCAAGGCATCGCCGCAGATCCGTGGAAGGAAATCCTGCCTCTTTTGGGCTGGGGCGCGGGCGGGTTTGCCAGCCAGGTCTGGTACACGTACTGGGTCCTGGGCGCCAGCTACGGCGCCACGGCGGGCAGGGGCTATGGCAAACCCGCGGACGTTTCGGCCCTTCGTCAGATGACTGGCGAGGCCGCCCAGAAGATAAAAGGCTGGTGCACGGTCCTGTACACCGACGCAACGGTGGCGATGGTGATAGGCATAGTCGTCACCAGCTCATTTTTCATCGCGGGGGCCGGTATCCTTCGCCCCGAGCAGGTCGCGCCGCAAGGCACGGAGGTCGCCCTTATGCTCTCGAAGCTTTTCTCCTCCAAGTGGGGCCAGATCGGCGGGTTCCTGTTTATCCTTGCCGGAGCCGCGGCGATCATTTCCACCCAAATCGGACAGCTTGCGGGCTGGCCGAGACTCCTGGCCGACTCGTTCAGGATTTGCATACCCGGCTTTAACAGGAAGCTAACCTGGAAGAAGCAGTTCCGCCTGTTCCTGCTCTATTTCCTGTGCACCAACATGGTCATCGTGTTCATGCTCGGCAAAGAGCCGGTCCGCCTGGTCAGGTTCGCCGCGTTGCTCGACGGCATCCTTCTGACCTCGCTGCAGGCGATTTGCGTTGCGGCGGGCCTGTTTCTGGTCATGCCTAAGCTGCTGTCGGCGGAGGCGTGGAAGATTCTGCGGCCGAGCTGGGTAATCGCCGCCGGCCTGTTCGTGGCGTTTGCGGTGTTTACCTATTTCTGCATCTTTCAAATGCCCTCCAGCATTCTGACCCTGCTGAAAGGACCCGGGTAAGCCGGGTCAGACGCCGCGTATGATGTCGGCGACGCAGTCGAGCACGTGGTTGGGCTGGTACGGGAAAAGCTCGAGGTCCGCTTTCCTGGTGATGCCGCTGAGAACCAGCACAGTCTCGATCTCCGATTCGATTCCCGCGATGATGTCAGTGTCCATCCGGTCGCCGATGATGAGCGTCTCCTCGCGGGTGCAACCGAGCTTTTTCATGGCGTGCCGCATAATGAGCGGGTTGGGCTTGCCGATGAAATAGGCCTTCCTGCCCGTGGCCATCTCGATGGGCGCGACCATGGCCCTGCACGCCGGGGCGACGCCGCGGTCCGACGGGCCGGTCAGGTCCGAGTTGGTGCCGATGAGCTTGGCGCCGTTGAGCACGAGGTTCACCGCCAGCTCGATTTGCTCGAAGTTGTACGTCCGTGACTCTCCGATGACGACGTACTTGGGATTGACGTTGTCGATGTAAAAGCCCGCGTCGTGAAGGGCGTTGATCAGGCCGGATTCGCCGATGACGTACACGCCCATGTTGGGATTCTGGCTGGCCAGAAAGCTCGCCGTCGCCTGAGCGGAGGTGACGAAATCCTCCGCCCCAACCTGAATACCCATGTGGGCGAGCTTCTGCTGAAGCTCACGCGGCGATTTAGCGCTGCTGTTGGTCAGGAACAGGAACTTCTTATTCTCGCGTTTGAGCCAATCGACAAATTCTTTCGTGCCTTCCACGAGCCTGTTGCCGTGGTAGATCACGCCGTCCATATCGCAGATAAAGCCCTTCTTATCACGCAGCTTTTGCATAACAGATGTCCTTTCCGTAGATGCCCCCGCTGGTCAGACAAGCTCGCCGAACAGCGTCAAGGGGCTCACGCTTGTTATTCTTACACGTGCGAACGTTCCCGTCAAAGATTCGGGGCCGTTAAAGACGACAATCCAGTCGCCGGCGGTTCGGCCGACTAATTGCGGATTTTGGCCCGCCTCCACGTTCACGTGCGCCTTCTTGCTCAAGCCCTCGACCAGCACCTTCACGTCGTTGCCTAAAAAACTCCGGCTAAGCCGGTCGCTTATTTTCTCCTGCACGGCCAACAACTCGACGTTTCGCCTCTGTTTGACTTCGGCGGGGACGGTGTCCTGCAGGCGTTTATCGGCTGTTGTGCCCGGCCGGGGTGAATATTTGAAAATAAAGGCGTTCTTGTACCCGGCCTTTTCGACCAGGTCCACCGTGGCCTGAAAATCTTCTTCGGTTTCGCCCGGAAAGCCGACGATGAAATCGCCCGCGACGGCGATATCCGGCACAATCGCCCTGGCCCGTTCGAGCATCTCCAGATATTGCCGGCTGCTGTAGGGGCGGTTCATCGCAAGCAAAATTCTGTCCGAGCCGCTTTGGGCCGGGATATGCAGATACTCGCAGACCTTCGGGGAACCCGCCATGACGTGCAGGATGTCGTCAAAGAACTCCTGCGAGGGATAGCTGGTGACGAACTTGAGCCATTCGATTCCCTCGACGCCGCTTGCCGCATCGAGCACGTCGGCCAGAGACCATGTTTTGCCGCGGGATTTGTATTTGTAGGAATTGACGGTCTGGCCCAGAAGTGTCACCTGCCTGACGCCGTGGTCGGCTAATTTTCTGATCTGCTCGATGATCGCCCCGGGCTCCCGGCACGCTTCCGGCCCGCGCACGTAAGGCACAACACAGTACGAGCAGAAATTGTTACAGCCCCGCATCACGCGGACAAACGCCTGCGCCGGGATCTGCTCGTTGTCCAGGCCGTAGGCGGACTCGAATTCTTCAAGAGCCTGATTTTGTGCATCGGTGACTTTCCCGCGGATCTTCTCTGTGATCGCCGAAGTCTTTTGTCTTTCCTGAAGGGCTTCGGTTAGGAGCCGGCTGATGTGCGGCAACTCCGCCGGCCCGCAGATGAGATTGACGGCTTCGTGTTCGAGGAGTTTTTCGCCCAGCCGCTGGGCCATACAGCCAATGACGCCGACCACCAGGCCGGGGCGGGACTCTTTGATGTGCTTGAGGTGCCCCAGGTGGGAGAGCACCCGCTGCTCGGCGTGCTCGCGCACCGAGCAGGTATTGATCAGGACAACATCCGCCTCCGTGACGCTTTCGGCCAGACCAAATCCGGCTTCTTTGAGCGCACCAACGACCAGCGCCGTATCCAGCTTGTTCATCTGGCATCCGAAGGTTTGGAGGTGGACTCGTTCATTCATAACTTATCTGACCTGTGGGATAGACCGCATCTCATTGTTTCTCTTTTACGAATATCAGCATCACCGTCGCTGCGATGGTCAATCCCAGCGAAAGGAACAAGGGCGTAAACATGCCGGTCTTGTCCCACAGCAATCCGGCTCCGAGCGAGGCCGGCAGGGCACACAGCCCGGTAACCATCTGAAATCCACCCAAGGCGCTCGCCCGGTATTGTGCCGGCGCCAGCTCGGCAATTAACGTTTTCTGTACGGGCTCGAAGGCTGCTTTGTGCAGGCCGTACAAGAAAAACGCCAGAAAAATCGCCGCGTGGCTCTGGAAAAACATGAAGCATAAGCTCACCATGCCCCAGAGGATGAACGACAAAAGCAAAACGGGTTTTCGTCCTACCTTGTCCGAGAGCTTACCGAAAGGCAGCGAGAACAGGGCGGCAACCGCGGTAAACACAAGGTACAGAATCGGAACAAAAGACGCCCTGAAACCCAGGGCCTTTGCGTAGATTAGCAGGAAGGAGTAGCTGAAAGAACCCAGGGCAAAAAGAACACTCAGGAAAAGAAACAACCTGAAATTGCCGCCCAGGTCTTTCAGAGCGAGGCCTTTGTATATCTTCGCGTGTTCGGTTTTCTGCTCTTTTATCAGGGAAAAGACCATGAACGTCCCAACGGCGGTCGGCAGAGCCGCCAATAGAAACAGGTTCTTATACCCCAACGGCCCAGCCAGTACGATGCAGATCAGGATTCCGCATACGGCGCCGAGATTGTCCATCATCCGCAACAGGCCGAAATTCCCGCCCCTGTTTTCTTTGGCGGAGAGATCCGCAATCATGGCGTCTCTGGGCGCGCTTCTTATCTTTCCGGCTCTGTCTAAAATCCTAAAGGGGATAAGATGCTGCCACGTTCCGGACAGGCTATAACCTATGCGGGATACGGCTCCACACAAATAACCCGTCCAGATGAAGACTTTTCGCTTTCTTATTCTGTCTGAAAGATAGCCCGATACCGCCTGGGATATGGAGACGAGGGCTTCTCCGAGGCCGTCGAGAAAGCCGAGGGCCGCCATGTTCGCGTTCAGGACCGTCGTTACGAATAACGGCCAGACCGGGTAAATCATATCCGAGCCCATGTCGTTCAGGAACGAGGCCCATACGAATATCCGAATCGTATTTTTCTTCTCCTTTGATTCCATATAGCCGGGCAAATTCCCCCGTAAGAATGGCGCTTCTTGTTTTCGTTCTATTTCATCTTCAACGTATTAGACGACGCCGAGAGTATATCATTCGGGCCTTCCAAAATCTACCCCGGCGTCCCCGGCCGGGCGGCCCGGAAGCCTGTTTATTTTATGAAGAACAGCCGTTATACTACGGCGTAATTGTAGTATCGTGCGTTTTGAGAATTCAATTGGCCGGAGAATGAATCCTCCAGATAAGGGATTGCTGAATGAGACAATGGTGGCAGGAAAGTGTTGAACAGGTGGTTGCCTCTCTTGAGGGTGACTTGTCCCGCGGATTGACTACGCCGCAAGCCGCGGCGAGGCTGGATCAATACGGCGCTAACCGCCTGGAAGAGAAAAAAGGGGCTTCGCCCCTGAGCATTTTTTTCGGCCAATTCCGGGATTTCATCATCTGGGTGCTGGTTGGCGCGGCTATAGTCTCCGGTTTTCTGCAGGAATGGGTGGATGCGATAGCGATTATTGCGATTGTCATTCTCAACTCCGTTCTCGGATTCATCCAGGAATACCACGCCGAAAAAGCGCTGGCGGCTCTGAGAAAGCTTTCCAGCCCGACGTCTAAAGTCATCCGCGACGGCCACGGGCAGGTCATCTCCTCCCACGATCTGGTGCCGGGGGACATTATCGAGCTGGAAGCCGGTGACAACGTGCCGGCCGACAGCCGGATCGGGTGGCTGACGTCGAACTTCGCCGTCCAGGAAGCCAGCCTCACCGGCGAATCGACCCCCGTCGCCAAAACCCTTTTCGCCTTGAGCGAGAAGGAGACCCCTTTGGGGGATCGGGCCAATATGGTTTATATGGGGACATCCGTCGCCGCCGGCAAGGCCAAAGCCATCGTGGTCGAGACGGGAATGCAGACGGAGCTGGGCAAAATAGCGGGGATGGTCCAGGACATCGAACGCGAAGCAACCCCTTTGCAGAAAAAGCTGGAGCAGTTCGGCAAGTGGATCGTCTATCTGTGTTTTGTTCTTGTGGGAGCGGTGTTTTTGCTGGAGCTGGCCCGCGGCGGAAAAGCGATTGACACGTTTCTGACGGCGGTCAGCCTGGCCGTCGCGGCGATACCGGAGGGCCTGCCGGCGGTGGTCACCATCGCCCTGGCTTTGGGCGTCAAGAGGATGGTGGCTCGTCACGCGCTGATCCGTAAGCTGCCGTCCGTCGAGACTCTGGGCTGCGCGACGGTTATCTGCTCGGATAAGACCGGCACGCTGACCAAGAACGAGATGACGGTGCAGGCCGTTTTTGCCGGCGGCCGGCTGTTCAAAGTGACCGGCGTCGGGTACGAGCCCAAAGGAGAATTCCTGCTGGACGATCAGTCCATCGATCCCGGCGCTCATCCTGATTTGACCCAGGCCCTGCTGTGCGGCGTCCTGTGCAATGGAGCCCAGTTAATCAAGACCGGCCAAACACACAGGATACACGGCGACCCGACGGAAGCGGCGATTCTGAGCTGCGCGGGAAAGCTTGGCTTGTGGAAAGGCCCGCAGGAAGAGACGTTTGCCTTTGTGCAGGAAATTCCGTTCGATTCCGAGCGCAAGAAGATGACTATTATCCGCAAAAACAAGAACGGCCTTACCGCCTTTGTCAAAGGCGCCCCTGACGTGCTCTTGAACGATTGCACGCGGATGCAGCAAAAAGGCGCCGCCGTACTCTTAAGCGTCCGGGACAAAGAGAAAATCCTTTCCGCCAACGAGGATCTGGCCTGCGGCGGGATGCGGGTCCTTGCGGTCGGATACCGCGCTCTGGATCGAATCCCCGACAAATACGAAGCGGCTTTGATTGAAAAGGATCTTACTTTTGTGGGCCTGCTGGCCATGACCGACCCGCCCAGAGAAGAAGTCAAGAACGTCATGGGCACGTGTGCGCAGGCCGGCATCAAAACCATCATGATCACCGGCGACCATAAAAACACAGCAGTGGCCATAGCCAAAGAGCTGGGCTTCTTCAAGGAGGACTCGCTGGCGGCAATGGGAGAAGAGCTCGACAGGACCACCGATGAGCAGCTCCAGGAGAAGGTCAAGCGAATCTGTGTTTATGCGCGCGTCTCGCCGGAGCACAAGCTGCGGATTGTGCGGGCACTGCGCCGGCAAAAGGAGATCGTGGCGATGACCGGCGACGGCGTCAACGACGCCCCGGCCCTCAAAGAGGCCGATATCGGCGTGGCGATGGGCATAACCGGCACCGATGTCACCAAAGAGGTCGCCGACATGGTGATTACGGACGACAATTTCGTGTCCATCGTGGCGGCCATCGAAGAGGGCAGGGGGATTTATGATAACATTAAGAAATTCGTTCATTATCTGCTCTCCTGCAACGCCGGCGAAATCCTGGTCATGTTCGTTTCTTCGCTGTTAGGTCTGCCGGTTCCGCTGCTGCCTATTCAAATCCTGTGGATCAATCTGGTGACCGACGGGCTGCCGGCGCTGGCGCTCGGGGTCGATCCCGTTGATCCGAACATCATGAGGCAGCCGCCCCGCCCGACAAACGAAGGCGTGATCACCAAAAGCAGGGCGATTCTGATGCTGTTTCAAGGGGCTTTCATCGCGTTGTGCTGCCTGCTGGCCTTCAGCTTCGTTCTGTTTGTGGAGAAAGGGGGCATCGTGCGAGCCCGGACGGCCGCGTTTATCGTCCTGTCGTGCAGCCAGTTGTTTCACGCCTTTAACTGCCGCAGCATGACCGAGTCGCTGTTCAAGATAGGAATACTGACGAACAAGAAGCTGATCCTGGCGACTACGGTCTCGTTTTTCGTGCAAATGGTAGTGGTCTATGTTCCCGTGCTGCAAAAGGTATTCAAAACAGAACCGTTGGGAGGATTCGATTGGCTCCTGGTCATCGCTATTTCGTCGTTTCCATTATGGGCGATGGAGATAGTGAAAAAGATAAACAAGAGGCTCAAATTCATAAAAGCCATGTAATCTCCGCACGGCAGACCGGCGAAGAAGCACTGCCGATGGTCCTTATAAATTTAGTCGCCGAAGCACGTGCCGACGGACCGGGCGGATTGTACTAACGGATAATTCAGCGGGACGGTTTTAGTGCCGGATGCCGCTTTTTCCAACGGAACAGCGACGAGCTTATTACCTTTGACGCCGGACATGCACCCGAACTGACGGTTCTCTATCATCTCGACCGCTTTTGTCCCCAGCGAGGTGGCGAGCACCCGGTCGAACGGCGTGGGCGAGCCGCCCCGCTGCAAATGGCCCATTACGACCGCGCGCGTTTCGATTCCGGTTTCTTTTTCTATCTGCTCGGTGAGGACAAAGCCGATGCCGCCCAGCCGGACGGGATCGGCGCTTTCCTTGACGATTCTCTGGATGACAACGTTGCCGCCTTTGGGTTTGGCCCCTTCGGCGACGACAATAATGCTGAATCGCTTGCCTTTTCGGGCCCTGTCTTTGACTTTTTCCACTATCGACTTTATGTCGTACGGTATCTCCGGGATGAGGATAATGTCGCCGCCGCCGGCAATGCCCGAATGAAGGGCGATCCACCCGCTGTGATGGCCCATGACCTCGACGATCATAACGCGGTGATGGGATTGCGCCGTGGTATGGATGCGGTCAATACCTTCGGTGGCAATGGTGACGGCCGAGTCGAATCCGAACGTGACGTCCGTTCCGCGTATATCATTGTCGATGGTCTTGGGTACTCCGATGACGTTCAGGCCGTCCTGGTTGAGTCTGTTGGCGATTCCTAACGTGCCGTCGCCGCCGATGCAGATCAGGCAGGCTACGCCGAGCTTTTTGATATTGCGGATGGCCGTTTTGGACAGGTCCTTAAACTCCAGGGCATCGCCTTTTTTGATCGCGTATTTGTAGGGATTTGCGATTTTGGATGTGCCGAGTATCGTGCCGCCGAGGGTCAGGATTCCCGAGACGTCATTGTATGCGAGTTTTCTGTACTTGTTATTGACCAGGCCGTGATAGCCGTCTTCGATTCCGAAAACGTCCATTTTGCTTTCAAGCATGGCCTTCTTCGCCACCGCCCGTATGACGGCGTTTATCCCGGGGCAGTCGCCTCCGCCGGTCAGGATTGCTATTGCCTTTTTGGTCGCCATTATTGCACCTCTATTCTGCGCAGCCCGCCACAGCGGACTAATTTCGAGCATCGAGTCCGTCAAAGAGTATATGCAACTCGACGGCAAATTCAATGCAAAAAAGGCGGGGGATGAATCCAAAGCTAACAAAAATCAGCGATAATTTGTTCCCTCGACCGCGCTGTGTCACAAAGCTAAGTAGCGCTGGGTGCTATTCATCTTTGTAGGCAAAGCTGAACTGCCCCCGTGTCATTCCCGCGAAGGCGGGAATCCAGACCCACAGATTCGCTTCTGGATACCTGCTTGCGCAGGTATGACAAGTCAGGCAATTCGGTTCTATACGAATTGAAGCATCTGGGCTGCTAAGCGCAAGATGTAGGTCAGATTCTTCGGCTTCGCCTCAGAATGACAAACACCGAAGGGTAATTTCTATTGGCTCGAAATCCGTTCTTTGGGTATCTGCCAGCGTGGCGTCCATCATCCCTCGTCCATCGTCTGTCGTCTGTCGTCACTCTTAGCTTTCTGCGCCCCGCAGTTGTCTGTTCAACTGCCGCTGGAGGTCTTTGAGGCGGTTGGATGCCTCGAAGCCCATCAGGATAATCGGAAAAGCGGTCTTATTGTGCATCAGCGGCTCGTCCAGGTTCACCCATTTGCGGCAGAATTCGCCGTCGGGCGTGCCGGGGATCGGCGAGAAATCGGCCAGCGTGCCGCGAATACCGAGGCTCTGAACGAAACGCATCGAGGCTTCGAGCTCCTGAATATCAATGTGCGGATGGCCGAGGATTTGGTACGCCGTGATATTTTCGAGGCCAGCCCCGGCGCAGACAAGACGCCCAACCGCATTGGCGAGCTCGTCGGACGATACCTTTGAGCCGGTGCGCTTCTGCCACTGTAAAGAAGCGCTCTCGAAGCCCAGGTAGAACGTCTTGAAGCCCGAGCGCACCATCAGCTCAGCCAGCTCCTCGGTCATAAAGCGCGCGTTGAGAGCGTTCGGGCTGTGGAAGTTCACTGCTATATCACGTTTTACGACCTCATTCAAAAACGGCGACAGAACCTTTTGCGATTCGAACAGCAGGGCGTCATCGTAGAAAGCAACATTCTCAACTCCGAGCTGACGGAGCAGCTCCAACTCGGTTAACGAATGTTCCAGCGGGCGGGGCTGGAACCGGCCGTACACCTTCGGCACGGAGCAATACGTGCAGTTGAAAGGGCAGCCGTCAGTGAGCTTGAGCACGCCGGCGCTGAGCTTCGGGTAGGCCTCCCACAAAGCGGGCTGCTTCAAGTCTGGCCTGATTCCGATATATTCCCAGAGCGGTTCGAGGTTCGCACCCGGAACGACCAGATCCGCCCCCAGCGTTCCGGCGTGATCGGGGCAAAGCGTCACGTAGTTGCCGCCTAATACGATTTTCGCGCGGGGCAAGATGCTGCGAACATCTTCGATGACTTCTTTAAGGCCCTGGTACCAGTAGGTCATCATTGTCTGGACGAAGACGAAATCGAACGCGCCCTCTTTCGCCATGAAATCCCTGAACACGTCTCGCGGCAGGCCGAATCGGTTGAAGTATCGCGGGATGGCCTGCAGGCAGGGCGGCCGCGCGATCCGCTCGCAGTAAAACCGGCCTCGACCCCAGCGGTCGGATTCGAGCTCCCTGCGGCCGGTCATAAACGGATGCAGCCGGTCGAGATAATCAAAGAGCCTGAACTGTGCCTGTCCGCGAAGAGTCCCCGCCACGCTCAGCAGGCCGTAAGGCTTGAGCCAGAAATCATACGCCGCAAAATCGCAGATCGGCGGATTGACCAGCAGAATTTTCGGCTTCATCCTTCTTCGACGACGTTAAATCCCATCAGGACGCCTAAGTTCTTGATGTCCTGCATGTGGTCGCCGTAGAAGACGGCGCGGTGCAGCAGGGCCATCGTGCCGCCCTGGAGGATGCCGGCGCCCCAGTTATGAAACATCTTTTCGGCGTTGTTGACCTTCGTCCAGAACTGGGTCCGGCAGCCCAGCTCATCATGGGTAACCTTGTAGATTTTTCCCGTCGAGATGAGCATCGTATCGAGATTGATGAACTTGGCGCAGGTGACGTCCTGCCCGATGCGGTTCTCGACCTCGAGCGCCACGCCGAGATCGCTGTCGGTCTGGGTTCGGATAGAGAAAGGCAGGCGCTCGCCGCCGGGGCCGTCCATCTTCGTAGCCGAGGTGCAGTGGAAATGGATCAGCGCGTTTTCAGACGTATCGAAGACCGGGTCGGTGATGAAGCCCGGGACGCCGAATGCGTAACCGAACATGAGCATCGTCAGGGTCGAATCCATGTCCCCTTCGCAGGCCCCGACCAGGCCGAGGTCGTTAAGTTTGCTGAACGTCAGGCAGCCCTTGGCCGGCCGGCCCATGCAGCCGGAACTGGTAATGGCCTGTGCGCGGTTCCTGATCATCGCATCCTTCATCGCCAGGTAGAAACGCGCCGAGCTGATAATCTCGTCTCTGGAGGGCTCGACGATCTTTCTGGCCTGGCTGAACCAGTATTGTTCCGCCTCCTTTTCGGCGGCTTTGATATCCACTGCCTCGTGCGCCTTGACGGATTCCTCGATGGTCATCGGGATGATTTCAGCGCCGAGGCGCTCTTTGATTTGCTGGGCCGAACACGCGGCGGCGGTTCCCTGCGGGGCGTTGATAACAATGATGCGTGTTTGTCTCAGGTGCGGCCCGACGCGCATCAGCCTGACGGCCTGCTCCAACTGCCCCCAGTCGCTGGTCGGCAACAGAACGACTTTCCTGCCGTCTTTGCGCCATTGGGGGAAATACATCCAGCCGTGCCCGCTGAAGGGCTGCGAGAAAACGGCCGTAGGCAGCCCGACCTCGATGATGCGGTCCATGGCCGCTTTCGGAGCGTCGCCTCCGTGGCCGGAAAGATGAAACAGCAGAACCCCGTCGGCGTCTGCCAGCTTGGCCACAACCGCATCCACCTCGGTTGGCGGAACCAGCTCGCCGCCAACAAGCTTGACGTCGCCGAGCTTGCGTTCCACCTCGGCCAGATACTTGTCGAACTTAGCAATCTCGTCCGTGGGTCTGGACAGGTAAATCCCGCCGGTCCGGCCGACGTAAACCTTGTAGATTTTCACCGGTGGCAGCTTGGGCGGCCATTCTCCGGCCTCGCCGGCCGCTGCGGCCCGGCTGCTCAATTGCGAGCCTAACATCACGGCCCCCGCGCCGGCGGCCCCGACACCCAGAAACTCTCGCCGATTCATTAAGTCACTCATGGTCCGGCTCCTTATCAATCGTTTCTCATTGGAATTGACTAACAGGCCAAACGTGATAACGATGCTGTCACTTCGGCCCACTTTCGCTTACGTCAGGTCAATTGATAATACACGTCCGCGCGGCACGACGCAAGACCTAACCTGTATTGACTTTGCCCTTGCCGGTATGCTATAATACCAGTAGGCCGTTGGCGGCAGGAATCCGGCCGTTTTGTGTGCCGCAGGCCATCCGTGGGGACGGGAATAGGACAATGCTCAGATACGCGCGAATCTTGTTGCCTGCCCTTGTGATAACCGCCTTTACAGCCGGTTCCACGAGTGTGGGTCAGTCCTCGCCCGAGGCGGAGAACCAGATGGGCTTTACGCTGGCTGTCAATGAGCTCATGGCCTCCAACACCAGCACTCTGCGCGACCCGCAGGGGCAGTACGATGACTGGATCGAGATCTATAACTACGGCGCCCAGGCGATTAACGTGAGCGGGATGTACCTCACGGATAACCTGTCCCGTCCCACCAAGTGGCGCATCCCGGCTGACAATCCCTCTTTGACCATCATCGGCCCAGGACGGTATCTGCTGGTCTGGGCCGACGAAGATACAGCGGATTCCGGGCTGCACGCGAATTTCAAGCTCGACGCCGGTGGTGAGCAGATCGGCCTGTTCGCCGCCGACGGCGTCACGTTGATTGACAGTATCACCTTCGGCGGCCAGACGGCCGATATCTCATACGGCCGCTACCCCGACGGGCACAATGAGCTGCGTTTCTTCGGCGTCCCCACTCCCGGAAGGCAGAATAATGGCGGGTACCTGGGCGAGGTGGCCGATACGAAATTCAGTTGCAGCCGTGGTTTCTACGATCTGCCTTTTCTTCTTACAATCGCAACCGAAACCGAAGGAGCGACCATTTTCTACTCGCTCGATGGAAGCGAGCCGTATGGTGTTTCCGGCCAGTCCTCCACGGGGATAGTCTATACCGGTCCCGTCCTCATAAACAAGACGACATGCGTGCGGGCCAGGGCGATCAAGACCGGTTGGAAATCCACCAACGTGGATACGCAGACCTACATCTTTCTTGCCGATACGATCAGGAAAAGCCAGCAGCAAATCCTTAACGCCGGCTATCCGAGCACGTGGTTTGAGGGACTTCCCGCCGACTATGAGATGGACCCTCAGGTGTACAACGATCCGGCTTATGCCTTGTTGATGGAGGGTGCACTGCAATCGCTCCCCACGCTTTCAATCGCGACAAACAAGGACAACCTGTTCAGCCACCAGAAGGACCCCGACAAAGGCGGCATCTACATCTACACCGGCCACTCGACCACCGGAGGACAGGACTGGGAACGGCCCGTTTCCGCCGAGTTCTTCACCCCCGACGGCGATAGGGAGTTTCAGATCAATTGCGGTCTCCAAATCCAGGGCGGGGAAAGCCGCCGGCCGATTAAATGTCCCAAGCACTCCTTCAGCCTGCGATTCAGCCAGGACTATGGCCCAGCTAAGCTCGACTTTGAGTTATTCGACAATTGGCCCGTCGATTCCTTCGACAGCCTCCAGCTTCGCGGTTTCTTCAACAATGCCTGGACACATTGGGCGCCGGATCAGCGGGCACGAACGCAGTATATCCGTGACCAGTGGATGCGGGATTCCCTTACCGAGATGGGCTGGCTGGACGCGGGCCAGGGCCGCTATGTGCACCTCTATTTGAACGGCATCTACTGGGGCCTGTACAACCTGCAGGAGCGCCCGGTGGCCTCCCATTACGCGGCCTACAACGGGGGCGACAAAGACAGCCTTGACGCCGTCAACGGCGGCCGGGCCACGGACGGTACGCTGGCCGCGTGGAACCAGATGAAAAGCGTCGTGGCCAGCCGCAATTGGGAGCAAATCTGCAAGCTGCTGGACGTGGATAACTTCATCGACTGGACACTCGTGGGCTTGTTCGCCGGTAACATAGACCTCAAGACCGACGGCAACTGGCGGGCGGCCGGCGGCGGGACGCAGGGCAAACCCTGGCACTTCTACAGTTGGGACGGAGAACGCGTGCTCGAAAACGTCCAACAGACCGGCACCAGCCCCTCAGCCGACCCCACCGGCCTATTTACCTACCTCGACGACATCGAAGAGTTTCGCGTGCGCTTCGGCGATCGCATTCACAAGCACCTCTTCAACGGCGGCGCCCTGACGCCTGAAGCGAACGCCCAAAGATGGCTCAGACGCGCTGACGAGATTGACCTGGCCGTCATCACCGAATCCGCGCGATGGGGCGATTATCGAAGGGACATGCACTCCTACAGTTCAGGCCCGTATTATTTGTACACGAAAAACGGATTCTGGCTGCCCGAGAAGCAGCGGCTGCTCAATCAATACTTCCCATACCGCACGGCTAACGTGCTCAATCAGTTCAAGGCCATGGGCCTTTACCCGAGCGTGGAGGCTCCGGTCTTTCGTATCAACGGCTCCGCTCAGCATGGCGGTACGATTCCAAAGAACAGCTCGTTTTCGATGACCGCCCCGGCGGGGACAATGTGGTACACGTTTGACGGCTCGGACCCGCGCGTCTCGGGTGCAGCCCGGTCCAGCGGCATCTCGCCTTATGCGATTCGCTATATGGGGCCGATTACGCTGACGCACAGCGCCTGCATCAAGGCGCGTGTCTTGAGCGGCAGCACCTGGAGCGCCCTGAACGAAGCGGTCTATGCCGTTGGGCCGGTGGCGGAGAATCTTCGGATCACCGAGATTATGTATCATCCGCTAGCCCCCGCCGATGCGAACGACCCCAATGAAGAGTTCGTCGAGCTGACCAACATCGGGACGCAGGCCATTAACCTGAATCTCGTGCGTTTCACGAACGGGATCGACTTTACCTTCCCTGACATCGAGCTTACGCCGAGCCAACGCATCGTCGTCGTCCAGGACCGCAGCGC
>Ga0315295_10000513_pt1 | contig 33696 bp, 37 predicted proteins | sample YL17G14_0_MG_FD_204453 | JGI IMG/M metagenome (GOLD analysis project Ga0315295, IMG submission 204453) | Sediment microbial communities from Yellowstone Lake, YNP, Wyoming, USA - YL17G14_0 | ecosystem: Environmental > Aquatic > Freshwater > Lake > Sediment | place: USA: Wyoming | collected...
CTCGCGCTCACGAAACGCCCTCTCGCAGCCAGCCTGGAACCGATCCCTGGCTTCGTCGTACTCGCTCACGGGATCTCCTCCCGAAGCCATGGGTAAGCCTTGCCCCCTTCCGCCTGGGACATCGCCTCGAGTGACCCGGGCGGGTAGATGGTCCGGATCGCTCTTTGTAGATCAGACCAGTTCCCGCACAGCCCGCCCACTCCAGACAGAACTGGAGACGTTGACGCTACCTCCGGCGCTGTAGGCAGAGTCGGCACCATCAGATCCAGATCCTTCGCGGAGACCAAGGCTGCCGCTGCACCCAAGAACTCTCTCCGGCTTGGTTTCATCTCACCTCCATCATCATCGTCGTCGTCAGCAGAAAGGAGCGGCGGCCGGGCTTGATACCGGCTGTGCGATTCTCCTGGTCGGCTTGGTCCGGGAGCCCCGGGCGTGGGCATTGCGTCCCCCTAGTAGAGTCGCCCGTTTGGTTCGTGCCGTTTGCCAACGCACCCTTTTCCCAGGCGTGTCCATCCACGCCGCGCCGCTCCTCTCTGCTCACGACACCGCCCTCCGGTCAGTCACCTCGTACCCCTCACCCTCCAGCATCCGCGCCAAGTCGTCCCTCTCGGTCGCGCTCATCCTCTCCAGCTCCACCTTCACCAACAACATGTCCAGGTTGCGATCAAGACCCCGCCCTCCGAAAAACGCCGCCGCGCACTCCACCAGCGTCCCCCGAAACCGGAAACTCACCCGATCACCCCCAGCCGGTACAACCACCCGCGCAACCCCCGCTTCCACCGCCACACCCGAACTCGCCACCCAACCGAACTCATCAACCCTCCCCTCTCGCCGCGGACAGTATCATCGCCTTCCGAGACGTCTCCCAATCGTGCGCCAGAGAGCATTCCGCAATCTCTATCACCCGCTCCAACCGCGCCTCCAGCCGGTCCAACTCCTCCTCAGCCTGCTCCCGCTCCGTCTCAGACCGATCCAGGTCGCAGAGTAGCCGGGATATGGCCACCCCCAAATAACCGCCCGAGGCAGACCTCCGAATGGCTTCCCGCTCCTCCACCGTCAGTCGCTCACTCATCGCTCCCCAAGCTCCTTGCGCAATGCATCGGCCGCGTTAACTACGCTCCAGTCGTTCAACTTCAGGAATGGAATTCGTATCTGGCACCGTGGGCAGGTGGCTGTCGGATGCTGCTCGGTGGATGAGCGTTCCCACGCGGCGAGAAAGTCTCTAGCGGCTTGCTCGATCGACATCCTCAACCTCAACCACCGTGTTCCGGTGGACAGTGACCTCAATGCTGGGCCTAAGATGTGGAAGTGCGTCCTGGTCTCTCCTCCAACCAGCCTCACAAAGCTCAACCCCAACAGCCTCACCACCACGCCACACCGTCTTCCCCGGGCGCCTGGTCAGGCACGTAGTGAACTCCGCCCCTATCGGAAGATCGCAGATCAGAACCCTCTTCATCGCTCTTGGTCCCGAGGCTCCAGCTCCTCAAACAACCGCCCAGCCGCAGACATCCACCTCCCAAGACGCGCCTCCAACTGCCTCACCCGCCTCGTCGCCTTGTCAGCCTCACTCCCCCACTGCGATGCCACGTTCCGAAGAGACTGACTCTCCTTCTTCAAACTCTCGCACTCCGCCCGCAACCGCTTGCACTCAGCGCACTCTTGCGCCGGCTCTAACTCGGACATCACTCATCACCTCCCCTCCGACAAACCAGCATCCGCTTTGTCCGAAGCCCGGTACGAGTCCATCTGAACCCGAACACTCTCCACCACCATGAGCCCACCTCCACACCCGAACAATACGGCAAGCATCCGCAAAAGGCAAGCATTCTTTTTTAGAGCGCGCGAATTCGCAGAACGCCCCCCATAAAAGCGGGAATAACCCGAAACCGTGCCCATCCCCGGGGGGTCCCCGCCCCCCGCCGACCTATGTAGGTGTGAGCAGCGCAGAGGCTCACGTGGAGGACACAATGTCCAACATCAACAACGTTCGCGAGCAGATCAACGGGATCAAGGTCAACCTGAGCAAGCGTGCGGCGGCCAAGGTCAGCGATGGCCTGAAGCCCCAGACGCCCACCACCACCGAGTCCGGTCCCGGAGTCTGGATCACGTCATCCGAGCGAGTCAAGCCGTACAACGTCGCTCGGAACGGGATCTCGGGAGAGCTCCAGACGGTCATCGAGATCCGCATCGGCTCCCCGAATGCCTGGCCGATCATCCTCAAGACCTCGCAGGTCGAGAAGATGCTGGCCAACGGCGTCGCGCTCGCGAACATCGTCCGGGAGCACAAGTCCGCTCACCCGTCCGGCGTCGCCGGCTACTTCAAGATGGTCAACGGTGAGGCCGTGCGCTGCAACGGGAACGGCGAGGTCGTCACGGCCTCGGCGGACAGCATCCAGGCCAGCTAGTAGCTGGCCCTCCACCAACATCGAGCGTGCCTGAGCGCTCTCTCGGGCAGAAGGGACTAACGATGAAGTAGACATCTAGGGGCGGGGTCGTAGAGACAGATCCCGCCCCTTACCTTGCCGATCATCGGCCTCATTCGGAACTTCATCCGAGAGGCAAGGAGGACAGACAATGCACCACATCAACCTCGTGTCGCCGCGTCCGTCGCGTGTTCTGAGCCGGCGGTTCCGGTTCGGAACCATCGGACTCGAGCGACTGAACATCCACTTCTCCTGGTCGCGAGTGCAGGGCCAGGGGCTCACGTGCCAGTTCTCGACGCCACTCTTCGAGGTGGTGGTCGGGGCGCGGCCTGGGACGCAGTACCGGCCGACCTGGAACATCTAGGCGCCGTGCCGGGGCTCGCAAGGGCCCCGGCCGCACTCATAGAAGGAGGACACATGCCACTCGACGAGATGTTCGCGAATCCGTTCCCGTGTCCAGTGTGCGGCAGGGATGCCTTCGAGTCGTTCTGTGGACGTCTCCAGGATGGTCGGTTCTGCTGCTACACGTGCCTCAACCACGAGCAGACGACCATCGATCAGAAGGCGTGCCCTGACGTGGACTGCACAATCTGCAAGCAGGCGAAGTTCTAGTCGTATCCCCGCGCCGGAGCAGTAGGCGCGGGGCCGCCATCATCCGATGGACTCGGGCATATCGCCCGAGTGTGTGGAGGACGTATGACCGACAACATCGTCGTTAAACTTCCGCGGTTCATCGTGACCGCGGTCGCAGAGACAGCGGACGGGACGTACTGCCCGATGGACACGCAGGTCTGGGCAGCCGACCCGCACGAGGCCTTCCACCAGGCCGTCATGCAGTACTCGAGACGGAGAGTCCCGATCACCATCATCGACGTTCTGTCGGTCCCGGAAGGAGTCCCGGGGCTGAGCCTCGAGTCGTGACAACGCAACAGCAGCTCGTCGCTCAGGCGGTCATCGCGCTTGAGCGGTTCTTGGACAATGAGATCGAGGACGACGAGACCATCGAGGACCTGATTCTCGAGCTCAGGCACGAGTTCGGGCTCCCGTGTGGCTTCATCCACATGGGAGGGAACTGCACCGGGATCAGCGAGTAGTCAGAAGGGTGGGGCCCCAGAGCACCGGGGCTCCGCCCTTTTTTTCTCCGGACCCGGAGCGCACCCCCCATTGGCACCGCACCACGCGCCCGCGCGCGCGGGGGCTGCGGATTGGCACCGCGCACGCTCGTGGGAGCGCACCCCTCATTGGCAGAGCACGCTCCGCTTGGCACTCGTCAGGTTTACATAAGGTTTGTTATCGGCACTAACTCTGGATAACTTCTTCAGGATCAACGGGTTCGGTGTCTTGTTGCTTGCTACGTTTCGCCACTTTCGGCCTCGTGGGGGGGATTCCGGGTGCCTTTCGACCTGTGATCTGTGTCATCAGGTCTTCAACCTCGCGCTCGAGCTCGCGTCTGGTGCGCTTCTCGGAGAGTTCCTCGCTGAACGCGCCGTCCATCTGGAGAAGTGTCCTGATTGCAGTGACTTGGTCCTTGTGGTCTCGGTTCCGCGCGACTTCGGACAGGAGGATCTTCAGCTCGTCCTGGTCACACGAGGCGCCCTCCCCTTGGGCTGCCCGGGCCAGGGCGGGCCCGTAAGTGGCTGTCAGGCGTTTGCTTGCGAGGTACGGTCGTTTGTACCCTGCGGCTTTCGCTGCCTCGATGGGATCTGCGGCGGGATCTCGCGTCAGGGCAACGAGGAAGCGGGCGTGGAGTCGCGAGATGTGCATCCCTTGGAAGGCTGGCGGTGGGTTGAGCGGATCGAACGGTTTCATGCACCCAGGGTACACCATCTCGCCAAGGATTCAGCCCTGTGGAAAAGGACACTTTTTGTCCGACGCGACAATTAGTGTCGGGGGAGCGCGACACTTTTTGCTCCTTGACTCGCGGCGGGTCTAGTCGTACCTTGTGAGTGCCGGCCGAAACGACTGCCTACTACCCGATAGGCCGGTCCCTTGACGGCAGTACCGTAGCGTAAGGGGGCGTACCAAGGCCGCGCCGGTTACGGAAAGAGGCGCGCACCGATCCTTGGGGCTGGGGCTCGGAGTAGGGCTCGGGCTCGTGGGGCGAAGGTGGGAAGCTGGGGCTTGTTGGGGCCTGGCGGGGGCGGAGGAAGGGGTCCGATACCGGGCGTGGTGGTACTGCCGGGAGGGGCATGGGGGAGTAGTACGGAAGGGGGGGCTGTCGGGGGGGGTCTTGACAGCGCCCGCGGACGTGGTAGATTCGACACAGGGACCGGGCACTGGGGACCCACCTCAGGATGGTCCGGGGCCGGTGGTTGTCGGGGTCGTGCTTCTGGCGAGGCACGGCCCCTTTCCTTTTGGGGGGATGGTGCGGGCGGGGGGTAGCCTTGGGGGGTTGGTGCGGGGTAACGGGAGGGGGAGGGGGATCCCGGTTTCCGGCCGACCTATCTGGTTGACCGATCTTGGCTCTCTAGGGGGCCTGGTCATGGGAGGTGTTTGATGGCTGAGCGTGTGAGGCGGAAGGCGGTCAAGAAGGCGCCTGTGAAGCGGGCTGTGAAGAAGGCTCCCACGCCGCTGACGAAGCGGAGTCTGGCGTGCTTCGAGCGTCAGGCGAGGAAGAAGAGGAAGCAGGACGAGCAGGACGGGACACCGTTCGCGTTCGGTCCGTTCTACCTTGGGGCGGTGCCGGCGTTCTGGCCGGAGTACGAGTACCGGCCCAAGACGAATCCGTCCTGGCACCCGGAGCTGCTGGCGCTGTTGGCACCGCGGCCGAAGCCGGTGTTCACGTACATGCGCCCGGCGTTCGGATAGGGCGCCGGGCTGGTTAGTGATCTTGGGGGGGCCCGAGAGGGCCCCCTTTTTGTTGTCTGTGTGGAGGTGGAGCGATGAAGGTCCAGTTTGTGATGCGCGACAGCGGTCCGGATCGGCTGGTGTGCGAGGCGGAGCTGATCTTCGAGCAGGGGTCAGGGCTCGATGGGATGAAGCTGACGGGATTCAGCCTGTGGCGGAGCCCCGACGGCGAGGTCTACGTGACGATGCCGAGCCGGGCGTTCGGGGCGGGGAGCGAGCGGCGGTACTTCGACTTTCTGCGGTCGGTGGAAGGGACTCCGGAGGCGGGGAAGGCGCTCAAGGCGTGGATCGTGGCGGAGTGGGAGCGTCTGGTTCGGGAGAGCAACAACGGGGAGGGTATCTGAAGAAGCCGGCTCTGCTGGACATCCACCCGGAGGTGCTGCTGTGACGATCGATCGAACCGGAGGGGTCGAGAGGGTTCCGGAGCCTGACTACCGGTGTGCCCACAAGCAGCTCGTGGAGGCCTGGGGACGCTTCAAGGTGATGGACGCGCTGGACGCGCTACAGGACGCGGAGCACCTGTTGGCTCTGTGCCAGCAGCGGTACCAGGACGCGCAGGACGAGCTGAGGACGAGCTGGTACAAGCAGAGCAAGCGCTAGGCGCCGTTGCTAGTGGGCACGAGTTGAGGGCTCGTGTCCACTGTCGACGGGTCTGGGAGCCCGTTGTTGGAGGTGTGTATGTGTGAGTACGGTTTGAGGGACATGCTGGCGAGCCGGGCGTACCGGCGCGCGAAGAAGCGGCTGGAGGCTCAGCGGTTGGCACGGATCGAGGAGATGCTGGGGCGCCGGAGGGACGGGGCGCAGATCCGGCCGATCCCGCCGCGGGCCTTGGCGCAGCAGCAGCAGGGGGTGGCCCGATGACAACCACGGCTGTCGTCCCCAAGGAGGTACTGAAGGCGCTCAAGCTTGCAGTCGCGCGCCGGTCCCCCGTTCAGATCCTGTCTGACGGGGTGCTCGTCCAGGTGACGCCAGGGACGAGCGAGCAGGGGCGCGTTCGCCTCACGGCGACCGACCTGGACGTCTCGTTCACGGCGGTCTTGCCGGCGAGTTCAACGGACGACGGAGGGGAGCCCTTCGGGGCGATCTTCTCGCTCAAGCAGTTCCTGGCGCTGATGAAGTACGAGTCCCGGGCTGTGTTCGGGAAGACGGCCGACGGGGTGGAGGTGATTTCGTCCCCGGACGGGGCGAGCATCTCACCGATGTACCCGGCGGAGGAGTACCCGAGCCTTCCCGACGCTGGCGAGGGCGAGGGAGGAGTGTTCGAGTTCCCGTACGGGGAGGCGGCCCAGAGGCTGATGGCCGCGGTCGGAGAGGACTCGCGGTACTACCTCAGCGGGTTCCAGGTGAAGCAGGCCTGGGGCACGTGCTGGATGTTCGCGACTGACGGTCACCGGCTGCACTGCGAGCAGCTCGGGAGGTACTCGCAGAAGGTCGGGGACTTTCTGGTCCCGGCGAAGGCGTTCGAGATCATCCACGCGGCGTTCGAGAAGCGCCGGCCGAGGGTGACGCTGCTGACGTCCGATCAGGGAAAGCCGGTCGTGGTGGCGAAGCTCATCAACTCCGACGCGTCGAAGTACTCGCTCACCTGGAGACAGCCCGACGCGCAGTTCCCGGAGTGCGTGAACGTGGTGGAGCGCACCATGGGGAATTCGCGGTATCGGGCGCACCTGGACGCGGCTGGGGTGAAGGCGCTCGAGAAGGCGCTGGATCGGATTCTGGTGCTCCAGAAGAACGAACCCGACAGCCACATCACCTGGGGTGTGGGGTTCCAGATCGGGAGATCCGAGTTCCGGGTTTACCGGTACTCCAAGGACAAGCGCGGGGACATGCCGTTTGTCGAGATCCCGTGCGAGACGTCCAAGGCGAGGATGTCGGAGGTCTGCGGGGTGAACGGCTGGTACCTGCGGGACGTGATCCGCAAGGAGAAGCGCGCGACGATCGAGGTGCGCAACCCCGAGAGCGCGTTCTACATCACGGTCGGGGACTCGAGCCGGGCGCTGGTGATGCCGTGTCGGATCGAGGGCACCTCCACCAAGTACCCGTACGGGACGGAGGCTGGAGAGGCGCCCCCGATCGACGAGCCGGGGCCGGAGGACGCCCCGGAACCCGAGCCGGAGCCGCCGACGGTGAAGTTCACGATCGAGTCTCCCGTTGGAGGGAAGCTCGGGGAGTTCACCGTGCCGGAGATCGATCCGCTCGAGGCCGCCGCATTGGCGGCGCTCGCGGCGCTGAACGCCTGATTTCGTGTCGCTGCTGTCCTCCACGCAAGGGTGATGGGCCGGGGCCTCGTGGCCCCGGTTAAACCCCCAGGGCTATTTCCAAAGGGAGCCCAAGAGGGTTGGAGGTGTGTGTATGATCGAGCAGATTGTGTCGGCATGGCAGGCTGCCGTGCCGATCGTGGCTGTCTCCACGACTGACCAGGCCGAGTTGGCACTGGAGGTCGTGGCTGGGATCAACAACGACACGGCCCACGTGAGATGGGACTGTGTCCAGGGATTCAAGGCGATCAACAAGGCCGGCGTCGAGTCCATCGGAACGATGATGCGGGCGCTGCGCATGGACGAGGAGAGGCTCAGCCAGGAAAGCCCGAACCCGATGAACGCTTTCTCCATGATGTCGGCACTCGGAGACAGCACCGTGGTCCATGCGTTCAACTCGCACCGGTTCATGTCCGACGCCATCGTTTCTCAGGGGATCGCGAATCTGAGGGACCGGTACAAGAGCTCCGGCCGGATGCTGGTGTGCTACGGGGCGGACTTCAACCTGCCGGCGGAGACCAGAAATGACCTCGTCATCATCGACGCGCCAGCTCCCGAGGACGACTGGCTCTCGAGCATGGGCCGGACGGTCGTGAAGGCGATGGCCGAGCGAGACGGGGCGACCATCGAGGACGAGGACCCGAGGCTGAAGGCGGTCGAGGACAGCGTCCCGGCGCTGCGTGGTCTCGGGAGATTCGTGGCGGAGCAGACGTTCGCAATGTCGTTGCGGGACGACGCGACGATCGACCCCGATGCGCTGTGGAAGCTCAAGAAGACGGCGATCGCGCAGATCCCGGGGCTTTCCCTGTCGCTGGGGGGCCTGGCGTTCGACAGCTTGGGAGGGCTCGAGAGCATCAAGGAGTTCATGCGGCTGCGGATGTCCGGAAGCGATCCGTTCAACCTGCTCATCTTCTACGATGAGCTGGACAAGCAGTTCTCGGGACTCGGGGACAACACCGGGGTCAGCTCGCGAATGCACGGCCAGTTCCTGACGTTCATGGAGGACAACGGGATCGACGGTAGTCTGTTTGTCGGTCCGGCCGGGAGCGGGAAAACGGCGCTCGCGCGAGCGATCGGTCCCGAGTTCAGAATCCCCACCGTCATCACGAACATGACCGGCATGATGACCTCGCTGGTGGGGTCTTCGGAGTCGGTGCAGCGTGAGGCGTTCAAAGCCATTCTGGGAATCTCCCGCGGTCGCGCGTTCGTGGCTGCGACGTGCAACAAGATCGATGGCCTGCCGCCGGAACTCAAGCGCAGATTCACGTCGGGAATCTGGATGTTCGCCATGCCGGAGGAGGAGGAGCGGAGCAAGATCTGGGAGATCCACCGCGCTGCGTTCAAGATCCCGCCCGAGTTCGACCTCCCGAAGGACGACGGCTGGAGCGGAGCGGAGATCAGGAATTGCTGCCGGCAGGCGAAGCGGACCGGTCTCAACCTGGTGGAAACGGCGCGCCGGTATGTGGTGCCGCTCACTCAGCAGGATCCTGCCAGCATCGAGAAGCTGTACTCGCAGGCGAACGGTCGGTGGTTGTCGGCGTCGCACGGTGGGCACTTCGTGGCCCCGGCGCTGACGATCGCCCTGGCGGAGTCGGTCCCCAAGGGCCGGACGTTCGGGAACTGACGTTTCACGTGAAACAGGAGACAGAGCGATGCCCTGCTATCAGACGCGCGTGACGCAGGTCGACATGTCCCAAGCGGACATTGACATCGTGAGAGCTGCGGTGGAGGGACTCGGATTCGTGACGCGGGAGACCGGTTACGGGCTCTCCATCCACCGTTCTGTTGGCGGAGAGGTCGGCCAGTTCCGCAAGGGGATCGGCATGACCTTCTTCAACGACGCGCTCTCGGAGGAGCACTTCCGCAAGGCCTACGCGGAGTCCGCGGTGAAAGGCGCGGCCAGGAAGTTCGGTTGGAACGTGACCGCGAAGAGCGGGAGCAAGTTCACCCTGGAGAGGAGGGCGTTTTGAAGACGGACGTCATGACGGTCACGGTGCTCCCCGATGGAAGCATCAAGGTGGAGGTCGCCGGTTCGATCACCGGACCCAACCACGCGAACGCCGAGAACCTGGTCCGGGCGATGGCCCAGGCGATCGGCGGCGAGACGACTGTCACCAGGGGGAGCAACATGCACAGCCACCATAACGGCGGCGTGCATCACGAGCACTGAACACTGCACATGTGCGGGCGGTTGGAGGGCCGCCCGTACCTTGCAGCGCTCATGCTGCAGTTGGTAGGAGGTGTGTGTTATGGAAGTGGAAACCGCAAACGGGACGATCGTGTTCGTGAAGGTGTCGGTCTCCCGACCCGTGGGATCGCGGGAAGTGGACCCCGAGGAGATCGCCAAGGAGGGCGTTCCCACGGAGTTCGACGCGCGCATCCAGATCTTCGAGTCTCCTGAGTACAAGGCTGTCTGCAAGGCGGACGCGGAGATCGGGAACGCGGCCCGGAAGTACTCGGCCCCGTTCAAATTCGCCAAGGGCGTCCACACCGTGGCGCCTAGGAGCGTCCCGAAGATCACCGAGAAGCTCGAGAAGGCCAAGTCCGACTGGGAGGAGGCCAAAGAGAAGTTCATCGACGCCTACCCCCGCATCGTGAAGGAGAACCAGGAGCGGTTGGGGCCGTTGGCCCTGGACGAGACGCAGTACCCGACGGTCGAGTACCTGCGTAGGCGCTTCCGGGCGTCCTGGCAGTTCATGGCGATCGAGGCTCCCGGCTCGCTGAAGGCGATCGACGCGGAGCTCTACCGTGAGGAGTCCGAGAAGATCAAGAGCTGGTACCGCGAGGCGCGGGAGAACGTGAACGGGATTCTGGCGCAGGAGTTCAAGGGCGTGCTCGATCACCTAGCGGACATGCTGAAGCCGTCCGAAAACGGGGACCGCAAGCGAAGGATCTTCAAGACGTTGCTGCCGAACGTGGAGGAGTTCCTCGAGGCGCTGGAGTTCCGGATGCTGGAGCCCAACGCCGAGCTGTCCAAGGTCGCGGACGATCTCAAGACCCTGGTGGAAGGGCTTCCGTCCGAGCGGCTGAAGGAGGACAAGGTCCGCGAGCTGATGGCCGGAGCCGTCGCGGACATCCAGTCGTCGCTCGAGTCCGCCATCAAGGACATCCCCATCAGGAAGTTCAACCGATGAGGAATCAAAAGTACAACGTCAAGGGCTCCCTGCGCTGGACGCAGCCGTTTTGCGCCCAGGTCGTCTCTCGCACCCAAGAAGGCGCGCTCAGGGCTGCTCTCTGGAGGGCCGGCAGGGCACTTCTCTTCGGAGGAGATTCCAGGAAGAGCGATGGCCTGACGGTCGGACCCATGCAGGCCGTAGGGATGTCGGCCAGGAAGCCGCGAGTTGTGACCCGTAGCGGCAGGGTCGCGAGGGACAATGTCAAAGGCTGAGATCACGGGGTGCCTTCTGGCCCTGTGGTCCGCGCTCTTCGTGGTGTGGTTCGCGATCGTGCTGCACCGCGAAGAGCAGGCCTGGCTGGAGGAGAACCGGTGCGGGTCTCACGAGTGGCAGCTTTGACGTTGGCAGTTCTGCCTGCGCTCGGAGACCCGCCCGTCGTCTGCACGCTGGCGACCACAACGCGCATCCTGGAGGCTTGCGACCGGGTCGCCAACCAAGTTGGCAGCGAGTGGGACGAGGCGTTCTGTTTCAGGTGGGGGAAGTACTGCTCATTCTGGTGTTGCGTCGGGCCCGACGAGCCGACGTTTACACCAGCTCCGGTGGAACCCGGAGAGGGCGCTTACGCTTTCCCCACCTTGCGGCTGCGGCTTTCCTTGCAATCGCCGTCCGCTCGGCTCGAGTCAGATGCAGGGCTCGAGCTCGGCCACCAACGGCAGCCGCCTCTGACTGTGACATCGTGCGCTTTTTCATTGACACTCACCCCCAGGTCGAGTATCCTCACTTCACGATGCTTGCGGCCGGCAAGGACACCATGACGAGAGTAGCACATGTGCTGGCCGAGATCTACCTGTGGATTTACCTGGCGTGTACCGTGGGAGCTGTCCTCTTCGTTCTCGTTGGGGGCATTGTCTGCGTGGTTCGCGCCGTGATGGAGGTGCTTCTTGCCAGATGAAGCTCCGTCGATCTGGGGTGTTCAGGAACAGGACCTGGTGAACGCCGCAAACTGGATCGTCCGGTCTGCGGCCGTTGCGGGCGTCCCGATGGATTCCGCTGGGATCATGGGACTCGGAGCCGCGTTCGTGGCTTTGTACAAGCTCCGTGCTGGAACAGACGCCAGGGCAAGGGAGATGTTGGATCGGACGATCGAGGCGTTCTGGGAGGGGACCTCGACGTCCGATACGTCTCCGGTACTCGAGTCATGACACACATCCAAGAGAAGCAGTCCGGGCCTCCCGAGGTGATGTTGGGCCTCGTGAAGGCGAAGAAGGCCCAGAAGCGGCTCGGGTTCATCGTCGTGGAGGGGGTGGACGAGGACGTCATGTTCCACTCCAGCTACGTCAGGGGTGGCGACGCCGCCTACGACGCCCTGGAGCCCGGGGACGCGGTCGTCTTCATACCCTACCGCACCGGGAAGGGTCTCCAAGCCATCGGGGTCTCGAAGCTCGAGGAGCAGGAGCAGTAACGGAGGGGGGCCCGGGGCGCAGCCGCGTCCCGGGCCCCGACACTTCATGGAGTGGAGCTACAGCAGCCTATCAACTGGGCAGCAATGTTGGGAGAAGTTCCGGAGGCGCTACATCGAGGGAGAGCGGCGCCCCCCCAACGCCAGAATGGCTCGTGGCAAGGCTACCGACAAGGTGGCTAACGAGAGCCATATCAGGCAGATGCGGGGCAGGGAGGAGCGCGGGCTCGCCGCGCTGATAGAGGACCTGCCATCTCCGGAGGAAGCTGGTGACATGGCCGCGACCGAGTTCGACGCTGTCGCGGCCTCCGGCCTGTGGGAAACCCCCGACGACCTCGAGGTCGGCCCTTCAGTGGCACGGGGCCGAGCGAAGGACGACGCGGTCGCGCTGTCCCGCCTCTACGTGGCTTCAGTGGCACCGGAGGTTGACCCAGTAGCCGTCCAGCACAAGACCACGATCAAGCTCCCGCACACGGACGTCGGGCTCGTTGGGGTCGTCGACCTGATCGACGGCGCCCGCGGACTGGAGGTCGTGGCCGATAACAAGACAACCGACAAGAGCCCGTCCGCGGGCCTGGCCGATGTCAGCGACCAGCTCACGATGTACAGCCTCCTTCGGTTGGCAGAGGTCGGGAGGATGCCGGACAAGGTGCGCCTGGACTACCTGGTGAGGACCCCCAGTGGCACCGAGCGCCACGTCCGGCTCGAGTCGAAGAGGACGGCGGCACACCTGCGCGCGCTCGTCGACCGTCTCAACACCGCCGTCGAGCTCGTGTCCAAGGGCGTGTTCCCACCGACGAACAGCACAGACTGGAGTTGCGACCCAAGATGGTGCGAGTACTTCAATGACTGCCGGTACACGGCAGGGAGGAGATGAATGGCGAAACCAAAGACAGAGACGAGTCAGCCGATCGACGCCGAGATCGTCGACGAACCGATCGAGACCGGGTCACAGGCCCTCGAGGCTCTGACCAGGGCCGAGGTGGACATCCAGATCTCGACGGCCAAGAGGTACCCGAGGGTGGTGTCGGGAGCCATCAAGGCGGCGATGGAGATGGCGACCCTGGACGAGGACACGGCCGGGTCCTGCTTCTACAGCCTCAAGAGGAAGGACAAGACCGGCCAGAGCGTCTCAATCGAGGGCCCGTCGATCCGCCTCTCCGAGATCATGCAGAGCGCCTGGGGCAACATGCGGTCGGCCGGGAGGATCGTGAGCGTCGAGGAGAAGACGATCCGGGCGCAGGGCATGGCGTTCGATCTCCAGTCGAACTCGATGGCTTCTGTGGAGGTTCAGAGGTCCATCTGGGGCAAGAACGGACGCTACTCTCCGGACATGATCGCCGTCACCTGCAACGCGGCGATCAGCATCGCGATGCGGAACGCGCGCTTCCAGGTCATCCCGAGGTCCTACGTGAACCAGGTTCTTGCCCAGGCGCAGCAGGCCTCGCTCGGGAAGGCCGAGACGATGGAGAAGCGCCGGCAGAAGGCCATGGAGTGGTGGGTGAAGTCCGGTGTCAGGAAGGAGGAGCTACTGGCTCACCTCGGACGTGCCTCCCAGGACGACATCACGATCGACGACCTGATCTACATGACAGGGCTGAGGACCTCGATCCGAGAGGGCCAGATCACGATCGCCGAGGCGTTCAAGGAGAAGGCCGCCGAGGCGTCCGAGGAGGGCAAGGCCACGCTCGAAAGCGTCCTGGCCGGGAACGTCACTGTCGAGGAGAATCCGGCAGAACCGAAAAAGCCGGCCGGAAAAGACAAGAAGAATGAGGATACGGAGTTGGAGGCGGAGGCCAAGGGGTTGTTCAAGTGAACCCGGATCGAGTCGTCGAGGCCCTCTTCAACGGTCTCAAGCCTCTTTCGGTCGAGATCTCTGACTACGACAAGGCCCTCGACTACGCCGCGGACGCCTTCATCTCGGACAACGCCTTCTCGTGGGTGTCGTCTCGGATCGCTGAGATCAGGAACGTCGCAGGGAAGACCCGCGAGTGGGCTCAGATGAAGGTGAACAACGGCGCGTTACTGGAGGAGGATGCGAGGCCTGTGCTAGACCGATGTGACGCGATCCTGACGTCGGCGGACACGTGCCTAGCGCGAGCAGAGGCCCCGCGCCTGGCTCAGGAGATGGACAACCGCTGGCCGTCGAGCTGGTCTGGAGAAACCATGGACATCGTTCTCCAGTACGGCGAGGCGGACGCGGGACCGATCTTGCAGCCGCTGAAGGAGCTCGAGAAGAAGCGCGCGGACCGCTGGCCGTGGACGAAGGTGAAGGCCGGTCTCACCAAGTACTGCGAGGCCGGGAAACTGCAGTACGGGATCAGGCCCTTCGTGAGGGACATCGAGCACTGGACCGGAAACGGGCACCAACCGAAGCGCGGACGCGACGGATGCGAGTTGGCAGCGAACGCGGTACCCGAGGTCATCGTGAGCCGCATCGAGATGAGGAGACGCATCGCGGAGGGCACGAAACGACTGCTAGGGGAGAGCCTTCAGGACCACCTGACCAGGGTAGAGGACAAGCTCCGCGACCTGGAGGCCCCATGAGCGAGCACACGACCATCATCGGAGTCGACCCTGGCCTCAACGGAGGAATGGCGATCCTGCACGACAGCGGGGTCATCCTGGAGCTCCGCTCGATACCCCTGATGCCCGGGAGACCAAAGAGGATCGACTGGGTTGGGTCGATGCAGCTTCTGGCCAAGAAGGTCGACTGGGCACTGGGCGGAGGAGCCGTGCTGTTCGCCAGCGAGCGCCTGTCACCGATGCCGAAGCAGTTCGGAGGGGGGGCTGCGAACTACGCCAGGGGTACGTCGCTCTGCTGGATGGTAGCGGTGTCGGCAATCCAGCAGTTCCACGCGCTGTCGTTGCCTGAACGGAGCGACCTCCGAATCAAGGTCGTCACCGTCGCGCCCGGACGTTGGCAGCGGCTCATGCTCGAGGGCCTGCCTGGAGGAGACACGAAGCAAAGAGCAGTGTTAGCCGTCCAGAGGTTCTGGCCGGCGGACCTCGCGAAGTTCTGCCCGAGGGGGAAGTACCATGACGGGCTGGTAGACGCCGCTCTCATCGCGGAGTGGGCCCGTCGAACCGATAACGCCGTAGATCGAAAGGAGACCACGTGAAAGTAATCGCACTGGCGAGGAAGATGGTCGAGATGTCCGCGGACGACGTGGAGATGGCGGTCACGTTCTACCGCGAGCTGAGCGGACGCAGGTCGAAGCGCGGCCGGCCGAGGAAGGCGGGGGCCGAGACACCGGTTTCGACGCCGAAGAAGCGCGGCCGGCCGAGGAAGGTCCAGCCGGCCGAAGAGGCCGAGTAGGAGAGGGCGGGTGACTGTGTGATGTTCGATCGACTCAGTAAGTTCTGGAACCGAAGACCGTATTGGAACGCGCTGTGGGCGTTGCTCATCTTCTCGGTCGTTGGGGCAGCGGTGGATGAGATCTCCAAGATCTCAAAGAGACCGGCCTGTCCCAACGGCCTCGCTCCGATCTGCCTGACGCAGGAGGGTAGGTCCAGGACCCTCTGTGTGCGCAAGTGGCAGATGTACGACGACGAGAACTGCGCACTCCTCTGGATGACCCCTCCTGCGTACGGAACGTGGAAGGCCGACAGCCGCGTCTGCGGGAGCTTCATACTCCAGAAAGGGGTGTGCCCATGACAGAGAGGAGGGAGCAAGAGATGTGGGATCGTGTGTGGAGTCCAATCGAGGAACTGCTAACCACGCTCACCTTCGCGACGACAAAGCTGACGGCTACGCTCCGGGGTTTGCCAGAAGCGAGGCAGACTTTGATTGATGAGCGGGACAGGCTGGCGAGTGCGCTGCGTGACGCGAAGGACCTGATCGACTCGCTGGAGGCACCGATGATGATCGCTGCCATCCACGGCGAGAACGGGACTCCGGAGAACAGGCTCAAGAACCAGCAGCGCATGGAGCGCATCGAGGCGGCGCTGAGAATGCTGCAGGAGATCAAGGTCTGCGAACCGATGTCGCTGCTCCCCGGGAGGTGCGAATGAACATCCAATGGATCGACCTCGCAACCGCGGCCATCCTGGGGGGAACGGCTGGCTTCATCCTCGGGCTGCAGCTCGGGCTCCGGGACGCGCGCGTCATCGTCAAGGACGTGATGGAACGGTGCAAGCAGAAGGGGAGGAGGTGATGCCAGTGGCGAAGGCTTGCAAGGGCGCGAAGAAGGGCAAGGGCAAGAAGTAGCCCTAGCGCAAAGGAAGGGTGGGGAGGGGCGTCCCTCCCCTTTCTATTTGTGGACCTGCATCGCGATGCACTTCGCGCAAGCGGTGCCGTCGACCTGAAGCGCCAGGTGCGCAGATCTCAGGTTCTGGAATGCCTCCGAGTTCCACCCATCCATGAACGAGACCTGGTGCAGGTCGGCCATGATCCACGAGTCGTCAGCGTCGAAGCAGCAGGCGGAGAGAAGGCCCGCACTGGTGACGTGGCCCTCGGTGAACACGGCCCAGCACGGGAGCGGCTCCCGAAGCGCTCCGATCCTTCCCTGGTTCCCAGGCCCTGGCTTCCAGCCCAACTCCCCAACCCGGACCGTCGCCACCGATCCCATCGAGTACAGCGGCAGCCAGTAGTGCTCGTCAACCCATGGCCTGACTCGCTCCTGAAGCAGCGGCTCCATCCTGACTCGGTGCTCCTCGTCGTACAGGATCGAACTCGCGTAGATCCCACACTGCGTCCCCAGAGACTCCCTCACGTACCAGGCCTGGCGCAGGTTGACGAGGGACTGCTCCCACATGCGGGGTGAGACCTCGGTCACCTGGTGGAACTGGAGAGGGTCGGCCGCGTTGATCGACCACTTCAGCGAATCCAGGCCGGAGCGCATCAACTCGGCCACGATCTTCGGACCAGCGAACGACCCGTTGGTGGTGAGGAAGACGTACGGCATGCCCAGGTCCCGCTTTAGGAACTGGACACAGGACAGCAGCAGCTCGGGCGCCAGGAACGACTCTCCAAGGTAGAAGACCCCGATCTCCCGGACCCCGGCCTCGAGCATCTCGGTCGTGATCTTCTTGAAGAACTGGAGGTCCATGTCTGGCTTTGGCGGAGCGCTCCTGGCCCGGAGGGCACAGAAGGCGCAGCGGTAGTTGCACCGCCCGGTGATCTCCACCTTGACCGCCCTCGGTGCTGGCAGGACGGTCCTGAGCCTCTCTGCCGGGATCGCGGTGACGGCGTCTACTCTTTTGGTAATGCTCACTGGGGCCACCTCTGGTCTAGTTGTGCTGAGACCAAGTACGCTTCTCTATGTAAAACACCCCTGCCGCTGTCCAAGGTACTGTTGTGGGAGCTACCCAGTCGGCCGCGTCCTTTGTGAACGCTGAGACAATTCGGAATTCCATGCTGCCAGTTGCGTAAGAGGATCCATTCTCCTCCTCGTATATCTGAGTGTAGTCAACCCCGACTGTGTGGGTAGTAGCTCCTGTTGTGCCCGTGGACACCATTCCGACAAACACGCCCGAGTGGCTACCGTTCATGGCGCTCGTAGTCGGCGCGCCCGTGGAGTCGTTTCCCTCTGCGGTGGCCCATGTCCACAGAGCGTCTCTGAACTCCCCTAGGAACTCAGAGATGGAGATCAGGCACGATCCTCCCGCCGAGGCCCCGGCGATACGCATGGTTAGAGATCCACCAGCGGTCACGGGGAAGCTGAATATCGCTGATTGCATCCTGTAGGCACCGTAGGTCCTGGCAGTGCTCTTCTTGTCCAGTGCTATCGCGCCTATCGTGGCGGTGCCGCCGGTCTTTGTGAGATCGGCAGCTACAATCTCAGCGAATGAGCCACTAGCGTCGGTCTTGTTGACGCACACAACGATGAGACTGCCGGGGGATACCTCGCCAGGGAACGTAGCAGACGTAGTAGCCCCAGTAGCAGAAGCACCCACCGAGTTGATGTGCGTAACCGCCATCACGCCACCTCCGACTTGATGACCGATCCAAGGTTCAGGCTGTTGCCTCGGGTCTTCGCGCCCACCACCATGATCAGGGATGAGTGGCGCTCCCAGGTTCTACCGACGTCGAAGAACTTGGCGATCGTCTTTGTCCACCAATCTCTCCCCTCCTGGATCAGGTGGGTGTTCCTACCATCTGGCAGGGTCTTGTGGGCCGGCTTCGTGTTGATAACGAAGTAGCCAATCTGCCTCGTGACTCTCTTCAGGTCGTCCAGGACGAACAAGATTCGCTCTGGCTCGATGTGCTCAAGCACGTCGATGCAGGCGACGATGTCGGCGGGCCTGGGGAGTTCGTCCTTCCCGATGACGGCTGGGTCGTACTCCCAGATTGGGAACGGAAGCGCTCTGCCGAGGTAGCCCTTTCCACAGCCGTAGTCCAGGATCGTCGCCCCGGGAACGATCTTCGCGAGCGCGAGTACTGCATCCGCGTGTTTGCCGCCACCCACACCATAAGCCAGGTTGCTCTGGTGCATGGCCGAGTTGAGGTCCTTGTACTCCTTGGAGATGAGTACGGGCCTCGTGACCGCAATCACGCGCTTCGTCCCGGAGGGGACGCTCCGAGCGTACTTCCTGGCCATCGCCTGGACCAGACCCTCGCCGTGAAAGGTCGCCTCCACGTCTGGCATCTGGTCCAGCTCGTGGAACGTCATCTTCGCCGACTCCAGCATGGCCGGCGTGGTCTTGTAGGTCACCCCCTCGTATTCAGTGAGGGAGTACCCGCTCCCATCCTGAAGAGGATGCGGGGCGGCGTGCTTGTGCGTGTCGTCACGCTGACACCCGTCCATGCCAAAGACGTGCTGGACTTTGAACCCGTAGAACCGCGCCAGAGTCATAGCCCGCAGCCCCACGTTGGAGCCTCCCAGCACGGCCCACTCGCCGCGCGGGAGCACCCTGTAGGTGTCCGGCTCGTCCGCGAAGATGTGCCAAAGCACAACGTTGAATCCCCCCAGGTGGTCGAAGTACTCGGGATGGCAGGTGCTGGCCACGAGGTACTCGACGTCTGCGTGCGGCGGACCTAGCAGTGCGACCTTGTGAGGCCGCGGGTCGACCTCAACATGCCAGTTGGGTACGATGCCGCGCTCCAATAGGAACCTGTGGGACCCCGAGCACGTGATGATGTACTTGAAGTCCCTGATCTGTTCCCAGGTTTCTACCAGAGACGGGCCAAAGCCGACCACCGCGATTGGGTCGTCGCGTGTGGGCCCCTCGTAAGCCTCTAGCCTGCGGATGGGCCGGCGACAGGCACTCAGGATCTGCTCGTCCCTGAGCCACAGTGGTATCGCGTACTGCGTGTCGTGCTTCTTTCCGAACTCCAGTACTTTGGGCTCTTTCACCTGCGTCTAGCCAATCCTGATAGCTCTGATGTACGACCCACGGTGAATGGTGAGAGTGTTGGTGTTGGCTGACGCCCTGGCTTGAGCTACGACCGTTCCAGTAGTCGAACAGGCAAACACCGCATCTACCTTGGCCCAGTGCTTCCCGGCTGTGCCAGGCGATACCGAGAGCACAGCCGATCCGGTGTCTCCATCATCGAACGATCCGTCCATCATGTTTGAGAAGGTACACACCCCTGTGGGATTGGTGGAGGTGTTTGCCTGCCATGTTCCCGCCCCGGTGACGGTGGGGAATGTCAACCCGAATGCGTTGCCTCCGCCCGCTACTGAGCAGCAGTAGATGACCATGCCCTCGATCTTGTAGATCCTTCCTGCGCTGATCGAAGTGGACATCCCCGAGATGTTGGTGAGCGCAGCGACACACATGGTATTGGCTACCGAGACGTAGCCGATGCCCGGAGTGCTAACCGCCCCAGGGATGCCTCCCACGATGTTCGAGAGCGCCGAGACCCTGTTATCTACCGACACGATCTGGGCGGAGATGGAAGCGTAGGAGGCACTGCCCACCGACTTGACATCCGAGATCGTGTTGGACAGAGCATCCAAAGCGCTCTGCAATCCCTTGACCGAAGAGCCAATCGACCGCGCCGAGACTGCCAGGGATGCGGACAGTTCGTTGCTCGTGACTGAGGCAGTACCACCGCCAGAGTTGGCGGAGATTCTATTCGACAGGCGGTCAATCGCAGACTGTAGCCCCTTCACGGAGCTGCCAGCCACCGCAGAACGCGCAGAGACATTGGCCAACAGCGTCGACATCGCGGAGATGGTAGTTGACAGGACCGAGTTGAGCCTGCCCTCTACGCTGGCAGCAGCGGCGCTTGCGGTAGAGGCGTGAACCTCGATAGCCGAGACGAGGACCGACACCACTGAGTCTAGCCTGCCCCCTATCGACGTGGCTGCCGCGCTCGCCGCCGCTGCATGTCCATCAGCCGATGTGGCCGCAGCGCTGGCCGTAGACGCATGGACTTCCAGGGTGGACAGGGTGGTCGACACCAGCGAGTTGAGCCTACCCTCTACCGACGCCGCGGCAGCACTAGCAGCACTAGCGTGAGCCTCCACACCTGCCGCTACTGCGCTCGCTGCGTGTGCAACCGAGGCTGCATCTGCTGCTGCAACGGACGCGGCGTTGGCTATCGAGGTGGCGTTGGCAGCAACCACGCTTGCCGCGTTACCGACCGATAGGGCATCGACAGCGGCAGCACTGGCCGCGTGGCCGATAGATGCTGCATCTGCTGCGGCTGCCGAGGCGACTGTTCCAATGGAAGCAGCGTTCGCAGCCGCCACACTCGCGGCGTTGGCAACGGACAGAGCGTCCGCAGCCGCCGCCGAGGCCGCATTGCCGGCGCTGAGCGCGTTCGAGGCGGTGTCGCTTAGCGTGGATACCCTGACCTCGAGGGCGCTGAGAGAGTTGGACAGCGCGTTGTGGGCACTGGCCACGTTCGCAGCCGCAGCGCTGAAGGCGTCGCTGGTGACCGAGCCGCCGCCACCCCCCGCAGCAGAGATCATCTGGGAGATTGTGTTGATGACACTCTGTAGTCCCTGTACCGAATTCGCACTCAGGCCAATCGAGACGGTGCTCAGAAGCCCAGCGATGGAGATGAGGCCCACTATATGTCCACTGGTGGCTTCCATGTTGACACAGAGAGCGCTGATCTTGTCGGAATGTACGTCCAAGATCGACGTCATGTCGTTCTCAATGCTGACCATGTCTATGATCGCATCTCCAATACCGGAGACTGTTGCTTCTAGCACCGAGAACTCATCCGACGTAACCGATCCGCCACCACCACCAGGGATCTTCGCGGACAGCGCCGCAATGACCGAGACCAGCCCGTCAACGCTGAACCCGTCTACGTCCAGCACCGAGACCGCGGACAGGACGTTTGACAGCGCGGCTGCCGCCGAAAGAGCATCGTTCGCATTGGTAGCTGCGTTGGCGGCGATCACCGAGGCCGCGTTGGCAACCGCCGCCGCCGCCGCCGCCGCGCTCGCGGCGTTGCTCGCCACATCGCTCAGGGCCGACACGCGAACCTCGAGGCCCGACACGAGATTGGAGACCGTGTTGACTCTGGCATCCACGCTCGTTGCGGCAGCGCTGGCGGCGTTCGCGTGGGCATCAGCGGAAGTGGCAGCAGCGCTTGCGGCGCTGGCGTGGGCATCGATCGCGGAGACGGCGTTCTGAGCGATGCTGATCCGGTTGCTCAAGGTGTTCACGACGCTCTGGAGCCCCTTGACGCTGATCCCAGGCGCCGACTTGGCCGAGATGTTCTCGATGGACCCGGTGATCCCAGCAGCGAGGGAAGAGACCGCCCGACCGACCGACAGGGCGTTGCTGGCCACGTTCGACGCAGCGTTGGCTACCGAGAGTGCGTCGCTGGCCGCGTTGCTGGCGGCGTTGGCGATGCTCGCCGCGTTCGACGCGACATTGCTGACGGCCCCGAGCCTGACTTCGATGGCGGAGACGGCGTTACTCAGGACAGAATGCGCCTGGCTGACCGCGCTGATCGCGTTCGCCAGGGACGTCGCCCTCCCGTCAACGCTGGTTGCGGCGGCACTGGCCGCAGCAGCATGGGCATCTGCGCTCGTGGCGGCGGCAGAGGCAGCCGCAGCGTGAGCGTCGGCCGAAGTCGCTGCTGCCGACGCAGTGCTGGCGTGGACCTCGGCTCCCGCCGCGACCACCGAGGCGGCCTTGGCGATGCTCGCCGCGTTCGATGCGACGTTACTCACCGCAGAGACTCGGACCTCGAGTGCGCTGACCGCGCCGGACACCGTGTCCACATGAGCGTCCACGCTTGTTGCTGCCGCAGAAGCGGCGTTGGCATGGACGTTCGCAGCGGAGGCCGCATTCGACGCAGCGTCGGCTATGGAGCGCGCGTTGCTAGCCACGTTCGAGACGGCGCTCACGCGGACCTCGAGCGCCGAGATGGCGTTCGAGAGCACGTTCCGCACGGACCCCTGGTTCGAGATCTCGTTCGACAGCGCGTTCGAGACAGCGTTGATCGCCGCCGCAGCTGTGGCGGACACCGCCGAGAGTTCGGCCGAGGTGGCGCTGGCCGCACCGACCGAGTTGGCGCTCACCCGGTTGCTGAGGACGTTGTGAACGGAGGTGAGTTGGGAGACCACCGAGGCCAGGGCGCTCACCGCGTTCGAGAGCAGGTTGTCTGCCGACGTTCGATTGACGGTCTCGACGGACAACTCGTTAGAGGTGACGCTACCGGCAGCCGCCGCGATGATCGAGAGGTTGTTGCTGGTGATCGTGGCCGAGGCCCCACCACCAGCCGGGATCGGAACTTGGACGATCCCGCTCGCGTTGTAGACGTGCCAGGTGCCCCCGATCTCCCACTCCGCGGTCCACTCCGGAGTCAGGACTACTCGGTAGAGCCTCCTGCGGTTCGACCCGTCGTAGTGCTCTACGATGAGCGTGGCATTCACAGTGTCGCGGTTGTAGATGACGATGTGCTTGACCTGGCGTTCGAACCCAGAGGCCGGGGCCGGGACGATCTCAACCGGAGTCGCGCCGTTCGTGAATGAGAGGGTGCTCCCAGGAGCGAATGCGTGGGTGGTCAGGTTGTGATCGGCCCAGGAGCACGTGCAGTCGAGTTCGTTGGTGGTCACAGCTCCACCAAGGAACACCCGGATGCGGTTGGCTGTGCCGTCGAGGATCATTTCAGAACCCCAGCGAGATCTTGCTCAGGACGTCCGCCATCACGAGCGCCATCGAGTGGCCATGGTCGGCCCTGGCCACGGCCGATCCCGACCCCTCCGACGAGGCTGCGTCGGGGTCTGCACCGGAGGCTGGAGCGGTGAGGAGGGGGTGCGCGTGGTCTGCTGCTGCCCAGCCCGTCCCCTCCGTGCCGGGGTCGGGCGTCGAGCCAGCGGCCAGGGTCTCCGGATCCGTATCTGTGAACCCGGCCGGGATGCCCTCACTCTCCGAATCCCAGACTCTGTCTATGAACGCCTGAAGCGGGCGCGCGTAGTCCTCCGGGGGGATCCCGATGACCTTCGGCTTGACCCCAACCCAGCGCCTACCGGTCGCCATCACTGCCTCTCTGCAACCTGGGGCGTGGGAGACGCCTGCTCCATCCCCCACAGCGCCTTCCGCATCCTCTCACGCTCTCCCACAGCCCGGCTCCGGATCGATGCGCGGATCCTGTCGAGCACCACGTCGTGGTAGTCCCGGTAGACGTTCTGCATGAGCTGCCGCTTGGTCTTGCGCCTGCTCCCATCGGACATCGGGATCTCGTACCGCGGGTCGAGCTCGTCGTCCGGGGCGTTCTGGTAGGACCTGGTCTGCAGCTTCCTGGCCATCGCCAGTGTCGCGGCCTGGTGCGCCGCCACCATCGCGTCATGCTCCTGCCGGGTGAGCGGGACCTTCGCCTTCCCCACCCTGATCTGCTCGGCAGGGGGGCCCACAGCGAACTGGAGCCGGTCCATCTCGCGCCCGACATCGGCCGCCGCGCCCTGTTTCGCGGGGGACATGTAGACCGGGGAGAAGAGCCGGAACAGGGTAGAGCCGTGCCTCGTCAGAGCCTCGCCTGTGGGCGTCCGCTTCGCCGGCAGGGTCCTCGAGAGGTACGGGATCTTGGCCTTCATCACATCGCCCCACCCAGCAACGCTCCTGACGTCGTCGTCGATCGCCCTGGCGAAACTCCCAAACGGGACCGGTCCGACGATGTTCGGGATCGCGGACCCAGCCAACTGCAACCCGACTTTGGTCGCAGACCTCTCCGGGTCCTTCAGGAACTCGAAGAGGCTGTTCAGACCCTGATAGAAGGTCTTGTTCAGGTAGTTCTGGGTCAGGATCCCGAAGACCTTGAATAGGGCCGTGTTCGTATTCCTCAGATCCCCGCGCTTCCAGGCTTCGGAGGCGTCCGCAGCCGATCCGATGATGCTCGCGAACGGCTCGATCCTACCGTAGTTCCAGTACGCGGCATCCGGCGCCTTGCTGGCTCTCAGCGAGTACGGGGTCGGACCGTAGGATTCCTTGGCCGTCCGCAGCTTCGGGTCCTTCTCTCCACCGCCCTCGACGTAGTCGTTCGAGGCCAGCCAGAAGAACAGGGCCCCGATGGCGGTCCCCATAGCGTTGCGCGCGATCGCTTCCTCGGCCTCGCCCCACTGCTTGGTCTTCTTCGCCTCCACCAGTTTCTTGGCGACATCGTAGAGTCCCAGGGGCGTGCGCAGGATAGCTTCCCGTGTGACGTTGATCGGGGTCCGGGTGAACGGGAAGAGGAGCTGGAGCGCCGGATACTCACGGAGCGTGTCGATGAGCCTGCGCGTGACGGGCCCGGGAGCTCCCTGGAAGGTTCCGCGCACAGCGTGTGCGTTTGCCACCTTTACCATGGTCTCGAGTTGCTTCGTCCAGAGGCCCTTGAGGACCGCATCGGCCGGATCCCTGGCGATCTTCGAGAGCGTGTCTCCGATCCTGTCCACGGCGTGGTTCATGGTCTCGCCCGGGTTGACCTGGAGCTTCCCTTGCTTGATCATGCGGTACGCTTGCTTGTAGTAGGAGCTCGTTCGCAGGATCTGCTTGAAGAAGAGGTCCGCGGCCTCCATCGAACGGAACGGGAAGCGCAGGATCTCTCCGATCCTCCCCGGGATCGCCTCGGATGCGAACATCTCGTCCATCGGAGAGCTGTTCATGACTCTCGAGTAGTCGCGGGGTCGAGCCAAGATCGCGCCCTTCATGTCCGATACGAATCCGATCCCCGCCTCCTTGAAAGACCGTACCAGGCCCCGCATCGACTGCGCCACTTCCCCGACGTACCGCTCCCTCTGGCCTCCGACCGTCGAGACGCGCAGCAGGTCAGCGATTCCTGCTGCGACAGTCTCGAACTGGTCCAGCATGACCATGCCCGTGTTCGAGGCGATGTTGGCTGTCTGGCTCGGGTAGTGGAGCATCCCCGCCTTCCACGCCTCAAGGTACCAGCGGAACTTCCCGGGGTTCCCAAGAGCCAGCCGGAAAGCCTGTCTGAAGGCTGTCCAGTCTCCAGTGGTACGTGCAGACTGGAACATCCCCAGCAGCGCGTGCGCGACCTTCTTGGGCACTCTCCTTGCCACAAGGCTCGACACGAAGTCGGACTCCAAGGCGCCCTGCGGATCGAGACGTCTGGCCTCCATCTTCATCCGCTGAAGCCCGCGGGCCATGTCCTCAGCGCTCCCCTTGCCCCCAGCGAAGAGGATGGCCATCGTCCGCTCGACGTCCGCTCTCGCCGCATCTTTTCGGAACTCGGCAGCCTTCTTGCGCTCCGCGCTCATACCGATCCTGGCCGAGAAGAACTCCCGCTCCGCGGCATCCAGGTTGTACATCTTGCTCGCCATCAGCTTCCGCGCGAGCAACGCCTGCATGTACCCAGGCATCTCCCCACGCTTGGCTGCCTGAAGGGCCTCCTCCTCGGTGTGGATGTCCATGAACTCAAGGAACTCCCGATCCTGCTCCGACCAGGTCATCCTCCTGTCCTCACGCGCCTTGAGCTGTCCGTCCAACTCCATGTAGCGGTGGAACCCAGCCAGGAACTCCGGGCTGGCGATGTCCTTGTACTTCGTCAGGTTGATAGGCGAGTCGTAGACCTTGATCTCGGTCCCGTCAGGAGCGAGCACCTTGGTCCCACCCCGGGGCTTGGCGTTCGCGCGCATTGCGATCTCGTCCGGACTCATTCCCGCGGAGAGGGCTCCGAAGTCACCGACGGATGGCCCGCCACGGCCCTTCGCCGCATCAACGAGCCGCTTGGCGGCATCGTCCGCTAGCCTGTTGAGGTTCTTGTTGACCCACTCGTCAGGGTCAACCGGGCTCCCCCTCCTCCAGCGGATCGCCATCCCCTCTACGGCTGGGCTTCGCTTTGCTCCTTCGGGGCGACCTCCGCGTAGGGCGGCAGCGGCTTCGTCCACGGTGGTCGGCTCTCCTCGACCCTCTTGTAGATCTGCTTCGGATCGAACCCGGCCTTCGACGCCAGGCCGAGGTCCACCCTCAGCCGCCCCGGGTTCAGCGCGATTGGCTCCGCCCCCGCGCTCACGAAGCTCACCGCCTCCTGCTCGTCCTTGAAGATAGGCATCGATCTCCTCCGCCGAGAGTTCCTGCTTCCCGCGGTCCTTGTACATGTCAGAAAGGTGCTTCTGCGTCCGGTACAGCGCCTTGAGCTCCTGGTCCCCGTTCGCCCTCAGCGCAGAGACGATCTCGTCACGCATCTTGTAGTAGGTCCCGTCCCCCTTGAGCTCCTCGAGGATGGCCCCCATGGCGTCAGCGTGTTCCTGCGTCCCGTCCTTGATCCCTTTCCCGTGAGCAATCTCGTGGATGAGTGTGTTCATGTGGTGCTCGGCGAAGGCGTGCGCCATCGCCAGGTCTGCGTCGAAGGCCGTGCCCTCGACCCTGTTCTGGACGCGCTGTTCAGCGATCCTACGAGCATGACTCGCTACGAACATCGTCATGGCCGGGTTCGTGTGGGTGGTCTCCGGCATCCCGAAGAAGTGCTGGCTGGGAGAGAGATGCAGACCGGCGGTGGCCAACCCGGGGTAGAAGGATCCGTGGCCCTGCTGCTTCTCTGGAGAGGACGAGAGATTCGCCAGCTTGTTGACGATCCACTCAGTCGCCCGAGCGAGCTGCTTGAGTCCGGCGTACTCTTTCAGAATGGCGCGCGCCTTGGAGTCGAACGTGGCCACCCCGTATAGATCGACGGCCCTCACGCCAGTCCCTTCGATCGGAGTCGCATCATTCCATGCCGGCCTGGCCCTGTCGATGAAGGCTGACTTCTCCTCATCGGTCCACTTCTCGAACGGCTTCGAGGCATCGAACCCATAGATCCTGGACTCGCCCACGACCGAGGCCTCAATCCGGGCGCTCTCCGTGGCGGTCGTGATGACGTCCTCGACGGTCTCTCTTCCAAGAGCGGCGCGCATCCTGCGCATGGCCCGCTGGACCAGGTCCATGATGCCCCGGGCGGAGGCGCGGATCCCTTCCCCGAACTTGCGAACCATGGCCCCGACGATCTGCCCCGGTGTCTTGTGGGCAGCCAGCAGGTCGTGCGCAAGCGCCGCCGCTACCTCGAGGTCGGCTCCCGTGTACCTGACCTCCTGAGGAGCAAGAAACCCACCCCTCGGTAGTCCCCCCTCGGTTCGCGATGCGCCCGGACCGATGTTAGCCACATCGCGTAGCTGCTCGGCCTCGATCCCGAGCATCTCCATCAGCTTCGCGTCGCTGACAGACCGGTACACGTCGCGCCCACCGGGCCCACCGGAAGTCTCCGAGATGTGCACCAGCCCAGCATCGGCGGCAAGCGCGCGTCGGTCCAACCCGAGGCGACGCGGGATCGTGATGTAGACCACCTTCCGGAAGTCAGAGCGGGCGGCCGAGGCCAGCTCCGCCATCGCCTGTCTCAATCCCGCGACCGCAGTCCTCTGCGGAGGACCCTCGATGTGGAAGGAGATGACCGGGAGGCCCTGTTCCTGGCGCGCCAGGAGTCTAGCGAGTTTCCCGGGAGCCAGCGGCTGCCCACCAACCCCGGCCTGGACCATCCCCCGGACCGCCTCTCCCGTCGAGGTCATGAATCTGAAATGCCCTGGCTTTCTTCCACCTGTGACCCCCGGCACCGACCACGGCCCGAGACCCTTCGCCTCAGTTACCGCCAACTCTCCGGCGGGCTTGCGAGCGAACTCGTCGTACAGGTCCTCGAATCGCTTTCGAGTGCCTGGTACGACGTCACCAAACAGAGCGTGCATCGCGTTGTGCGCGATTTTCTCGATCGTGAACGCCTTGACCTCGCTCCCCGGCTCGACCACACGCCACGCCCGCTCCGGGGTGATGCTGCCATCGGCAAGGCCAGCCCTGGTCTCCTGGATCCTGCCCAATACCGCGGCCAGGTTCCGGCCCAGACCAGATCCCTCGGACCCGTCGCCACGGGCAGCGATCAGGCCGATCTTCGCGATCGCCTCTCTGGACGCGAGGGACTGGTCCACGTTCTCCTTCGAGAGCGTCCCTTGCTCCCGGAACTTCTGGACATGCTCCAAGATCGCATTCTTGAGCGCCAGGCGAGAACGCTGGAGGTCCTGAGGAGAGATCGTCTTGAACTTCTTGACCGGCTTCCCCGCCTCCTGCGGAAACGCCTGTTTGCGGGGCTCGACCGTGACCCCCGCAGCCCTGAGAAGGCCTTCGATAGCCCCACCCTCGAGTCTTCCCTGGGTAGGACTTGAGACCTTACTCCAGATGTCGAACAGCTCTTGGGCAGCCTTGTGCGCCCACCAGGCGGCCTTTTGACCACCGTAGTCCTTCGGGCCAGGTGACGACTTCGTGTCGATCCCGTAGCCGAGGCGCCTTGCAAGCTGCTCGAGCTCGAACTCAAGAGGTCCGATTTCGGTGGCCTTTGGCTTCAATGCCCTAATCCTCGCCGCGAGCCTCAGCGCCGGAGCGATGAACTCGTCGACGAGAACGGCCGGATCCCGTCCCGCGATCGTCTGGTCCGAGACCTTCCCAAGGCGGCGAAGTCTACGAGCGACCCTGCTGACACCTGAGGCCTCGGCGGCGGCCTTCTGTGCCGCACCCATCTTGGATTCGTAGATCTTCTGGTTAGCGTCGAAGACAGCATCCGTAATGGCCCTGGCCCAGCGGCTATACTTCGTTGCCGCGTCCTTGTCTCCCTTGGCGTAGTAGTCCCGCCACGCCTTGCCGTCTCCTCCGCTCTGTAGGTGAATCCAGTAGGCCCAGGCGTGTTTCGCTCGCGCAAGAGATTCCGGGTCCTTCGGATTCCCGAATACGTACTGCCCTTCCTTCCCCTTATCGGTGCGCTTCTGAACCCTGGCGAGCTGTAGGATCTGTTGCCTGCGCAACAGGTCCGCCATCTTGGAGACCTCGCCCTTGACGACAGACGGTTCTCCTTCCGGACTGGGGATCCTCCAGCCGCTGAAGACGTTCTCCTCCTGGGCCTTCAGGATCGCGGGGTCCTCGTAGTCTCTCGGCGTGAGTTTCCGATGCTGCTCGATGCTGGCTGCCTCTTCGCCCTCGAGCGGTCGGAGTTCGGCCTCCGAGACCATGACCGCCGCCTCGGCCTTCCTCCTGCGCCGGAGGTTGCCAGACTCGAGCCGGAAGGCGTGGTTGAAGAGCTTCCAGAGACCCTTCACTCCAGTCTCCGGCTGCCATCTGGAGACGGCCTCGGACATGGCCCTGGAGTGGGCCTCCGCGAACATCGGATCGGTCATCCGACCGCCGCGCTCGGCTCCAGCCGTGACAGACCGCGTGAACCTCCGGAGCGCGATAAGCTGCAACGCCTCGGGGGTGGCCGCCCTGCCAACCTCTGGGGACGCCGCGACCAGACGCTCGAGTTCGGCTCCGGTTGCCCCCGTCTCACGCTGGATTCTGGACCGCGCCTTGACCTCGGCCTCGGACCTCGTGACGACGGTGGATAGCGCCTTGACCTCCGGAGAAGTCTGCACCATGCGCGCCATCGCTTGATCGGTTGGCTTCCTATCCGCGTCCTTGTACTTCGCGGAGATCCTGTCCCTCGCCGCCGTCTCGGCCGCATCCCTGGCCTTGGCAGATGCCGCTTCCAGGCGCTCGATCTTTGCAGTCGCCGCGTCGTGCTTGATCAGCGTGTAGAGGTCCTCGGTCGATTCGGTCAGAGCTTCGGCCCGCGCGATGGTCCCAGCGAGCCTCTCGATCGCGTCCTCTTTCTTCTCCCCGTGCCTAACAGCCGCCTTCTTGTCGTTGAGCATCCGGAGTGCCCGCGACCGGTGGACGTCGGTGATGGGGACATCAACGTTCGGATCCCAGCTCGCAAGCGCCTTACGGGAGGCTGTCTCTCTCTGGAGTCTGCGCTCGACCTCGGCCTTGATCTGGGCCTTCAGTGTCTCTCGCTCTTCTCGCGCGGCAGCGGCGCGCTTCGCCGGCAGCTTGGCGATCTCGTCAGGATCAAGGCGCTTCGACGCGAGCTTCGTTTCGTGCTCGGCCTGCTTCTCCTTGCTCTTCTTGTACTCCACGTCACGGTCCGCAAGGTACGTTCTCAAGCGCTGGGCGAGTTCTGGATCGTCCCGGAACGCCGACTCCTTGTCCGGCTTCTGAACCTCACTCTCGACAGCCTTCGCCCTCTCGTTCTCCGCCTCGGTCAGGACGCTCTTCCTGGTGCTGACCTTGACCTTCTCCGGCTCAGCGGGTGGTTTGCCGGCCCTCTCCTGTTTCTCCTTCTCAAGAGCAGCAGCACGAACTGCGGCCTCTTCCCCTTCCCGCTTGGCGACGTACTGTCTGGCGGCCTCGGTTTTGGCCCAGTCCTCCCCGCGCCTCATAGGACCCGCGACCGCCGCCTCTCGCTGGGCCCGCTCCTTCGCCCGACCCCTCTGGGCCCTCACGAGGTAGCGGCCCACAGCCTCGTTCCCGGCTGCTATCGCGGCCTCTCTGGCATCGGCCTTCGATTTCCCGGCGGTTCGGTTCGCGTTGTAGACTCGCTGGCGAACACGAAGCGAGTAGGCCTTCGCCTCCCGCTCATCCCTGGGTGTCAAAGCCTCTTCGATCTCGCCTCTGACCTCTCTCGCTACGCGCTTGACGGGGGCCTGCACTGGCGCGACCTGGGGTTCCTCCCGGGCCCGGTTCCGCACAACCGCTTCCCTGGCTGCCCTCTCCTTCTCTACCCTGGCGGCCTCCTCCTTGGCCCTTTGCCGCGTCAGTCTCTGGACGTACTTCCCACGAGCCGTTTCCTGAGCAGCCCTCCCAGCCGCCTCCGCGCCCCCTGGAGTCGCTCCTCTCCTTAGGGCCGCGGTCTCGACTCTGGTCATCACCCGTGCGAGGTGGACCTCGGCTTCGGGGGGAAGCCTCGGACCCGTGGCAGGAGCCTTAGGGGCCTCGTCTTCTGGCCCTGGACGAGCTGCCGGGATGCGGTAGGGAGCCGCCTTCTCTGGCGTAGCGACCCGGAGCGCCTCCGCCTCCATGTGATCGTAGGCTCTCTGGTAGGCATCGAAGATGTCGTCGCGGATCAGGGGGCGGTGTTTGCTCGAACTCGCTACCAGCGATGCCATCAAGTCCCGGAACCGAGCGAGCCCGGCGTTGCGCACCCGGTCCGAGTCCTCCTGACTCAGGTCCAGGTTCCGCTTCAGACTGTCGGACTGGCGCTTGAGCTCATCGAATGCGTTATCTGGGGTCCTGATCTCAGCGAACTTGACCGCAGACTCCGCAACGGCAGGAGGAAGGTTGATCGGCGTACGCGGCGCGGGCACCTCTGCCGCAGGCGGCTTTCCAGGTGGGGGGGGAAGCGTCTCGAACTCACCGATCGGAGGAAGGGCCTCGGCCTCCCTCTGTCGACCAGCCAGCGCCGACAGTTCTGGAGGTGTTTCTGGAGTGACTTGGCGTGCGACTGGCGCCTCGGCTGGTCTCGGCGGTGTCGCCGGTGGGGGTTCTCGCTCCACGACGGGAGGGGCAGGCTCCGATGGGGCCTTCGGTGGAGCTTCTGGGGCTGCCTTTGGGGCCTCTGTGGGCTTGGCCCCGCGCATGATCTCCGCCTGAGCCTTGATCCTGTCCCGGAGCGCCCGACCGTAGTCGTCCAGATATGCGACTACTTTGGCCTCGTCCTTCTGTAGTGGGTAGTAGGAGTCGGCAGCCTGCTTGAGCTCTGCCTCGGCTCTCGCGATCCACTTCGGATCAGCCTCGAACTCAGGGGTTTCCCTTCTCTCGGGTCGCAGGATCGCCCGGATCTTCTTCAGGACGGCTTCGCGTTCCGACATGCGGGCGGGCGGCGCGGCGGGCGCCGGAGTCTCGGTTGGTTTCGGTGTGGGAGCGGGGGCCGCTGCTGGTGGTGTGGCTTCTCCTGTCGGAGTCTCAGCCAGGGGGGGTTCGGCCGGGACCTCCGTCTGCGCCTCGGGACGTACCACTACCTCTGCAGCCGCCGGCGGACCCTGCGTTGCCGCGGTCTGCTCCGGTGTCGGCTGCTGCGCTTCGGCTTCGGCCGTCCTGGCTGCGTCGGCCGCCAGGTCAGCGGAGCGCTGTTCCGCTGAGCGACGAGCCTCCTCCATGCGCTTCACGGCCTCCTCGGTCGGGGTCAGCCTGTTCCGATCAGCCTCCAGGATGAAGTCCGCTGTCCCCTGGGAGATCTCCCCCTTCGCGACCTTCTTGTCGAGCCCAGCCTTGAGCGTCCGGTCCGTACGTCTACCAAGTTCTGAGCGGATTCCTCTGTAGAGTGGGACCCCCATGAGACCCATGCCGGCGGTCTGGAGCGCGCCACCCGCGGCCTGCTCCCAGTCCCCGGCAGCGGCTCCTCGGACTCCCTGCTCGACGCCGGCCCCGACGCCAATCGCTGTCTGTGGCAGATAGACCGCACCAGCCAGAGGTCCTGCGAACCCGGCCTTGGCGGCCTCCCATGCCGTCCGCGCCCTGCCAGCCTGCTCGAGCGACTCCGGGAACGCCCTGAACGCCTCCTCCTCGATCGCCTTGGGGATCGCCGCCTTTGCCTCCTTGGCGGCCTTGATCGCCCCCTCGATCTCCCCCGCGGCTGTCTTCCCGAGCCCTACTCCAGCGGCCTTGGCCTCCTCGAGGCGCGCGATTGCCTGCGACGCTCGCTCGACCGCCGGGGCTGCCCTCTCCATGCCTTTCGTGATCCTGGCGACCCGCACTGCCTGAAAAAGCTTTTCCGCGGCTCCTGCGCCCTTTATGGCGGTCAGACCGGCAGCCTTCGCCTTCGAGATCAACCCGATTCCGTAGGCATAGTTGATCGGGTCTGTGTAGATGTTCCCGACAAGACCACCTAGAGTTTTGACGGCCTGCACGATCGGGCTTCGCTGACCTGGTAGCGCCGCCTCAGCTACGACCTCACCAATTCCGGGGGTCTTCTGAAGCTCGACCCACGGGCTCTCCCTGGTTCCCTGCCAGTACTCCTCCTCCGGCGCCGGGACCATCTCCATGTTCAGAGCTTTCGCCCTGGAGTAGGCATCGCGGAATCCTGGAACTGCTCCAAGCATCCTACCGGTCGCAGCCTGCCCTACCTGTAGACCTCCAAGGGTCTGGCTTGCCACAGGTGCAGGCTCGACGTACTTCGCCCATCCGCGCAGTAGGCGTCCGGCGTAGCTGGGGTCTTCGACTGGCCCAACCGGGGGTGCGGGGGACGGTTCCTCCGGCAGGCGAGGCACTACCTTGAGTGGATCGTCCCGGAGACCGAGGACAGCCTCCTGGCGCTGGTTCAACTGGCGCATCGCGAGAGCGAATCTCGCGAAGTCGTCATCCCCGGAGTCCCACTCGTTGATCGCCACAGTACCCCTCGGAGGCTACTTGGCTGC
>Ga0315295_10000514_pt1 | contig 33659 bp, 29 predicted proteins | sample YL17G14_0_MG_FD_204453 | JGI IMG/M metagenome (GOLD analysis project Ga0315295, IMG submission 204453) | Sediment microbial communities from Yellowstone Lake, YNP, Wyoming, USA - YL17G14_0 | ecosystem: Environmental > Aquatic > Freshwater > Lake > Sediment | place: USA: Wyoming | collected...
GGCAGCCCGGGACATGGCGACGCTGGTGAGGCCGACGACAGTCAGGCCCCTTTGCCTGGCGTAGAGCGCGACCTCGATCGGCGAGGAATTCTTTCCCGAGTTGGAAATGACGATGATGGTCTCGCCGGGCAGGAGCTGGTGCTGGCGGTCGTAGCGCCCAGCGAGCGCGGTGCCGTAGCCGACGAGGTTCTCGACGAACCCACCGGTCGGGTCGGGGATGCCGCTGACACAGACCAGGCCGCCGGCGCGGCCGATGATCTCGCGGGCGATGATCTCGCTGTGGCCGCTGCCGAACAGGTGGAGCACGCCGCCCGCCGCGACGGACCCGCCGATGACGGCGCCGAGTTGCTTCAGGACGGGGGCGTTCTGCGCGCACATCTTCTGCAGCATCGCGGTGCCGGTGGCGAGGTAGGTGGAAGAGAGGGAGGGCATAATCAGCGGAAGAGGGTGAACCCAACCGAACCAAACACATCACGGCGCAGTTGGCCGTAAAATTCTTTCGTGCGGTAATTCTGCGTGTAGGCCACCCGGAAGCGGGGCCAGTGGAGGACGAAGCCGAGGCTGAGGTCGGCGACCACGGGGCGCTTGTCCACGGAGGGGCTGTCACGCCAAGTGTTGCCGTCGAGAAAGATGTCGCGGGCGATGGCACGCACCTCGCCGCTGGCATAGGCGTAGGCCGAGAAGCGGTCGGGACCGGCGTCGTTCGCCATGTTGCCCCCGCCCGGCCGGATCAAATCGGCCCCGAAATCGGCGGGCATCCGCCAGCCGACGCGGACGACCGCGCCGCCGGCGAGATGCAGGGCCACGTTGCCGAGCGTGACCCGGTGGCGGAGCACCAAATCGACACCAAGCCAGGAGCCGGTGGCTTCCGTCCATTGCCAGGTGCGGTAGCGCCGCTCCCACGAAAGCTGGAGGCCGGGCTCGTCGTGCAGCTGGTTGCCCCAGCCCTCGGCGCGGGGGACGTGGATGACATCGTGCCAGCGGTTCTGGATCTCTTCGCCGAGGGCGGAGGGGCCGATAACGCCCAGCGAGAGCTCGACGAGGCGCAGCTGGTTGTTGAGCTGGGCATGGAGGAGAATCGAGCCATAGAGCCAGGCGGCGTAGGGCCGGTCGTCGGTGATGAGCGCCGCCGTCTCGGTGTCGGCGGGAGTGTAGATGTTGTGACCGAGGGCGAAGCCCACCTTGTAGTGCCAGTCCACGTGCTCCGGATCCATCCACGGGATGAAGCGGGCGGCGGTCCGCACGAACTGGCGGGACTTGTTCAGGTCGGTCTCGCCGAGCCAGGTGAGCTTGAAGCCGTTGGTGTAATGGCGGTCGGTGCCGGCGAAGTATTTGTCATTCTCGGTGCCGGCGCTGAAGGTGCTGTGCCGGATCCTGGTCTCCGGCAGCAGCGGGGCAGGCACGTCCGCCGCGGCCAGCGCCACGCCGGTCGCCAGGAAGAGCAGGGCGGCTTTCCCTGGGAAAGGCATCAGGCGCACTCCCAGCGGCCGAAGATGCCGCAAGGGAGAACCTTGCCGTCGCGCCGGACCGGCAGGCCGACTTCGCCGCCGGCGAGCCGGCCGCCCATGCCGGACAGGAGGCCGGCAAGCAGGTTGACGACAACGGTGGGGGAGAGGCGCGCGGTGTAGGCATTAATGAGGAAGAACACGGGCCGGTCGCTGAGCACCTGCTTGCACGCGCTGAGCAATTCCCAGAGGTGGTCCTCGAGTTTCCACATCTCGCCGGTGCTGCCGCGGCCGTAGGTCGGCGGATCCATGATGAGGGCGTCGTATTTGCGGCCGCGCTTGATCTCGCGGCGGACGAATTTCAGGCAGTCGTCGGCGATGTAGCGGACGGGGGCGTCGGCCAGGCCGGAGAGCGCGGCGTTTTCCTTGCACCACTTCACCATGCCCTCGGCGGCGTCCACATGGCACACGCTCGCGCCGGCGGCGGCCGCGGCGACGGTGGCGGCGCCGGTATAACCGAAGAGATTGAGCACGCTCACCTCGCGGCCGGTGGCCTTGGCCGCCTTGATGCGGGCGGTGAACCAGTCCCAGTTCACCGCCTGCTCGGGGAAGAGCCCGGTGTGCTTGAAGCTGGTCGGGTGGATCTTGAAAGTCAGCGCGCCGTAGCGGATGTTCCAGTGGTCGGGCAGCTTCTGGCGGAACTCCCACTTGCCGCCGCCGGTCTCGCTGCGGTGGTAGAAGCCGTCCCAGTTTTCCCAGCGGACGTTGGCGCCGGTGCGGGGCCAGAGGATCTGCGGGTCAGGCCGCACCAGCGTGTAGGGGCCCCACTGCTCGTGCTTCAGTCCCAAGCCGCAATCGAGCAGCTGGTAGTCCTTCCAGTTGTCGGCAACGATGAGGCCGGGGCGCTCGATGATCATCAGCGGGCAAGTTGTCCGCGATTGACGCGAATGGACACGAAAAAATGGCCGGCCCGGCTGGCGCCGGAATGGTGGAACCCGGCCTCCGGACGGATTCGATGGACGTGCGTCGGGAAAACCGGTCCAGAGGCCCGGTTCCGCCTGTTTGCGGAACAGCGTTCCGGCTCAGACGCCCGGCGCGGGCAGACGCGGAATGGTGATGGTGACGCGCGTGCCCACGCCCAGCTCGGACTTGATCCAGAAGCGGCCGCCGAAGCGCTGCGTGACGACGAAGGCCTTGGTCAGGCCGTAACCGCCGCCCATGGTGCGCACCTGCTGGACGTTGCTGCCGCGCCGGCCGTAATGCACGACGGTCTGGATTTCTCCGGGCGGAATGCCGAGCCCGGTGTCCTGCACGACAAACCGCAGCTCCGCGTCCGTCTCATAGACGCCCACGTTGATCGTGCCGCCCGGCGCGGTGTATTTGCGGGCGTTGGCGATCAGGTCGCGCATGACGTCCTTGAAGAACAGCGGCATCGCGACCGAGCCGCTGTTGGCGCTCTCGACCACGAAATCGACGTAATAGTCGGCGGCCTGCTGCCGGGCGAGGTTGTAGATGATGCGGTAGCGGCCCTTGCTGTTCTTCTCGATCGCGGCGAACACCTCCATGAAGTCCGTGCGCAGCTCGTCGACCGTGTAGTCGATCCACCGGCCTGGCGCGCCGGCGCGGGCCAGTGTTTCCTGGGCGCGCACCTCGAGGATGCGGAAGACGCTGCGGATGTTGGCGAGCGACTCCTGCATCTCCGCATCGCCGGCTTTGGCGGGATGCCGGGCCCGGGCGGCGGCAATCTCGTCCCGGATGGCCAGTTTGTCCTGCGGGACGCGCCCCGCGAATTGCAGGGCCCGGGCCGGATCGGTGAAGGAGTCCTTGATGCGGTCGCAGAGCGCGAGCCCCTGCCGCAGCAGGTCGGGGTCGTCCGCCAGATGGAGGCCGATCAGCGAGAGCTCGCCCCGGAGGACATTCAGCACGTTGAGCAGCGAATGCATCTCCACGAGCGAGATCTCTCCGGGCTGCAGCGAGGGAATTTCGGTGATTTCGATTTCCATGGGAAAAACAGGACGGCCCGCACGCATGGCCTACCGGCCCGCTCCGGTCCCGGCAATCCCGATATCCGGCGCGGCGCGGTTCAACCGCGCCGCTTCGCCCCGAGTCCATTCATCGTGGCGAGGAATTCCTTCTCCAGGTCCACATCGTAGAGCCGCGCCAGCACGAGCACGCTCCAGAGGCGGTCGGACAGCTCGTGGGCGCCGGCGGTCCGCGTCGGCCGGGCGCCGGCTTTGGCCATGACGAGCTTCATCAGGTCGCCAGCGTCGACGACGAAGCCCTGCATGATTTCCTCGCGGGTCTACGCGCGGCCTGCTCCCGGGTGGTGAAGCGCTGGCGGATTTCCAAGGCACGCATGGTGAGCTGGGCGAGTTCCATGGCTCAGGTCCCGTAGAGCCGGTCGCCGAAATCGCCGAGGCCGGGCAGGATGTATTTGCGGCTGTTGAGCGCCCGGTCGAGCGCGCCGGCGTGGACGGGCACTTCGGGATGAGCCTTTTGCAGCAGGGCCAGGCCCTCGGGCGCGGCCACGATGCAGACAAAGAGGATCTCCTTGCCGCCAGCGGCCTTGACGACATCAACGGCCTGGACGGCCGAACCGCCGGTGGCGAGCATCGGGTCGACGACAATGACACGCTTGCCGTCGAGCGGCGGCAGTTTGCAGTAGTAGCTGCGGGCAATGGCGGTGGTGTGGTCGCGCTCCAACCCGACGTAGCCGACGGACACATCCGGGAAAATGTCATGGAACGGCTGCAACATGCCCAAGCCGGCGCGCAGGATGGGCACCACGACGAGCGGGCGGGCGAGCACCCGGCCGGTCATCGGCTCCATCGGGGTCTCAATGGCCTTTCCCTCGGTGGCGAGGTCGCGGGTGGCCTCGAGCGCGAGCAGGAGCGAGATCTGGTAGCTGAGGGTGCGGAACAACGCGGGCTTGGTGGTCTTGTCGCGGAGGTGCGTGAGCACGTGAGCGCCAAGCGGATGCGGTAGGACATGGAGGGGCATGACGGAAAGGGCTGAAGACAGATGGCAGGGGGCGCGGTCCGGGGCAAGCCGGTGGAATCATTCGGGCTTCAGCACCAGCGTATGCTGCGCCGGGCCGGGCAGAAACGGCGTGGGCTCGCCCTTCACCCAGGCGTCGTGCCCGGCGCGATAGTAGGGTGAAAGCGGATGGCCGCTCTGGCCGCCGGGCATCTGCATGATGCCCTCGGCCTCGTGGCCGGGGGACACGACCATGCGCTCGGACTGGCCGAAGCGGGGGGACTGCACGCGGGGCATGTCGGCGTCGCCGGGCAGCTGGACCGCCGGCAGGTCGAGGCGGCGCGCCAGCAGGCCGGGCAGGAAGCGGCCGAAAGGATGCTGCATGGCGAGCATGTTGCGGGCGCCCCACGTGAATTCCGCGAGCGACGCGCCGGACTTCCCCACGTCGGCGGTGACATCATCGGCGGCGGCGAGCAGCAGCGACTCCCAGGATTTTTCCGCGGGATCGAGCAGGCGGGCCGGCCGCTCATGGGCCAGCCGCCAGGCCGCATCCTCGTAAAGAAAAGCACGGTAGTTAAACGGCGCGTAGACCGCCGCCGCGGCTGCGGCGAACGGCGCCAGGGCGCGCGCGATCACATGGCCGCGGAAGGCCTTCACCACGCGGTAGGCGACCGAGTCGGTGCTGGCGCGGCCGCCCCACGTGCGCACGGCATCCCGCAGCGCGGCGCGGGATTTCTTCTGGGCGACCGCCTCGTCAACCAGGATTTCAAGCAGGAATTCCTGCCAGCGTGCCAGGAACACGGCGCGATCATCGAGCTGGATGGCGAACAGGTCGGCCGGCCCGGCTTTCTTGCCGGCGGCGATGAGCGCGCGCAGGGCGTCGCGGATCTGGCCGGCGCGCGGGCCGTCGTCGTAGCCGCTGTCGCCGAGCAGCGCGAGCGCCGGGCCGCCGACCGCGCGGTTGTTGCCGGACCAGACCGCACCCCCGGCGGGGTTGAACACGACGGGGACTTCGGCCGGCGGCAAAAAGCCGTCCCAGCGGCGGTCGCCGTAGGCCCACGAGACGGGCAGCCGGCCATCGTAGCCGGTGCGGCGGGGAACCTTGCCGAGGATGGTCCAGGCGATGTTGCCGTCGGCGTCGGCGATAAGCATGTTCTCGTTCGCAAAACATGCGCGGTGGGCGAGGGCGATGCCCTCGGCCGTGGTGCGGACAGTTTCCATTTCCAGGAAATGCAGATTGGTTGCCTCGGCGTCGTGCGCGCTCCAGCGCAACACCTGGTAGCGGCCTTCGTCCGGCCCGCTGATGACCGGCCCCCATTCGGTCCAGCGGGCGAGGAACGAAACGGAAGGCTTGCCCTTCACCTTGATCTCCTCCTTGCGCTCCTCGATTTCCCGCCAGCCTTGCGGCGTGCGGTAATGGCTCTGCGCGATCGCATCGGTCTCGGCCATGATCACGTCGGTTGTGTCGATGTAGGCATCGGTGAAGCCCCAGGCGACGCGGCCGTTGCTTCCAACGATCAGGGAGGGCCAGCCCGGCAGGGTGACCCCGGACACGCGGTGCGGCCCGGCCTCGTCCGTCCACTGCAGCCCGGCCCGATACCAGAGGTGCGGGACGTTGAGGTCGAGGTGCATGTCGTTCGCAAGCAGGGCGGCGCCGGTGGCGGTGTGCGCACCGGCGAGGGCGAACGAGTTCGAGCCCACCACCCGTTTGCTGGATGGTTCCGGGCGGGAGCCGTTGGCCTCAACGGCCCAAGGGCGTCTGAGGGCTGACACCCCGGCCGTTTCATCGGGAGCCTTGAAGCGGAACGCCGGGAGCGGCGCCGGGGGAAACATGCTGCCGTCGAGCGCGGCGTCCCACGAGTTGCCACGGGGGGCGAGAAATTCCAGCGCGGGCTGGCCGAGCGCCTGGCGGAGCGCGGCGCGGTTCAGCTCGAACGTGCCCTTGAAGTCCTGCAGGTCGAACCACATGGCGTAAGCGCAGAGCAGCGAATCCTCTTCGCGCCAGGGCTGCGGCGCGGTGCGGAGCACGAGATATTCCCACGGGGGCCGGGACAGGGCGGCGAGGCCGGCGTTCACGCCGGCGGTGTAGGCCTGAAGCAGGACGCGCTCGGCGGGGCTGGCCTGCTCGACCACCCGGCCGGCCAGCCGGCGGAAGCCGTGCAGGCGGTGCGACTGGTCGAGGGGCACGGCCATGGCGCCGAAAATCTCCGCCAACTCGCCAGCGCCGCTGCGGCGCAGCAGGTCCATCTGGAAAAAACGGTCCTGGGCGTGGAGAAATCCGAGGGCGCGGGCCACGTCGGGGCGCGTGGTGCCCGTGAGGGTCGGCACGCCGAGCGCGTCGCGCTCGACCTTCACCGGCGCGCCGAGGCCGGCGACCGCGCGCTCGCCCTCGAGCTGCGCGAGGCTGCCGCGCAGCTGCCACCAGCCCCACCCCAGTGCGGCGAGGACGATCAGCGCCAGCACGCTCAGGACCGAGAGCAGGTATTGCAGTCGTATGCGCAAGGCCGACATCGGGCGGAAAAACGGGGCGGCGCGGAAGCTCAGACCTTCGCCCAGGCCTGGGCGGCGACCGGGTCGCGGCCCTCGTCGAATTCATTCAGGTCGAAAAAGGTCTCGATGGGCTTGCCGGTGAGGCCGAGCTCCCCGATGCGCTTCTGCAGCGAGGCGGAGGCCTCGTCGCGCCAGCCGCGCTTCAGCATGAAGCCGTTCCACACGGCGCACTGCTCGTCGTTGCGGGCGCCGCCGCGCTCGTGGCACCAGGCGAGGATTTCCTCGGGGGTGCCGCCCTGCCGGGTGCGGGCCACCACGGCGGCATGGTCGACGCCGAGGAAGCTGCAGCACCGGGCGTCGAAGCCCTTGCCGAGATTCGAGTGGTAGTCGGCGGGCAGCTGGCCGGCGGCGTGCAGCCGGATCTTGTCGATCATGCGGCCGAAGTAGACGAGGCGGCCGGTCTTGTCGTAATTGCTGCGGAGTCCGGGAACGGGTAGGTTAACCATGCCCCAGAATCCCGCACCGCGCGCACCGAGGCCAGACAGAAAATCCCGGCCGGCGGGTTCACTCGCGCCAATAGTAGGCGGCCGTGGCGAGCAGCCCGAGCAGGAAGGTCGGCGCGTTGATCCAGAGCTGGTGAAACGGCACGGGGTAATGGTGCACGGCCCAGATGACGGCGACGTGCTTGACGGCAATAAGGCCCCAGCAAAGCAGGATGAGTTTCTCCAGCCGCGGGTTGTCCGGCTCGGGCCGGCGGACCCTCACTTCCGCGACAAAGGCCTGCTCGTAGGCCGCGGGCGCGCGGCGGTTGATCCACGGGAAAAGGGCGGCGAACATGCGCCGGCAAGATACCCGGGTTCCGGGAAAATGAAAGGCCGGTCGCGGGCCGGGTCGCCGCGGACCGAACGGACGCGCCGCCTCAGCCGAGGATCGTCAGCACGATGCCGGCCAGCACGCCGAGCACCGCGAGGAATTTTGCGCGGCTGTTGACCTCGCCGAACAGCAGCAGCCCGCCGGCAAACGCCACCAGCACGCTGCCGCGACGCAGGCTGGAGACGAGCGACACGAGCGCGTCCGGGTTGCGCAGCGCGTCGAAATAGACGAAGTCGGCCAGCAGCAGGGCGAAGGAGACCACGAGGATGCTCCCGCGCCAGTGGAATTCATGGCGGGGCCACAGGCGCAGCTTCCAGCCCGCCGCCAGCGGCAGGAACAGCAGCGACAGGTAGACCGAGAACCAGCACTGGACGGTGGCGGCGCTGAAGCCCAGGCGGCCGAGGAGGAACTTGTCGTAGAGCCCGCTCAGCGCGCCCAGCAGCGTGCCGGCGACGAGGAATCCGATCCATTTGTTGCGGTGGAAATGGATGCCCTCGCGCGAGCCGGCGAGCGACAGCCCGAAGAAGGAGGCCAGGGTGATGACGATGCCAAGGCCCTCGAGCAGGGTCGGGCGCTCGCCCAGCACCAGCACGGCGCCGAGCAGCGTCCACACCGGGCCGGTGGCGCGCACCGGCGAGGCGAGCGACACCGGCAGGTGCTTGATCGCGAAATAACTGCAGACCCACGACGAGGCGACGAGGGTGGACTTGAGCAGCAGCAGCGCGTGCTGGTGCCACGCGAGCGGCGCGACGAGCAACGCGACCGGCAAAGCACCGGGCGCCAGCGTGGCGACCGCAAGCAGGCCGGCCCACACCGTGGCGCTGCAGACACTGGCGAAGAACAGGACGGGCAGCACGGCGTTGTCGCGCACCGCGTGCTTGGTGCCCAGTTCGTAGCACCCGAGGAACAGCGCGGACAGCAGGCTGGCGACGATCCAAGGCATGAAAAAGGCGAGGTGTGACAAAAGTCCCGCCGCCCCGCAAGGCCGCAGGCACCGGCCGTCTTCAACCTTGCCCGCGGCCGGCGCCGCGCGCATACCTTGCCGCCTTATGGGACGCCAATGGCTGCACGCGAAACGCGCGATCGTTAATCTCAAGAAGGGCCAGACGGTCGGCAAGCTGGTGAAGGAAATCACCGTGGCCGCCAAGCTCGGCGGCGGCGACCCGGGGGGCAACGCCCGGCTCAGCGCCGTGCTGGAAAAGGCCCGCAAGGCCAGCGTGACCCGCGAGGCCATCGAGCGCGCCATTGCCAAGGGCACAGGCACCGGCGGCGGCAAATCATCCCTGGACCACGTCGTCTACGAGGGCTACGCGCCGCACAAGGTGCCGGTGATCGTGGAGGTCTACACCGACAACAACCAGCGCACCGCGCCGGAGATCCGCGTGCTTTTCAAGAAGGGCGTGCTGGGCGCGGCCGGCAGCAACAAGTTCCTGTTCGACCACGTCGGGCTGGTGGAGGTGCACACGGCGGACGCGGGCGCCGACCTTGAAGGCGCCGCCATCGAGGCGGGGGCCAATGACTTCAGCCCGCTGACACACGCGGAGAACGACGACATCCCGGAGGGCGTGACCGGCGCGCGCTTCGTCACCGACCGCACGGCGGTGCATGCCGTCTCCGGCTGGCTCATGCAGCACGGCTGGACGGTGGTCACGAGCGAGATCGGCTACGTGGCCAAGCAGTTTCCCGAGCTGGACGACACCGGCCGCGCCGAGGTGGGCGAGTTCCTGCAGGCCCTCGAGGACCACGACGACGTGCAGCGCGTCTGGGCTGCGGTGAAATAATCCTCCCGGCAGCGGAAGGAAGGGGGCGGAAAAAACGCCGGCTCAAAGAGCCGGCGTTGAGGGGAGAGATAAGGAGCAACGCGAGCGTTACTTCTTCTTTTTCTTGGCCTTCTTAGCCGGTTTCTTTTTAGCCATGCCGCATTGTCGGAAACTTTTCGCGCGGATGCACTACAAATATTTCCAGCCGCGAGAATAATTCCGCCGCGGAGAAATCCGCAAAAACGCGCGCGATATTTTTCGCAAGGGGAACCAATTCAGCGGCCGGTGAGCGCCGCGAGTTCGCGAAGGTAGTCCGTCGTGCCGCCGGACAATTTGTCCAGCGCCGCCGCGCGGTAACGCCACTGCCAGTTGCCCTCGGGCCTGGACGGCGTGTTGAAGCGCGCGACCGGGCCGAGCGAGAGAACATCCGGCAGGGTGATGACGGCGAGCCGCGCCACGCTCGCGTAGCTGGCGCGGATGAAATCCCACGGCACGTCCGTGCCGGAAACGCGCAGGTAGCGGCGCACGTAATTGCGCTCAGCCTCCGGGGCCGCCTCATACCAGCCGAGCGTGGTGTCGTTGTCGTGCGTGCCGGGGTAGATCACGGAATTCGGCGCGGCATTGTGCGGCAGGTAGGCGTTCTGCGCGCCGCTGCCCCACGCAAACTGCAGCACCATCATGCCCGGCAGGCCGGAGTCCGCGCGGAGTTTGAGCACCGAGTCGGTCAGCACGCCCAGGTCCTCGGCGATGATGCGCGCATCGGGCAGCGCGGCGCAGAACGCCCGGAAAAGCTCGAGGCCCGGGCCCGGCACCCAGGCGCCAGCCCGGGCGTTTTTAGCCGGGTAGGGGATGCGCCAGTAGGCGTCGAATCCGCGGAAGTGGTCGATGCGCACGACGTCGCAGAGGGCGAACGCGGCGCGCAGCCGCGCGAGCCACCAGGCGTAACCCCCGGCGCGGTGCGCCGCCCAGCGGTAGAGCGGGTTGCCCCAAAGCTGGCCGTCGGCCGAGAAATAATCCGGCGGCACACCCGCCACGGCGAGGGGAAGAAGGCTCTTCGGGTCGAGTTCGAAAAGCCCCGGGTTGCCCCACGCGTCGGCGGAATCACCGGCGACGAAGATGGGCAGGTCGCCGATGATCTGGATGCCGCGCTCGCGGGCGGCGGCGCGGATGAGCGCCCACTGGCCGAAGAACAGATACTGGCTGAACTGGTGGGCGGCGATGGCGTCCGCCAGCTGCGCGCGCAGCGGGGATTTCTTCGCCTTGGCGTGGTCCCGCGCCTCCGCGGGCCATTCCCACCAGACGATGCCGCCGAAGTGATCCTTCAGCGCGCGGAAATACGCATAGGCGTCGAGCCAGGGCGCTTCCTTCCGGCAGAACGCGGCGAAATCACCATAGGGCAGCACGGGCTTCATCTGGCGGAAGGCCGTGGCGGCGGCGCGAAGCAGCGGCGGCTTGATCCGGTAGATCGCGCCGTAATCCGTGCGGTCCGGGGAGAGCGCGGCCAGTTCCGCCAGGTCGTCCGCGGCCAGCAGGCCATAAGGGACGAGCACCGCGAGGTCCACGAGGTAAGGGTTGCCGGCGAAGGCGGAGAAACACTGGTAGGGCGAGTCGCCGTAGCCGGTCGGACCGAGCGGGCAGACCTGCCAGTATTTCAGGCCGGCCTCCTTGAGAAAATCGAGGAAACGGACCGCATGCCGGTCGAAGACCCCGCAGCCCTGCCCGCCCGGCAGGCACGTCGGGTGCAGCAGCAGGCCGGCCCCGCGTTCCCGGAGCCAGGAGAAGAGGGGCCCGCCGCCAGACGGGAGCTTCCGCCGGCGCGGCGCTTTGGCACGACGAGTCGGCGCGACCGGTCGGACCGAAGGGTTTTTTTCTGGCACGGGTTGCTTGCGGCGGGACTTCATGATTAATAACCGGCGGCCTGGCCGTCCTTGCGCGATTCGCTGGCGCCCCAGTAGACCTTGTTGACCGGATCCCACCGGATGGCCTGGTAGCCGCCAAAGCCGCCGTTGCCGGCGACAACGGTGTGGCCGCGCTGGGTGAGCGCGCGCGTGCTCTCGAAGGGGATGCCGCTCTCAACCTGCACGGTGCCGCCGTCGGTCATTTTCTCGCCGGTGGGCTCGCTCGAGCCCTCGTGCTGCCAGCGCGCGGCGTCGCCGGCCTCCTGGACGCCCAGGCCGAAGTCGATCTGGTTGACGAGCACCTGCACGTGGCCCTGCGGCTGCATCGCGCCGCCCATGACACCGAATGCCTCCCACGGCTGGCCGTTCTTCAGGACGAAGCCGGGGATGATGGTCTGGAACGGCCGCTTGCCGGGTGCGTAGACATTGGCGTGGCCGGCCTCGAGGGTGAACAGCTCGCCCCGGTCCTGGAAGGTGAACCCCAGGCCGGGCACCGTGATGCCGGAGCCCATGCCGCGGTAATTGCTCTGGATGAGCGAGACCATGTTGCCCTCGGCGTCGGCCGTGCAGAGGTAAATGGTGTCGCCGTCCTGCAGGGCCGGGTTGCCGGCGTCGCAGGTCCGCGCGGCGCGCGCCGGGTTGATGAGCTGGCGGCGCGCGGCGGCGTATTCCTTCGCGAGCAGGCCGGCCAGCGGGATCTTCGCGAAGGCCGGGTCGGCGTAGAATTTCGCGCGGTCCTCGAAGGCGAGCTTCTTGGCCTCGATCATCACGTGCAACGCGTCGGGCGAGTTGTAGCCCATGGCCTTCAGGTCGTAGCCCTCGAGGATGTTCAGCATCTGCAGCGCCGCGATGCCCTGCGAGTTGGGCGGCAGCTCGTAGACGTCGTAGCCGCGGTAGTTGACCGAGACCGGCTCGACCCAGGTCGGCGCGTTCTTCTCAAGGTCGATCTTGCGCAGGTAGCCGCCGTTCGCGCGCATGAAGGCGTCAATCCTGTCCGCGATCTCCCCGTGGTAGAAGGCGTCGCGGCCCTGCTCGCTGACGAGCCGCAGGGTGTGCGCCAGCGCCGGGTTCCGGAAAACCTCGCCCTCGGCTGGGGCGCGGCCGCCCGGGGCGTAGACGTCGAGAAACGCGCCGGGGAACTTGTCGGCCTGCGCGGAGCGGACGCCGAGGCCCCAGAGGTGGCCGATGTATTGCGTGACCGGAAAACCTTCCTCGGCATGGCGGATGGCGGGGGCCAGCAGATCTTTCATTGGCAGCCGGCCGAACCGGCCGTGCAGGGCGAACCAGCCGTCCACGGCGCCGGGCACCGAGATGGGCAGGAAGCCGCGCGCCGGGATGTGGTTGGGGGTGGCGGTCTTCGCGAGTTCGGCCTTCAGCTGGTCGTAGCTGAGCCCGAGCGGGGAGCGACCCGAAGCGTTCAAGCCGTAGAGCTTTTTCGTCTTCGCGTCCCAGACGATGGCGAACAGGTCGCCGCCGACGCCATTGCTGACAGGCTCCATCAGGCCGAGCGCGGCGTTCGCCGCGATGGCAGCGTCGACGGCCGAACCGCCGGCCTTGAGGATGTCGAGCCCGGCCTGAGTGGCGAGCGGCTGGCTGGTGCAGACCATGCCGTGCAGGCCGAGCACGGGCGAACGGGTGGCGAAGGCCCGGCCGGTGATCCGGTCGGGTTGGGCCAGCAGGGGGAGGGCAAGCGCACACGACGCGCCGAGAATTGCCAGCAGCCGGGAAACAAGCATGCCCGGAGCTTAACCCGGGGAACACCCGCGTCAACGCGGCGGACTCACACGTTGAAGAAAATGATGGCGGCGGTCGCGAACAGGCCGAGGCCGAGCGTGAGCGCATAGATGCCGGTGAGGAGGAAGGCCTTGATGATGGTCTTGGTCCACGACTGGCCGAACAGCCGGCGCAGCATTCCGAATGGATAGAGAAACATCCATGCGCCGGTGAGAAATCCGAGAAGCCCGGCGAAGCCCGGCAACCGCAGGTCCACCAGCTCGAACCAACCCCGGGCGACGAGCCACCACAGGTAGACAAAGGTGTGGAAATGCAGCGCCAAGATCAGATGTTGAAGGTAGACTTGGCCGGACTTCCGGAAAAGCACCCGGGTGTAGAGCGCAAAGAAGGGCAGGCAGACAAGGAGCATCTTCGGCAACGCGTGCAGGAGCGCCTCGACGAATTCCTTGGGGTTTTTAACCAACTGCTTGCCCCGCTCGTTGATTTCGTGGGCAAAAGCCGAGGGGTCGCGCTTGAATCGGGGTTGGCCCGCGCGGGATTCTCCCGCCGCGAGCGCCTGCTCCTTGATGGCTTCCTTGACGGCGGCGGGAAACGCCTCGGGGTTCTGCCCGGTGGTCCGCCGGATTTTTTCCAGCGCAGCCCGGACCTGCTCGGCCTTTTTCGGATCCTTGGTTTCGAGCGCGAGCTCTTCGGCGGCTCCGGCCAGGGCCTGGCGGAACTCCTCGGCCGGTGCCCGGGCGTCCGGTTTTTTCACCGAACCGGCCTTGGGCGCGGCGAGAGAGAGGTCGTTGTTGCCGCCGTGACTGCCGCCGAGGAAGCTGACGAAGAAAAACAGGACGCTGACGAACAGATAGAGCCGGAACGGCGGCATCTGCGCCGCACGCTTGCCCGCGTTGAAGTCGGCGGTCAGCCGGCCGGGCGAGAAGAGCAGGGTGACAATGTTGTGAAACAGCTTGGAGTCGAAATGGAAGAAATTCTCCAGCGCCTCCAGGATGACATGGCCGAAGGACCGGTGAAACTCGATGTCGTGCTGGCCGCAGTGGTGGCAGTAAGGGCCCGCGAGCTTCGTGCCGCAGTTTTCGCAGTGCGTGTGGATGGGCCCGTGGGGGCCGGGTTTTTCCGCGGCATGGGCGGCCACGGCGCCGGCGGCAACCGCCTCTGTGAGCGGCGGGGGGATAAAGTCGGGCGGCTCGTCGTCGAGGGACACGGGAGAATAAGAGCAGCTTCTGCCAAAAAGAAAAGCCGGGTCATGCGGCGCCCCGAGCCATTTCAGAGGGGAAAAAGCCCCCGCCCGGGGCGAAATTACGACAAGCACTGCCCCACGTTGCGCAATATCTGCGCAGATGGGGCGACAGGTCTGTGGCATCATGGCAGAAGTCAAAATTACGCCTATGATCAGCCCAGCCAAAACTCCGGAATATGTGACCTGCGATGCCAACGAAGCTGTCGCCCATGTCGCTTATCGCCTCAATGAGGTGATCGCCATCTACCCGATCACGCCATCCTCGACGATGGCGGAATTCTGCGACGAGTGGTCCGCCGCGGGCCGGCCCAACCTTTGGGGCGAGGTGCCGCGGCTTGTGGAGATGCAGTCCGAGGGCGGCGTCGCCGGCGCCGTGCACGGCAGCATGCTCGGGGGCGCGCTGACGACCACCTTCACCGCATCGCAGGGCCTCCTGCTCATGATCCCCAACCTCTACAAGCTCGCGGGCGAGTTGCAGCCGTTCACCATGCACGTGAGCGCCCGCGCCCTCGCCGCCCAGGGCCTCTCGATCTTCGGCGACCACGCGGATGTCATGGCCTGTCGCGCGACCGGCTGCGCGTTGCTCTGCAGCAATTCCGGCCAGGAGGCGCACGACCTTGCGCTCGTGGCGCACGCCGCCAGCTACAAGGCCCGTTTGCCCTTCATCCATTTCTTCGACGGCTTCCGCACCTCGCACGAGGTCTCCAAGCTCGCGCTCCTGTCCGACGAGACGCTCCGGGCCGTGATCGACGAGAACGAGATCGCCGATTTCCGCGCCCGGGCCCAGTCGCCCGACCGGCCGACGCTGCGCGGCACGGCGCAGAATCCCGACGTCTATTTCCAGGGCCGCGAGTCCGTGAACCGCTTCTACGACACCCTGCCCGCCGCGGTGCAGGCGGTGATGGACCGGTTCGCCACCGCCACGGGGCGCAGCTACCGCCTCTTCGACTACTACGGACACCCCGAGGCCGAGAAGGTCATCGTCGCCATGGGCAGCGGGATCGAGACGATCGTCGAGACCGCCGACTGGCTCAACAACCATGGCGAGAAAGTCGGGGTCATCGCCGTGCGGCTCTTCCACCCGTTTGATGTGCCGGCCTTCCTCGCCGCGCTGCCGAAGACCACGAAGAAGATCGCGGTGCTCGACCGCACCAAGGAACCCGGCGCCATCGGCGAACCGCTTCACCTCAACACCGTCGCGGCGCTGGCCGCCGGCTGGACCGGCGCGGTCCCGCAGGTCTGCGGCGGGCGCTACGGGCTCGGCTCGAAGGAATTCACCCCCGGCATGGTGCGCGCGGTGTTCAACCACCTGGCGGCCGCCAAACCGCGGCACAACTTCACCGTCGGCATCAACGACGACGTCACCGGCCTGTCGCTGGCCTACGACGCCGACTTCGACCTCGAGGCGGCGGACGTGCGCCGCTGTGTCTTCATCGGGCTCGGCGCCGACGGCACGGTCGGGGCGAACAAGAACTCCATCAAGATCATCGGCGAGCAGACGGACAATTTCGCCCAGGGTTACTTCGTCTATGACTCGAAGAAGTCCGGCTCGATGACGACCTCGCACCTGCGCTTCGGCCCGCGGCCGATCCGCGCCCCCTACCTGGTCCGGCGCGCCGAATTTGTCGCGTGCAGCGAGTTCAGCTTTGTCGGTCGCACCGACGTGCTTGGCTTCGCCGCGCCGGGCGCGGTCGTGCTACTCAATTCGCCATATGCCGGCGATGACACCTGGGCCAAACTCCCGCGCGACTGGCAGGAGACGATCATCGCGAAGAAGCTGCGGCTCTTCGTCATCAACGCCACGCAGGTCGCGACGGCCAGCGGCATGGGCCGCCGCACCAACACCGTGCTCCAGACCTGCTTTTTCGCCCTGTCCGGCGTCCTCCCGCAGGACGAGGCCATCAAGCAGATCAAGAAGGCCATCGAGAAGACCTACGGCCGCAAGGGCGAGCAGATCGTGAAGATGAACTATGCCGCGGTCGACGCGGCGCTCGCCGGCCTGCACGAGGTCGCCATTCCCGCCAAGCCGCTCGCCGACGCCGTGGCGACGGTGCCGCCGGCCTATCCCGGCGCGCCCGCCTTCGTCCGCGACGTCACGGCCCGCCTGCTCGCCAACGAGGGCGACCTGATGCCGGTCAGCGCCATGCCAAACGACGGCTGCTGGCCCACCGGCACCGCGCGCTTCGAGAAGCGCAACATCGCGCTCGAAATCCCCGTCTGGGATCCCGCGATCTGCATCCAGTGCAACAAGTGCGTGCTGGTCTGCCCGCACGCCTGCATCCGCGCCAAGTTCTACGACCCCGCCGCGCTCACGGGCGCGCCGGAGAAGTTCGCCTCGACGGCCTTCCGCTCGAACGAATACCCCGGCCAGCGCTACACCCTCCAGGTGGCGCCCGAGGATTGCACCGGCTGTTCGATCTGCGTGCAGGTCTGCCCGGCCAAGGACAAGTCGAACCCGCGCCACAAGGCCATCGACATGGCGCCCCAACCGCCGCTCCTGGCGGCCGAGCGCGCCAACTGGGACTTCTTCCTCGGACTGCCCGACCCTGACCGCACCCGGCTCGACCTCACCACGGTCAAGAACTCGCAGTTCCTGACCCCGCTCATCGAGTTTTCCGGCGCCTGCGCCGGCTGCGGCGAGACGCCCTACCTGAAGCTCCTCACCCAGCTCTTCGGCGACCGCCTCATCATGGCGAACGCCACCGGCTGCTCCTCCATCTACGGCGGCAACCTGCCGACAACGCCCTATTGCGCCAACAAAGACGGCCGCGGCCCGGCCTGGGCCAACTCGCTCTTCGAGGACAACGCCGAGTTCGGCCTCGGTTTGCTGCTCGCGGTTGAGCAGCGGGCGAAGACGGCGAAGGAAAACCTCCAGAAACTCGCCGCCAAGGTGGGTCCCGACCAGGTGGCCTCCCTCCTGCAGGCCGACCAGAGCACCGAGGCCGGCATCGCCGACCAGCGCAAGCGCGTCACCACCCTCAAGGCGGTTCTCGCGAAATGCGACGACCTTGATTCCCGGCGGCTCCTCGGGCAGGCCGATGACCTCGTCAAGAAGACGGTCTGGGTCATCGGCGGCGACGGCTGGGCCTATGATATCGGCTATGGGGGGCTCGACCACGTGCTCGCCTCCGGCGCCAACGTGAAGGTGCTGGTCCTCGACACCGAGGTTTACTCCAACACCGGCGGCCAGGCCTCCAAGTCCACGCCCATGGGCGCGGTGGCCAAGTTCGCCGCCGGCGGCAAGGGCATGGCGAAGAAGGATCTCGCCCTCATGGCCATGCAATATGGCTACGTCTACGTCGCCCGGGTCGCCTTCGGCGCCAAGGACAGCCAGACGCTCGCCGCCTTCCGCGAGGCCGAAGCCTACCAGGGCCCGGCGCTCATCATCGCGTATTCGCACTGCATCGCCCACGGGTTCCCGCTGCACCTCGGCCTCGAGCAGCAGAAACTCGCGGTCGACACCGGCTACTGGCCGCTCTTCCGCTACGACCCGCGCAACGTCGCCAAGGGCGAGGTCGGGCTGAGGCTCGACTCCAACGCGCCAAAGACCGAGCTGGCGAAGTTCATGCAGAACGAGACCCGCTTTGGCATCCTGCGCAACGTCGATCCCGACCGGGCCACCGAGCTCGGGGCGCTCGCCCAGGCCCAGGTCCGCACGCACTACGCGCTTTACCAGCAACTGGCCACCCCGGCCGCCCCCAAATCCCCAACCCCCGCGTCATGAAACTCGCGACCACCTACCTTGGGCTCAAGCTGAGCAATCCCCTCATCGTCGGCGCCTCGCCGTTCTGCGACAACGTCAAGCTGGCCTGCCAGCTCCAGGACGCCGGTGCCGGCGCGCTCGTCATGCGCTCGCTCTTCGAGGAACAGATCGACCTCGAGCAACGCGCCATGGTGCGCGACATCGAGGCCGCGGCTTCCGGCAGCGCCGAGGCGCTCAGCTACTTCCCCGAATACTCGGAGTATCAGCTGTCGCTCGACCGCTACCTGCGCCAGATCCAGGGCCTGAAGGCGCTGGTGAAGGTGCCGGTCATCGCCTCGCTCAACGGCTACCGGCCCGGCGGCTGGACCGAGTTCGCCCGGCGCTTCCAGGAGGCGGGGGCCGACGCCGTGGAGTTAAACCTCTACAACCTGTCCACGGATCCGGGCATCTCCGGCGAGGAGGTGGAGGCGGACATGCTTGAGACCGTCAAGAACGTCGTCGGGGCGGTGCATATTCCCGTCGCGGTGAAGATCTCGCCGTTCCACGCCTCACCGGTGAACTTCATCATGGAACTGGAAAAGGCCGGCGCGAAGGGCGTGGTGCTGTTCAACCGGTTCTACCAGCCCGACTTCAACCTCGAGGATTTCGAGGTGCATCCGCAGCTGAAGCTCTCCGACTCCAGCGAGCTGCTCCTGCGCCTGCGCTGGCTGGCCAACATTTCCCCACACCTGCAGGGTTCGCTCTCGGCAACCGGCGGCGTGCACACCGCCGATGACGCGATCAAGGCGTTGCTGGCCGGCGCGCACACCATCCAGCTGGTCTCGGTGCTGCTCAAGCACGGCCCGCGCTACCTCTACACCCTGCTGCAGGGCGTCCGGAAATGGATGGAGGACCACGGCTACGAAAGCGTCGACCAGCTCCGCGGCGCGCTCAACCAGCGCCGCTGTCCGGATCCCTCGGCCCTCGAACGCGCCAACTACATCCGCGTGCTCCAGAGCTGGCGGGTCTAACACCGGCCGGCCGGTCTACGGGAACAGCCCGAGCAGCAGCGACGGCCAGATCCCGAGGGCCACGATCAGCGCGGCGGCGGCCAGCAGCGCGAGCGCGGCCGGCGCGGGCACCGGGATCGTCGCCGGCTCCTTTGCCGGTGCGACCAGCGCCTGCTTCAGGATCATCAGGTAATAATAGAGCGCCACGGCGCTGAGCAGGATCGCGAGCAGCGCCAGCCAGCCGGCGGGCCCGCCCGTCTGCAGCGCGGCGGTGAACACCACGAACTTGCCGACGAACCCGGCCAGCGGCGGAATCCCGGCCAGCGACAGCACGAAGACCAGCAGGCACGCGGTGAGCAGCGGCGAGCGCGCCCGCAGGCCCGCGAGGTCGGCGAGACCCTGGCAGGAACCGGCACGCTCGACCACGGCGATGACGCCAAAGGCGCCGACTGTGGCGAGGCCGTAGGTCGCGGCATAATAGAACAACGGCCCCGGGCCGAAGCGCCCGGCGGCGATCACGCCGAGCAGCAACGCGCCGGCATGGGCGATGGCCGAGTAGGCAAGCAGCCGGCGAACATTGCCCTGGGCCAGGGCGGCAAAATTGCCGAGCAGCATCGAGGCCGCGGAAATCAGCGCCACCACGGGCATCCAGCCGGCGGCTCCCGTGAGGTTGCCCGATGCCGCGCCGAGTCCGGGCCAGAGCAGCCGCACAAACAGGGCCAGCCCGGCCAGCTTTGAGGCCGAGGCGATGAGGGCCGCGGAAGGGGCCGGCGCACCCTCGTAGACGTCGGGCGCCCACAGGTGGAAGGGCGCGGCAGCGGCCTTGAACCCGAAGGCGACCAGCACCATCGCCAGCGCCACGACGAGCAGCGGGCTCGGGCCGCTCATCGCCAGCTGGACGGATATTTCCGGCAGCTCGATCGAGCCGGTCAGGCCGTAGAGCAGGCTGAAGCCGAAGAGCAGGAAGGCCGCAGAGACGCCGCCGAACAGGAAATACTTCAGCGCCGCCTCGGCCGACTCGGGCCGCGTCTTGTCGAAACCCGCGAGCACGTAGAGCGACAGGCTGGCCAGCTCGAGCGCGAGGAAGGCCAGCAGCAGCTGCTGGGCGACGGCCATGAGCGTAAAGCCCGCGGTTGCGAAAAGGATCATCGCGATCAGCTCCGCCGGATGGCGCAGCCGCGAGGTGCCGGCGGTGACGCCGAGGGCGAGAAGCGCGAGGCCCAGCACACCCGCGCGGGTGGCCTGCCCCAGCAGGTCCAGGGAAAAGACGCCACCAAACAGCGATCCGGGCTGACCGGCACCCAGGCCCCACACCCCGGCGGTGATGAGAGCGAGGACGCCGAGAGCGGCGGAAATTTGCAGGCGCAGCTGCGGACGGCGCGCGGATTTGGGCAGGTCGACGGCCAGCACGGCCAGCGCGCCGGCGGTGAGGCACAGCTCGGGCCGCAGCGCGACCAGGAGTTCATGATACGGGGTGCTCATGGGTGGCCTCCCTTCATGACCGCCTGGAAGACCGGCGACTGCAGCGCGGGCACGATCCAGTCAAGGAGCGCGTCCGGCCGGAGACCCACGAAAACGGTGGCGCCGATCAGCAACAAGGCGCCGGCCTTCTCGGCCAGGGTGATCGGGGGCAGCGGATGATCGGGGGCGGCGGCGGGCGCGGCTCCGGTCGAGCCGAAGAAGGACACCTGGATCACGCGCAGGGTGAAAGCGCCGGCCACCACGATGCCGAGGGCGGCCCCGGCGGCCCAGAGGGGCTTCGTCTGCCAGGTCCCGATGAGGATGCTCAGCTCGGCGGGGAAGCCGCTGAAGCCCGGCAGCCCGAGCGACGCGAGCCCGGCCACGACAAAGACGACGGCGGCGAATGGCAGCAGCCGGTGCAGCGGCATCGCCCGCAGGTCGGCAAGCCGGCGCGTGTGCGTGCGCTCGTAGACCATGCGGCCGACCACGGCGAAGAGCAGCCCGGCGATGACGCCGTGCGAGAACATCTGGAGCACCGCGCCGGCCATCGCCAGCGGCGTGGCGGCCGCGAGCCCGAGCAGCACGAAGCCCATGTGGCTCACGCTCGAGTAGCCGATGACGAACTTGAAATCCTCCTGCACGAGGGCGATGAAGCCCGCGTAGATGATCCCGGCCACGGCGAGCCAGCCGATCACCGGCTGCCAGTAGGCAAACGCCGCGGGGAACAGCGGCAGCGCCACGCGCAGGCAGCCGTAGGCACCGAGCTTCATCACCACGCCCGCGAGCAGCATCGAGGCGGCGGTCGGCGCGGCGACGTGGCCGGTCGGCGCCCAGGTGTGGAAGGGGAAAATGCCCGCCAGCACGGCGAAACCGAGGAAGACCAGCGCGAAGATCGCGAGCGAGGTGGTGTGGGGGATGTTCCCCGCCGCCGCGGTCAGCTCCGCCAGCCCGAAGCCGTGCGCGCCACCCGCGGCGTAGGCCCAGAGCAGGCCCGCGAGCACGAGCGCGCTGCCGGCGAAGGAATACAGCACGAGCTTCATCGCGCCGTATTCGCGGTTCGTGGAGCCCCAGATCGCGATGAGGAAATATTTCGGCACGATCGCGATCTCGTAGAACACAAACAGCGCGAACACGTCGGCGCTCAGGAAGACGCCATACACGCCGCCGATCAGGGCGAGAAACAAGGCGAAGAACTCGCCCGGACGTTCCCCGATGTTCCAGGAAAACAGGATGCCGGCGGTGGCCGCGAGGCCCGTGAGCACCAGCAGGGTCAGGCTGATGCCGTCGGCCGCGAGATGATAGCGCACGCCGAGCCCGGCGATCCACGGCACATTGACGATGTCCTGCAGGCCGGCGGAAGACACGAATTCACGCGCGGCAAGGAAGGTCAGCGCCGAACCGGCCACGGCCGTGACGAGGGCGATCCAGCGGGCTGCGGCGGCCGAGCGCGACCCGGCCACCAGCGCGAGCAGCGCGCCGGCGAACGAGACGTAGATGGTCCAGGGCAGCAGGTTCATGGCAGATGCGCGGCCCAGGCCGCGACGAGCGGGTTGAAGAGGCTGATGACGATCTGCGGCAGCACGCCGAGCAGGAACATCAGGACAATGAACGGCAGCAGCGTGAGGAACTCGAGGCGGTCGAGGTCGCGGAACGCCGCCACGCCCGCGGCGACGGGTCCGTGGAAGACGCGTTGCCAGAAAGTGAGCAGGAAGAGCGCGGTGGCGAGCAGGCCGAGGCAGGCGATACCGGCGGCCCACGGGGCGAGGCCGAACACGCCGCGGAAGATGAGGAATTCCCCGACGAAGCCGTTGAGGCCGGGCAGGCCGAGCGAGGAGAACATCGCGATGCCGCAGAACCCGGCGAAGAGCGGAGTGACCGTGCGCACGCCGCCGAAGTCATCGAGCCCGCGCTGGCCGCCGGAACGCGCCTCGAGGATGCCGACGCAGGCGAACAGCGCGGCGGCGGAGAGGCCGTGGTTGAACAGCTGGAGCAGCGTGCCGCTGAGCGCCGCGGTCACGGCATCCGGCTTGGTCGCGCCCGCGACGGCGAACAGCGCGAGCAGGCAATAGCTCAGGTGGTTGATCGAGGAGTAGGCGACCATGCGCTTGAGGTCGGTCTGCTTCATCGCCGCGAAGGCGCCGAGCACCACGCCGCCGAGCGCCAGCCAGAGCAGGCACGGGGCCGCGGCCTGCAGCGGCGCGGGGAAAAGCGGCCAGAGGATCCGCAGAAAACCGTAGACGCCCATCTTGGACATGACGCCGGTGAGAAACATCGAGACGCCGGTCGGCGCCTCGGCATACGCCGGGGGCAGCCAGGTGTGGAAGGGGAAGAGCGGCACCTTGACCGCGAGGCCGAGGAACACGCCGACGAAGACCACCTGCGGCCAGAAGGTGCCGAGGGTGGCGAGCTTCGGGCCGATCTCACCGCGGGCCGCCAGCTGGGCGAGTTCCGTGAAGTCCAGCGTGCCGGTCGCGGCATAGAGGGCGGCGAAGCCGAGCAGCAGGCACGCGCCGCCGGCGAGGGTGTAGATGACGAACTGGTAGGCCGCGCGGGTCGCGCCGGGGCCGCCCCACATTTTGATGAGGAAAAAGGCCGGCACGAGGCTGACCTCCCAGAAAATGAACCAGTGGAAGAAATCCAGCGCGAGGAACACCCCGAGCGCCGCGCCCTGCAGCAGGAGGAACAGCGGGCCGAAGAGCTGCGGGCTGCGTTCGATCCGCCACGAGGCGAGCAGGCAGAGTGGCGAGACGATGCCGGTGAGCAGCACGAGCAGCAGGCTCAGGCCGTCGAGGCCGAGGGAATAATTGACGTTCAGCGCGCCGATCCACGCATGGCGCTCGGTGAACTGGTAGCCGGCGGCGTGCGGATCGAAGGAGCCGAGGGCCACCAGGGCCAGCGCCAGAGTGGACAGGCTGAAGCCGAGGGCGAGGGCGCGGCTGGTGTTCGCGCTGACACTCCGGCCGGCGACGGCGAGCAGCAGCGCCCCGGCCCACGGGATGAACACGAGCAGGGAGAGAAGCGGCAGCGAGTTCACCGGGCACCTCCCATCACAACGAGCAGCACCAGGATGACGAAACCCAGGACGAGGAACCGCAAGTAGCCGTGCACCCCGCCGGTCTGGGCGCGGGAGTAGGCGAGGCCGGTGCCGCGGACTTTTCCGCTGACGTTGTCGAAGCCGCCGTTGAGCATGCGCTCGTCGGTCTCGCGGTTCACCAGGCCGGTGAACTCGCCGAGCCGGGCCAGCAGGTTGACCAATCCGCCCCAGACCCAGACCTCGAGAAAATCGGCGAAGGCGGCGGCGGCGGAATTGAGCCGGCCGACGGTGGCGTCGTAAAGCTCGTCGAACTTGAGCTTGGCCGCGAGGAAGGTCATGAGACGCGGCGCCCTGACGGCCAGCGGATCGGGGGCGGAAGCACTGGTCCGCGTGGTGCGCCAGTAGAGCGCCCAGCCCGCGCCGATACCCAAGGCGACGAGGACGACGGACAGGCCCATCAGGCCGGCCCCTTCCATGAGGGAATGGCCGTGCACCTCGGCCTTACCGAGGAGCATGGTGTCCAGCCAGGGCCAGACCGGGGTGTTGAGGAAACCTAGAACTACGGCGCAAACGGCCAGCACCACGAGCGGCAGCGTCATGACCGGGCTGTTCTCGTGGGCGTGCTCGGCCCCGGGCGAGCGCGGTTTCCCGAAGAAAGTCACGGCCATCAGCCGGGTGTTGTAGAAAGCGGTGAGCACGACGCCGAGGACCGCGGCGTAGAAAGGCAGATGCGAGACATCCCAGCCGTGCGCGGCGTGGAGGATGGCCTCTTTCGACCAGAAGCCGGAGAAGAACAGCGGCATGCCGACGAGGGCGCAGGTGCCGATGGCGAAGGTGACGAAGGTGACCTTCATCCTGGCCGACAGGCCGCCCAGCGCGCGGATGTCCTGCTCGTGGTGGGCGGCATGGATGACCGAGCCGGCACCGAGGAAGAGCAGGGCCTTGAAGAAGGCGTGCGTGAGCAGGTGGAAGATGGCGGCGACCCACGAGCCGACGCCCAGCGCGAGCATCATGTAGCCGAGCTGCGAGACGGTGGAGAAGGCGAGGACGCGCTTGATGTCGTTTTGCGCGACGGCGATGCCGGCGCCCATGAGCGCGGTGATCGCGCCGATGAAGGCGACGACGGTCAGCGCGTGCACCGGCACGTGGGCCAGGACCTGGTCGGCGGCCATCAGCGGGTAGACGCGGGCGATGAGGAAGACACCGGCGGCCACCATCGTGGCGGCGTGGATGAGCGCGCTGACGGGCGTCGGGCCCTCCATCGCGTCCGGCAGCCACACATGCAGCGGGAACTGGCCGGACTTGCCGACGGCGCCGCAGAAGATCAGGAGCCCGATGGCGGTGGACACCGCGAGGCCACCCACCGTGACCTGGGCCGCGAGCGAGCCGAGCGCGGCGGTCTCCAGCACGCCGGCGCCGCCATCGAAGAAGAGCAGCGAACCGGTGGAGTTGTAGAGCCACAGCATGCCGAGCAACAGGCCGAGGTCGCCGATGCGCGTCGTGATGAAGGCCTTCTTGGCGGCGGCCGCGGCAGCCGGCTTGTGGAACCAGAAGCCAATGAGCAGGTAGGAGGCGAGGCCGACGAGTTCCCAACTGACGAAGAGGAGCAGGAGGCTGTTGGCGACGATCAGGCCGAGCATCGCCGCGGCAAAAAGGCTCATGAAGCAGAAGAACTGCTTGTAGCCCTTGTCCTCCTTCATGTAGCCGAGGCTGAAGATGAAGATCAGCGCGCCGACGAAGGTGACCATCACGCACATGAACGCGGTGAGCGGGTCGAGCAGCCAGCCGAGGCGCAGGACACCGGAGCCGAGGTCGAACCAGGCGAAATTATGGACGAGCTTGGCGGCCGGGTCGGCGAGCGCGGTGCAGAGCGCGACGCAGGAGACGAGGAAGGAAGCAACCATCGCCGCGATGGCGGCACCAGCGGCGAGGCCGCGACCGGTGCGCGGCAGCACAGCGCCCAGGGCGGCGGCGGCGAGCGGCAGCGCGGGAATGAGCCAGAGATATTGGGCGGAGAAAGTCATGGTTCAGCCCTTGAGGCGGTTCGCCTCCTGCAGGCGGATGTTCTGCTGGTGGCGGTAGATCGCGATGACCAGGGCGAAGCCGACGGCGGCCTCGGCGGCGGCGGCGGCGATGGAGAACAGGACGAAGATGATGCCGGTGCCGGCCTCCGGGTGCGGGCCGTAGCGCCAGAAGGCGATGAAGTTGATGTTGGCGGCGTTCAGCATCAGCTCGACGCCGAGGAGCACGAGGATGGCGTTGCCGCGCGACATCACGGCGACAAGCCCGATGCAGAAGAGCAGGCTGGAGAGGATGAGGCAGAGCTGCAGCGGGCTCATGGCGCGTCCTCCGGCTGGTCGGGGCGTTTATCGGAGGCCAGCAACACGGCGCCGAGCAGGGCGACGGTGAGCAGCAGGCCGATGACCAACAGCGAGGCCGTGTGCGGACCCATGAGTCGGGCGCCCAGTTCCTTGACGGTCAGGCTGGGCGCGGCTTGGGCGGTGCGGACGTCCAGCGGCATGCCCAGAATGGCACCGAGCAAAACCCCCGCGACACCGCCGCCGGCGATGAGGCCCGTGATGAAACGGCTGAGGGAAGTGAACTCCACCGGTTCCGGCGCGTGGCCCTGCTTGGTGAGGAGCACCGCAAAGAGCACGACCATGGAGATGGCGCCGACATAGATGAGCACCTGGGCGAAGGCCACGAACTCGGCGCCCGCCCACAGGTAGAACGCCGCGATGCCCGCCCACGAACCGATCAGCAGCAGCGCGCTGTAGATCAGGTTGCGCAACGCCATCGCCACCGCGGCGGAGCCGAGGATTAGGAGCGCGAGGATGAAGAGCGCGAGGGTCATGACGCGGCGTAGCGGTAGATGCGCGGAGCACGGGTGCCGCTGAGGCGGCGGCCGATGAGGACGAAGGGAACGACGATGATGGCGAGCGACACGCCCCAGCGGACGAGTTGCAGCGGGCCGGTCCAGCCGGCGGTCAGCGCCCAGAAGGCGGCGTTGCCCAGGTTGATCAGTGCGAGCGGCACGAGGAACTGCCAGGAGAGGCGCGTGAGCTGGTCGATGCGCAGGCGGAGCAGGGTGCCGCGCACCCAGATGAAGAAGACGAGCATCCCGACCAGCTTGAACATGAACCAGAGGTAGGACGGGATGAATTGCAGGAAGGGGCACGGCGCCTGCCAGCCGCCGAGGAAGAGGGTGACGCCGAGACCGCTCAGCGCGGTGAGCCCGAAATATTCGGACATGAAGAACAGCGCATACTTGAAACCGGAGTATTCCGTGAGGTGGCCGGCGATGAGCTCGCTCTCGGCCTCCGGCAGGTCGAACGGGGAACGGTTGCTCTCGGCCAGCGCCGAGACGAGGAAGATGACAAAACCCGCGGCGCCCCACGGCGTGAAGACGAACCAGTGCGGGAGGAAACCGAAGGTCCAGTGGCCCTGGTGCAGCACGATGTCCTGGGTGGAGAGGGTGCCGGCGATGAGGACGACCGGCACGACCGAGAGGAGCAGCGGCAGCTCATAGCTGATGACCTGCGCCAGGGCGCGCATGGCGGCGAGCAGCGAGTATTTGTTCCGGCTGGCCCAGCCGGCCATGAAGATGGCAAGTTCGGTGGCGGCGCCGGCGGCGAAGAAATAGAGCAGCGCGGCGTCAAGGTCGACCGGAATCAGGTTCCGCCCGAACGGCAGCACGGCGAAGGTCAGCAGCGAGAAGGTCACCACGAGGACCGGGGCGAGGAAATGCAGCAGCTTGTCCGCGGCGGCGGGCACGATATCCTCCTTGGTCAGCGTCTTCACCGCATCGGCGAACGGCTGGGTGAGGCCCCAGAGTTTGGGGCCCTTCTTCCACCACGGCAGGCCGGAGCGGTTCGGCCCGAGCCGGTTTTGCAGACGGCCGAGCAGTTTCCGCTCGGCGATGGTGGTGAAGGCGAAGAAGGTGCCGAAGACGGCGAGGATCGCGACGATGGTGATCAGCTGGTGCACCAGCCACTGCGCGGGGACGGGGGACCACTGCACAATGGCGTCGCGCAGGACGAGCGGGGCGCGCTCAAGATAGTAATCGGTTCCGGGGGCGTTCATGCGGCGGGCCCGCCTTCGCCCTGCGGGCTCCGGCGGGGTTCGTCCTGTGGCTTCGCCACCGGCGAAGCGGGTTTGGCCGCAGCCGCGGCCTTCGTGGCGGCCATCGCCCGGGCCTTCTCCTCGGCGGCCGTGCGCTCGGCGGCGAGGCGCGCGTCGATCTCAGCGGCGTCGGTCGGGTGGATCTGGTGGAAGTAGCTGTTGGGTTTGGCGAGCTGCTCGCGGTTCAGGAGCAGGCCGGCGAAACGGTTGGTCGTGGCGATCTCGAACACCTGGTCCATCTTGATCGCGTCGAAGGGGCAGACCTCGACACAGATCTGACAGCTCATGCAGACGGCGATGTCGATGGCGAAGACGGCCGGGTAGAGCTGGGGCTTGCCCGCGGCGTCCGGCTTCTTGTCCTTGCTCTTCTCGATGTAGATGCACTGCGGCGGGCATTCCTTCTCGCAGATCTGGCAGGCGACGCAGCGGAGCGTGCCCATCGGGTCGGTGGCGTTCTCGGTGACAAGGAAGGGGAAGTTGCGGTAGTTCTCCGGGAGCTTGGTGCGTTCCTCCGGATACTGCACGGTCACCAGGCGCTTGGGATCGTGGTAGCTGCCCGCGAAGTTCTTCGCGGTGACCAGGAGACCTTTGATGATGCCGGTGCCGAGCATAGTCAGAATGCGGAGTGCGGAATGCGGAATGCGGAATGCCAGAAATCGGAATCGACGCCCGTTTCCGTCATTCTGAGCGCAGCGAAGAATCCAGAATGATTCACCCGGGCGGACATCCTGCTGGATTCTTCGCTGCGCTCAGAATGACAGGGGGGAGTGGATTGAAGAGTGATGCGGGAAAAGTTCATCGGTCGACTTCCCCCAGGACGATGTCGATGGAGCCGAGGATGACGACGGAGTCGGCGATGGTGTGGCCGAGGCACATTTCCTCGAGGAGGGTGAGGTTGATGAGGGTGGGCGGCCGGACGCGGTAGCGGTAGGGGTTGGTCGAGCCGTCGCTGATGAGGTAGAAGCCGAGTTCGCCCTTGGGGCTCTCGATGCGGCCGTAGGCCTCGCCGGGCTTCGGACGGAAGCCGCGGATCTTCGCCTTCGGGTCCATGACCGGGCCGGCGGGGAGCTCCTTGAAGGCCTGCCGGAGGATCTTCACCGACTCGCGCATTTCGAGGATGCGCATCATGTAGCGGTCGTAGGTGTCGCCGTGCGCGCCAAGGGGCACGCGGAAGTCGAAGCGCGGGTAGAAGCCGTAGCCGTCCACCTTGCGGACGTCGTAGTTGCAGCCCGAGGCGCGGAGGCACGGGCCGGTGATGCCGGCGTTGACGGCCTTCTGCGCGTCGAGGATCCCGACACCCTGCGTGCGGGCGAGCATGATCTCGTTGCCCGTGAGCATCGTCTCGTATTCGTCGAGGAAGCGCGGGAAATTGTCGACCAGCCGGCTCGCGGCGGCGAGCCACTCGGGCGAGGGGTCGACGCGGCAGCCGCCGAAGCGCTGGAAGTTGCACATCATGCGCGAGCCGCTGAGGGACTCGAAGAGGTCGAGGATTTTTTCGCGCTCGCGAAAGGCGTAGAGCAACGGGGTGAACGAGGTGCCGAGGTCGTTGAAAAGGAAGCCGACGAGGCAGCTGTGGTTCACGAGGCGCGTCATCTCCGCGAGGATGACGCGGATATATTGCGCGCGGTCGGGCACAGCCTGGCCGGCGAGCTTCTCGACGGCGAGCGCGTAGGCCCAGTTGGTCGTCATCGAGCAGAGGTAGTCGAGGCGGTCGGTGTAGGGCATCGAGCCGAGGTAGCTCGTGTTCTCGGCAATCTTCTCGTGGTTGCGGTGCAGGTAGCCGAAGACGGGCTTGAGCTTGACGATGACCTCGCCGTCGAGCGTGACGACCATGCGGAACACGCCATGGGTGGACGGGTGTTGCGGCCCCATCGAGACCTCGAGCAGGTCGCCATGGAAGGGGTCCTTGACCGCGCGGACGGTGGGGGCGGAGAACGGCGAAAGAGGGGCCGGGGCGCGGGAAGCCGGCGACGGCGCACCAAGGGCGGCGGCCATTTCCGCATCCAAGCCGGACTGATCGGCGCAGCTCATGGCTTCGGGGCCTCCGGTGGCAGCGCGGGGGGATAGTGGGCCTTGGCGCGTTCGAGCACCTCGTCATGGGGCGTGGGTTCCCATTCGTAATCGTCCGGGTCGACGTAATCCTTGCGCATCGGGTGGTCCTTGAACTCATCCCACATGAGCAGCCGGCGCAGGTCGCGGTGGCCCTCGAACACGATGCCGTAGAGGTCGAAGATCTCCCGCTCCTGAAATTCGCACGAGCGCCACACCGGGGTGAGCGAGGGCAAGGTCACCCGGTCGGAGCGGTTGCCCGTGCGCAGCCGGATGATGACCGGGCCGTGGCGCAGTGCCATCGAGTAGAGGTGGTAGACGGCCTCGAGATAACCCGGCTCGAGGCGCCTGGTCTTTTCCTCGATGATCTTCCCCGGGCCGCCGGCGGAATCGGGCACGGCGATCTTCTTCACGTCGACGATTTCCTTGTCCGGCCAGTCGATGCCGGTGGCGTTGGAGCAATAGTCAAGCTGCAGGGCGGGGTCGTCGCGGAGGCACAGGGCGAGGTCGCGGCCGTGGGTGCCGTCGAGCAGCAGGGAGTGCTCGGCGGCCGGGCCGGGGTTGATGACAAGCACGACCGCCGCGCCCGGAAAGCGGGCGAGAAGGCGGTCGCGGATCTGCTCGAGTGATTCCATGGCTCAGGCCTTGCCGGGGCGGGCGAGGGGGGGCGCGGGCGTCCACACCTTGGGATTCTTGGGCGGTGCCAGGTCGTGCGCGCCGTATTCCGGCACGGGAAACTCGCTTGGCAGCTCGAGACGTGTGTGCCGGGCCGCGCCGGGACCGGTCAGGCGCTCGGCCGAAATCTGCTTTTGCAGCTCAATGAGCCCGTTGAGCAGCGCCTCGGGCCGCGGGGGGCAGCCGGGGATGTAAATATCGACGGGGATGAAGCGGTCGATGCCCTTGAGCACGTTGTAGCCCTGCTTGAAGGGGCCGCCCGAGATGGCGCACGCGCCCATCGCGATGCAGTATTTCGGCTCGGGCATCTGGTTCCAGAGGCGGACGACCTGCGGGGCCATCTTCTTGGTCACGGTGCCGGAGACGATCATGAGATCGGCTTGGCGGGGCGAGGGGCGGAAGATCTCGGCGCCGAAGCGCGCGATGTCGAAGCGCGCGGTGGCGGCAGCGATCATCTCGATGGCGCAGCAGGCGAGGCCGAACTGGAGCGGCCAGATGGAATTGGTGCGGCCCCAGTTGTAGAGCTCCTCGAGACTGGTGAGCAGGATGCCGTGGCGCCGCAGCTCCTCGCGGGCGGCATCGGAAAGGTTGCCCGCGGCGGGGAGGGGCGCGGGAAGGGGCGTGGATGGGGTGTCACTCATGTCATTTCCACTCGAGGTAACCGCGATGCCAGGCCCAGACGAGGCCCTCAGCGAGCAGGAGAATGAAGACCAGCATGGCGAGCAGCGCGCCCACGGAAAGGCTGGAGAAGGTGACGGCAAAGGGCAGGAGGAACAGCACCTCGACGTCAAAGATCAGGAACAGAATGGCGTAGAGGTAATAGTGGGCCTTGAACTGGATCCACGAATCGCCGGACGGGGGCAGACCGCATTCATAGGTGGAGTTTTTCATCACCCCGGGCTTCGCCGGCTGGAAAACCCGCGCCCAAAGCCGCGCCAAGCCGAGCAAAATGAGCGGAAACGCCAAGGCGACCCCGGCAAAGAGGGCGAGAAAGGCATAGGGGTGGTCGCTCATGGGCTGTAAAAGTGGGCGGGGAGCCCGCCTGCTTCAATGGCAAATCCTCCCCGCCGGTTGTCCAAAGCTTCTCATCCCTTGCTTAAAGCCTCGCCGGAGGGGTGGCCGGGGGCGGGCGGCGGCGGGGCCGGAGGCCGGCTCACGGCAATATACGCCAAGCTTTGGTCAATCCGTGCAGAGTCGCCCGCCGGACCCGCTGCTAGGCTGTGAGTTCAGCCCACCAACCACTGCAAATAATATGGCTACCCTATCTGACCGCCTGCCTGAAAACGTCGCCGGACGCTTCTATGTGGACTCCAGCTGCATCGATTGCGACCAATGCCGCGTCCAGGCCCCGGAATTCTTCCAGCGCAACGCCGACAACGGCTTTTCGATCGTCATCCGCCAGCCGGCGACCCCCGAGGAGGTCGCCTTGCTGGAGCAAGTCGCCAACGACTGCGCGACCTGCTCCATCGGCACCGACGGCGCCTGACCCCGCCATTTAACCCGGGTCACGGCCGGATCGCACCCGCCCGCGCCAGGGGGCACGGGGAGATAACCGGATGGACTTACTTCGTCTGTCGCACGGTGATCTCGCCGTTCATGGTGGAGATCTTGATGTCCACGCCGCCGCCGTTGAGTTCGCCGGTGACGAGCTTGCCGCCGGTGATGGGCGGCATCGGGGCGCGCGGGGCCCGGGGTGCCTTGGGAACCTTCGGGCTGGGGGCCGGCGTGGGGGCGTCGGCGTCCTCGTCGGCCAGCTCCTTGGTGGCCCGCGCCATTTCCCGGGAGACCTCGCGGGTGACTTCCCGGCCGATCTGGACGGCAGTGCGCGCGACCTCGGCGGCAGCGCGCGCGATCTCGCGGGCGTTGGTCTCGTTGACGTAGCTGTAGCCGGAGTGCTTGCTGCTGCCCTCGGACTTGGTCTTGAGCACGTCCTCGCCGAAATCGGTGAGGATCGAGCCGTTGTGGGTGCGCATCCGGATGTTTGCCTTGGTGTCGGCCGGGATGCGGAGTTCCACTTCGCCGTTCATCGAGGTGATGGAGACGGGCTTCACCGGGGCCTTGGCGTAGACGGCGCGCACCTCGCCGTTCATGGTGTTGATGACCGCGGAGCCGACCAGGCCGTCGAGCTCCACCTCGCCGTTCATGTTGTTGACCTCGATGTCGCCCTCGACGCCTTTCACCGTGAGGTCGCCGCCAGCGTCGGTCTTGAGGTTGAGCGCCATGGTGCGCGGCACGGAGATCTTAAACTCGGCGTCATGGCCGGCCCAAGGGTTGTCCCCGGCGAGGCGGAGGGTGATGACGTTGTCTTTTTCGGTGAGCTCGAAGCTCACCTCGTCGTCGAGCCGGCGGAGGCCGCCGGGCCGGGCCGGCTTGGAGTTCTTCGGCGTGAGTGTGGACTCGACCGTGACGGCGTCGCCGTCGACGCCGGTGATGCGGATGTCGGCCCAGGGCATGTCGAGGCTCAGGGTGGCGGGCTTGCCGGGGGCGGAGAGCTTGACGGTGGCGGTGGAGCCTTCGGCTTCGCCGGCGCGCGCCAGCGGGGCGGCGGCCAGGCTCGCGATGAGCGCGAAGCGGAGGAATGGGGGGGGGATGTATGTTTTCATGTGAGAGACGGCTTGGGGTCCTGCTTGAGGGTGGCGGTGGGCTGGTTGGCGGGCTGGGCCGGGAGGCGCAGCACCGCGAGGGCGCGGCGGGCAGCGTCGCGGACGTTGATGTCCAACGCCTCGTCGCGGAAGAGTTTCTCGAAGACGGGCAGGGCAGTCTGCTCGCGGGCGTCGGCGAGGAGCTCGATCATGGCGACCTGCACCAGCGGGGCGCGCTCCCGCGGCAGGGCGGAGAGCACCCCGGCGCGGACCAGCGAGTCGTCCGCGTGCTGCGCGAGGGCTTCGACGGCAGAGAGGCGGACGTTGATGGACGGGTCGAAGGCAAGCGCGCCGACGAGGTCGGTGAGCACCTTGCGGTCCGGGCTCTTGAGGTCCATCTTGGCCAGCACGGTCTGCAGGCGGTCGCTGGTGGACTGCTGCTGGAGCAGGGAGTAGGTGACGAGCTGGCCCATCGAGTCCACCTGGGCCTTGAGGGCCGCGAGTTCCTTCTTGGCGGAGTCGTCGGCCGGGGCGGCGGCGCGGGGCGCGAGGTAGTGCTGGCCGGCGAACAGGCCGCCGAGGAGCAGGGCGAGGGCGAAGGCGAACTGCAGGGCGGGCTGGGCGG
>Ga0315295_10000515_pt1 | contig 33643 bp, 28 predicted proteins | sample YL17G14_0_MG_FD_204453 | JGI IMG/M metagenome (GOLD analysis project Ga0315295, IMG submission 204453) | Sediment microbial communities from Yellowstone Lake, YNP, Wyoming, USA - YL17G14_0 | ecosystem: Environmental > Aquatic > Freshwater > Lake > Sediment | place: USA: Wyoming | collected...
ACTGGCGCATACAGTTTGAGCCCCGCCTGGCCGCCCCAACCGTTACCTGTTATGTCAAAGGAGGAAATTTAGTTGCCATCAACGACTACGACGATAATCCAATTAAACCGGCAGATTACGTTACCGTTATCATCGCCCAATCCACCTCTCCATCAATTATCCAGGCAGAATCAGACTATAACTTAATGTATCTCATAGAATCACTTAGGGGCAGACACGCTACCCTGGGAAACGTCTATTATTGGAATCCCGACCCCACCAAGGGCAGTGATTCAAATGCCGGAACCACTCCGGCAACGGCTGTTCTTACTTTTGCCCACGCCCAAGATCTGGCGACCGCCGGGAACAATGACGTTATCTTCGCCCTTTCCACCGACACAAGCGGAATTACCACGGTTACAGAAAGACTAATAATTGATACCCCGACTTTAAAGGTAAGGGGGCCGGGCTATCCCCTGCAACTAGTTCCAACCTCTCCCGGAACACCCACTGTTACCATCTCCGCCGATTCGGTTGAGCTCTCAGGCTTTTATATCTCAACTCCCGGAACGGGAGGAGACAATGGGATTACGGTAACTGGAGATAACGCCCTGATTAAAGATTGCTGGGTCAAGTCCGCCCGCGGCAACGGAATCGATATCTCAAGTTCCACCAGAAGTACGGTCGACACCTGTGCGGTCGAAGACTGTGTCGGAAACGGCATAAATATCGGGGCTTCAACTTCTCTGGCTTCCGTCAGGAAATGCATAATTTCCGGTAACGGAGGAGACGGGGTTGATTTGTCCGGAGCTTTGGTTACCGACAATGTCTTTGAAAATAACCTTATCTATGAGAACACCGGCCACGCCATCGATATTGGGGACGGCGTTACCAGAACCGGAGTAAGGCTACACCATACTTTTGCCGGAAACACCGCTCCTAATGTCAACGATAACGGCACAGATACCTTCCAGGATACCTCCGGTGCGGTGACCTCGGGAGATATCGACCAAATCGCTATCGCCACTGCGGACTCGGTCTGGGATGAGGTTATCGGCGATCACCTAACAGCCGGTTCCGCAGGAAAGACACTTAAGGATACGAAACAGAAAGCCACTTTGGCCTCCCTTAAGTAGCCTCGCTTTTCCCACTTGCATTGTGAAAAATATTCTTCTAATATGCCCCTAGGATGCTTAATTTCATCAAGAACATCGGTCTTCCGGAACTTATCATCATCGCCATCATTCTCATCCTTTTTTTCGGCGGCAAAAAGGTAAAAGAGCTTTCCCGCGGTTTGGGTGAATCCTCCAAGGAACTGAAGAAGGTCAAAAAAGAATACGAATCCGCAAGCGAAGAATATCACGAAGAAGAACCGGCTCAAGAGCTCAAAGAAGAGTCCAAAGAGGAAGCCAAAGAAGAAAGTATCGTCTAAAGGGGGTGTAAAATATGTCCAGACTAGGTGTACCCGAACTCTTAATAATTGCCTTTATCATAATTCTTTTGTTCGGTGGCAAGAAAATCCCCGAGTTTATCAAGGGAATCGGCCAGGCGATAAGAGAGTTCAGAACTGCTTCCAAAGATAAAGAATAGACCCTCTTGCTAAGGCTAGTTCAATCCTCTATCATTTTCATGGATTATGTTTAACAACATTGGCTCCGGAGAACTTGCCATAATTGCCATTATCATACTCGTCTTTTTCGGCTCAAAGAAGCTCAACGAACTGGCACGCGGCCTGGGACAGTCTTCAAAAGAAATTAAAAAGATACAGGAAGAAATAAACAAAAAGGAGGTGAGCGATAACTAATGTTTGGCAATTTTGGTGCGACAGAGCTGATTATCATTGCACTTCTTTTGCTGCTTTTCTTCGGAGGCCGAAAAATTCCGGAGTTTATCAGAGGAGTAGGAGAAGCAATCCGAGAATACAAAAAAGGCGCAAAGGAAGACGAGGAAAAGGAATAAATAGGCTATGCCCGAAACTACCCTGACCGAAGAGCTTGGTCTTCAGGATACGATTAATAAGTATTTCCCCTATTTGATGGAGATCAGAAAGAGGCTGCTTTTCATCGCTTGCCTCTTTGTGGTTGCGGCTATCTTCGGCTTTCTTTACTACGAAAAAATTATTACTTTGGTATTGGGGTTTTTAAGCATTAAGGGTGTCAATGTGGTCTTTACCTCCCCTTTCCAGTTTTTCACCCTGGCTGTAAACTCCGGAATCTTTGTGGGCTTGGTTTTGGTTTTCCCTTTGATTCTTTTCCAGCTGATGGCTTTTCTTAAACCGGCCTTGAAAGGCAAAGAGTACAAGCTGATTATTGCCCTCCTTCCCCTCTCCGTATTTCTCTTTGTCGGCGGATTTACCTTCGGGATTGCGATTATGAAGTACGTTGTGGCCATCTTTTACCAGAAATCTCTCGAGCTGCAAATCGGCAACCTATTGGACATTGAGCTCTTGCTGAACAAGATAATCTTAACCGGGGTCTTGATGGGCCTGGCTTTCCAGTTCCCTATCATCATGACTATCCTGATGAGGTTAAAGGTCATCAAATATAAGGCTTTTACCAAACAAAGGTTTTTGGCCTGGGCAATTGCGATCGTCTTTGCGGCCTTTTTACCCCCTACCGATATCCTCTCTTTGGTCCTTCTGACTTTGCCTCTTGTAATCCTGTTTGAACTTACTTTAATATTGAATAGGTTGGTGCTTAAGGCCCACCTAATGTGAAAGAGGTGAGAAAAAGTGATTAAAGGAATAGGAACAACAGAACTTATTATTATTGCAGTCATACTGCTTATTCTTTTTGGTGGAAAGAAGCTCCCCGAGTTGGGTCGCGGATTGGGAGATTCCATAAAAGAATTCCGAAAGGCCATCAAGGGTAAGGACAAATAAGAGCTTAAATGAGCTTACTCGCTCCTCTTTTTTCTCTTTTCTTACCGTTTTTGGTTTGGCCGGTTGAGTATTTCTTCCCCTACCCTTTCATTGTTGAGGAGATTGCCAAAGGGGCTTTGATATATTTTGTCGCAACCTCCCGGGAGAAGATAAATAAGATAAAGATGGTTGCGGCAATCGGGGTACTTTTCGCTTTCTCGGAAACGGTCCTCTATCTTTTCAATATCTATCTGGTGGGAAATATATCCACGCTTTTACAAAGACTGATGCTTACTACCTCTCTCCATGTAGTTACTTCCCTAATTATTTATCTGCCGGCGATGAAGAATAAAAAATTTATTGTCCTGGGGGTTATCCTGGCGGGGCTTCTTCACTACTTCTTTAACCTTTTAGTCAATAGAATCTTGTTACTCTAGTTTATATTACGATATAGTTTGACGCTGTCTTTTCAGAGTTTCCATTCCAAAAAGGCGGCGCTTAAACCGTCCTCGGAAAAATCCTGAAGAATATTGGCATTCATCTTTTTGTAAAAATTCAGGGCAGAGTTATTCCGGTCGCTGACGTAGGCATAGACTCCCTTGACCTTTCTTTCTTTGGCAAAATCCATGGCCCGGGAAAAAAGCAGCGACCCGGTACCTTTGGTTCTGGCTTCGGGCTTAACGTACATGTACATCAGCTCGAAGCACGGATCCTGCATGGAGAAATCTCCGTCCACCCAACCCTCATCCCTGAAGGTTTTCTCCCAGACCCCCATCTTGGCTGGAGAGTGGCCGATGACACAGAAGCCTATCCTGGCTCCTTTGTCATCCTCCTGGAAGAGTACATAAACCTGGGAATTGCGCTCCTCGTCGCTTAGTTCGAATTCTTTATTGATGCGGTGGACAAAGTGGGAGTAGGTCCTATCCCCTCCGACTATCGCGGCAATTTCCCTGATTTCGTCTCTGGTCACATACCAATAATACCCTTTTGCCACGAAAAATTTCTACCCTTAAAAACGAAAACAAGCTTAGTATCCGGTGATGATGTTTGGCGGGCAGTTACTTACTCTACTGAAGCATACTGGCCGGATACCCAACCTGTTACTCCATCGGGCAGTTCAATCTGAAACCAACCGTTACTGGAATCTACGAGGTTAAAACTTTCTCCGGGATTGACCTTGGCAACTTCTTCCGAACCGGTATTGGCTGAAGACCTGACTCTCAACCAGCCGGTCGGGGTATCGCCAATGATTACGGATCCGGAAACTTCCGCATCGTTTGTGGAAATTTCCGGCTGGGGCTCCTCGACATATTTTTTGTTCACCCAACCTTCTGTAATCGATTCTAAGGCGGTGGGATTATCAAAAACTACATTTACCCATTCGCCCTCATCCCCTATTCTTGTAACGTCTTGTGAAGTTTCAAGACGCAATAAAATTTCGTCGGATGTAGACGGACCCTTTCTGATATTCACCGTTCCTCCTTTTGGAACTACGATTTTGACAATGTCTTCTCCGCCGACCGCCGTCTCTTCGGAAGGAGTCGGAGTGGGTGTTGTACTTTCCGCAAGGACCTGCGGCTGGGAAACGGCGGCCTGTTGTTTTTCTACCGAGGCCAGAATAACTTTCCTGGCAATTAAAGCCGAAGCAGTGGCGGATACCGCCGAAACGATAAGGAGGGGCAACACCACCTGAACCAGTTTACCGAATTGGAATTTGCGCTTTTTGACTTCGGGTATTATTCCGGCGGTGGGTTTGCCTTTGCCTTTTTTGACTTCGGTACTTTTCTCTTTGATGGCCTTATTTACCCCGAGGGCTCTCATGTAAAGGGCCAGGAAGACAAATCCCGCGGACATGATGATGATTAAGCCCCAGACGGCCAGGGTCTGGGCCCCACCCACAAAGCCGAAGAGGGTTCCGGTTGCACCGGCTTGTGTCGCCAGTTCTTTGAGCTTATCGATCTTTTCTTTGGCGGAGTTAAGTTCGATGTTGGCCTCCCGGTAAGCCCTGATCTTCTGTTCCGGGGTCACGGCCGCATCCCTTAGGCCTTTGGCTTTATCCAAAGAGGCATCGATATCGGATTTTAAGGTTACCCCCTGGGCAAAATATGACGTCTTTTCCAAAGGCTTGGCCAGCTCTTCCGCCTGGGTATGCAGACTCGCCAGCTGGTCATCGGTAATCTCCCAGATGCCTTCGTCAACCGTTACCGAGAGGGTCATCGACTCGCCGGCACTTAACTTGAAGGTTCCTTCCACATAGTACTGACCCTTTTCCGTATCGTACTTGACCTCAAGTCCGTCGCTGGTGGAAATAATTGATTCTTTGGTTACCTCCGGAGGCAGATAGTATTTCAAGGGAACGTCCTGGGTAATTAAGCGGGAAGGATTTGTCACCAAAGACTTAAAGACCACACTTCCCTCTTCCAGCCAGGTGTTGGTTAGGGGCTTGCCTGAACCTCTGGCCAAAAGCAGTTTGTTGGCGGCAACAACCGCCTTGGCGCCCAAGACCTGATTTTTGAGTTGGGTTTCCTGGGATTTGGATTTGTCGATGGCCGCAAAAATATTCTTGGCTTTGGGAACACGGTTGATCGCCAAAACCCTTTTGACCAGATCGCTGATGACGCTTGCCAGGTTTTTCTTCTTGCTGTTGTCTTTCCAGGCGGCAAGAACCTTATCCGCCTCTTGGGAACGGGAATCGAGTACCTGGGCCAGGTCTTCGACTTCGTTTAACTTTCCGAAGAGCGTTTTCTTCGAAGAAGCATCTCCGATTGCCCCCACTATCTTAGAAAAACTGCTGGTGGAGCTGGCCAGGTTTCTGATTTCGCTGTAAGCCAGCTTGGTATTGCCGTATGAACCCAGCTGGTGCTGCACAGAATTGAGGCTGTTGGCGATTGTCTTGGCTTGAGAATAGGCACTATCCGCGACTTCCCAATCCCAGGATTTTTTCAACCAGGCAATCTGACCGAAAATCGAATTATCGGAGGCAGAATCAGATTCTTCTCCCAAAAGATTCGAAAGCTCCATGACGCTGTCCAAGATTTGTTTCTCGGAGAGACCGTACCATCTTGATACCAAAAGACTCGCTTTGCTGGCGATATATTGATTGTTGGCATAAAGTTGGCTGGAAACCGTCTTGGTATCTTTCAATTTGGTTTCCAAGTCCGCGGTTGCATCTTCTTCGATGAAGTTTTCGATTATCGGCTTATTGACCAGCTGCTCCAAAAGTAATCTGTTTTCGTTTACGGTTGCTTTAATGGCGCCTAAGTCACCCAAGCTTGCACTTTGGGTCGCAACCTTAAGGTCTGTTTTGGTGGCCAAGCTGCTGGTGTCCACCCCCGATGAGGTTAGGGTTCTGGAATCGTTGCTCCAGATGCTGGAGACCAAAGTTCCGAAGGAGGACAGGGTTCTGGTGGTACCGCCCCAGATATCGGTAACCAAGGTCCCGAAATTATCGAGGGTTCTGCCCGAGTAGTCCCAAACTTCAGCCGCGATATCCTCGGTCGAGGGAGCCGTTGAGCTTTCTGTTACCTGGAAGCTTTTGTCCAAACACATCTCTTCTCCGTCGGGACTGCAGCAAACCTCCGCCCGGTAGTAGCCGGTGGTTGCCGGAGCTGTGAATGAATGGGAGTACCAACCGTCAGTAGCGGGGGGCATGTTCTGGGCCGTGATATAGGGATCTCCATCCGGTTCTTTCGCAGTTAAGCTACAGATATCAACGGTGGTGATTGGTGTATAGGTGTCGTCGTAAAGGTATTCGCCTATTACACAAGTAGTGCCGACGGTACAGGTCTGGGGAGCCCCAGCTGCAGCCCGAGCGCTAGAGGGTAGCACCAGGGCTGCGGCAGTAAACGTAATCGCCAAAATTAAACTAATGCGTGCGTTTGGGGCAGGTATCATACTTTAGGCCATCATTCTTTTGCGGCACGTCGAAACTCCCGAATCGAATCGCCTACTCCTCTGGCCAGCTCGGGAAGCTTTCTTCCACCGAAAAGAAATAACAGAACCAGAGCTATAATCAGGAGCTCTGTGGTTCCAATTCCGTTCAGCACTATAAATCACCTCCTTTCAATATATCCAGTATGGGTATTGGTTTGATGTATTGTCAAGGGTCATTTTGTATTGAATTATTCTTATCGTAATCTTATCTTATATTTAGTATTTAGCCTCATTTCTCTTCTTGTTGAAAAAATTTGACAGATTGGTGTGATTATGATAAGTTTTTGTTGATGGCATCTTTAGCGTATAACCTCTCCCCAAAACTTGAAGAGTATCTGCAAAAAGTAGAAAGCCTCAGGCGCCAGATTCTTTTAACCCCCATCAATCCCAAAACGGAATTAAGACTAAGATGGGAAGCTTCCCTGCAAAGGGTTTTCTGGTCTCTCTCTTTGACCGATAATCCTCTGGGTAAACCGGAAATGATCAGACTTATTAGCCAGCAGGGAATCAAAAAGATAGGCAAGGATCAAAGGGAAGTCTTAAATTACAAGAAAGCTTTAGACTACATATCCGAAAACTGGCTGGTCTCCTCCTCCCCGATTACGTTTGTCACCATCAAGAGGCTTTTTGAAATATATGCCAAGGCCATCCCTACCCAAAACCTGGGTTCAATAAATTCCGTCAGAAAAGAAATCGAACAGACCCTCGGCTACCTGCAGACCGGAAACGAAAACCCGGTAATCCAGGCCGGGATTGCCCAAATTGTGGCAATTGAGCTTTCTCCCCAGACCGACGGCAACGGTAGCCTGGCGAGATTAATCCCTTACCTTTTCCTCTACAAACACGGCTATGACTTTCGGGGGCTTTTGGTCCTGGAAGAATATTTCAGAAGGGATGTTGTTGCTCTTAAGGCGGCAATTACCTCCGTTAAGCACAACAACAACCTGACTTTATGGCTTGAATATTTTGCCTACGGGATGATTGTCCAGCTTGAAAAGGCTCTCGAGGATATCAATAAAAGCCGTTTCCAGATAGATTTACCAGCATCATTCTGGAAACTCAACGAAAGGCAAAAGGAGGTACTTTTAATGCTTGAGCAGCCCGGAGCCAAAATTACCAACAAGAATGTCCAGAAAATGTTCGGGGTCAGCCAGATTACGGCTTCGAGGGATTTGGCGGGTTTGGCCTCCTTGGGGTTGGTCTTTGTCCACGGCAAGGGTCGTTCCGTCTTCTATACTAAGGCGTAAAGTGGACCCGGGCGGAATCGAACCGCCGCCTCTGCAATGCGAATGCAGTGTTCTACCTCTAGACTACGGGCCCGAAAGCATCAAATTATAACATCGGGGCTGCCCGACATGCTATTATTTAATTAGAAAATGCTGCCCCGAAAATATCAGAAGGGATTTGTAGACCCCCTTAGCCTCTTTGCACTGGGATTTTTGGTCGTTTCTCTCTTTGTGGGCACGGCCGTTGTTTCAAACCCCAATTTTACTCTGGATATCCGCCAGAGGGCCAGAGAGGTTGAAGATGTAGGTTTAAGCGCAATTGTCAAAAGACCAACACCTACCCCGACCAGAGCTCCCACTCCAGCTCCCTCCAGAAGTGCCGAAGATGCCAGGATGGACAGAAAAGAAGCACAGCTGGAGGTAGACATTCCGACCTCCACTCCCGTGCCCACAACAACCTCCACCTCCACGACGACTCCTTACTGTTCGAGGTTTAACCAGGAGGATTGTCTTTACGGCTGTGAACCCAGCTCATCGGGAGGTACTTGCAAGAACGCTCCAGCAACCCCAACGCCAACTACCAGAACTACAAGCCCGACTCCGACAACAGCACTCACCCCTACTCCGACCCCGTATTGCACTAGGTTTAACCAGGAGGATTGTCTTTACGGCTGTGAGCCGACAACTTACGGGGGAACCTGTAAAACCAAAACGTTTACCCCAACTCCAACCACTCCCTTAACCCCCACTCCTACTCCTTATTGCTCGAGGTTTTTTAACGACAACTGTATCTACGGATGTGAACCGACCTCTTCGGGGGGATCTTGTAAAACCGCTGCCGCCACACCCACCTTGACCCCCACGCCAACCACCGGAACAACTCCTTTGGCCCAAACTTCCCCCACACCGGCCGTTTCCTCTTCCCCCTACTGCTCTTCCTTGGTTGTCAGAGATTGTCTCTACGGCTGTAATCCTTCCTTAAGCGGAGGAACCTGTAAAACAGCTGCCGAGGCCACACCTACCCCGACTCCAGCCATAACACCTGCACCAGACCAATATGCCACAGCCGCATTTGCTGCCCCGGAAAATACAGTCGGGGAGCAGATTATGGCGGATTTGAACTACGTTCTCTTTAGCGATACCTCTACTTTGGGAACCAGACTCTGGGCAGCCGCAGATGCAATCACTTTGGGAGGATTAACCAACTACGGCAGAACGTATGCCGAGGTTAACCAAGAACAACCCCAGGCAAGCTACCTGCAAAGATCATTCTCTTCCGAAGGCCTGGGGGCATCGGCCAGGCTCGGCGGAACCCTGGTCGGAGAATTCGGAGGAGGAGCGGTTGCTCTGGATGCTCTTGCCGGAGGAACCGCTTCACTTCAAGCTTATACCGCAGTCCAGACGACCGTCCAGACAACCCTAGCCAATGCACCCTCCTGGGTTGTTCCGGCTCTCAGATACGGCACGGTGATTGCCGGAAATTACGGGGTCTATCAGGGAATTAGAGCCTGCCAGCAGGATCCGGGTTCGGATCTCTGCGCAGCCACCATTGTTTCCGGACAATTGGGACTGCTTGACGATTTGGCCAGAGAAACCGGAACGGTTGTCGAGGATGTGGGACGGGCAGCTACCCGTTATGTAACCAGAACGATAGAAGAGGCTCAAGTTGCCTATGCTTTTAACCAGGATTTCGTCAGGGCAACGGGTCTGGGGGCAGATGACGTAACCAGATCGATGGATGATGTCCTGCCTCCCCCCAATTCGATAGACCCGGATGTTGCCCCGACCATCCAGACTGGGGCTAGTTCGGTTCCTGAAACCGTAACCGTACAGGGAACGGATGAGGTAATTACTCTGCGGGAACAGATAGGCTCTTCCGGCAGTCAAGGAAGCGCATATCTGGGAACAAGATGCACGGGTGAAACTTGCGTGGTCAAGCTTTTCAATACCACCGAGGCCGGCTATGAACCGGTAAACGCCAGACAGCTACAGATTATGGCCGAGTTTGCCACTCCTGAACAAATCGCCAGCGGCATTCCTCTCCCCGAATATTACGGAGCGGTCGTTGACCAGCAGGGCCAGCAAATCGGCTATGCCATGGAGTTTATTCCCGGCAGAACTTTAAGAGAGGTCATAGGCGACCAGGGGGGGCAGTTGACTTACCAACAGGCCACCGATATTTTCGATGCCGTCTATACCTTCGAGGAAAGAACGGCTCTGCCCCACGGAGATATTTCCAATTATTGGTATGAAGGCCAAATCCCCTACAATCTAAACACCAGAAACATCATGGTAACCGATGCTGGAAGGGTGGTTCTTATCGACCCCGCCGGAACCGCTCTTGATGTTTCACCCGACCCCATAAGCGCTGCGGAGTTTATTGACCAGGAAATAAGTAATCTTAGGGTCTGGGTACAAAATCTGGTGCAAAGGTAATATACTTAACCGCCATGGAACAACTTGGACATTTAGTAGGAACTCTAAAGGCCTGGAACGAAGAAAAAAAGGCCTACGAACCCGTGCATCCTGTGGATTTATCCAAAAGTCCTACGGTGGAGTTTGGTAATATTTCCATCATCATAGAAGCTAAACCCCCCATCGCTGATCCGCTTGATTCAACTGCCGCCATTACCTTAAGGAAAAAAGAAGGGGTAGCCCCGGCAGAACTACACATAATCGAACTCAGAAGCTCATATGACAAACCTAAAAAATACGTGGTCGGACAAACCATTATGAGAGAGAACCCCTTTTTCTATTTCTCGGATTTAGGAGATTTGGTGGGTCTTCAGATTTATAACGGAAACCCCGAAGCCCATCCGGAAATGCTGGAGATTACGCCTGCGACCAAAATCGGAGAAAACACTTCCTCTCCCCTTCTCTAGAGAGAACTACCACATCTTGTAGCTGACGGAGACGGCCTTGACAATCTTGAAGGTATCGGATTGGGTTGCTTCCGCTGTGGTTTCGCCCTTGGAGGTCACGGTGCTGGTTGAAGGGGATGTCACCTGGGAAACCGCCACGACTTTCCTGATAAGCTTCAGGTTCTTGAGGGCAATTGCACCGGCCTGTTTCTTGGCATCCTTCATGGCTGCCTCGAAAGCCTGCTGCTCCAGTTCGCTTTTATTATCAACGCTGATTACCGGCTGGGAAACCAAAGATGCCCCGGATGAATAAAGGTTGGCGATAAGCCCGGCATTATCGGCTACGTGGACCGTCTTGGCCCCCATGGTAATTACGGCCTGAAAACCGGTTGCACCCTGGGTTACGGCCGAGGCAGGAACCACTCTAATTTGCGACTCGGCAATGTCGCTTTCGGCAATACCGGAAGAAACCAAGGTCGCCCGGATCGCATTGGCCCTTGTCTTCACCGCGTTAATCGCTCCGTTCGGGGTTGCATCCGAACCCGATACGCTAAAGCTCAAAGTTGCGCTTTCGGCAGGGACCGCCACTTCCCCGGTACCGGTTACGGTCACCACCATCGGTGAGGTTATCCAAACGTAGAGGATAAGACCGATTACGATTGCCAATCCCCCAAGAAGGTATTTCTTTGTGCTTCCGTTGGAATACTTCATACTGAAGCGGGAGTCGGGTTGGACAGGTGTGGTTTGTTGGACAGGATCCATAGTTAAACTTTAAGCTGTGGAAATACCCCTGTCAAATACTACTTTAGGACATTAAGGGGGTTTAAGTGAGCTCCGTTTTGGGAAACTTCAAAATGCAGATGGATACCCGTTGAACGGCCGGTCGAGCCCATCTTACCGATTGCCGATCCCCTGTTTACGGTTTGGCCGGCAACAACATAAACCTGGGAAAGGTGGGCATAAAGAGTTCTATAACCGTTTCCGTGGTCGATAATAACCCTGTTTCCGTACCCGTATCCGTCAAGCCAGCCAGCTCCGACTACCGTTCCGGCGTCAGCCGCCAGAATATTGGGGGCGGCATTGTTGGCGATATCGATACCTGGGTGGTACCAGACAAACCTCTGGGTAATGGTACCGCCCGCAGGCCAGACAAAGGCACCGGACGCAACAACGGTCCCCGCATCCGGAGTAATCTGGCGCACCCTGGCAATGGGCGACCAAGGAATTTCAGCGGGCCTGACCCCATCCGGAACAATAACACTCTGGCCTATTGCCAGCTCAAAGGTCTCGTCGTTGACGAAAGAGTTATACGGAAAATCGACAATCGCCTGGGCGGATGCATCATACTTCTTCGCAATAGAATAAACCGTATCGCCTTTTTGCACTTTGTGGGAAATTCCGGTTACAGGCAGAATCTCCAAAACCTGCCCCACCTTAATTGCGTCTTTGCTTTTAAGGTTGTTTTGCCAACGGATGGTATCCTCGGAGATGCCGAATTTGGCGGCAATCGAGGAAACCGTGTCTCCGGCGGCAACGGTGTAGCTTAAGGCTTTATCCCTAACCTTGTCCGAAACCAATGTTTCGGTCTCCGGATCATCGGTGGTGGCGGAAAGAACGGCCGAAGCCGAAGGAATGTCCCAGGGATTGACGTTTCTGCCCGGAAATTCCTGGGCGATAACCGGTGCAATCATCATTCCCACCGCGGCAAGACCGGCCATGCCCGAGTGCATCAGCTGCCTGGCCATCTTCCCTCTCTGCCGATATAAAGCCGTGACCATAACTCCCTTTCTTTCCTCCATGCGCAAGAAGGAAAGATGAAGCGTGTTGATGATAAAAGTGGCCAGCTCCGCAAAGAAAAATTTGAGCTGGTTGGCCAGCTCAGAAAGTTGCCCGTAATATTCTTCCATTAGTGTAGTTGAGGGTAACATATGAAACTATCCGAGGCAAATTGGGTCGGTGGAGACTTTAATTACCCACTAAATGGTTTTGAGGCTATCCAGGAAGTCTTTGTTGGTTTCGGTCTTGGTCAGCTTCTCCAATAACATTTCGGTTCTTTCGTCTTCAGGCACCAAATCCAGCATCCTTCGGACCGTATGGACCTTGGGAAGGTCGTCTTTGGCGTAAAGCAACTCTTCCTGCCGGGTGCCCGAACGGGCAATGTCGATTGCCGGAAAGATTCTTCTATCCGCCAGTTTTCTGGTTAAGTGCAGCTCCATGTTGCCCGTACCTTTGAACTCTTCGTAGATTAAATCGTCCATTCTGCTACCGGTTTCCACCAAGCAGGTTCCGATAATGGTTAACGAGCCCCCGTTTTCAATTTTCCTGGCTGCTCCGAAGAACTTCTTGGCCGGGTAAAGTGCCACCGGGTCAAATCCTCCGGAAAGGGTTCTGCCCGAAGTCGGCAAGGCCAGGTTATACGCTCTGGCCATACGGGTGATGGAGTCCAAAACGATAACCACATCAACCCCCATCTCAACCAACCTCTTGGCCCTCTCCAGAGCCAATTCCCCGACTCTGGTTTGGAATGCCGGTGATTCGTCGAAATTGCTGGAACCGACCTCTCCTGCCCCGTCGGTTACCTCCTGCACCTTTCTGGCAATGTCAGTTACCTCTTCCGGCCGCTCTCCAATAAGAACCGCCATAACGTGGACTTTTTTGCCCTTGGCTTTACTTTTTTCGGGATAGTTCTTGGCAATTCCCGTCAGAATATCTTTAATAAGCCAGGTTTTACCCGCTTTGGGGGGCGAAACAATCAGGGCTCTCTGACCGAAGCCGATGGGAGCTACCAAGTCCACAATCCTGGTGGTAAGTATATCTTTCTCGGTCGAAAGGATAATTTGTGCATCAGGATAGATGGCTACCAGGTCGTCGAAGTTGGGTCTTTCACCGACTTTTTCGACCGGCTCATCGTTAACCGTCTCCACCTTTAAAAGCCCCCAGTAGCGTTCGTTTTCTTTGGGAGTGCGGGCTTGTCCCCCGATTTTATCCCCGACCCTTAAATTAAACCTCCTGATTTGCGAAGAGGAAATATATACGTCTTTGTCCGAAGCGGCAAATTTGGGACGCAAAAGTCCGGAGCCTTCTGTGGCAATGTCCAGAATTCCCTCGACGTATTCTGTGGGGAGGCCCGCATCCGGTATGGGCCTTTCGTAGCCCATTTGGACCGGCATGTCTTGCCCAACAAAATCCTCCGCGACGGGTGTCTCGGCAACTTCTTCTGTAACTTTTTTCTTCAATGGCATGAATGTAATTGAATTTGGAAAACGAGGTCGGAAAGATCTTCAGCAGCTAGCTTCTGTATTGTAGGTCTTGCCCTCCCCTTTTGTCAACTCCTGGGTTTTCTAAGGACCAGGGCTAAACAAATAAGCCCCACCAGTATTCCTCCAAACTCCAACAGCTGCGGCCAAAAGAAAATATAAATTTGGTTGCCGGAGTTAACCTCCCAACCGTTGGCCCAAGCGTTAAGCTGAAAATGATCAAGAAGTTTAAAATTCGGCCGAAGGCTAAAAGCCAACCAGCCTTTTTCGTAACCCTGGGCCAGCCCCAAAACTCCTTGGCCTTCGGTTTTAACCACATATAAAACCGGCGCTATTTTATTGACTTCCCTAATTACCAGTTCGTTTTGTTTATCGATATTATCTATATCGGAATATAAACTAGTGGATAGATTTAAGGGTATTTTGTAAAGTTCTACTCCGGAAAGAATATTCTCGGAACCCTCTTTTCCGTAAGAGCGGGTCTCGAGATTTAAAACGTAGCCTGCTCCCTTAACCGTCTTTGGTAAAACCGCAAAGTATTCGTCAAATTTTCCGTTGGGCAAAAGCTCCTCCAAGTCCATTCTGTGGGTACCGGTGTTGTATAAATATATCTTCAAACTCCTGCCCTGAACGTTTTCCCCTTTAACCCTCAGGATATAGCCCTGGTTATATTGCAAACTCAAATACTCCAGGAAATCACAACTTACCCCACCGGCATCGGCTTTATACAAAATTCCTTTCTCGGTATGGGTTTTCTCAACGGTCCCGATCTTAAGTAAATCGCAGTTAACCGCTTGGGCAAAACCTCTGTCTCGGGAGAGGTTTTCAACGATGTCTGCAAACCCCAAAAGCGGTCGGGCTTTGGCGACTATATCAGAAGGTATCAGGTTAAAAGCGTCTTTTGTATAGGTTTTGGGGGCCAAGATATAGTCGCCTCCGGCCTCAAAATCCGTTTTATATATAGTCAAGGTCCCAAACCGCGCAATTTCACTGATATGTTTTGAGCTAGTAAGCATCTGGCGTGTTTGGGGAATAAAAAGCACGGTGTTTTCTCCCCCGGCATTGACTATCGATTCATCAAGTAAAAGATAGCCCACCTGATACTTCTGCAGCGTTTTTTCAAAAGAATTTAGGTCTTCCGAATAAAGGGCGGAGGAAGCCTGATTGTAAAAGTCCTGGTTGAAGGAGCTCCAGCGGTCAAACTCCCGGTCGAAAGTCGGCTCCTCTATCCCGAACCAGCTAAACCCCGCTCCCTGATAGCCCCAGGAGTAATAATTCCAACCCCAGAAGGTATTTAAAGGCAGCTTGGCTACCACCCTTCCCTTATTGGGTTGGGCATTAAACCAGTTAAACGCTTCAAAATACGCCTGGGGAATTTTAACTTTCATCGAAGGGCTTACCAGATACCCTTTAAAGGCAGGCAGCAGCCAGTAGACCAGAAGGGAGGCTCCGAACAGCAAAAAGACAAAACCCAACTTAATCTTGCCCAAAAGCCGCATGGTAAACTGGGCGGAAAATCCGAGATAGACAGCCAGACACACGGTCAAGAGAATCGAGAATTTCGTAAAAGGAAAGCGTAAGCCTTCTTTAAAAAGCGGTAGTTTGTCTCTTAAGAAATCAAAGACAAACCCCAAAGGCGGATTGGAGTTGAACCAGAAGAAGATACAAACCAACAAAACAGGTAAAAGGGCCAGGGCGTATTTGGCTTTGCGGATAATTACCAGTACGACGCCAAAGAGTGCAAAAACCATGGTGGCATATCCAATTCCAGCCACATAAGGCTGTTGCAGATGGGCCTCCCATTCATCCATCAGATCCACAAACTTACCCTGGGTAAAATCATATTCCCGCCAGTTGAAGAGAAAATTTTTCAAAAGCCCCAGGCTTTTAACATCCCCGAAAGCCTTACTCTGCAGATATGCTTCGTCGCTAAACACCCTGTGGATTTTGGAATTCGTCACTTCTTGGGAGTGGTTGGCCAAGAAATAGACATTCGGGGCCAGCCAATACAAATTAAGCACAAAGGTCAGTCCCACAAGCACCACTCCCCTTTTAAGAAGCGCTTTTCTTTTTATAAAGATAATCGCGGAGACGATAAATAAAACAAAGGCTCCCAGATACGAGTAAAAAAGCGTTGGGGTATGGGCCATGGCCGAGGAGAAAACGGTAACCAGGGAAAAGGAAATAAGCTCCCGGCGCTTGCCTTCCCGCAAGTACTTAATTGCCAAGAATATCAGCCAGGGCAAGGAAGCAAAGTGCACGGCAAACATCTCCAGAGGAACGTAGTATTGCTGGAGGGTAGCCAGATTAAGGATATAGAAAAGCCCAGCCAAAAAAGAGGCTTCCTTACTAAAACGTTCGGAGTGGACCGAAAGCAGGTATTTGACGAGAAAGTAAGTTCCCAAACCACCCAAACCAAGTGTCAAAAAGAAAAAGGAATAGCGAACCAGGTTGGTAGGCAAAACGACATCCAATAACCAAACGATAAAGAGTCTCGGAAGCTCCGCCGCGTGGGCTTGTGAGGCCACAGCCCCTACCCCCTGATGCTCCTGCCACACTCCCCAAAACGCCCGCTTGAGATATAGCCCCAGGTTAAACTCCGGATGCAGGCTGTCCCAACCGGAAAGAATTGTCCCCGGAACATAATTTTTCCACGCCAGAGCCCCCGTAACCAAAATCAGCAAAATCGGGAATACTAAAGAGGAAAACTTGAGGAAAAATCTTTTCATTCTCTCACCTTAATCAACAATATCAAGTTATTAACTAGGGTGAAAGAGCAGCTCTCTGTATTGCGATCCGGAAGGATCTACAGAGAGCTGCCCAATTCGAGGCATACTAGTTCTCGGCCAGGAGGGTCCAGTTGTCGATGTCCCCGGTGTGGGTTTCGTACATCTGATAGAAGTGCGAGTCCACATCGAAGAGAACGATCCGAACCCTGGAACAACCCGTGGCGCCGCAGTTGGTGCCCCCCGTTGTCGAGGAGACCACCAGCTGATCGCGGAACCAGTCGTGGGAGACGTACGCCCCCGGAGGCATGATACCCCAGATGGCGTGTCCGGCCACGAAGTCCGTCACCACGGCCGTCCCGTTGAGATCCGAATCCATGATGGTGTCGTCGATCCTGCCGCGGATAAGAACCAGATAGTTCAGGCCCTTCTCTCCCGGAAGCACAAGCGACACTCCGTCGATGGTGATGACCCCTTCTCCCAACGAGAAGTCGGTGAAGCCCCCTTCGGGCACGTTGATGTGCCAGGGCTCCTCGGTTCCCGGAATGGTGAAGGCAGCCGTCGCATCCAGAATGACCCCGGGCTCGCAGATGAGCCAAGCGCTTCTGGAATTGAAGCTTTCCTCACACCGAACCGGCGTTGACCACGGCTCCTTGATTCTCGCCAGGCCCGCCGAGGCGACGACCGCCTCTGGGTCTGACTGACCACCAGAGTGGACGGGCACCAGGGGGACAACCGTCGGCTGCAGTGTCGGCAGCGGTATAACCGCTTGTGCCGGCGCAGTGGAGGCGGTGGGCTCGGCCAGCTGTCTGGAGATACCCGCCATCAGGTTCTGGAGATCCCGCTGGCCCCAGATGGCGACCACCACGACGATGATGAACACCACGATCAGAACAATCACAAGAACGGTTTCGAGAATTCCCCATCTCTGGGATTTCTTCTCTCCGGTCATTTCGCACCTCCTTTGGTGCTGGTTGTCGGATCGGATATCAGCCTTACGGCTGGGATTAAGGGTTAGTATGCCTCGTGTAAAAGAACATTGTTTCCGGTTTCCCGAAAACAAAGGAGAGAACGTAAGCGGGCAGAGCTTAATTTCTTTCCCTTATCTTCGGAGAAACTTTCGGGAAAGGGCTAAAATTGCACCTGAAGTTAAAAGCAAACCGCCTCCAATGGCTTGTAAACTGATTCCCGCCAAACCAGCCGGAACCGGCTCGTGGGTCTTGGCACCGCAAACTACCCCGACTCCACCGCCGTAGACCTGGACCTCCACGCAGGTTTCCTCGGCATAAGCGGGGGCGGCCTTAAAAAGGCCGAGTGTCAAAATAGCTATCAAAAGTAACTTTTTCATTCGAGTACGGAATTATAATCCATTATCCCATAACTTGTCAATTTAGCCTCTAAACTTCCAAAAGTCTGGCGTATTTAAAAATCCTAACGGGTGAATTAAGAGCCTCGCACGTATAGAGAATCAAATCTCCGGAATAGTCGTTGATCTCTCCCCCTTCGCTTTGGGCATAAACCTCGTAGATGTAGCGCCTTTGCTTCCAATAAACCTCCACCGTATCCCCGATTTTGAGCTTGGGGAGGTTATAGAAAGAGTTTTTCCTTCTGAAAGTGTTGCTCCAGACCAAGTATCCGTATCTGTGGGCGGCCAGAATGGTGGGAGCACTCCTGTCGGCAGGAGTTCCGAAATCGGAAACCCTCCAGGTGCCCTTCTTTAAAGCGGCTTCGTAATTGTCTGCCGTTGCCTCTCCGATGACCGTATCCACCCCGAGGGTAGGAATTTTGATTCTGGCTTCCCTGGTAATCTTGGCGTCAAAACGCGGCTGAAAGGTCTTATCGATGACGGTAAAGGATTTGCCCGGCTCGGCCACGTCTTTAACCAGAACCCTGGATATTGCCTCCCCGGTCCCTTTGGTCAGGGCAAACCAGGCCGACGGTAAGTAGGAGGCTGCAATAAACAGGACCCCGGCCACGGCGAGGGCTTTGACGAGTTTTACCAGGTTTTTGGGCAATGAAGTAACTACCTCGATGCGCTCAGGTAGAGGTTCGGGCTGATAGGTATAGCAGTGATAGATTATTCCGTGACCTTGCATGTTTAATACCAAAATCGGCTCCACAAGGAACGGGTAGCACGCCTGCCCTACATGCCACCCGTCCCCTCTGGAGCCGAAGCTATTTATTCCATTAGGGTCTTGACAAAGTCTTTGGTTAAAGACTAGTCTATTTGTGATTTGTCTTGTAAACAAACCTGTCCTCAAGACAAGTCATCAAGAGCATTGCTGCTCGTGGCGAGTCCATCCTCTTAACACGATGAAAACCCAACGGTAGCGATGCTCTTTTTTTGTTTAAGTACAAAAATAGTTTAACACCCGAAACCCCCTTTGTCAAAACCTATAATTTATTAGTTTTCACTAAATGCCCTTCCTATAGTAACTAGTGCTCAAAAACCGGCTTCAATCTTCGGTAATTATTTGGAGCTGAAAATAAATGTGGACAACTTGGGGAAAACCTGTAACTTAAGCCAAAAGACCCTTGACAGCCTGGGAGACATACTTGTATTTTGCCTGGGTAACGGGTAGGCCGAATCCGAGGCGTCTAGCCTCCCTTACCCTTTTGGCCTCGGCAACCACTTCCCTGACCTCTCCCAATAAACCGACCTCCCCCACCGCCACAACCTTGGGAGAAACCGCTTTATCGTAGAAAGCGGAGGCAATCGAAAGGCACATGGCCAGGTCACAGGCCGGCTCACGGACACTTATCCCCCCGGCCACGTTTACAAAGACATCGTATTCGTATAAAGGCATGCCTACCCTTCTGATAAGTACCGCCAGAAGCATTTCCAGCCTCCTGGCGTCAACCCCCTGGGCCGTGCGCTTGGGGAAGGCCATCTTGGTAGGTACCACCAGGCTTTGAATCTCCACCAGCATCGGCCGGGTGCCGTTTAAGATGGAGGAAATGACACTTCCGGGAATTCCGGTCTTGCCTTTCTTGCTTAAAAATATCTTCTCGGCGTTATCCTGCGGGATAAGACCTTTCTCCTCCATCGAAAAGATCCCCACCTCATCTGTCGGCCCGAATCTGTTCTTGACCGCCCGGAGTAGCCTCAAAGACAGGCTTTTTTCGCCTTCGAACCAAAGAACGGTATCGACAATATGGGCCAAAACCGCCGGTCCGGCAACTGTTCCTTCTTTGGTCACATGCCCGACCATAAACAGAGGAATGTTGCGCTGTTTGGCCAGCCTAAGGAGGCGTGAGGCACACTCCCTGACCTGACCCACCGAACCCGGCAGTCCGGTTAAGTCGTTGGTGTAAAAAGTTTGAATCGAGTCGATGATTACGGCCGTGGGTTGGTCAATGGTTTCAATAACCGCATCCACATCGGTTTCTTCCAAGAGCTGAACCGCCTTGTTCTTAATGCCCAGCCTACGGCCCCTGAGAGCAATTTGCCCGGCGGATTCCTCCCCCGAGACATAGAAGACTTTACCCAGCTTATCTGCCAGCTGCAGAAGCAGGGTGGATTTGCCTATCCCCGGCTCCCCGGCGATTAAGATTACCTGTCCGGGCACAAGGCCACCGCCCAAGACCCTATCCAATTCCGAAATTCGGGTTGAAATCCTGGCGGTTTTTCGGGAAGGAATCGAGAAAAGATTAACGGGTTTTGCCGCAGCTACCCTTGAGGTTTTATTCCTACCGCTTTTAGGCTCGCTGGTTACGGTTTCCACCAAGGAACCCCAGCTTCCGCAGTTGGGGCATTTTCCCGCCCAGCCCACTTGGGAATAACCGCACTGCTGACAGACGTATTGGGAATGGGGTTTGGCCATTTGGGGCCATTATACTACAGTGTTTTTGCTTCGGTGAGGGCTTTTATTCTTTGCCTAATCGGAGAATTTTCGTCAAACATGGAGCCCAATCCCCTGGCCAAACTGACCCTGTCCAACCTGCTGACATCATCCGTGCCTTGAAATTGTCTAATAACCTCTGCCCTTCTGACAACCTCCCCCATAAATTTAGCTTCATACATCAACTCCCCCGCCAGTTGAATCTCCCCAGAGGAAGGAAGGGGAGCAAAAATCAGGTTCCTGGCTTTAACCAGAAGATCCATTCTGAAAAGTCCAGCCTCTTCCAACATCTCGGGATCACACGCGAAATCCTTAGCGAACGAGGCTATTGCTTCTTCGTCTTCGGGTAGAAATTGAGTTATTTTTTCCGTCATTAAATTAAACCAATGGCTCTTGACCGATTTTGCCTTTTTCCATTAAGTGGTTGTAATAAGGATCCAAGCCCATGAATTGTCTTATTACCTGCGCCTGTCGCATAACCTCCTCCATAATCATCGCATCTTCGTTAAGTTTTTTTGCCAAGTCGGCTGTTTCGTCGTTTATCGGAGCAAATAGAAGTATTTGGGCGGAAGCGATGGCAAATCTGCCTTTGGCAGTGGCGTAATCAATATAAGCCACCTCATCCTGTCCGGCGAGTTCTCTGGCCAAAACGGCAATGTGTTCTCTTAGCTCTTCGTTAAAATATGGCCTAGCTTGTTCTATCATAGTCAGGGTATTATATCAAACTATATCACTTGTAGCCAATCGGCTTTGAAGTTAAGACCAATCCCAGGGATATTTTTTTGGTTTTTGTATCCAAATCCTGAACATAACAATCGATATCTTCGCCTTCCGTGAATTTCTTTCCGGGAGGAATCTGGGTGATATGGACCAGCCCTTCTATCCCCGGCTCCAGTTCGATGAAGACTCCGAAGTCTGAAACCTTCACAACTTTGCCTTTAACTTTGGATTCGGTTTTGTATTTTTCCCCGACCTCTTCCCAGGGATCCTTTTGGGCTTGTTTTAAGGAAAGGGCAATCCTGCCGTCTTTGATACCCAATACCTTGACCTTAACTTTATCCCCCACCGAGACAATATCGGCAACCTGGATCACCTTGCCCCAGGCAAGTTCCGAAATATGGACCAAGCCTTCAACCAAAGGAGCATCTTTACCCAAATCCAGCTTGACGAAGCAGCCGAAACCGGCAACCGTGGTGACGACGCCGTCATAAAGGCTGCCTTCTTTAATCTTTTTAATCGCCTCTTTGGCTTTTTTGATATCTTCCGCCTCCGAGACCTCTTTTTCGGAAAGGACAACTTTATTTGCCAGTTTATCTACATCCAAAACAACCGCCTTGAAATACTTACCCACCAGCCCGTTGGCATCTTTATTGGCCTCTTTGCCCAGCTGTGAACCGGGAATAAAGCCCAAGACACCCTCCACATCAACCGTGACCCCCGAGGGGTTAACCCCTTTGCCAAAGACCGCAACCGGAGTTCCGTCTCTCTGGGCTTGTTCGAGTCTTTCCCAAGAGGCATCAAAGGCTGCCTGCCTAAGCGACAAAAGAACCGTACCGTCCCTGGTTTCGGGAATTAAGACCGTGGCTGTAACTTCATCTCCGATTTTGAGATTTTTAATCAAGTCGCGGGCCTCGGTAAAGGCTTTTTCGGCCACTACCCCTTCGGCTTTACCGCCGACATCAAGAATTAAACTTGCGGGGCCTTTGGCCAGAATTTTTCCCCTGATCCTTTGACCTGAGGAGAATGCTTTGACTTTGTTTTGGGCCATGGCAAGAAGCTCCGCCATGGTTTTCGGCTCTGAAGAGTTAGTCTTGGTAGTTTTGCTCACTGATCATGTCCTTCTTTCTGTTCTTGAGAGCACTGTTCTGGCGATGAAGTATTTTCGCGCCCAGTTGCCCGGGAACTATCGTCCTCGCTGAGGCGTTTGACTTCTGAGTTCGGAATGGGATCAGGTCGTTCCACCTCGCTCCAATCACCAGAACAGTGCCCTCAACTAATACTATCTTTGTACTTTTAAATCTGAAGAGAAAAGTTCGTAAGTCTCTCGACCTATTCGCACTGGTAGGCTTAACAGCTTACGCCGCTTCCACCGCCAGCCGATTAACCCAGTATTCTCCTGGGGGTCTATGACGAGTTCTAATCTTAGGGTGGGCTTCCCACTTAGATGCTTTCAGCGGTTATCCCTTAGGAATATAGCTACCCGGCGTTGCCGCTGACGCGACAACCGGCACACCAGGGATTCCTTCAGCCTGGTCCTCTCGTACTGAGGCCAACTCCCTTCAAAACTCAAACGGTTCCACCGGATAGAGTCCGAACTGTCTCACGACGTTCTGAACCCAGCTCACGTACCACTTTAACGGGCGAACAGACCGACCCTTGGCACCTTCTCCAGCGCCAGGATGTGATGAGCCGACATCGAGGTAGCGAACCGCGCCGTCGCTATGGACGCTCGGGCGCGACTACTCTGTTATCCCCGGGGTAGCTTTTATCAGTTAAGCTCCGTGCATACCCATTACGCATCGGAGGATCATTAAGACCTGCTTTCGCACCTGCTCGCGACTTCTCGCTTGCAGTCAAGCTGGCTTTAACCTTTATGCTTTGCCTACGATTTCCATCCGTAGTAAGCCAACCTTTGTACCCCTGCGTTACACTTTTGCAGGGTACCGCCCCAGTAAAACTGCCCATCTGACACTTTTCCCAAACCTGTATTCAAGGCTTCTGGGTAAGATTTGCTACATTCCAAAGAGAGGTGTCACATTGACGCTTGCGCTCCCTCCTACACTTGACAATCGGAATAAGTAAATCAATGCCAAACTACAGTAAAGCTCCACGGGGTCTTTTTGTCCTGGTGGAACAAGGCCGCGTCTTCACAGCCATCGCAATTTCGCCGAGTGAATGTTCAAGACAGTTATTTGCTCGTGACGCCATTCGTGCGGGTCGGAACTTACCCGACAAGGAACTTCGCTTGAAATCTTCATTCTTTTTAAAAAGAATTGTGAGCAACAGATATAAATCTTTGCTCCTGCATGTCGCCATGCAGTCGGGAACATATCTTGTCTTGATAAAATCAAGGCTGTGACGTGTGTTCTCTGAGGATTCTAATTAGCTCATCTTTATTTTTTCTTGAATTCATTTTCTCCGAAATATGGATTATTTTTACTAATCCTTTCGTTTTCAAATGATCATTATTTGCAATCATCTTCATAATCGAAGCAAATCTTTCGAATTGCAACTTTTTAGAAGTGTGCATTGTATGTTTTCTGAAAAAAGGAATTATTACATTAAGTAAATCTTCTCTTTTTCTCACAACATACCTATAAAGGTGTTCTCTGTGATTATCGTATCTTTTGTTGAGGTAGATTTTACCTACCCTAAAATATCTTTCGATTTTTTTGAGTGCGGTAAGGCTGCTCTCTCCTTGGGTGATGACAAATTCATGCCATACCTGTATTCCTGTAGAATAACCTTTTCTTGTTTTTCCACCGGGTTGTTTTATAAACCCGATGCAAAAACATCCTTCTCCTTCAACAAAACCAATAATCCAGTTACTACTAATTAGTCTTTCCTGCTGATTGTCTGCACCAAATACATTTTCAGTTGTTATCTTAGGCATTAATTCAGTATTACCCGAATAATACCCGAAGTCAACAACTAGTATTGGATACTCAGATTTTCCAGCAAATAGTCACATTTTACTACGGCAGTGCGTATTCCACCGTAGAACAGTTATAGTTACTGCTGCCGTTTACTGGAGCTTTAGTTCAGAGCAAAAATCTTGCGATAATCACCCCTCCCCTTAACTTACCAGCACTGGGCAGGCGTCAGCCCCTATACCGTGTCTTTCGACTTCGCAGGGACCTGTGTTTTTGATAAACAGTCGACAAATAAACTTTTGCTGTGACCCGTCTTGCGACGGGTAACCCATCTCCCAAAGTTACGGGTAGATTTTTTGCCGAATTCCTTGAACATCCTTCTCTCGCTCACCTTAGACTACTAGTCCAACCCACCTGTGTCGGTTTGCGGTACGGCTTGATTTGAATCTCGTTGCGAAACTTTTCCTGTTGGTTGAAATCATCGGAATCGCCCCACTCTCGCAGGACTTTGCATCACTGCTTAATTAATCGCATCAAGGGATTTTCCACCTGACACTACTTAACAGCTTGCACCAGACTTCACGAACTGGCTCCAATTATCCATCCAAGTCATTCCCCAACTAATAACGATTCAAACCAAATACTAGAATTTTAACTAGTTATCCATCGACTACGCCATATGGCCTCGCCTTAGGTACCGACTAACCCGCCCTCGACGAACGTCTGGGCGGAAACCTCGGGTATTCGGTGCCTCAGATTCTCACTGAGGTTGTACGCTACTCATACCGGCATTCTCACTTCCGACCGCTCCATCAAACCTTACGGTTCAACTTCACCGCTGTCGGAACGCTCCCCTACCACGCGGATTGCTCCGCATCTTTGTCTTCGGCGTTATCTTTAATCCTCGATAAATCTTTGGCGCCCCCTTCCGTCGACCAGTGAGCTGTTACGCTTTCTTTAAAGGGTGGCTGCTTCTGAGCCAACCTCCTGGCTGTCTGAGAAAAGGAACTTCCTTTGAAACTTAAGATAAACTTAGAGGCCTTAGACGAAAGTCTGGGATTTTTCCCTCTCGCCACATCAGCTTAGCCCGATGTGACTGTCTACCACGTTAATGTACACTGCTATTCGGAGTTCGATTGAAACAAATTGGTTGCCCTCTCTGTCCCATTCGGTGCTCTACCATCAGTAACACCTTGCGTGGCACGGTCCCTATAGACCTTTCGGGGAGAACCAGCTATCTCCAGGTTCGATTGGTATTTTGCCGCTAACCACAAGTCATCCCACCGGATTGCAACCCAGACGGGTTCGGGCCTCCCCTCGATTTTCATCGAGGTTCACCCTGCTCATAGTTAGATCACCTGGTTTCGGGTCTGCCGCACTTTTCCTTTAGCGCCCTTTTAAGACTCGGTTTCCCTACGCCTGCCCGCTTTCGCGGTAAGACTAGAAAAGGACGGCAACTCGCCGGTTCATTCTTCAATAGGCACGAGATCACTCCCTTACGGGAGCTCTCTCGGTTTGTCCGCAAACAGTTTCAAGTTCTATTTCACTGGGTGTCTCACCCTTCTTTTAACCTTTCCCTCGCGGTACTAGTTCACTATCGGTCCTTATCTATATTTAGCCTTGGAGGATGGTTCCCCCAGATTCCCACAAAGTATGTGCTCCGTGGTACTTGGGATACTTCTAGAGCCTCGTTTGATTTCGCGTACAAGACTTTCACTCTCTCTGGTCGGCAATTCCATGCCGTTCCGCTATCAAACAAGGTCTCACATTAAAGTCCCGCAACCCCCCAGTAAACTCCTTGCGGAGCAAACTAGGGTTTAGGCTGATGCGTTTTCGCTCACCGCTACTTGCGCAATCACATTGTTTTCTCTTCCTCACCCTACTTAGATGTTTCAGTTCGGGTGGTTCCCGTCTTTTCCGTTAGTAGTCCCGATAAATCGGAACGCTTGGCGAAAAAGCCTGCATAAAGCAGAGGTTTCCCCATTCGGACACCGCCGGATCAAAGCTTCGTGGCAGCTCCCCGACGACTATCGCGACCATGTACGTCCTTCTTCGGTAGATAAGACCAAGGTATCCACTGTCTGCGTTCTGTAAAAACTTACGACCTTTCTCTTCAGATTTTAAAGTACAAATCAAACGTTAATGAGCAGTGGACAGCCCCGATATCAAATCGGGGCTCGCCACTGCCCACTTGTGGACCCGGGGAGAGTCGAACTCCCTGCCTCATCATTGCAAATGATGCGTTCAAACCGGGTAAACTTCGGGCCCTCTGGGAACTTAATTTGACTGTTAGGTGCAACTAAAAAACCGGCAATTGAAGCCGGTTTAATTTAAAAGCGTGTTTGCTCCACGCAGTTTCCCGCGTGTTTATTTTGGAATATAAGAAACGCTTGTCATTAAATTTGCTTCGATTAGCAAGGCATATTATATAGGAGAATCGCAAGAAGCGTCAAGGGGGCAAAAGAAACGAGCCCATAGCTTGTTATCAAATCAAACAGGGGCAGTAATCAATTCGCTTTCGCGAAAGGCACTTGCCCCCGAACTTACTCTACCTGTCCATTGAAACGCTCAATGGCTACCAATATCCCCTCGCCGGTCCGGAAGAAGGCTGGAAGGCTCCATTCATCGGGAGAAACCACATCTTGGGCACTTCCCGAGTCTGGATCGTACCAGGCGATGAGCAGATCCCCCGCTCCGATATTGGACAGCGTGGTTTCGGCGATAACCGTTCCGCCTTTCTCGCGCAAGCAGATGCGCAATTCCTCGCCAATAGGAACATTGACGTAGGTGTTAGCGTCGTAAGGCCCCACCCCCGAGTAGTCTTGCATCTCTCCGATGGTGAAATACTCTCCCGCCTCTCCCCGGTGTCCGAAAAAGACCAACGCGTTGTTGTCTAACCCCCGGACCCGGGCCTCGAAGATCATCTGCCTGAACCAGGCAACGGCCTGCTCCCTCTCCAGACCCGAGACCCTGGCATCGACCGATGAAACCCTCAAGCCCAGGGTGTAGAGATTGATAATCAACAACAGGAGCAACGAGTGCAGCAATATCAGGCCAACCTTCAACCACTTGTTCATTCTTCTCCTCCGGTTTTTTAAAGGGCGAATTCGGCGTGGCTCAATATACACCCAAATTGTTTTCGAGGCAAAATTATGCTAAATTATGCCAATCCCGGGCGATTGGTTCAGCGGTAGAACGCTTTCCTGATAAGAAAGAGGTGGATGGTTCGACTCCATCATCGCCCACCCTATATCCCACGGGGAGTGTGCACTACAATTTAGCCAAACTCGCATATATAATAGAAATCGTATGACCAACCTGACCACCCTACTTCTTAGGCTTCCCCGTAATATCGAAGTCACACCGGAGGCCGCGCAAACCTTCCTCTCTGCATTAACCCAGATTAACGGAGTTTCCTTTTTTCAAAGAATAACCGGGACTTCTTCTCAGCCTCTTTCTCTCGAAATTGCCCTTATCAACCAACAAATTCAGTTTCTGATTACCTGCGATACGGAGCTCGTTCCGTTTGTCACCACCCAGATTCAATCCAACTACCCCCTGGTAATTACCGAGAAAGTCCAGGACCCGATTGCCCAAAGGCAATTGTTTGTTACCAACCTGACTCTCAGAAACGGCAGCTATTACCCTTTGGCAACCTACGCCAACTTCACCGACATCGACCCTTTGGCCTCCATTCTTTCAGTTTTATCCAAAAGCAACCCCGACGATGTGGCAATAGTCCAGGTCGCACTGGAATCCACTTCCTCTTCTTGGCAATCGGCAGGAGCCTCTTTTGCCGAAAAAGGCAGGAAAAATGAGGATGGAACATATGCCCCAAGACAGGACCAAAACGTCATTAAAGAGAAGATTTCTTACCCAGGCTTCAAGGTCTCCATTAGGGTTGCTGCCAATACGAATGAAACCCGAAAGGAGATGGTTTCCGCTTTCGGTGTTTTTTCCAGGGCAGACGGGAATTCTTTTAAGGCCAAGGGTTCTCCCCTGTTTAATAAGTCCGCCCTTTACCAAAATCTTTTCTCCCGAAAGGTTACCGACAATCAAATTTTAAACATCGTCGAGCTGGCAACTATCTGGCACCTTCCTTCCGACAAAATCAAAACACCAACTATAGCTTGGGGCCAGGCGGTTCTATCCGAACCTCCGGAAAACCTGCCGGTTGCCCTGGATGCCAACGAGGAGGAGAAAAAGCATATCAACTTCTTCGCCAAGACGCTTTACAAAAACCACGAAACGATTTTCGGAATTAAAGACATCGACAGAAGAAGACATATTTGGACAATCGGAAAAACGGGTACGGGTAAGTCTACCTTGATTGCCAACATGGCCATCGACGATTTGAAAAAGGGCCGGGGTTTGGCCGTCATCGACCCGCACGGAGACCTTTGCGAGATCATCCTGGATTACATTCCCAAAAGCAGGATAGCTGATGTGGTCTATTTTAACCCGGCGGATAAGGACTACCCCATTGTCATCAACCCCCTGGAGGTCACCAATAAGGAAGAGGCGGAATTGGTGGTTTCAGGAATAGTTTCCATTTTTAACAAGATCTTCGGTTTCTCCTGGGGACCGAGACTCGAATACATCTTGAGAAACTCTTTAATGACCCTGGCCGAGATGCCCGATTCGACCTTAAAAGACGTGCCGCTGCTTCTCACCGACAGGGGCTTTCGAACCAGAGCGGTGGAGACTATCAATGACACGGTGCTGAAAGACTACTGGACCTACGAATTTAACAAAATGACGGAAAAGCTTCAGCAGGAAGCCATTGCCCCGATCTTAAATAAAGTCGGGCAGTTTGTGACTTCCCCTTTAATCAGAAGCGTAATCGGCTCCCCCAAAAGCACCATTCAGCTTGACGAGGTCATGAACGGAGGCAAAATCCTTTTGGCCAACCTTTCCCAGGGACGCCTGGGAGAGGATAACGCGGCCCTATTGGGGGCGATGCTGATTACCAAACTCCAACTCGCCGCCATGCACCGGGTGGATATGCCGGAGGAGGAGAGGCGGGACTTCTACTTATACGTCGACGAGTTTCAAAACTTCGCCACCGGGAGCTTTATCAAAATCATGTCCGAAGCCAGAAAATACCGCTTAAATATTATGCTGGCGAATCAATATATGGCCCAGATTCCCGAAGAGGTCCAGAAAGCCATTTTGGGAAATGCCGGGACGATAGTTTCGTTTGCGGTCGGGGCCTCCGACGGAGAAATTCTTTACAAAGAGTTTGCGGAGGTCTTCTCCCAAAACGATTTGGTCAATCTTTCCAACTACCAGGTGGCCATCAAAATGACCATCGACGGTCTGACCACCCGGCCCTACCTGGCCCATACCCTACCCCTGCCTATCTCCATCAACCAAAACAGGGAGAAGGTCATCCGTATCTCGCGCGAGCGCTGGAGCAAAAAGCTCGCAGGCAACCTATAATCTTGCAATCCTTGCATTCTGTGATATAATATCGCAGTTCCCAATTGGCCCTTAAGCGGGCTTCAGATATGGGGTTTTTAGGTTCCTAGTACATTAACAACGGGAGAACAAAAACAAACGCCATCCCTGGCGATAATCAGGGAAAAGCCGGATTAGCCGTAAGCGGAAAACGCTCTCGAGACTGCTAGCATGCATTCTCATGAGGAGCAGTCTCCCAAGGAGATCTATCCGCCAAGGGCAATCCATTTAATTCGCACAAGGAGGTGCGTCCATGAACGGTCGCGGCTTCAAGCTTCTGACTTTGCTCGCGATCCTCGTTCTGGCTCTCGGCGCCACCGGCGCGGCCTTCGCGGCCCCGCCTCCGGCACCGAACGCCACCGGTCAAGATAGTGTCTGCCCCCACGACACCGACGGTTGGTCGTCCCATCAAGAGGGCGATTTCACCTCCGTCGAGGGCGCCACTAGCTACTGCGCCAAGGGCGGCAGCGATCAGGCCCAAGGCTGCACCGGCTATTTGATCACGGGTAGCTACGAAACCGTTCTCGCGGCCATCAACGCCGCCGGTGCTTGTGGCTTGAGCCACTGGTCCTACCAGACCGCTCAGTATGAGCTCTGCTCCGTGACGGTCGCCGGGACGCCCGGGCCTTGGTCCGACTGGACCATTGACCCACAAGATGAGTCCCGGCTCATGCGGACCCGCACGATTCCGTACTACGATTCGGTCGACACGCAGCATCTCTGCCGCGAGGCTACCGAGGTCGAGTACATGGATCGTCCGGTCTGTCCGTACAACCCGGAGCTCTGGGCAGATGACCCGGCCTGCGTTCCTCCGCCCGGAGGGGCATCCGGTTCGTTCACGCCCTACTGCGGCGGCGGAATCAACGTCGTCCTGGCCAATGCCTGGCTGTACATCGACGACCTGGACCCGATCACCGCGAACGGATCGTACGGATTCAACCTCGGCGAGCACGACTTCCTTTGGGAGGCCCTGCAGGGGTTTGAATTCCCAGACGGCTTCGTGACCGAAGGCAGCTTTACCATCAACAGCTGCCCTCCGCCCGAGGAACCGCCCACCGGCCCTGAAGGGGCTCTTCCCATCGCGGAGGGGCTCGCTTTCCTGGCCTTCAGCGGTCTGGGAGCGCTCGGCATCCGGCGCATGAAGAAGCACTAGCTTCTCTTCGCCGCCCAACTGAGGGGCACCTGCACCTTTTGGTGCCCCTCAGTTTCAGTTTCTCTTGTTCTCCCGTTGTTCTACTTCATCTGCTAAAATAACCATGAAAGAACAAACACCTACTCAAATGTCCGAACAGAACAAATCACCTCTGGATTCCTGGCGTAGTAAACCCGCCGAAATCCCCGAACCCAAACTTTCAAGAAGAGGTTTTCTCAAAGGCGCCATTTTAGGCGGAATCGGTCTTGGCGGAGCAGTCTATTCCGGATTGAAGTTTTTGGAAGGGTTGGGACTTGAGCTCCCGCATAACTCTTTCGAGCAGGAGCTACAAGCTCTTCCAAGAGAAGCCACCCCGACCCCTTTCCAGCCGCAGGAAACTGCCCCCGCATCCTCAACGCCTTCTCCCGAGGCGACACCTGAACCGTCCCCCACTCCGGAGGCCATCAGTTACTGGACTTTTGCCAAAGCGGACTTTTCCGATTCCGAACACTTAATCGATATGATGATTACCCTTAAAGACTCCTCCAGTCTTTTGGTCCCGTCCTTCATCCCCATCTCATGGCATGATGGTCTTCAGCTAAGCGTAGATTTTGATCGGAGAAGAAATACCGGCCTTACCTATCTTGACGAGGACAGACGAAAAATACTTAATTTACACTCAGGAAGAGAAGGACCTTTGCACTCCGGCTACACCATGTGGGAAACACAGTTGGCCATCGAAACCGACGGACGCGGCAACAGGATTTATCCCGCCCAGGCCGAAGAAAAGCTTCGGACCCAGTTTATGGGCGCGGATGTCTTAATCAGACAGACCGAGGCCGGGCTGGCCAAAATAGTGGCCGCGGTGAGGGTTCCCCCCAGCCTGGTCTACGAATCCACCCGGCACGTCTATGAAGAAACCGACCCTTCCGGCAGTGTCACCAATGAAGGCATAATTCCCTGGCTGGCAGCCAACTTCCCGGACAGCGGATTTCCCGATGTTGTCAACGACCGGGAGGTTTTGATTATTAAATTCTGCGGCAGAATCTTAAGCGGAGAAAGGGAGGAAGCCAGAATCGGTTCCCCCTATCAACAGGCCCGCTTTTTCTTTGCTTTAAAGCAAAGTTAACCTATTTCCCCACTAAAAAACCACCTTTTAATTAGGTGGTTTTTTGTTGTCTTTGACGACCAGGAAATGACTAGGAGGAAGCCCGTTTTCTTAACAGTGAAACGGCGAATTTAAAACTGGGGTGTAAAATACCACACTCCTTAGAAAGGAGGTGATCCATCCGCACCTTCCAGTACGGATACCTTGTTACGACTTAATCTTCATCGCTGGTGTCACCTTCCTCCGATACAATCGAAGTTCGGGTGCCCCCAACTTTGCTGACTTGACGGGCGGTGTGTACAAGACCTGAGAACGTATTCACCGCGACATAGCTGATTCGCGATTACTACCAATTCCGCGTTCATGAGGGCGAGTTGCAGCCCTCAATCCCTACTGAGAAGCCGTTTGATGGGATTAGCTCCGTGTTACCACTTGGCAACCCATTGTCGGCTTCATTGTAGCATGTGTGTTGCCCCGGACATAAGGGCCATGCTGACTTGACGTCGTCCCCACTTCCTCCTCGCAAAGCGAGGCTGTACCATATGAATATTCAACATATGGAAGGGGTTGCGCTCGTTACCCCACTGAAGGGAACACCCCACGGCACGAGCTGACGACAGCCATGCAACACCTGTGCTATCATCCTTGCGGATCGGTCTCCGTTTCTGGAGACTTAAACGATAGCATGTCAAACCCGGGTAAGGTCCTTCGGTTCGTCTCGAATTAAACCACATGCTCCACTGGTTGTGCAGGTCCCCGTCAATTCCTTTGAGTTTTAAGCTTGCGCTCGTACTCCCCAGGCGGCTCGCTTAACGCGTTAGCTTACGGAACCCCCGATAAATCGAGGATCCCTAGCGAGCAAAGTTTACGGCTAGGACTACAGGGGTCTCTAATCCCTTTCGCTCCCCTAGCTGTCGTTCCTCAGCGTCAAAGACTCCCTAGCTACTTGCCTTCGCCCTTGGTGTTCCTCTCGATATCAACGGATTTCACCCCTACACCGAGAGTTCCAGTAGCCCCGAGAACTTTCAATCTAAGTAGTATTACACCCCTTCCCAAGGTTAAGCCCTGGTCTTTGAAGTGTAACTTACCTAGTCGCCTACGAAACGCTTTACGCCCAGTAAATCCGGATAACGCTTGCACCCTCTGTATTACCGCGGCTGCTGGCACAGAGTTAGCAGGTGCTGATTCTCCAAGCTCATTGGTGCTTGGCAAAAGAGGTTTACAACCCGAAGGCCTTCATCCCTCACGCGGCGTCGCGGCGTCAGACTTTCGTCCATTGCGCACGATTCCCAGTTGCTGCCACCCGTAGGTGTATGGGCCGTGTCTCAGTCCCATTCTGGGGGGTCACGCTCTCACGTCCCCTACCCGTCATAGCCTTGGTAGGCCATTACCCTACCAACAAGCTGATGGGAGATAGGCTCATCCCTCGGTGCGCAGTTACGCGCTTTCTCCTTGCGGACTTATGCGGTATTAGCCCGTCTTTCGACGGGGTATTCCCCGCCAAGGGGTAGATTCCTATCTTATACTCAGCCGTTCGCAACTTGCCTCTTACGAGGCCCGTTTTACTTGCATGCTTAAAGCACGCCGCCAGCGTTCATCCTGGACCAGGATCAAATCCTCAAATTGTGACGGAAGGAAAACCACACGAACGTGGCTCTCCCGTCTT
>Ga0315295_10000516_pt1 | contig 33621 bp, 21 predicted proteins | sample YL17G14_0_MG_FD_204453 | JGI IMG/M metagenome (GOLD analysis project Ga0315295, IMG submission 204453) | Sediment microbial communities from Yellowstone Lake, YNP, Wyoming, USA - YL17G14_0 | ecosystem: Environmental > Aquatic > Freshwater > Lake > Sediment | place: USA: Wyoming | collected...
CACAGCCCGCAAAGGAAACCTTGGCCGGGCATGCAGAGCCGGATCAACAAGGCCAACCTCCCTGCGGGGGATAGCCGAATGGTGAGTTGCGGAAGCGAGGCTGTCTGAAGAGCCCGGTGCGATAATACCGCACGCCGGGATCTGTGCGGGGAGGGGGCGGGCAACTGCCCCCTCTACCGCGACGGGCGGCGGTCTGGGCCGCACTTGCCAAGGAAGGAGCTCATGTTCGCCGAGATACACGCCAGGGGGGTATGGTGGCTACCATCCGCACCAGACAACCGCATACCAGGCTCCCTGGATTTCACAACTCGCGACGGGGCGAAGCTGTCCCTCGCCGGCAAGCTCTTTCCCGCCAGAGGCTACCACGCCCCCGACTTCATATTGGGCGCTACCCTCGATGGCAAACTGATCACGCTCTACGGCTGTCATCAGACATCTACCCAAGAACTGCCATTCACGGAAGTGTCCGCATCCGACTATCATGCGGCATTTGTATTCGAAGGACTCCACTTCGACCGCAAGGAGTCCTTGCTCCTTGATGCGGTGCACATCCACTACACACACCTCAATGAATGGCTACATATGATCGGTTTCACCTTCGGACATGATGACCCCCGCGGCTTCACGATTGGCTACAAGCAACCTGAAGGAGCCAGAGCCACTGTCAACGAAGAGCTTGCCATCTCAATCGGGTTCACGTATTCACAAGGCGGTTCACTCTACGCCATCCACGCAGAGCAGGACGCATACGTCTCCATCCGCGCCCGCCCAGCAGGCTATGACTACTACGAAAAGTACGTCGAGCTACTGCAGAACCTGCTTTCCCTCGCTTGCTGTGCCCCCGTTCATCCGCGGATCATAAGGCTATCCCCCTCCGCGACCGCGTCCGCTGACGAGCCGCGCACGGTGGCTGCTAGGCTAGTCTCCCTGTCCTACCAAATCAGCACCGCGCCTATGGCGACTGGCGAGATCTACTTCCAGCACATGCTATTCTCCTTCGACGACATCAAGGATCGCTTCGAGCAGTTCATCCGCAACTGGCTCACCAAGTACGAGCAACTTGGTCCAGTCTTCGATCTCTACTTCGGCGCCATCAACAATCCGTACTCATACACCACCCACAAGTTCCTGAACATCGTCCAAGGGCTCGAGTCGTATCACAGGAGGACGTTCAGCTCAACAGCACTGCCGCCAGAGGAATTCGAGAAGCGGAGGCGGGAGCTGACCGAGGCCTTGCCCCAGTACCGAAAATGGATTGATTGGAAGTTGAGGTTCGCAAACGAGCCCTCCCTGGAACAGAGACTCAAAGACCTTGGCGACAAGTACAGGCTCTCCATCGTCCCCATGGTCGGCGCATACGACACGTACTTCAGCAGAGTTGCAGCTACGCGCAACTACCTTACCCACTTCGACGAGGAGTCGCGCGAGAAGGCCGCCTCGGGAGGTGAGCTTCGGGGAATGGTCCAGACGCTCACGCTCTTCCTGGAGACCTTTCTCTTGACAGAGCTGGGCTTCGGCTACGACGAGGTTGTGCGGATGCAGCGCAACAGGAGAAGGCTACCGTACTGGTAACCCCGAACTTCGATGCCACGGCCCGCCGCCTAACAGCTCGCGTGGCCGTGTGAAAAGTCGAGGCGGTGGGGACTCGTTCCTTAGCGCTTGCGCGGATTCTCGGTGAAGTGGGGTTCGTTCATCTTCTGGGCGCGCGGGAAGGGTTGTCGGTGGGAATGCGATTCGCGATTCTGGGCTTTTCCCACAGGCTCTCGCTAAGGCTGACCCGGCGGGCTGGGGACCAGTAGGACCTTGCCTGGCCCCCCAGCGTGCCGTAGAGTAGGGAGGGCTTACCCGCTTCCGTCGGGCAGCCTAGCTCGAGGCCGTTGGGCAGCAGCAGGCGCGAGGCAGTCGAGTCGGCCCATACACCCAGTCTACCCAGCCGAGTATGTGATATGCGCCTCGGCCGGATCTTGCGTCCGGCCGACCTCATGCATGTAGCCGAGCGTTGTGTCGAAACTCCTGTGACGGGCCATCGCTTGAACAGCCAGCGGTGAAGCGCCATTCCGGATGGCCGTTGTGATGGCGCTGTGTCGCAGACTGTGGGATGTCTTGCGGGCATTGCGGATGCCGGCCCGGCGCATTCTCTCCTTGACCATGTGCCGGACGTGACTCAGTCCCAACCTGGCCGAACGGCTGCGATGCGAGAGGCTAAGGAACAGAGGCCCCTTCGCCCGCCGTCTATCCTCTAGCCAAGCTTGGAGAGCTCTATCGACAGGCTCGGTGAGGACGACGAAGTCGTCGGCCTCTGCTTTCCCCTTTCCCCTTACCCAGAGGATTGGCCACCCGTCTCGCGTGTCCAAGTCGGATGTGTCGGCCCTGTGGATCTCCACTGTCCTCAATGCGCAGTACGCCATCAGTGCGAGGATGGCTCGGTCGCGGTTTCCCTGTGGGGTGTCCTCGCATGTCCCAAGCAGCGCAACAACCTCCTTGCCGCTTAGGTCGGACCTCTTGTGTCGCCGGCTCTGTCCTCGGCGGCTGGCACCACCCACCGCGGCGGCAGGATTGAGGAAAGGTGCACCTTGCTCGACAAGCCAACGAAAGAACACCCTAACAGCGGATAGGCGAAGGTTCACTGTCCCCACTGAGTAGTCCCCCTTGAGGCTGTCCCGCCACTGCCGGACGTGTGCAGGCCCGACCCCTGCCAGATCGAGCCCTTTGGCATCACACCAACGTAGAAACCGACAAAGACCTTCCATGTAGGCGGTTCGGGTTGTCTCCGATTTCTCCGCGCGGAGGTATTCGTCCCATTCGGCGACGAGTCTGTCCGTGTCAAGGCGACCTGCAAGAGGCGCCGTGACTACCCTCTGGAGCTCCCTCACCTGGACCTCTGGGTATTGCCTATAATCCATCTTACAGGCAATAGGGAGCCTGGGTCAAGCAGGCTTCTCGTCGGGATTCTGGCGTTCCCGACGTCGGGAAGCTGAGGAGATCGTTCACCAGGGAGCGCCCCCCTACTGCATGATCCGGTACCTCTGCCTCAGACGCCGTGGAATGGCCCTGTACTCGGCGTGCGTTCCTTCGGGGGTCATGCAGACCGGCTCGGGCTCATCAGGCCACTTGCAGAGGCCCCCACCAGGCCTGTGAGGCCACTACCGAGCACACGGTGCTGTAGTCGAGGGGCAGGAATGCCCCTTCGCTTGGATCGTCGCCATCCGGGGTCAGGAAGATGGCAAGGACTCTCCATTCTCGATAGTGCCTCTCAATTGTGTCCAGGTATCTCTTCAGCTGGCCCGAGTGCTCACCGCTGCCGACCTTGTTCTCTATCAGGGCGACGAACTTGTTCTCCTGATCCTCAAAGAGGATATCGATGTTCTGCCACTCCCGCCTCACGTCGGCGCCCGTCATGTCCCATACGTCGAGGTCAATCGGCGAGACGAGCCCTTGCCTGTCTTGATGTCTCTGGAGGACGCGCTCATACAGGCGGCGGGCAAACGCATCTCCGAGGCCATGGTTCTTCTGGGGATCAAGCAGGAAGCCTAGGAAACCTGAGTGCCGGGCTTCCACCCTGACTGCGCCCAGGGCCTTGAAGATGTTGAACTGCCCCAGGAGGGTCTCGAGCCGTTCGAGGTCCGGGTTATCAACGACCAGAGACTCGAGGGCTAGGCGGGGTGACAGGGCGGAGTCGGAGGCTGGGCCTGGAATGGTCATTCAATCCTCGCGGGCTTACCCGGCAGGCTCCTGCGACCTGTCAGGCATGCGTCGACTAGATGAGCTCCGGTTGCTCGGGCGCTGCCAGGACCTGCTCGACGTCGGGGTCGCACGGGATCTCCGCTCGTGCGTCTCTGATCCTGTTCAGGAGGTTGAAGGTGCGTGCATGTGCCTGGCGTAGTACCGTACTGTAGGTCCGAGCGAGTACGGTGGTGGGGCCCTCCGTTGACGGCTCAAGGGCTGCATCTTCGACAGTCGTCCCGAGAACATAGCCGGTTATGCCAGTATCCCGCTGTACTTTGCCGCTCTTGCGCAGCTCACTGGCATAGTCGAGAGCCTGCTGCTTCTCCTTCCGAGTCACTTGGAAGCCCCCGCGCTTCAGTTCGACGACCAGGACCTTGGCAATCCCTGAGACCTCAGAGTCCTCTCCGAATTGATCGCGCGAGTAGACGCCGATGCTTGAGTCGGGAAGGGCGACGAGGTCCGGCCTCTTGAGGGGAGACGCCAGCTTGGGGGCGGCCTTGTCCTGGAAGAGGTCGCGGATGACGGAGCTGAGGGTGCGGTTCGACATGAAAGCGATGGAGTCGTACTCCGGCCCGAAGATCCAGAGGCCTCGCTCGAATAGGGGCTGAATGTCGTGGAGCTCGTCCGTCGTAGGGTCTTCGAGAAGCTTCTCCATCTTCCCGATCAGGTTCAGCCGCCATTCCAGCTCGCTCAGGACGATTGCCACCTCCTGGATGGACCAGGTCTCGAGGATCTGGCTCAGCTTGTCCAGTTCGTCGGGCTGGAGCAGCGCAAGCTGTTCGAGAAGGGCAAAGCCGGACTTGGATTTCTCCAGGCTCGACATGATTTCCACTGCGGCGGTCAGCTCCCTCTGCCCGAGGGTAGGGACCCTGGTCTGGAGCTCGTCAAGGAACCTGCCCACGGTAAGGCGTGATGCCGGCGGGAGTTCCCTGAGAGCGGGCTTGATGGCCTCGAGTGCGGCGAGTTTGCGCGGGTGGCGCACATCTCGCATCAAGTGATTCAGCTTCTGGAGGATAAGATCCCGCACGGACTTGCTCACCGCGCGGAATCGTGGGGTGTCCTGGAAGCCTGACCAGTCCGCCTCGACATCCTCCTCCAAGAGGTCGGCCTCCACAACAAAGGTGAAGCGCTTGGCACCCACCGTCCGAGCGTCCAGATAGGGGCCTTCTTCGAATCCAGACCATGATGGCTGCCCCACAAGACGCCTGTTCACCCACCAGGCCACGCCGTGTTGCCTGCTTGTTCGGCCCGTCTTCTTGCTGTCAACACAACGAACGAGGATGTCGCCGAGCCCCGGCAGATGGAGTTCTTCCACGTCCTGCAGATGCTCCAGATCCGTAAGGTGCACCTGCTCTCCGTTGACCCAGATCCTGAATGTGGGGTCTGCGACGAAGGTCGAGCCGATGAGGTCCGGAATGGCCAGGACGGGCAGATGGTTTCGCCCGAGCTCTCCAGAGATGCGCGTGCCGTGTCCCGCGCCTTTGGTGGAGGATCGGTGCTCGATCGTGAAGGGGGTAGTTGACACGGCGGAGGAGCGGCGGACAAGGAAGCTGTTGCAGATCCCGTCCCTCCAGGTGTCGACGACGTACTCATTGCAGAAGCAGAACATGCTGTGTCGGCCCTTCCCGTTGGTGCCAAACACCTTGCGTTGGCTGGAGAGGTTGCCGTGCGGGAAGCGGACCATGTCGCCCTGGACTGAGCGACGGTTGTAGTTGAGTTCGACCCACCTTGTGGTGAACTCGTCATACGTCATTCCCGCGCCATTGTCCTCGACTGCCAGTGGGTTCGGCGCAGGATCGGGCCAGGTGATCTTCACGGCGTCAGCGCCGGCATCCCAGGAGTTCGCGACAAGTTCGATGAGCGCGATCTTGGGGTCGGACATGATTCGTCGGGCATGGTCTTCGAGGAATCCCAGGCCAAACCGGGGGAGGAACTGCTGGACTTGATCGCCTGGCTCCTGGCTGTCGCTCATCATCCATTCTCCCGATCAGGGCTATCAGCATCGCTGGCCACTCAGGGATGAGGGGATTTCGGCGCAGAAGGGTGGCCTAGCGGATGTAGCCCGAATTGCGCACCCGGAACAACCCAATGATAGAGCAGAATCCGGCAGGTGCCATTGAATGAGGACCACTTGCCTGGCAGACTCCGGGAGACCGCGCGATCGCAGCGACCATTCGGCCGAAGACGGGGATCGCGCTCGACGTTCCCGGAGTTGATCGAGGAGAGAGGGGACATACGTGCATCCCGGCTGCTAGTACGTGTCACGGGCCATGCGTGCCGCAGCCTGGGCCACAAGGCAGATTGGGCGTCGCCGGGGATCTGGGACGGCTTGCCCTGTTCCCCGCCGTCCCGTGGACGACGGGACGTGCTATGCTGGAAAGGCAGCCGTGTCGCAGCCTGACCCCCTCAGGTTGCGGGGCGGTTGCGCGACTACCGCACGAGCACGCAACTCAACCCACAGGGACCTCAGTCCAGCGCAGTATCCCCGCGCACAGCGGCGAATACTCGGTCACGGCAGACACCACAAACCTCCGTGGCGAGGCGCCGCCTTGCCTCATGCCACCACGTGACAAGGAGCCGTGAATCCCGCCCGCGGGTGATTGACACAACCTGGAAGTAGGGTTAGTTTGGGGGCGGCACTCCTGGCAGGATGTGGCTCATGATCCCCAACGAACGCCAACTGCGGATCACCCGAGGCTGGCTGCGGCGGTTCCAGCGGGAACTCGAGAGGGCGCGAGGCAACCCAGACCATCTGAGCCCGCGCCTCCACAGGGCGGCGCTTGAGTCGCTTGCATCTCAGATTGCCGACTTCGAGGGCGAGATTGCGGAGTTCGAGAAGCTCCGCTTGGCCGCCCCGGAGAGCCTGGAGCTGGCGTCCCTGGCTGATCTGCCCGACTTGCTGGTGAAGATGCGCGTCGTGCGCCATTTGAGCCAGGAAGAACTGGCATCTCGGCTGGGAGTCCGGCCTCAGCAGGTGCAACGCTGGGAGGCGGGCGCCTACCAGCGGGCGACGTTTCACCGCCTCGTCCAGGTGACCAATGCACTGCAATTCGATGTCGAGAAGGGGCGGGTTGTTGCGAAGGGCCGGAAGAAGGCCCGCCTTGGCTAGGAGAGGACGAGGTGAACTATGATCGAAGGCTTGGTCGACAACTCACCACCGGTTCCCCAGGATCTGCACGACGTCGTCTCCGCTGCACGCTACAACCTGAACCTCACCGATGAAGAGATCGCCCGGCTGCTTGGCGTGGAGTCAGCCGCACTCGCCGAGTGTCTCGATCAGCCGGGTAGCGCGGGCCCGGAGTTCCGTGATCGCATCCACAAGCTGTGGGACACGGCTACGCTCATCGGCGAGGTCTTCTCAAGTCACGAGGCCGGCCTTGCCTGGCTCAAGAAGGAGAGGATTCCCACGTACAAGGGCAAGCGTCCTGTGGACTTCCTTCGGGAGGGGAAGATCGAGCCGGTTCTGGGTCTCTTGGCGGCCTACTACACGGGTGCCTTCCTGTAATCCATAGATTCGAGTCCAATGTCGAGGCGGAACTATGCGCCTGCGGAGGCCTGGCCGTTGGCCGCCCACGGGCCAGGCTGCTGCGGCGTGAAAGGGCCCTTGCGGCAGGGTGTCAGATCCGCTCCGTCTCGTCAGGCGTGGGTGTATTCTGGCCCGGGTCAAAATGCGACGGACCGTCCAGCCGGTGGAGCAATGGCGACGTCCATGGAACGGTTGCGGCGGCAGGCTTGGTCTATGGTGGCTCCTAAACAAGCCAGTGTTGCACAAACCCGAACGACAGGACGGGCGACCGCTTGGCGCGCGGACCGCTACGAGAGGGAGTCCAAGAGCAGTCTGTGGCGAGGGGAGGAAGCGGTCAAGGATCGTGTCATCCGAGAAGCTGAGCGGGTCGATGCTGTTGATCGAGGGCTATGACTCTGTTAGGTCCCGGAAAATCGACTCGGGTCGCGAAAGTATCTCTGGCAAAGTCGTCGAAGGATTCCAGCAATTCGCCTCATCGACTCCTCTTCCCCTTCCTTATGACGCCGTGGCCGATGATGAGCTGGAAAATGGTCTGACTCATATGTGTTGGTTTCCGAATCGGGCTGTCTTCCCGCCCCGAGTCTCAGTGCCGCTGTCCGTCCTGCCAGCTCACACACCCTGTATCGCCCCATCTGGCCCACGGCTTCGTATGCTGTGGTGGCAATCCTGTGGCCCTCCAAACGTGATCCTACCTCCCCACCGAGTCCGCTGCCGTCAGTGCTATCACCTTTGCCTCTGATCCGCCTGGAGTGTCGCATGACACCATCTCTGGCCTTGCCCCTCACGCTGCGACGACCCCGCTCTCCGATTCGCTGGGTTCTGTGTGGTGGTGCCGTGATAGCGCCCTTCTTCCTCAAGCCAACCTCGTCGACTTCTTGGACGAGGGTTACCTCGGCCACGAGCGTTACCTGCCACAATCCTTGGAGGCCAGTAGATGCCTCCCCACGCGCTGTGCCCCACAGGTCGAGAGGCTCGGTGAGGCGTGTTGCCTCGATGCCGAGCTACCCAGGGAGTCCTAGCGGGACACACGCTGCCCACGGCCCTATTACCGGTAATGGAGCCGGTGCCGCTGTGACCGGTGCCGCCGGAAGGCTCGATCCCGAAGTGGTCGGGGACCTCGCGGGGAAGGAGGGGGGGCCATCCGGCGACCCACGTCCGGCCGCCTGCGACTTGGCAGGCGGCACTGCGCGGGCCGTCTGTGTCCAGCCTGCCGAGGCGCGATCCGTGCTAGTGTCTAGTTGAATGGGCACTCCTCTGGCGGACGGTTGGTGGTTCGTACTTCCTAGAGCGGCCCTGGTGATGGTGGAGTGTTGGGGGGGTGGGTCATGATCGTTGCCTTCGCGAGCATGAAGGGAGGAGTCGGGAAGACAACCCTCGCGGTGATGTTCGCCAAGTACATCGCTCAGACGGACGGCGAGGCAGTCATCGTTGTGGACGTCGATCCGCAGCAGGGGGCGACTTCGCTGCTCCTGGGAGGAGGGCGCAACCTCAAGGATGTCTCCCCCTCGATTGCAGATGTCATGGCAAGCGAGCAGGCGGGCAATGCGCCCGCCGAGGTGATTTTGGACGCCATCAGGGCATCCCCCGTCGTCAGCGGCGTATCACTCGTGCCAGCCACAGCCGATCTTGGTCGTTTCGAGGGGTTCGACTTCCCAACAGCCCTGCTTCGGAGACCGCTTGTCCGAGCATCCGAGGAGCGTAATGCTCTCATCGTGGTCGATGCGCCTCCTTCCATGAACCTGTGCGAAATGTGCGTGTATGCGGCGGACATCGTCTTCATTCCGATCACGATGTCCCATCTGTCAGGAGTGCCGACCCTGAACACCATGCAGGTAGCGGTGAATCACGACACTGTCATCGGTGGCCTGGTCCCGACCATGGTTGGACAGGCAAAGTGGCAGGTGGCTCGCGTGGACGCCTGGCGGTCCGCATTGGCGTCCTCAGTCCTGTGCGAGAGGAGGGGGATCCCTGTCCATCCTCCTATGCCCTACAGCCCCGCAGCGGTGCGTGGGGCATGGTTGGAGGGTGCTCTTCCGGCTGTCTTCCACCCTGCGATGGAAGCGATGCACGAGCGAGTCGTTGGCCTTCGATTGTCCATGCGTGGAGCGCGTGAGCCAGTATCTCCGGCGAACGGCACTCCCGCGCTCGCGGCCTCCGGCTAGGGGAGGTGGGGGGATGACGGCAACTGCCAAGGTACAGGATCGGGAACGTGAGTGGCTTGAGACGACCGCGCAGGAAGTCCTGGCGAAGCCGGTGGGCCGGCAGCTTGCCGGGGCGGCTGTCGGGCATGCGAACACTCCTCCGAGGCTGGTCAGGATGGTCAAGCTGGCAGAGATTGCCGAGGAGAGCCCGCTGCAGTCCCGCGTGGGGAAGTTCGACCCAGGTGGACGCAGTGACGACGCTGAACTGCTCAGGAGCATCCAGGCGCATGGGGTCTTGGAGCCGGTGATGCTCTTCTCCAAGCCCTCGACGCCAGGTGCGGCGAGCTACCAAGTTGTCTTCGGACACAGGCGAGTGTCAGCGGCTCGATTGGCGGGACTGAGCGAACTCCCGGCGATGATCGCGGCCGCCGATGACAACGTGGGAGTCCTTACCCTTGCCGAGAATACAGGCAGCCGCGCTCTTACCCCCTACGAGAAGGCAGTTGGGCTGAGACGCCTCAGAGAAGCAAGCCCGGGCATGACGCAGCAGGGACTCGCCAATCTGGCAGGGATCAGCCAGCCTATGGTGTCCAATCTGCTCCAGGCGCTCACGGGGTCCCCGCCTCCGCTACTTGAGCTATTCTCTGAGGGGATGGACGCATTGGCGATACTGGACCTGCAGCCGGTCTTCGCCAAGATGACCTCGGCAAAGCAGGTGTCGTTTGCGCGTCGGATCCGTGGGCTTTCGCGGAGGAGCATCCAGGACATCGTTAGGCAGCTGGAGCTTGGAGCCTCCCAGGAGACCGCCGTTCGGGCAACTCTGCGGAAACGCAAGAAGGGCAGGAGCCGGAGTGAAGCTCCGAAGCGCGAGTCGCAGGCGACTCAGAACGCCGCTGTGGGGGAACTTCTTCCGGACGAGGCCGCGCAGCGCGCTCTCGCTGACTACACAGGCGCCGATCCCCGGGAGGTCAGGGTTCTCTTCAGCAACCCAAAGGCGAGAGGCGCCGGCAGAGACGCGCTCACGCTCGCCTGTGCCGCCATCGCCCGAGGCGGGTCTGACGAAGACATACTGGGGCTATCTATGTCGTTGGCGAGTGACAAGAGGCTGGCCGAGATTGCCCTCAACCATTTGCGGTTGCAGAGGACGGCGAGAGCGCAAATGGCAAGGATGCGCGAAGGGCGGAAGACTCGGCTCTTCGCGAGGATCATGTTCAAGGCGCCGAGGGATGCACAGGGCACGAGGTGACGCCCGATGGCATGCCGATCATGTCGATGTTCGGCATTGCAGCGGCGGGGCGCACGGGCGGTTGGGTGGTCCGCAGGTGGTGATGGTGCCATGGAGACGCCCGACGGGCACGTCGTCCCCTTGGGTTCGACCGGTGAGCGTTGAGATGTCCGCTCGGGAACGGATGCTCTCGGAAGTGACTGGTGCGTTGCACGGAGTCGTCGGTGGCGCTTGTTTGTGTCGGTCGGTGGATTGCGTCGGGAAGGTGGGTCATGCGTACGAGGGGGAAGTGTGGCGTCGGCAACCGGGTGGAACTGGAGATCATCAAGCGTCACGAGCCAGGGGATCCGGCTGAGCTGGAGGCGATCCTCAGTCTTGCGAAGGATCAGGACTATCAGGTCGACGAGGACCTGCGGTGGATGCTCGCCGAGTCCGGCAACCTGCGCGAAAGGCAGGGCTTCAAGGACGCGCTCGCCGCGGCCTCGGCGGGAGCCATCTTGAGAGTCTACGTGTACAGCGTGGACCGCCTGGGCCGCAACCTCCTGGAAATGCTGATCTTCCTGCGACAGCTCGAGGAGCTCGATGTTGAAACGTGGGAGGCTGAGCGACGCCGGCGTCTCTCGTGGGATGACTTCATCCTGCAGATCGAAGGCGCTGTGGCGGGAAAGGAGCGTCAGGAGATCCTCCGCCGGACTCAGGATGGCCTGCGGCGGGCAATCCATGCCGGGAAGTACTCAGGAGGCATTGTTGCCTACGGCTACCGGGTCGATCCCGTGACGAAGGAGTTGGAGATCGATGAAGCCGAAGCATCCGTCGTACGTCTCATCTTCGAGTGGACGACGGATGAGCAGCTCTCATGCCCGGCGATCGCGGATCGGCTAGGTGCCCTGGGGGTGCCGACCCGCTACCAGCTGGATGGCAGGCTCTTGAGGAGGCCCGGGAAGCGATCGCGGGAGAAGACGGCGGGGATCTGGCGGCCGGGCAGGGTCCTCAACATGCTGAAGAACCGGGCCTACATGGGGGAATGGTCCTGGGGGAAGAGGTCAAAGAAGAGGAAACCATCCCACACGATCCCAGGAAAGTGCCCCGCCATCGTTTCCAAGGATACCTTCATGCTCGCGTCCACCGTGCTGGAAAACCACCGCTGGAAGGCGGGACATCCGGCCGTACGACAGTATCTGCTCCGCAGCAAGATCAAGTGCCTCGAGTGCGGCAAGACATATGTCGGGACCGTGTCGCGTGTCGCCAGGGGTGAGAAGCGATACTACCGGTGCACCGGGGCGACGAAGTGGCAAAGAATCGGCTGCCCCAAATGCCCGGGCAAGAGCCTGAACGCCGACTACATCGAAGATGCGGTATGGGCGGAGATCAAGGCCTTCATCCATCAGCCGGAGGTGGCGCTGGCTCAGCTGCAGCAGCACAGGAGACCAGTCGACGAGGATGTCGCCGAAAGGCTGGCCGAGACCGAAGCCCAAATCGCGGATCTGGACCGGCAAGAGCGCAACGCATTGCTGATAGCCGCCCAGAGCCGAGAGGCCGATCCTCGGGCCGTGGATGACGTGCTCCGCGAGATCAAGGGGTCCAGGGCCGCACTGGAAGGCTACAAACACAAGCTGAAGGAGAGGCTCGCCGTCGGAGACGCCCTTGAGCGGGAGCTGGCGGGAGTGGCCTCGCGGCTTCGGCAGTTGAGGGACCTCATGGATAAGGCGGGATTCGCTGAGCGGCGTCGCGCGGTCCTGGAACTGGTCAAGAGCATTGAGGTCGCCTCCCCCGTGATCGCCGGCCAGCGGAAGCCCGTCGTCACGGTCACGTACCGCTTCAGCGAGCCGGCGGAGCCGCAGTGGGGGATAGACCCGTCTCCGTTGTTGGAGACTGCACGGGTGGCAGAGAGGGTTCCCCGGAGTTTCCAGGGAGTGAATGACCGGTACATCCGGTTCCTTAGCGGAGTTGTGTCAAGCGGGATGGCTAGGCTGGGCAATGGCAACGTCAGCCTCGTCGGCCTGCTGGACGGGCTGAAGGAGCACGGTGAACCGTGAGAAGCATCCGGGATGCCCGGAAATCCCTGAGCGGGGGGTCGTGTATCCGTTGTACTGAGGGAGGGAAGGTGCAGCTCCCAGGCGAACGTGTAGAGGGTTGGCAAGGTGTTGGAAGCCGTGCCCCGATTGATGTGGAATGAGGTTTCGCGCAAGCCGGCCAGCACAATCGTTGAGCGCGGCTTTGAGGACCTGGCCCCGCGCTTGCATGTGGGCCGTTTCCGCCGAAGCGGGCCCATCGATCCATTATCGCGTTGTGGTCTCCCCCGCCCCATGCTGGCTTCGCCAGTGCGGCCGGCCCCAGAGGCGGTGATCCGATGCCTGGTTGCGTTGGCGATCGCCGCGGATGCGGCCAAATGGCAAGGTTCTGGCAGTTTCGGCTCGGGGCGTAGTGGTGTATAACCCGCCGGCATGGGTCATTCACAAAGGCCAAGGCGAGGGGCCGTGTATGCCCGGGTCTCCACCGACGAACAGGCCAAGGAGGGCCGGGCCAGCATCCCGCACCAGATCGAGCAATGCCTGGTCCTCGCCTCCACCGACGACGTTCCTGTAGCGCAAGCTGACATCTTCACGGACGACATGACGGGTCGCACCATGACGCGGCCCGGACTGTCTGTTCTCCTCGAGCGGCTGGACGAATTCAGCCACGTCTACTGCTACGACTCCACCCGCCTCGGCCGACGCCTGGCGATCTCCTCAGCCATTCGGGACCTGATCGAGGACTCAGGCGCTACGCTCCGCATGGTCTCCGGCGACACCTCGGAGATGGACGATGAAAGCCGCGCGCTGGTTGCGGGTGTGTCCGACGTCCTGAGTGAGGCCGAGGTGCGCCGGCTGGTGCGCCGCGGCAAGTTCGGCCGGGAGGCCAGGACCAGGAGGGGGCTGCCATCGGGCCGGCCTCTTGCCGGCTGGCGAGTCATTCGAGACGAACGCGGCAAGGTGATCGGTGCCGAGCCGGACCCCCTGTTGGACCGCTTCTATCGCGACTTCGAGACGCTGCTCCTGCAGGGCCACGCGTACAACAGCATCGCCCACTTGCTGCTGGACCTTGGGCACGTCAGTCCGAACACCGGGCGCATGTGGGAGCCTCCAACGCTGAGCTACCTGGCGCGCCATCCCTGGAACATGGGCCATGCCGTCTATGGGCTGCGAGGCCGTGTCCGGGGGTGGGAGGTTGTGACGGCAGAGAACGTGCACCCTCCGCGGTGGCAGAACCCAACAGCCGTGGCGCTGGAGCTGGAGAGGCGCGAGGCGTTGAGAGGCCGGGGCCGCTGGCAGCGCTCCAAGTTCGGCGGCATTCTGCGCTGCGCGTTCTGCGGGGCCAGCATGATCGGGGCAGGCGTTGAGAAGCGGCAGGTGAGAGGCGAGTTGCGAGTCTACATGCGCTACCTGTGCGGCCGGCATGCCCAGGTGCTTCAGAAGCGGAGTCCCAAGTTGGCCGATTGCCAGCCGAATCAGATCACCGAGCGGGCGACGATCGAGCAGTTGTCCGCGTGGTTCCTGAAGATGGCGACGCCGAAGGGCGTGGACGCTTACCTGGGCCAGATGCAGAAGGACGGGCAGGGGGCCGCGGCGGGAGAGGTGAAGCGTCTAGGTAGGGACCTGGCCGCGGTGAAGCGCCAGCAGGCTAAGTTGATCGACCGTCTCTCGATGGTGCCGGATCGGATGGTGGGCGAGGTGCGTGATAGACTGGCAACGCTGGACGACCAGCGCGCCGGACTTGAGCAGGCCATCGGCGAGGCACAGAGGGCGGCGGGCACCGTCCCGGACCTTGGCCGAGTGCGGGCCGAGCTGCTGGAGCTGGCGCCACGGGCGGCCGAGCTGCTGACCCAGGCTCCGGCACCGGCCGTGCGCGCCGCCTTGCACCAGGTCTTCCCGCAGGGCATCCAGGTCCAGAAGGGGCGGCTGCTTCTGTAGCAGTTTGTCGAATGCGCATCCTGCACTGCCTGTACTACTACCGTCCGCACTACTCGGGCCTGACGGTCTACACCGAGCGGTTGGCACGCGCCCTGGTACGGCGCGGGCATGACGTCACCGTGTTGACGGCGCGCTACGATCAACGGTTGCCGGCCGAGGAAGTGCTGGATGGCGTGCGCGTGCGGCGAGCTGGCGTGGCGCTCTTCGTTAGCAAAGGTCCGATCATGCCGGCCTTCCAGCCGCTCGGCTGGGCCTTGGCCGGCGATCACGATGTGGTCCACCTGCATGTCCCGCAGATCGACGCCGCGTTCCTCGCCGTCGTGGCGCGACTGCGCCGCAAAGCGGTGGTAATGACGTTTCATTGTGATCTCAGCCTGCCGCGCTCGCCGCTCAACCGTCTGGCCAATCGCGTCTCCCATCTGGCAGACCGAATGACGGCGTCGCTGGCCGACGCCGTGGTGACAAACACGCGCGACTATGCGCAGGGATCACCGCTCCTGCGGCGCTACCTCGAGCGGCTGGTCGTCATCCCGCCGCCGATTGAAGTCGCCGCGCCGGTGCCCGAGGCGGTCGCCGCGCTGCGTCAACGATTTGGGATCCGCCCCAACGCCAAAGTCATCGGCATGGCGGCGCGCCTGGCAACCGAGAAGGGTGCCGAGGTCCTGGCGCAGGCGATGCCGTACATCCTCGAACGCCATCCCGAGGCGCGGGTCTTGTACGTCGGGCAGTACCAGGATGTGATGGGCGAGGAGCCCTATGCGCGACGGCTGCAGCCGCTGCTCGACCGGTTGGGCGATCGCTGGACCTTCCTGGGCGTCTTGCCGGCCGAAGCGATGTCCTCCTTCTATGCCGCCTGCGATGTGACCGTCCTTCCCAGCCTTAACAGCACCGAGAGCTTCGGCATGGTGCAAGTCGAGTCGATGGCCTGCGGGACTCCCGTCGTGGCCAGCGACCTGCCGGGTGTGCGCCAGCCAACGGCGATGACCGGCATGGGCCGCATCGCGCCTCCGGGCGACGCCCCGGCGTTGGCGCAGGCGATTCTCGAGGTGCTCGCGCAGCCCGATCGCTTCCGCGGCGATCCAGCCAGCGTGGCCAGGCGTTTCTCGTCCGACGCCGTCGCCGAACAGTACGAGACGCTGTATGCCTCGCTGCGGAGGCGCAGGGCGTGAGCGCGGGCAGGGGCTACGGCCACGTCGGGTATGTCCCAGCCGAAAGGCGCCTCCACCGATGACGACCGCCACCGACAGGGACTTCCTGTGGCTGCACCTGCGTGACCTGCCGTACTTTCGCGCCATCCTGCGCGCCGTCGAGGCGCGCTTCTACCAGGGGCTGGATCTGCCGCGGCCGATGCTGGATGTCGGCTGCGGCGACGGCCACTTTGCCGAGGTGACCTTCGAGGCGCCGGTCGATATCGGTGTCGACCTCGCCTTGCCCTCGCTGCGCGAGGCGCGCCGGAGGGGGCGCTACCGGTTGCTCCTCGATTCGGATGGCACGCGCCTACCGATCGAATCGGGTTCGCTCGGGAGCGCCTTCAGCAACTCGGTGCTCGAGCACCTGCCGGATCTGGATGGTGTGCTGGCCGAGATCGCCCGCGTGCTCAGGCCCGGTGCGCCGCTCTTCTTCACCGTCCCCAACCCCGCGTACCGGACCGAGCTCAGCCTGCCCCGCATCCTGGAACGACTTGGGCTGCGGCGCGCAGCTCGGGGGTACGCCGACTACTTCATGTGGATGTCTCGGACCCGAAATATGATGTACGAGGGGGAATGGACGGAGCGCCTGGCGCGGGTCGGCTTGGTCGTCGAGCGCACCGAGCGCTACTTCTCACCGGCGGCGCTGCATGCCCTCGAATGGGGTCACTACTTCGGAGCGCCGTGCCTGCTCCCGCGTTGGCTGCTTGGCCGCTGGATCGTCGCCCCGACGCGCTGGAACCTGAGGTTGACGGAACACCTGACGCGGCGCTACTATCTGGAGATGCCTGGTCCACAAGGCACCTACAGCTACTACCTGGCCCGGAAGCCCTAGCCGACCCGCCCACGGTTACCTTCGGGTGTGGGCGGTGACGCGCCCTCGCCCCCGCGAACAGGGATAGCGGATCATGGATCCTTCAACAGCGCCCTCCTCACCTGTAGACGGCCCTGAGCCAAGTGTCCTGGACTGGGTTCGCTCGCTCCTCAAGCGCCGGCCGATCCCGCTTCCTGCGGCTGAGCCGTCTCGGGAGCCTATCGAGAGCTCGGGGCAGGCCACCCCGCTGGCGGCGCAGCTCCGAGGCGTTCAGCCGCAGGCGGAACCCTCACCGCCGGCATTCATCCCAGCTCGTGGCGCCGAACCCGCGCGGACGTCGGCCCGGGAGCAGGATCAGGAACAGGAACAGTTCGCTGCCCCTGCTGCGGTGCCCCCGGCCATTCGGGTCGAGCTGCACATCCAGGCCGGGCACCTGCGGCTGCCGGTGGCCCTGATCCTGGCGCTGGCAGCGCAGCTTGGCCTCGAACGCAAGCCCGAGAACCTGATCCCGACGCTCGTCCTGTACGCGCTGGCGGTCGTCCTGGCCGGCTGGGCGGCGTGGGCTGGCGACTTCGGGGTTCGATTGCCTGCGGAGGGCGACCGTCCGGCGCAGGTGTTGCGCTTCCGTCCAGCATGGCTCGGCGCGGCGGCGGCGTTCTCCATCTTCACGCTCCTGGCATCGTCCGACAACACCTTCCGCTCGTCGACGCTGTTCTTCTGGACCGGCGCACTCGTCTGCATCTTCGCCGCGCTGTGGGACGGCGAGCTCGACCTTCGACGCCGCACGCGCCAGGTGATGGATTGGCTGGCGGCGCCGCGCCTCAACCTATCGTTCGACGCATGGGCCGTCGGCGTCTTCGTCGTATTCGCGGTCGCGGTCTGGTTCCGCTTCGCCGACCTCGCCGGCGTGACCCGCGAGATGGTCAGCGACCATGCTGAGAAGCTGCTTGATGTTGTCGATGTGCTCAACGGCAAGTATTCGATCTTCTTCCCACGCAATACGGGCCGCGAGGCATTGCAGTTCTACCTGGCGGCCGCCACCGCCGGTGTGCTCGGAACGGGGGTGTCGTTCCTGACGCTCAAGATCGGGACGGCGCTGGTCGGCGTCGTGACGCTGCCCTTCATCTACCTGTTCGGCCGTGAGCTGGGTGGGCGGAGAGTCGCCCTGGCGGCGATGTTCCTGGCGGGCGTGGCCTACTGGCCAAACGTCATCAGCCGTGTGGGCCTGCGCTTCCCGCTCTACCCGCTGTTCGCTGCTCCGGCACTGTACTTCCTGGTGCGCGGGCTGCGAAGGCGGAGAAGCAACGACCTGTTGTGGTGCGGGTTGATCGTCGGGCTGGGGCTGCACGGCTACACACCGGCGCGGGCCATCCCGATTGCCGTGACGGTTGGGGTGCTCGTCTACCTGCTGCACCCATTGGCCCGCGGCCGGCGCTGGGCGGTCTTCACCTGGCTGATCGGCGCTGGCCTGGTGGCAGTGGTCGTCGCGCTGCCGCTCGTGCGCTATGCGATCGACGACCCCGGCATGGTGATGCTCCGGTCGCTGACGCGCGTGGGCAGCACCGAGCGCGAGCTTCCGGGGCCGGCCCTCCAAATCTTCCTCTCGAACACCTGGAACGCGCTCAAGATGTTCGGTTGGGACAATGGCGAGGTGTGGGTCAACTCGATCCCGCATCGCCCGTCGCTCGACTGGATCAGCGCCGGACTGTTCCACCTCGGCACGGCCTATGTGCTCTTGCGCTATCTGCGCCGGCGCAACTGGCTGGACCTGTTCACACTGCTGGCCATCCCGGTGCTGCTCCTGCCGTCGATCCTGTCGCTGGCGTTTCCATCGGAGAACCCGGCCCCCAATCGAGCCGCCGGCGCCATCGTCCCGGTGTTCGTCGTCGCGGCTCTGCCCCTGGCGGCACTCCCGGAGTGGGCCGAGCGGTGGTGGGGCGGTCTGCGCGCCCGGCGCTGGGGACTGATGGGTGCGCTGATCCTGGCGCTTGGGGTTGCACAGCTCAACTACCGGTTGGTGTTTGTCGACTACGCGCAGCAGTACCTGCGCTCCGCATGGAACACGTCGGACATGGGCCGGGTCATCCGCGGCTTCGCCGAGTCGAGCGGCACCTTCGACACCGCCCATGTCGTTGCGTTCCCGTACTGGGTCGACACACGCATGCCGGGCATCTGGGCCGGCCGGCCGACGGTCGATTACGCCATCTGGCCGGATCAGCTCGATCCGCTGGTCCAGGAGACTCGGGCGCAGCTCTTCGTGGTCAACACTCAGGATCAGCAGGGGATCGACCGCCTGAAGTCGCTCTTCCCGTCCGGCACCTTCTCGCTGTTCGACTCGCCGCAGGAGGGACACGACTTCCTGATCTACACCGTCCCGGCGAAGGAAGGGCTCCTCATTCCTTCGCCCAGTGAGCCACAGCCATGACGGCGATCGAACCCGGATCGGCCTTGCCTGCGGCGCCGAGGCGCCGCAGGCAGTACTTGGTCTACCTAGGCCTGGCGGTGGTCCTGGCCGTTGCCGCGTACCTGCGCTTCGTCGGGCTGAACTGGGATGAGTACACGCACATCCATCCCGACGAACGCTTCCTGACGATGGTCGAATCGGGGATCCAGATCCCCGAGCGGCTTTCCGACTACTTCGACACCGGAGCCTCGCCTCTCAACCCGCACAACCGCGGTTTCGGTTTCTTCGTTTACGGGACGCTGCCGATCTTCCTGGTTCGCTTCCTGGCCGAGGCGCTGCAGCAAACCGGCTATGACCAGGTCCACCTTGTCGGACGCGCCGCCTCAGCCGCCTTCGACCTGGTCTCGGTGCTCCTCGTCTACCTGATCGGCGCCAGGCTGTACCGCCAGCGTGTCGGGCTGCTGGCCGCGCTGCTTGCGGCGCTGTCGGTCATGCTGATCCAGCAGGCCCACTTCTTCGTGGTCGACTCGTTCGCCAATACCTTCGTCCTCGCCGGCATGTACTTCGCCGTGCGGGTGATGGACCGGGGCGCCTGGGAGGACTACCTGGGCTTCGGTGCGGCGCTGGGCATGGCGGTGGCATCGAAGATCAGCGCCGTGCCGCTGGCGGCGGTCGTGGGACTGGCGGTTCTGCCGCGTCTCGTGGGCGAGAAAGGGCGATTGATCCAGGGCGAGATCGGGCCGGCAGTACGTGGGCTGGCCATTGCCGCCGCGGCGTCGCTCGTCGCATTCCGGCTGTGCCAGCCGTACGCATTCACCGGGCCCAGCATCCTGGGCATCGAACTGAACCCGCAGTGGCTGGCCAACATTCGCGAGCAGCGCGGCCAGGCGGGCGGCAATGTCGATATGCCGCCCAACCTGCAGTGGTTCAACCGCACCGCGTATGTCTTCCCGTGGGTCAACCTAGTGACCTGGGGCATGGGCATGCCGCTCGGGCTGATCAGCTGGGCTGGCTGGGCGCTGGCTGGCGTGCACATGCTGCGCGGTCACTGGCGCCGGCACTTGATCCCGGTTGTGTGGACCGGCGCCTTCTTCGCCTGGCAGGCCTCGACGTTCAACCCGTCGATGCGCTACTTCCTGCCGGTCTATCCGGCGCTCGCCTTGATGGCGGCGTGGGCCCTGTGGGAGGCGTGGGATGCGGCCGGCAAGCTGGCCGGCCGCCGTCGGACGATGGCGCAGGCGGGCGCGGGTGCAGTCGGAGGTCTTGTCATTGTTTCGACCGCCGTGTGGGCCTTCGCGTTTGTGAGCATCTACACGCGGCCGGTGACGCGCGTCGCCGCCTCGCGCTGGGTCTTCACCCACCTGCCGGGTGCGGTCAACCTCGTCCTCGACACCGGGGTAGGACAGACGCTCGAGGTCATTCCTGTCCCGCAGGACGTCATCCTGGCCCCGGGGATGCCACGCCTGTCCGAGTTCCACAACAATGAGACCGGCCAGGTCAGCTCGATTGCCATTCCGTATGCGCGCGACCTGACGCCAGAGGTTGGCCCGAAGACGCTGCAGGCCGAGGTCCTGCTGGATAGCCTGGGCCTTCAGCCGATCGCCGTCGCCACGGCGCCTGCGTTTGGCGGCGAGCCGGGCGAATCCGCGCTCCAGTTCGCCTTCGAGCAACCGGCCGAACTGGAGGGCGGGCGCAACTACGTGCTGCGCCTGTCGGTACTCGACGGCGGCGCACTGCAGCTGGGTGGCCCGGCGATGCTGACCGTCAGCACGCCGAACGGCGACCAGTCGGCCTCGGTGCCTCTGGAAGGGAGCACGGCCTTTGTGCCGGCGAGCGAAGCGCGTGAGTTCTCCTTCACAGCGAATGCCGAGGGCAGCGTGGCCGCGCTCAGCCTGCCCTATGCGCGCTCGCTGACCCAGACGGGCCGCGCCGGCACCCTGCGCGTCACGCTGCTCGAGAGGCAGAACGACGGGCTCGTGCCGATCGCCTCGGGCCAGGCACCGATCGGCGCCTCGGCGTCGGCGGAGTCATCGCTTCAGGTGCCGCTGAGCCCCACTGCAACCCTGCGCCCCGGCGCATCGTATGCGCTTCGCCTGCAAGTCGAAGGCGGCGACGCGTTGGGGCTTCGGGGATCGGTGATCGTCAGCGAGACGACCTGGGATGATGGACTTCCGCTGCGTTTGCAGGGCGGGCAAGACATCGGCGGGCGCTACACTGGCGTCAACCAGGAGATGTACTGGCAAGACGATCAGGACGATAACCGCAATGGCACCTCGGACAAACTCGAACGGATTGTGACGACGCTGGATCAGGGCAACATCATCGCCATCTCGTCCAACCGCCAGTACGGCACCGTGCCCCGAGTCAGCCAGCGCTACCCCCTGTCGGAGGCCTACTACCGAGCCCTGCTGGGCTGCGCGGCGCCGCGCACGATCTCGGACTGCATGGCTCGCGCCCAGCCCGGAAAGGTCCAGGGCGAGCTGGGCTACGACCTGGTGGCCGTGTTCCAGAATGACCCTCGACTCGGCCCATTCACGTTCAATGATCAGTACGCCGAGGAGGCCTTCACGGTCTACGACCACCCGAAGGTGTTGATCTTTGCCAAGGCCGAGGGCTTCTCCGCGGATGCGCTTCGCGCCCGGCTGGAGGCGGTCGATCTGTCCGGCGTCGTCCACCTGCTACCCAGCGACAAGCCGCAGGATGCGCCAGACCTGATGCTTTCAGCCGAGCGGCTGGCCGAGCAGCGCGCCGGCGGCACATGGTCGCGGCTGTTCGACCGCAATGGACTGCTCAATCGGTCGGACATCCTGGCGACCGTCGCCTGGTGGCTGCTGGTGACGCTGATCGGCTGGTCGGCCTTCCCTCTCGCGCGCGTCCTCCTGCCGGGATTGCGCGACGGCGGCTACCCGCTGGCACGCATCGTTGGGCTGGTGCTGACCGCGTGGGGAAGCTGGATTCTCTCGAGCCTGCGCGTCCCCTTCACCCGCAGCCTGATCCTGGCCGTGCTGATCGGGATGGCGCTCGCCTCGCTCCTGGCAGGCTGGCTGGACCGCAAGAACCTCTCGGCCTTTCTGCGCGAGCGGCGCCGGGAAATCGCCTGGGTCGAGCTCCTGGCGCTGGCACTGTTCGCCCTCGATCTCGCCATCCGGCTGGCCAACCCCGACGTCTGGCACCCGGCCAAGGGCGGCGAGAAGCCGATGGACCTCTCGTACCTGACCGCCGTGCTCAAGAGCACGTCCTTCCCGCCGTACGACCCGTGGCTGGCGGGAGGCATGATCAACTACTACTACTACGGCTTCGTGCTGATTGCCGTTCCGATCAAGCTCCTCGGGCTCATCCCAACGTCGGCCTACAACCTGGTGGTCCCGACTATCCTCTCGATGCTCGGTCTGGCCGGGTACAGCCTGGCGTACAACCTGGTGGCGCACGGCAGGGAGCGTTGGTCCGGGGCACATCGGCCCAATCCTCGTCTGGCAGGCCTGGCGGCTTGCCTCGCGCTTGTGCTGCTTGGCAACCTCGGCACCGTCCAGATGATGTACGAGGGATTCAAGCGCATCGGCACCCCCGCGGGGCAAGAACCGGGGACGCTGGCCGTCGGGGCGTGGCACGCCGTCCTGGGCGCGGGCAAGTACGCGACGCTGCAGGACCACCTGCAGATCCCAATCGATCAGTGGTACTGGAACCCGAGCCGGGCGATCCCGCCGGCCAACGGCGAGGCCGGTCCGATCACCGAGTTCCCCTTCTTCACCTTTCTGTACGCCGACCTGCACGCCCACATGATCTCGCGACTGCTGACGATGCTGGGGCTGGCCTGGATGATCTCCTGGCTGCTGTGGGCCGATTCGCGCCGTCCGCCGCGTCCCCCTGGCCAGATGGCTGCCAGCCTCGTGCTCGGCGGGCTGGCGCTGGGTGCGCTGTACCCGACGAACCTGGGCGACTACCCGACGTACTGGGGATTGGGCCTCGTGGCGGCTGCTGCCGGCGCGTGGGTCTATCACCGGAGGTTGTCGCTGCGAGCAGGGATCGAAGCCGGCGTCGCCGCGGTTGGGCTTCTGGGCCTAGCCTACGCCCTGTACCTGCCGTTTCACGCTGCCTATGCCGCCGGCTACGGCTCGGTGGAGTTGTGGAGTGGCTCGCGCACGCCGCTGAGCGCGTACTTGGTTGTCCACGGTCTGTTCCTGTTCGTCCTGGTTTCGTGGCTGACGTGGGAAACCCGCGACTGGATGGCGCGCACGCCGCTCTCGGCGCTCGGGCGACTGCGGCCGTATTTCGGCGTGCTGGGCGCCGGCCTCTTGCTAGTGGTTGGAGGAATTGTGGCGGCAACCGGCGCGGGGCTGGCCGTGGCCCCGCTGGCGCTGCCGCTCCTGCTCTGGCTGGCGATCGTCTTCTTCCGCCGCGAACAACCCCTCGAGGGGCGCATCGTCTTGGCGCTCACGGCTACCGCCATTGCCCTGACCCTCCTGGTTGAGGTCGTTGTCGTGGTTGGCGACATCAGCCGGATGAACACGGTCTTCAAGTTCTACCTCCAGGTGTGGGAGATGCTGTGTATCGCCGGCGGCGCGGCGCTTGCCTGGCTGGTCGCGACCCTGCCAGGCTGGTCGCCACCCTGGCGCCGGGTGTGGGTGATAGGCTTCGTGCTGCTGGCATGGGGCGCGGCGCTGTACCCTCTGATGGCTGCGCCAGCCAAGATCCGCGACCGCTGGGCACCCGAGGCGCCGCACCGGCTCGACGGCATGGCCTTCATGCCCTATCCGACCTACGCCGACCTGGGCCGCGAGGTCAGCCTGCAGGAGGACTACCGCGCCATCCAGTGGATGCAGGACAACGTTCAGGGGTCGCCCGTGATCGTCGAGGCCAACACGCCCGAGTACCGCTGGGGCTCGCGCTTCACGATCTACACCGGCCTCCCGGGCGTCCTGGGTTGGAACTGGCACCAGCGCCAGCAACGGGCGATTGGGGGCGACCAGGTAGTGACCGAGCGTGCCCTGGCGATCAATGACCTCTATCTGACGCGCTCAACGGACGAGGCCCTTGCCTTCCTGAAGAAGTACGACGTGTCCTACGTGGTGGTCGGCCAGCTCGAGCGCATCTACTTCGAGAAGGTCCGTCCCTGCCAGCCCGGCCTCGATGGAGTGCAGGTTGTGTGTAACCTCTCCGGCTGGCCGATGGGGATGACCAACCCGTTGGTGTCCGCAGCGGAGTGCACACCGCTGGACGCCGCCAACCCTGCCTCGGGCCTCGAGTGCCCGACGTACGGTCTCGAGAAGTTCCCGGTGATGGAGCAGCAGGGTCTGCTGAAGGCGGCCTTCAAGGACGGTGGGACGACGATCTATGAGGTTGTCCGGTGATCGGCCCGATCTTCGCCTGGTGGCTGTCAAGCACAGCGCTTGGCGCGCTGGCGCTCCCGCTGGCATGGCGCGTGTTCACGCGCTTGCCAGATCGCGGGCAGGGCTTCATCCGGCCGCTGGGGATCCTGGTTTCGGGATATGCGCTCTGGCTGGGCGGGTCGATCGGCCTGTGGCCGGGCGGCCTGGCGGGTTCGATCGCGGGCGTGCTGCTGCTCACGGCCGCTTCGTTGTGGGCCGGGAGGGGACGCTGGCGCGAAATCGCCGCCTGGCTCCGCGAGCGCTGGGGCCTGGTAGCGGTCACCGAAGGCTTGTTTCTTGCCGCCTTCGTCGGTTGGGCGCTAGTTCGCGCCTGCAACCCGGACATCGTGGCGACCGAGAAGCCCATGGAGTTGGCGTTCCTCAACTCCATCCTGCGCTCGACAAGCTTTCCGCCCGCCGATCCCTGGCTCTCGGGTTATGCGATCTCGTACTACTACTTCGGCTATATCTTGCTTGGCCATCTGGCGTTGCTGACCGCCACGCCCGGCGCGGTCGCCTTCAACCTGGGGAGCGCGCTGTGGTTTGGGCTGGTCGTCACCGCCACGTTTTCCCTGCTCGTCAACCTGTTGTCAGCGCGCGATGGCCGGCTGCGGCTCGGTGGTGGTCTCCTGGGGCCGTTGTTCGTCGTCCTGACCGGCAACCTTCAGGGTTTCCTCGAGGCGTTGCACTCGCTGCGTCTGTTCTGGAGGACTCTCCCCGATGGGACGCTGACGTCGCGCTTCTGGCCCTGGCTTGATATCCTGGATCTCTCCGATCCGCCCGGCGGCGCAATCAGCTTCATCCCCTCGCGCTACCTGTGGTGGTGGCGAGGGTCGCGCGTCGTGCATGACGCCACGCTCGCCGGCGCCAAGGTCGAGGTGATCGACGAGTTCCCGTTCTTCTCGTTCCTGCTCGCCGACAATCATCCGCACTTGCTGGCGCTGCCGTTTGTCCTGCTGGCGGTCGCCTTTGCGTTGCAGGTATACCTCTCCGGCCGGCGCACGCCGGCGCCGATGACGCGGGCGCGGCTGACCGCGCCGCCGCTGACCACGGCGCTGTGGGGCACGCTTGTGTTGGGTATGGGAGGTGCTGCAGCCGGCGCCGCGATCCGGATTGCGGCCGGTGCCTCCGCTGGCGAGATCCTAGCGGGCGGGCTGCGCTGGGCGCTGCTGCTGGGTGTGGGCGGGGCGCTCCTGGTTGTCTTCAGCTACGTCGTCCTGGGCTTGATCCCGTCCCTCCTGACGGCGAAGGAGTTCTGCTTCGCCGCCTTTGCATTCGGGGCACTGGCGTTTCTCAACACATGGGACCTGCCGATCTACCTTGTGTTGCTCCTGGCCGTACTGTTGTGGCAGACACGCGCCAGGACGACCGGGCAAGGTGCACTCATGCTGCTTGGCACGGTCGCCGCCCTCGGCGCGGCCGCTGTGCTGCTCTACCTGCCGTGGTACCCGTCCTTCCGCTCGCAGTTGGGCGGCATCCTGCCCAACCTGGCGTACCCCACGCGCCTCTCGCAATTCAGCGTGATGTTCGCCACCGCGCTGGTCCCCCTCGTCGTATGGCTCCTCGGCGGAGTGCACCGAGCCTGGCGGCGGGACGACAGCCGCCTGCTTGTTGTGCTCGGCCTGGGGATCCCGCTGGGGCTGCTGGCGGTCTCGTGGGCGCTAGCCGGTCTCCTGGCGGCGGCCGATCCTTTGCTCATCGACTTGTTCCTGACGAAGATCGGCGCCGAGTCCTGGCGGCAGGCGCTGGCAGGGATCGCCGAGCGGCGGCTGACCCGTTCATGGACCGCCCTGGGCTTGGGTGGGCTGGTTGCCCTGGTGGCCATCCTGCTGGGCCAGATCCGCCGCGGCGCTTCGCCGCACGAAGAATCGGGCACGGACGTGAGACCCTTCATCGGGTTGCTGGTCGGAATCGCCGGGCTACTCACCTTGGCACCCGAGTTCGTCTACCTGCGGGATGGCTTTGGCGACCGGATGAACACGATCTTCAAGTTCTACTTCGCTGGCTGGATCCTGTGGGGGCTGGCGGCGGCCTACGCGGTCACCGAATTGTGGCCACGACGTCCCTCGCTGGGCGGCGCGCTGCGGACGTTGACCCTCGTGCCGGTGCTGCTTGGGCTGGCGTACCCGATCCTGGCGACATCGACGATCACCAGCGGTTTCACGCCCGAGAACGGGCCCACGCTCGACGGCGCCTCCCACCTGGCGCGCGAAGTACCGGATGACTACGCCGCCATGGAGTGGGCCGCGGCTACGCTGCCGCGGGGCGTCCTGGCCGAAGCGGCGCGCTCCGGCAGCTCGTACTCCGGCTACGGCCGCATCGCCACGCACACCGGCCTCGTCGCCGTTTTGGGTTGGGATTTCCACGAGTGGCAATGGCGCGGAAGCTGGGCCGAGCAGGGGACGCGGGTTCAGGACCTGACGACCCTGTACACCACGCGGGATTGGCTCGAGGCCAGGGCCATCATGGACCGCTACGCGATCGACTATGTCTATGCCGGGCCGCTGGAAGCCACCACGTACAAGCCGCTGTCGCTGCCCAAGTTCGGGATCTTCCTGCAGGAGATCTACCGCAACGACACCGTCGTCATCTTCGCCCGGCCGGAGGCGCACGTTCCATGAGAGCCCGTGCGGACCGAATCGTCACGCTCGAGAGCCTGACACTTGCCGTGATCGTCTTGTCGGCGATCGCGTTGCGGCTGTCTCGGCTCGACTGGCCTCCCCTAGCGCCCGCCGAAGCGGCCGCTGCGTTGGACGCTGCCCGGATGACGCCCGACGCCTCGGCGCTCGACCCCTCGTCCGCTCCTCCGCTGAGCGCCGCGCATGCGGCATGGACAGCGGTGCTCTTCACGGCCTTCGGATCGACCGACGCGCTGGCGCGCCTGATGCCGGCGCTGGCTGGCATCGCTCTGCTCGGATTGCCCATTCTCCTGCGACGTCCACTGGGCCGGGGTGGAGGGGCGCTCGCCGGAGTCTTGATGGCCATCTCCCCGGCGTTCGTCATGGTGTCACGCAGCGCGGGTGGCGCCGCGCTGGCGATGGCCGCGCTGGCCCTGGCCTGGGGTGTCCTCCTGCGCACGGACCTTGACCCGGGCCGGCGGTCGGGCTGGATTGCCGCCCTGCTGGGGTTGGCGGTCGCTGCGGGTCCATCCTTCTTCACCGGACTGCTGGGCATGTTGCTCGGGCTCGGGTTGGTGGCGCTGATCCGCGGTCGATCGCAGTCTCGGGCATGGGCCGAGCTGCGCACCTTGCGTTTTGCAGCGCGGCGTGAGCTGGTGGTATTCGTTGTCGTGCTCGTCGGGGCGGCGACATGTGTCGGACTGCAACGGGGCGCCTTCGGCGGCCTGGCCGTCTCGCTCACCAGTTGGCTGCAGGGATGGAGCCAGTCGGGCGGGATCGGGGTGGGCACGGCACTTGTGAGCCTGATCGTGTATGAGCCGCTGGTGCTGGCCGGCGGCATCTACGCCTCGGCCGCCTGGCGCAAGTCGTCCAGCCTCAACCGGAGTCTGATCGCCTGGGCCCTGGGTGCGCTGCTGGTGGCAATCGCCTATCCATCCCGGACGGCCGCCGACCTGGCGTGGTGCCTCATCCCGCTGGCGCTGCTTGCCGCGCAAGCGATCGCCGAGTTGGTGGAACGGTTGGCGCAGGCCGAACACAAGCCGTTCCTGATGATCCTGGTGAGCATCGTGCTGCTGCTGGCCGGCTTCGCCTACGTGCAGCTGACGGCATACGCTCGCGGGATTGGCCGTGGCCCGGCCTTCGATCCGGCCCTCGAGCTCGGGCTGGCCATCGGCGCCCTCGTGCTCGGGCTGGTGATCGCTGTGCTGTTCGGGCTTGGCTGGTCGTGGAGGCTGGCGCTCAACGGAGTGAGCGTGGTTGCGGCGCTCCTATTCCTTGTAGGGAACATCTCCTCCCTCTGGTCCCTGAACTTCACCACGGGTGAGGCCGCGGCGCGTGAGCTCTGGCGACCCGAGACCACCACCAGCGAGTCGCGCCTGCTGCTGAACACCGCGCACGGGGTATCGATCGCTCAAACCGGTTGGCCCGACGCGCTCCCGTTGCGACTGGAGGCGGAGGCATCCCCGGTCCTTGCGTGGACGTTGCGGGGATTCCCGCTCGACGTGCCGACGGATTCGCGCACCAACGATCTGCCGCGCGTCATCCTGCGGCCCAAGGACGCGCAGGAAGGCGGCCTGGCGGCGGACTACGTCGGGCAGACTTTCACACTCAGCGAGCGCAAGGCCTGGTCGGGCATTCTGCCTTCCGGCCTGCTGAACTGGCTGGTGAAGCGCGAGGCCGCGGTCACCCCGGAGCGGTGGCTCCTGTTGGTCCGGGCTGACGTCGCCTCGTTCGGGGAGTTTCCGGCGCAGCCCGTGGCTCCCGGGCCGGGGTCCTGAATCATGCCGGCGGTCCGCATCATCGCCATCGACGGCCCGGCTGGCTCGGGGAAGTCAACCGTTGCCCAGCGGCTGGCGCAGCGCCTCGGCTATCTGTACTTCGACACCGGTGTGATGTATCGGGCCGTGACGTTGGCCGCGCTGCGGGGCGGGGTGTCCGTTGGCGACGAGCAGGCGGTAGATGCGCTGGCCCGCAGGGTAACCATCGACGTCCGTCCACCGAGCAAGGGGGATGGTCGGCAGTATGACGTCCTGCTCGACGGCCTCGACGTCACGTGGGAGCTGCGCTCGCCACAGGTTGACACAACGGTCTCGCAGGTGTCGATGTATGCCGGCGTGAGGGAGGCGATGTCAGCCCGGCAGCGGGAGATCGGGCTGCGCGGGGCGGTGGTGATGGTCGGGCGTGACATCGGTACGGTCGTCCTGCCCGAGGCAGACCTGAAGGTCTACCTTGACGCAAGCGTCGAGGAGCGCGCCCGGCGCCGCTGGCACGAGGCGATGACGCGCGGCGAAGCGGTGATGAGCTACGAGGACGTCTTGCAGGCGATGCGCGAGCGCGACCGGATGGATTCGACGCGCCAGGTGGCGCCGCTCAGGGCGGCTTCGGATGCCATCGTCCTCGACAGCACGGAGATGGATGTCGAGAAGGTGGTCGCCCGGGTTCTGGCGATGGCGGCCGGCCATCAGCCGCCGGGCTGAGGGTGCAGGGCGGGGGGTGAGAGAGGGATCGCGGTGAGCAACGGCAGCGAGCTGGCGGGCCAATGGCGCGGCGGATACAGCCATGCGCGGCTTGAGCGCAAACGGCGGATCCTGCGTTGGATGATCGACCGGATCGCTTTCCGGGTTCTGGCGCGGGTTGACTCGGTGGAAGGCACGGACAACCTCCCGGCGACGGGTGCGGCGATCGTGATGATCAACCACATCGCCTTTGTTGATCCGGTGATGGTGCTCGGCGTCCTGCCGCGCAATATCGTGCCCTTGGCCAAGGCCGAGGCCTTCCGCATTCCAGTGTTCGGCATCTTCCCCTGGCTGTGGGAGGCGATCCCGGTCCATCGAGGCGAGATCGATCGCAAGGCGTTGCGTAGTGCCGAGGAGGTACTGCGCGCCGGTGAGATTGTCCTGGTGGCCCCCGAAGGCACGCGCCATCCGACGCTGCAGCGCGGCAAGGAAGGCATCGCTTTCCTGGCGCACCGTATGGACGCGCCGATCGTGCCTGTAGCCGTGGACGGGACCGAGGGATTCCCAAGCCTGCCGATCCTGCCGCGCTGGCGCGGGCCGGGCGTGCGCATTCGCATCGGCCGGCCGTTCCGCTTCCGCCCGCAGCCGGAGAAGCCCGACCGGGAGCGCCTGCGCCAGATGACCGACCAGGCGATGGGAGTCCTGGCCGCCATGCTCCCACCAGCGCGCCGCGGCGTCTACAGCGACCTTGACCGGCTGGGCCGGGAGTTGCTGGACTTCGGGTAGCCCCGGCGGGACGGTTCGGCACTCTGTAATGCAGAGGGGCCCGTTGGCCTGGAGGGGGATGTGACGGCCAGCGTCCGAGGGCGGCCATCGATTCGCCTGCGCGGCTACGACTATTCCCAAGCCGGGGCGTACTTCCTTACGATTTGCACCCAGGACCGGGCGTGCCTGTTTGGGGAGGTCGTTGAAGGGGGAGTGGCGCTGAACGCGTTCGGGCGCATTGTTGCGGAAGAGTGGTCCAGGACCGGAGTATTGCGCCAGGATGTGCAGGTCGACGAATTCATCGTCATGCCGAATCATGTGCATGGCATCCTCGTGTTGGCGGGTAGTATGCCCATACCCGCGCACATCCGGCAGGGGTGGAACAGGCCGCCGCAGTGGAGCGGTTCGGAGTACCCGTGCCCGGGTCGGTCCCGACCATCATCCGGGCCGTCAAGTCCGCCGTAACGAAGCGCATCAACGAAGCGCGGCGGACACCGGGCGCACGAGTCTGGCAGCGCGGATACTACGAACACGTCATTCGCGACGAGGACTCGCTTGCACGTATCCAGGAGTACATTGCCCGAAACCCTCTCCGCTGGGGACGATGAGGAGCACGCAGGAACGAGGGACCAGTGATACGGCTCCCGGACATAGCGTATGCCGGAGGGCTTCGGTTGGCCAAGTCCCAGGGGGACGTTGGCGGCTCTAATCCGTCTGGGCCGGATGAGGCTCGGTGTCTGTGGAAGCATGTCGGGCTCTGGCCGGGCGGTCCCCGCCAGGCCGCGGAGCGCTCCCTTGCCCTCCTTTCCAACTGGCGGTAGAGTGGGGAGCGAAGCCTTCGGTTCGTAACCGGACATAACGACACAGAATGGAGGTGCGTGGAGGCAGCATTCGCCGACTCTGGAAAGGGCAGCGCATGGCCCTGGCCGAGCAGGTCGGGGTGACGAGGATGAGGGTTCCCTGCCGCAGGGCGGGGCCAACCGGGCCAACCAGGCGGCTTCCCACCGCCCGGCCGGGAAAATCGAAGGATCAGCGGAAGCCCTCCGGGCGCACCACCGCCCGTCCCCCTTTCTCCATCCGAGCCTGATGGCGAACGCCGCGCTGGCAACGGCGCGGACAATCACCATCGGCGTGGGCACAAGCACCAACCTGGTCAGGAGAAGATCCATGTGCGGCATCGTGGGTTACGTCGGGCCGCGGGACGCGGCGCCGATCATCTACACCGGGCTCAAACGGCTTGAGTACCGGGGCTACGACTCGGCCGGCCTCGCCGTGGTCGAGAACGGGCGCATCGAGGTGCGCCGCGACGCCGGCAAGCTCGATCGCCTTGGCGCACTGCTTGAGGCACAACCGGTGCATGGCTCAATCGGCATCGGCCACACACGCTGGGCGACGCACGGCGAACCGACCGCCCGCAACGCGCATCCTCACATCGGCGCTTCGGGCGAGGTGGTGATCGTCCACAACGGGATCGTCGAGAACTTCCTGCAGCTGCGCGACGAACTGGCCGCTGAGGGTGTGACCTTTGGTTCGGATACCGACACGGAGGTCATCGTCCACCTGGTCGAACGGCACATGTCGCTGGGCCTGACCCTGGCCGAGGCGGCACAGAAGGCCCTGGCGCTGCTCAAGGGCGCCCACGGGATCGTGCTGATGTCGTCGCGCGAGCCGGACAAGATCGTCGCCGCGCGTCTGGGGAACGCCGGCGGCGTCGTCGTCGGGGTGGGGGACGGCGAGATGTTCGTCGCCTCGGACATCCCGGCCATCCTCGAGCACACGCGCCGGATGACGTTCCTTGAGTCCGGGCAGATGGCGGTCATCACCCGCGATGGATTCGAGCTTCGCACGCTCGACGGCCAGCCGGTGCGTGCCATCGTGCAGACCGTCCCGTGGGATCCCGTGGCCGCCGAGAAGGGCGAATACAAGCACTTCATGATCAAGGAGATCCACGAGCAGGTTCGCTCGACGACGGACACGATCAGCGGAAGGGTGGATTTCGAGACCGGCCGGATCCTGTTCTCGCAGCTGGGGCTGACCCCCGAGCTGGCCAAGCGGATCAAGCGCATCGTCATCACGGCCTGCGGCACCGCGGCGAATGCCGGGATGGTCGGCAAGCTGATGATCGAGCGACTGGCGCGCATCCCGGTCGAGGTCGACATCGCCTCCGAGTTTCGCTACCGCGACCCGCTGGTCGATCAGGACACCGTTGTCCTCGCCATCTCCCAGTCGGGGGAGACGGCCGACACGCTGGCGGCGATGGACGAAGCGCGTAAGCGTGGCGCCACGCTGTGGAGCATCGTCAACGCCGTCGGCAGCCAGGCGATGCGCATCGCCGACGGGACGATCACCATGCAGGTGGGGCCTGAGATCGGCGTGGCCTCCTCCAAGGCGTTCACGGCGCCGCTGGTCGACCTGTACATGCTGGCCATCCTGCTTGCCGACCTGCGCGGCACGATCGACGGTACCCGGCGTCGCCAGCTGACCGCTGACCTGCGCCGCGTGCCCGACCTGGTGGGCCAGTGCCTGGACCGCGAGAAGGCGGTCGAGCAGGTGGCCAGGACGCTCAAAGACGTCGCCCACTGCTTGTATCTCGGAAGGGGCATCAACATGCCCATTGCGTACGAAGGCGCGCTGAAGCTCAAGGAGATTTCGTATATCCACGCGGAGGCCTACCCAGGGGGCGAGATGAAGCACGGTCCGATCGCCCTGGTCGACAAGGTGATGCCGGTCATCGCCATTGCCACGCGGGACCCGTGGTACGAGAAGATGCTGTCGCAGATCGAACAGACGAAGGCGCGCGGCGGGATCGTGATTGCCGTGGCGACCGACGGAGATGACCTGCTGCCAACGGTGGCCGACCACATTCTATGGGTACCGCCAACGCCGTGGCTGCTGAGCCCGGTGACGACCGTCATTCCGCTGCAACTGCTGGCGTATCACACCGCCGTCCTGCGGGGCGCGGATGTCGACCAGCCGCGCAACCTGGCGAAGTCGGTGACGGTGGAGTAGATGCAGGGCGGGACGGGGAGGGGCTCGTCACCGCTTCGCCGAACCCACAAGCTCGGGGGCTCCCGCAGAGGAGCCCCCGTCGTCTTGTACGCCCAGCATGGGCGCTGACTAGGAAGGTGGAAGTCCTTCCCGGGGGTTGATGGCACCCACCGTAGCCAAGGGCAAGGGCGTCGTCGTGAGGCGGGGTCCGGAGGAAGCCGGAGGCAAAACCGCGACCTGAGGAACACGAACCCGATAAGAGGCCGTGAGCCCGGACGAGTGGGCACGTAACCACGAAGTCCAAGCCATCAAGGGGCGGAGCGGTAAGTCGGGCAGGGATGCGGGGACCGCCAGCGCTCTTATCTGGGGAGACCTGTCGCTATGCCAAGATACATGGCAACCTCGGCTGAGAAGCCGGGCTGAGGCGACAGGGGTCAGCCGAGGCCATAGTACCG
>Ga0315295_10000517_pt1 | contig 33596 bp, 31 predicted proteins | sample YL17G14_0_MG_FD_204453 | JGI IMG/M metagenome (GOLD analysis project Ga0315295, IMG submission 204453) | Sediment microbial communities from Yellowstone Lake, YNP, Wyoming, USA - YL17G14_0 | ecosystem: Environmental > Aquatic > Freshwater > Lake > Sediment | place: USA: Wyoming | collected...
CATATATTATTTTAGGTCTTTCTCTGTGTTCTCTGTGACCTCTGTGGCGAAATGGTTTTAAGCCTTTTCCAGAGGGAGCGCTTCGTCGATGAGCATGATGGGGATATCATCTTCAATCCGGTAGATCAGCCGGCAGTGATGGCATACGAGCTGATTCTGCGCTTCCCGGTATTCCAGCTCTCCCTTGCAGCCCGGCTCCCGGACGCACTTCGGACAGGCCAGAATCTCCAAAAGATCCTTACTCAGCGCCATAGGTTTTCCTTTCACTCATTTAAATTGGACACGGATCAACGCGGATCAAAACGGATAAAAAAGGCGAAGGGCGCAAGGGCCTCGAATCAAAAAATCGATTCATTTTCCTGTTTCCAATTTTCTTATTCTCTTGCCTTATCCGTGTTCATCCGCGTCAATCCGCGTCCCATTAATTTCTTTTCAGCGGTGGCCAGGACTTCCTCCACGGTGATGGAGGTCATGCATTCCAGGGTGTCGCACTTTTTCCGGAAGCAGGGGCTGCAGGGAAGATCTTTCCGGATCACCCGATTATGGTTCCCGTAAGGGCCCGTCCTCCAGGGGGCGGTGGGGCCGAAGAGGGCGATGAGCGGCGCCTTCACCGCCGCCGCCAGGTGCATGGGTCCGGTGTCGGGGGTCACCACGAGGTCCGCCAGGGAAAAGATTCCGGCCAATTCCTTCAGGCTGGTCCTGCCCGCCAGGTTCAGGACTTTGCGGCAACGGCCCGCCCGGTTCAGAATCTCCGTCACCGGTTCCACATCCTGCGGGCTTCCGGTAACCACCACCGACGCGTCCTTTTCCACCAGGGCGGAGATCAGCCCGGCGAAGTTATCCAGGGGCCACTGTTTGGTTTCCCACTTGGCCATGGGATGGATGACCACGATGGGACGGGAGAAGAAGCCGTTCTGCCGGAGGAGATTCTCCGCTTTTTCCCGCGATTCGTCGGGAACGGGGAATTCCAGGGTCGCCCCATCGACGGGAACTCCCATCTGGGAGACGAGGTCGAGATAACGATCCAGGGCGTGCCGCTCGATGCTCAGGGGACGGTAACGTTCGTTGGTGAAGAGGTAATTTCCCTCTTCGGCGATTCCGGCGGAAGGCCGGAACCCGATTTTGCGGCGCCCGCGGACCAGCACCACGAGGATACCGCTCTTCAGGATCCCGTGGTTGTCAATAACCATGTCGTAATGCCGGCTTCTCAGCTCTCGGAGGAATCGGCCGATCTCCCTCAGGGTTTCGCGGATTTTTCCTCTCCGGCATAATCCCCTCAGCCAGGATTTGCGCCGGCTGATGATCACTCGATCCAGGGCCGGATGCCCGCGGAGAATGTCGCAGGCATCTTCCTCCACCAGCCAGTCGATGCGGGCCTTGGGGTACTGGTTCTTCAAGGCTTTCACCATGGGGAGGGTCTGAATGACGTCTCCGATGGCGCTGAGTTTGACGATGAGAATGGAACGGGGATCCCCCCCCCTGGCTGAACTCATGGTCGCTCCGCCCGGTTCAGGACCCACTGGACGGCTTCGTAGAGATCCGCGGCGATATGGGAAGGCGGCTTCGGCCAGTTTGCCTTTTTCCCCAGGGTCTCCGGTCCGTGTCCGGTCAGAAGCAGCACCGTTCCCGCCCCGATTCTCTGTCCGCACTCCACATCCGAAAAATGGTCCCCGATCATGAACGCCGAGGAAAGGTCCAGGTTGAGATCGGCGGCGGCCTTCTCCAAAAGGCCCGTGGCCGGCTTACGGCAGTTGCACTCCCGAAGGTAGGGTGGAAGGCCGTCGGTGGGATGGTGGGGGCAGTAATAAATCCCATCCACCTCCGCCCCCTCGGCTCTTAGCAGACGAATCATCTGGGCATGCAGGTTCTCCAGGATGGCCTCCGGGAAATACCCCCGCGCCACGCCGGCCTGGTTGGTGATCACCACCACCTTGAATCCCCCCCGGTTCAAAAGGCCCACCGCCTCGCCCGACCGGGGGATCAGTTTCATCTGGTCCAACGAATTCAGGTACCCAACCTCTTCGCAGATGGTTCCGTCACGATCTAAGAATACGACCCTGTGTTTATTCTTCGTTTTCACCGAATCTGATCGTCTCCATACCTTTGCTGATGACTCATAAATTAGAAATCCGGTTTGTCCAACCCCCCTCTGAAATCCCCCCCTGCCCCCCTTTATTAAAGGGGGGCAGGGGGGATTTCTGGCAGGGCAGTGGTCCCGGGGGAAATTCAGCCCGCTGGTTGCAGTTCTTCCAACCTGGGAATACCCCCTGAAAACCGATCCATCACGTACTTTTTAAACAAAGCCCAAAATTGAAATGCCCCAAACAATGCTTCCGGGTTTGGAATTTTGGTAATTCGAATTTGTTGCAGATTTCGGATTTCGAAATTCGGATTTTACCGAAATCGGTTATCTCCCCAATTCCCAGGCCCTCTTCACTTCTCCAAAAACCTCCTCCACGGTTACGGCTTCCATGCACTCCCGGTTTCGGGGGCATTGGGTTTTCAAACAGGGAGCGCAAGATAATCCCTTGTAAATAACCCGGCTGGTCGCCCTCAGGGGGCCGGTTCTCGACGGGTCGGTGGACCCGAAAATGGCCACCAGGGGCACTCCCAGGGCCGCGGCCACGTGCATGAGTCCCGAATCGTTGGTGACGAAGACCCGGCAGCGGGCGATGATCGCCATGGCCTGGCCCAGGGTTGTCTTCCCGGTCAGGTCGGCGGCTTTCGGCCCGACGATCCGTAAAATCGGCGAAGCCGCCGCCCCATCTCCCGCGCTTCCCAGAATCAACAAATGCCCGCCCAGTTCCCCGGAGATGCGCCGTCCGAGTTCTCCAAACCGCTCGGGAAACCACTCCTTGGCCGATCCATATTGAGAGCCGGGACTCAGGCCGACGAAAGGTCCATCCCCGCTCCCCGCGGATTTCAAGACCGCCTCGGCCTCCCGGATCCAATCTGGGGGAACCTGAAGGGCAGGAATGCCCGCTCCCGTCTGAAGGCCCAGAGAACGAATGAGGTGGAGATAATATTCGACCTGGTGTCCCCTCTTCACCTTCCCGTCCACCGGTACCCGGTGGGTCAGGAGGATTCCCCTCCCATCGGTGCGGTACCCCGCTCGCCGGGGGATTCCGGCCATAAAGGAGAGGAGCGCGGAATCGAAGGAATTGGGAAGGTGCAGGGCCAGGTCGAAGCGCCCCTTCTTTAACTCCTGCGCGAGCCGCCATCTTCCCTTGATTCCCCCATGAACGCCCGGGCTCAGGTAGGGGATGACCCGGTGAACCCCCGGAAAGGGGGAAAACAGATCCCCGACCCATGGCTTGGCCAGGATGGTCACTTCGGCCCGGGGAACCCCCCGGCATACCGAGGCAACCGCCGGAAGGCTCATGACCGCATCCCCCACCCAGTTGGCCGAACGGATGAGGACTCTCCGGACTCCTTCCCAGGGGGTTTGCACCGCTTCTCCCATGGTTTCAAACCCCATTCACCCGCCTGGCCTGCCAGGGACGGGTTTTCCACCGCTGATGAACCCACAGCCAGTGATCCGGATCGTCGCGGATATACCGTTCGATAACCCGGGTGAAAAGCTGCGTGTTCTGGAGCACATCGGCATCTTTATTCCCCGTCCGGATCAGGGGAATCTCGGGCTCAATGATTGCCCGGTATCGCCCGTCTTTTCCCCGGAGGTTGAATACCGGAACGACTGCGGCCCCGGTCTTGAGCGCCAGGAGAGCCATGCCGGTATTGGTGCAGGCCTGCTCCCCGAAAAAATCAACAAAAACCCCCTCCTGCCAGGCCATGTTCTGGTCCAGCAGGATTCCCACGGTCTTTCCCCCCTTCAGCAGCCGGAGGATCTGCCCCATGGCTTTCTGCTTGGGAATCGACCGGTTACCCGTGCTCGTACGGAGTCGCTGCACGACTCCATCCAGGAAACGGCTGTCCATTGGACGGAAGACCACATACGAAGGGTGGCCGGAAAAAAGAGGAAACGCCGCGGCCATCCATTCCCAGTTCCCGTAATGGGCGGTGAGGAAAAGAACCCCTTTCCCTTTTTCCCGGGCGCGATGGAAGTTCTCCAATCCTTCGAAGGAAACATAGCGGCCGATATTCTTTTCGCTCAGCCGGGGAGTGAAGGTAAACTCCGCGGCCACCCGTCCCAGGTTGGTGAAAGCCGAGCGGGCAATGGCTTCCCTTTCTTTTGTTTCTTTTTCCGGAAAAGCCAGGGCCAGGTTTCTCAGGGCGATCCGCCGGTGGCGATCATCCAGGGCATAGAGGAAACGGGCCAGCTTTTCAAAAAAAAATTTCCTCCAGGGGAGAGGAATGAGGTTCAGCCCCCATAGAAGCAAACCTGCCAGGAGGGATCGCTCCCGTTCGGCCTCCTCTTTCATGCCTTCCGGCCCAACCGTTCAAAGACAAACGTTTCCAAACGAGCCAGGTCTTCTCCCGGAAACACGTGCCGCACCGACAGGGCCCACAGGGGGATCGTCCCGGGGGGAAAATCTTGGATCCGCACCATATCCTTTTCCGTCGTGACCATGGCCTCGGCGCCGGCCCTCAGGGTTTTTTCCCTCAGCCGCTCCAGGTCCTTCCCTTCATAGGCATAATGATCGGGAAAAGTTTCGAAGCGCACAATTTCGGCCTCCAGTCCCCTCAGGGTTTTTTCGAAAGACTCGGGCCGGGCCAGGCCGGAGAAGGCCAAAATCCTCTTTTTTTTCAGATCTAGGGGAGACAAAATCCTTTCCTGCCCCCAGACTATAATTTCTTCCGGCTCGTACCGGACCCGGAAAACGGGCCTCCCTTCCGGAAGATTCATGAATCTTTTCCCTAAATTAATTATCATATCATCCGCTCCCCCCTTTGTCAAAACCAGGGCGTCGGCTCGGCGGACCTGGCTTAAGGATTCCCGCAGCTCCCCCCGGGGGAAGAGCCTGCCGTTCCCGAAGGGGGAGAAGGAATCCAGGAGGAGAAAATTCAAATCCCGGTTTAAAGCCAGGTGCTGGTACCCATCATCCAATATGAGCACTTCGGTCTGGAAACGATCGATGGCGAAACGCCCCGCCACCCATCTTTTTCGCCCCACGATGACCGGGATTCCTTTCAGCTTCCGGGCGAGGAGGCAGGGTTCATCTCCGGCCTGGAGGGGATCCATGAGGATTCTATCCCCGTCGGATACCAGGGCACAAGGGCCCTCATATTTTCCCTTATATCCGCGGGATAGGACCGCCGTGCGGTAACCCCGGCGGCGGATCATCTCGGCCAGCAGGATCACAAAGGGTGTTTTGCCCGTTCCGCCCAGAGTTAGGTTTCCCACGCTGACGACCCGGCAGGGGAGCGAACGGGACCGATAAATCCCTTTTCGGTAGAAGAAAACCCGGACCGTTACCGCCAGGCCATAGAGAAAGGAAAGGAACGTCAGGGGGGCCAGGAGAATCCTGGAGGGGAGATTTTCTCCCGGATTACGGATCAGACGATGGAGGAAAGTCTTTAAAATGGTCATGGACCTGGAGGATCAGTTTTTTCTCCCCGGGGGAACGCCGCCGTCTCGTCTTCCTTTCCGGAGACGGCATTGTCCGCGTGGTTGCTGTCCTTGAACTGCAGCAGGTAGAGCTTCTTGTATTCCCCGTCCCTGGCCAGCAGTTCTTCGTGGGTCCCCTCTTCCACGATCTCCCCGTTGGAAAGGACCATGATCCGGTTGGCTTTGCGGATGGTAGAGAGACGATGGGCGATGACCAGGGTGGTCCGGCCCTCCATCAGGTATTCCAGGGCCTTTTGCACCTCAATCTCCGATTCGGAGTCCAGGGAAGAAGTGGCCTCGTCCAGGATCAGGATGGGGGCGTTCTTCAGCAGGGCCCGGGCGATGCTGATGCGCTGGCGCTCCCCGCCGGAGAGCTTGACTCCCTGCTCCCCGATGATCGTATCGTAGCCCTGGGGCAGGTTCTGGGTAAAGCCCTGGGCATAAGCCGCCTCGGCCGCCTTGACGATCTCTTCAAAAGGCTGGTCGATGTTGCCGTAGGCAATGTTGTTCCGGACCGTGTCATTAAAAAGGATGGTCTGCTGGGTGACGATGCCGATCCTGCTTCTCAGGGACTCCACCCGGTAATCGCGGATATCCACGCCGTCAATCGTGATCTTTCCCGCTGTCACGTCGTAGAAGCGCGGCAGGAGGTTGACCAGGGTGGTCTTCCCTCCCCCGCTCGAACCGACGAAAGCCACCATCTCCCCCACCCGGATGCGCAGGTTGATGTTCTTAAGGACCCAATCCTCCTCATACTTGAAAGAAACGTCCTCATATTCAATGCCCCGGGAGACGGAAGGGAGCGTTTTGGCTTCCGGTTTGCTCTGAATCTCGGGGACGCTATCGAGGACCTCAAAAATCCGCGCGGCGGCGGCCAGCCCCTGCTGCACCGTGTTGTTGACCCCGCTCAGCCTCTTCACCGGCTCATAAAGCATAAGCAGGGCGGCCAGGAAGGAGAAGAAGGTTCCCGGGGTTGCCCCGCCCTGGATGACGTTGTATCCCCCATAGAAAACGATGAAGGCAATTCCCACCCCGCCGAGGAACTCCATGAGCGGATGGGAAATCGCCTTCACCCGCACCGATTTGATGAGAATCCCGAAGAGGCGCCGGTTTTCTTTGGCGAAGCGCCGGCGTTCATGGTCTTCCATGTTGAAAGCTTTGACGATCCGTGCCCCGGTGAGGGTCTCCAGGAGGATGGTGCTGAGGTTGGCCATGGCCGATTGGCTGCGGGTGCTGTAACTGCGCAGCTTCCGGCCGAACTTGACGATGGGAACCACCGCCACCGGAAAGACCACCATGGCGATCAGGGCCAGTTTCCAGTCCCGGTAAAAGATCACCGCCACCAAACCAACCAGGGTAAAGACATCTTTCAAAAGTCCGGTGACCGCATCCGTCACCGCCCCCTGGATCATATTCACGTCGTTGAGGATACGGGACATGAGAACCCCGGTGGGATTCCGGGTGAAGAAGGAAAGGGATAGAGATTGAATGTGGTTGTAAATCTTTTCCCGCAGGTCGGCGATGATCCGCTGGCCCACGTAGGACATGAGAAAAGTCTGCCCGTAATCGAAAACCCCCTTGAGGAGGAAGATCCCGATGATGGCCAGGGGGATCAACTTCAGCATGGTCAGATCTTTCTTGAAAAATACGTCGTCCAGGACCGGTTTGACCAGGAAGGCAGACCCCGCCGTGGCGGCGGAGACGAAGAGCATGCAGACCATGGCTCCGGCCAGGTGCTTCCAGTAGGGTTTGACGAATTCCAGAAGACGGCGGTATAAATTCATTGGATTCGTTATTCGCTATTGGTTATTCGTTACTCGTTATACGTTATTCGTTACACGTTACTTGTTATTCGTAACTCGTTTTTTGTTCCTGTTTTTGCTTTTTATCTTTAACGAGTAACGTATAACGTATAACGATTTACTGTTTTCCCAGCATCTCCAGGGCCATCCGGGCCACCCGTTCGGAAGCTCCCGGAGAGCCCAGGTTCTCCCTGACCTCGGCCAGCCCCTGAATCATGGCCTTCCGGTAGGGCTCATCCTCCAGGATTCGCAGGGCTTCCGCGGCCATCTTTTCTCCCGTGGCCTCTTTCTGGATCAACTCCGGGACCAGGCTCCTTTCGGCCACCAGGTTCACCAGCCCGATCCACTTCACTCGGATCATCGCCCGCCCCACCCAGTAGCTCAGGAGAGAGACCCGGTAGGCGATAACCATGGGCTTCCCCCGAATGGCCGTCTCCAGCGTGGCGGTTCCCGAGGCGACCAGGACCAAATCGGCGGCGCGCAGGACTCGGTCGGTCTTTCCCCTCACCACCTCGATACGGAGCCCCGAGGGAGGCAGGACCTTCTTGATCTCCTCCTCATCGATCGTCGGGGCTAAGGCCAACAAGAATCGTGCGCCAGCCTTTTTCCCGGTGATGATCTGGGCCGCCCGGATCATTTCGGGCAAAAGAGAAAACACTTCCCGGTGTCGACTCCCCGGAAGCAGGGCGACCAACGGCTCTCCCCTCCAGCCTTCTTCCTCCGGGGGGATTCGGGCGGCACTCTCCTCCGGCCCCAGGGTGTCCATCAGAGGGTGGCCCACAAACTCGGCCTCCAGCCCCGCTTCCCGGTAGAGGGGAACCTCGAAAGGGAAGATCACGGCCATCCGGTCGACCCTCCGGGCGATGACCTTCGTCCTGCCGGAGCGCCAAGCCCATACCTGCGGGCTGACGTAATATAAGACCGGGACCCCGGCTTTGCGGGCGACCCGGGCGAGGCGCAGGTTGAAATCGGGAAAATCGATTAACATCAGAAGGCCGATTTCCTCCTTGCGGATCAGCCTCTTGAGATCCCGGTAGGCCCGGGCCAGATCCCCGAACCGCCCCAGGACCTCGGTGATCCCCACGACCGCCAGGCGGGAGGAATCGACCACGATCTCCGCCCCCGCTCTCCGGAGAAGTTCCCCTCCCATGGCCCGCACTCTGACCGCCGGCTCCATGCGCAGCAGGGATTCCACCACTCTGGCCCCGTGGAGGTCTCCCGACGCCTCTCCAGCCACGATCAGGATGTCTTTCTTTCCCGGCGACAAGGATTAGTCTTTCTTCGACCCCCCATCCCTTGGAACCGAAGTTCCGGGAAGCCTTCTTGGACCCCGTAAAAAGCGGCGATGGAGGGGATCTTTTTGATGTTCTCCTGGATCTGCTCGCTGATCCGCATAGCCACGGCCAGGGCATTCCGTCCGTCTTCCCCGGTCACGGCCGGGGGAATCCGGTTCAGGCAGGCAAGAACGAAAGAACGGATCTCATTCTCCAGCGTGTCCCCGGGCTCCACTTCGATCTGTTCGGCCGAGAGCTGGAACCTCTGATTCTCGGCGCTGAAGGTCCGGTGGTATAGGGTGATCTCCTTGGAGGCGTAGTCCAGAGTCAGGTATGTATCCGGCTGAAAGACGCGGATGCGCCGCCGGTCCTCGAAGGAGATCCGGCTGGCGGTGATATTGGCCACGCATCCCCCTTCGAATTCCACCCGGGTGTTGGCAATGTCCACTTTGTCCGTGAGCACGGGAATTCCCACGGCATGGATCTGTTTCACCGGGGAGCGGACGAAACTCAGGATGATGTCCAGGTCGTGGATCATCAGGTCCAGGACTACGTCCACCTCGGTCCCCCGCCCCCGGAAAGGAGTGAGCCGATGCGACTCGATGAAGATGGGAGCCCGAATCTTTTCCCGCGCCGCAAGAACTGCGGGGTTGAACCTTTCCAGATGGCCGACCTGAAGGATCCGTCCGTGCTTCCGCGCCAGAGCGATCAGTTCATCGGCCTCCCGGATCGTGGCGGTGACGGGCTTTTCCACCAGCACGTCGCAGCCGCCCTCCAGAAAGTCCCGGGCCACCGAATAGTGCAGGTCGGTGGGCACCACCACACTCACCGCATCCACCTTTCCCAGGAGGTCCAGGTGGTTCGAAAAAGCCGCGGTTCGGAGTTTCTCCGCCCACTCTTCGGCCTTCCGGGGGGCCACATCGGCCAATCCGATGAGGTCCGCTTCGGGGATCAGGGAATACTTCTGGGCATGAAACTTTCCCAGGTAGCCGACCCCCACGACCCCCACCCGAAGTCTATGTCCCGCCGCTCTCTTCCGACTTTTTACATCCCGATGAGGCATATCCCCTTCTCATTCGCCAGGGGAATGACTTCCCCTTTGTCCGCCACAATGGTCTTTCCCGCCTCCACCACCAGGGCCGTAGCCCCGGCCTCCGCCAGGGTCTGCACCGTCGTGGACCCGATGACCGGGAGGTCCAGTCGACGGTCCTGGTTGGGTTTGCACACCTTGATGACGGTCACGTCCCCTTTGCCCAGCCGACCGCCCCGGCGGATGGCCTCATCCGTTCCCTCCACGGCCTCCACCGCCAGCACCATCTGTTCCTTCACCACCACGCACTGGCCGATATCCAGCCGCCCGATTTTTTTGGCCATCTTCCAGCCGAAGGCGATGTCCTTTTCCTCCCGTTCCGTCGGTTTCCGTTCGGTCCAGCAGCCCTTTTCGGCCATGGCCGGTTTCAGGAAAGGAACCGGGCTGATCACCCGGATCCCCTCCCCCTCCAGCTCCTCGGCCAAGGCCCGGAGAATGGCATCATCCTTTTTATCCTTCAACCGCAGGAGGACCCGCAGCGCTCTTTCATCGGGGGTGGCCTGGGAAAAGAAATGGGTCTTGGAGACTCCGCCGATAAAAAGGGCCCGTCTGACCCCCCCCTCCTTTAATCCCTCGATCATTCCTCCCAGTTCACCGATATTCACCCAGCGGAGGGTATCGACGGCGGCCCCCAATTCACTCCGGGTCAATCCCCGGTGTCCGATGGCCACGACCGAATGACCGCGGGCTCGAACGGCCGCGGCCAGAAGGAGCGGAAGGTTTCCGTCTCCGGCAATCAGCCCGATGACCTCTTTCATCGGCAGACGCCCCGCTTCGAGTTCTTCAGGAATTCGATGAGATGCCGGATCTCCGGGAGATCCGGAACTTCTTTTTCCACCCGATCCATGGCTTTGTGCAAAGTCAAGTGGGAGCGGAACAGGATCCGGTAGGCCTGTTTAAGGGCCGAGACCGTTGTCTTGGGAAACTTGTGCCGCTTAAGGCCCACCAGGTTCACGCCGTAGAGGCGGGCCCGATTTCCCGCGGCGATGGTGTAGGGGGGAATATCCTGGGGAATTCCGGAGGCTCCCCCGATGATCGAATAGCACCCCACCCGGGCGAACTGGTGGATGGCCACCAACCCTCCCACGATGGCGAAGTCCTCCACCAAAATGTGCCCTGCCAGAGTCGAATTGTTGGCCATGATGACCTGGTTTCCGATTTTGCAGTCGTGGGCGATATGGGAATAGGCCATGATGAAATTGTTGTTCCCCAAGACGGTTTCTCCCCCTCCTTCGGCCGTGGCCCGGTTGATGGTCACAAATTCGCGAATCAGGTTGTCGCTGCCGATGGTCAAACGGGTGGGCTCGCCCCGGTATCGTATCGCCTGAGGGGCCGCGCCCACGGATACAAAGGGAAAGAGATGGCAACGCTCTCCGATTTTCGTCCACCCCTCGGCGACCACATGGGAATCGAGAATCGTATCTTTCCCGATCTGGACATTCTCCCCCACGATGGAGTATGCTCCGATTTTAACCCCCGGGCCGATTTGAGCTTTCGGATGAACAATGGCGGCGGGATGAATTTCCAAATCAGTCTCCTTTTATAAGCTCATAGCTCGTAGCAAAAAAGCTCATAGCTCATGGCTCAGAGCAAAAGATTTTTCACTATCAGCTATGAGCTATGAGCCAAATTGCTCATGATTCATGGTCGTTGCCATCAGCTATGAGCTACGGGCCATCAGCTCTCGTCTTTTTTACTGATCGCTTCTTCGATTTGCTTCATTCTTTTTTCCAGGTCGGCCAGGGCCCGTTTCATCTCCGGCAGTTTGGGAAAGGCGGCCTGGGCCCGCAACCACTCGCGGTGGGGAAAGGCCGGGCTTCCGGAAAGGATTTGGCCCGGAGCCACATCCTGCCCCACCCCTGCCTGGGCCCCGATCATGGCCCCGTCTCCGATCTTGATATGTCCGACCACACCCACCTGTCCTCCCAGGGCGACCCGGTTCCCGATTTCCGTGCTCCCGGCGATTCCCACCTGAGCCACGATGATCGTGTCTTCGCCCACGGTCACATTGTGGCCGATCTGGATTAGATTATCCGTCTTGACCCCCCGTTTGATCCAGGTCTTCCCCATGGCCGCCCGGTCCACGGCGCAGTTGGCCCCGATCTCCACGTCGTCCTCTATGACCACGATTCCCACCTGGGGAATCTTCACGAATTTTGCCCCGTCCCGGGCGAACCCGAAACCGTCGCTCCCGATCACCGTCCCCGGGTGGAGGATGACTCTTTTCCCCACCACGCAGCGGTCCATGACCACCACGTTGGGGTAAAGGACGGATCCCTCTCCCACCTGCACCGATTCCCCCAGGTAGACCCCGGGGTAAAGAACAGCCCGGTCTCCGATTTCGCTTCCCTCTCCCACGTGGACAAAGGGGTAAATGGAGATGTCCCGGCCGATTTTCACCCCCCCGCCGATGAAGGCCCGGGAATCCACTCCGCGGGGCGAGAAGGGCTTCTGTTGAAAAAAAGCCTGAACTTTGGCGTAAGCCAGGTAGGGATTGGGGGTCCGGATCAGCGGTTTGGGAAAGGAGGGCAGGTTTGCCGGCACGATCGCCGCCGAAGCCCGGCTCTTTTCCAGACGGCGGCGGTGTTTGATCTCGGCCACAAAGGTGATCTCCCCCGCTCCGGCCTCCTCCAGACTGGCGATTCCCCGGATGGGGAGCGATCCATCCCCCTCCACTTTTCCCCCGACCAGGGCCGCCAGTTCTTCCAGGGTTGCTTGGGCTTTCATTCTTTCCCCATACCCCAGTTTCATTTTGATTTCGGGGTGTTGGCCCGCTTGACGACTTCCTCGGTCAGATCCAGGCCTTTGGAGATATAGATAATGGAGGGTTGATTCCCCTCCAGGATGACCGAATATTTTCCCTCTTCGCCGATCTGTTGCACGATTCCCGCCAGATCCCTCAGGACCTTATCGGTCAATTCGCGATCTCTCCTCCGGACATCTTCTTCGAAATCTCTCTGCATCCGCTGCACGTCCCGCAATTTGGCCTGGTATTCCTTCTCTTTCTCCCGGCGGACGCTCTCGTTCATGACCGTCCCACGCTTCTCCAGGTCCTCCCGGAGTTTATTCAGCTCCTTCTGCCTGCCCTCCAGGGCCTTATGCATTTTTTCCACTTCGGCGGTGATGGCCTTCTTGGCCTCCTGGCCGGTCACACACTGATTGAGAGCCCGCTGCATATCCACGTAGCCGATTTTCAATGGATCGGCGCCCCAAGCCCCTGCGGTCCAGGCCAGGATCACAGCCCCGCAAAAAATCCAAATCCCCATTTTTTTCATTCTTTTCTCCTCGGAAATGAATTGATCCCCCATCCAAGAGGATCATCCTATTCTACCCCAACCCTTCCGCGATTGGAAATTTAGAAGAAGGTGCCGATGGTGAAGTCCCAGCTGCTCCGCGATTCCCCTTCTCGGGGCTTAATATTGTATCCCCATTCCAGGCGCAGGGGTCCGACGGGAGATATCCAGCGAAATCCGATGCCCGCGCTGGTCCGCAAGTCATCCAACCGGTAGGTTTCTCCCACATCCCAGGCATTTCCCGCGTCGAAAAAGAATAAGCCCTTGAGCTTGATTTCTTTGGCAATGGGGAAGAGCATTTCAAAATTAAAGAGGAGCTCCTTGTCTCCCCCGATCACCTCTCCGTTGGGCGCCTTGGGCCCGATGCTGTAGGCCTTGAAGCCACGAAGCGTATGGATTCCGCCCAGGCGGAACCGTTCATACAAAGGAATGGGGTCTCCCTCGATAAACCCAATCCGGCCCCGAGCCGAAAAAGTGAGGTCCCAGAAAGGGGTGAGGAACCAGGTGGAGGAGCCTTGGTATTTGGTAAAGTCATTGCTTCCCCCCAAAAAACGCCCGGCGTAAGTGACCGACACCCCGTTTTCGGAACCTTTGGTCGGATCAAACCGGTGATCCCGGGTATCCCGCCGGAGGCCCAGGTAAATGCTGCTGGTGGTCGAAACCCCCTTCTGGTCCTTGATGATATCCGAGGCGGTTTCCTTGATGTTGTAAGTGTCCACAGTTTCGTACAAATACTGGGTGTACAGCCGAATATCCGCAAAGAGGGGGAATCCGAAACGGGTGACCCCTCCGGTCCGTCGAATCGAGTAATCGTCATAATCCCGGAAGGTATTGTAAATGTCCCCGCCTACTAAAATCTCGGTGTCGAAGAGCCGAGGTTCGGTAAAACTGAGGTTGTAGTAGCTGGAAACCGCCCCGATTTGACCCGACAAAACCAGCCTCTGACCCCGGCCGAAAAGATTGTTCTGGGAGATGGAGAGAAGGGCCACCAGTTTGTCGATGGAACTGTAGCCGACTCCCGTGCTGACCGATCCGGTGGGCCCTTCTTCCACCCGGACGTTCAATACCATCTTATCATCCGCGCTCCCCTTTTTGGTGCTCACGTCCACTTCTTTGAAAAACCCCAGGTAGTTCAGGTTATCCCGGCTTTTCTTCAATGCCGTCAGGCTGTACAATTCCCCTTCCACCGTCCGCAGTTCCCGCCGGATGACCTTGTCCCGGGTTTTGGTGTTTCCCAGGATGTTGATGCGCTCAAAGTAGACCTTGGACCCCTGGCGGATGTCGAAAATCAGGTCCACGAGGGGTTGATCATCGTGGGGAATCACTTGGGGGCTCACGTCCACAAAGGCATATCCCTGATCCGCGTACCGGTCGGTGAGGTTGGAGATGCTCTGGCGGACCTTTTCCCGATTGAAGATTTCACCCGGGTAAATTGGCACCATTTTGAGTAATTCCATTTTGGGCGCAATCAGGTCCCCCTTGAAGTCCAGTCGGCCGACTTTGAACTGCCGCCCCTCTTCCACCGGAATCGTGATGGTGATGCCGTCCTTGGCCACCTCGACTTTCGGCTTGGCGACCTTCACCTGCAAAAAGCCCTTCAGCAGATAGAAGGCCATGATGCCGTCGGTATCCTTCTCCACGGTCTCTTCCTTGTACACTCCCGACTTGGTCACCCAGGAAAAGAAACCCGCTTCTTTGGTCTCCGGCAGGAGGTTCTTCAAGACCGCATCGCTGTAATGGACATTTCCCGAGAAGGCGATCTTTTTAATACGGACCTTGTCGTTTTCCTTGACTTTGAAATGGACGACCACGTCTCCTTTCCGGGGAGTCTCCAATTCGTACCGGACTTCAGCCAAAAAGTAGGCTTCCTCCCGGTATTTTTTTAGAATTTTATTTACGTTTTCTTTGACCGCATTCAGGTTCAAAACGGTCCGGGGTTTGAGGTCCACGACCTCCAGCAGGTCGCTGGTCTTGATATTTTTGTTTCCGGAAAACTTGATTTCCCGGATCACGGGTTTTTCTTCCACCACAAAAACGACGGCTTTTCCCCGGGCCCAGTCCCTCTTCTCCACCCGGATATTCTGAAAATATCCCATCTGGTGGAGCACCTTCAGGTCCCCCCGGATGATGGCCGGGGAATACACCTCTCCCTCACGGGTCTTGATCTGGGCACGGATGGCGCTCTCTTCAATGGCCTGATTCCCCTCGATCAGGACCTTGGCAATGGGCTCCTTCTTCAGGATCTTCAGGTTTACTTCCCGGCTCGCCTCACGGGCCAGAGACTCCAGGTCCTCCGGGGTCTTTCCCGCTTTGAAGGTGGAGGCCATCGCCTCTTTCTGGAAGACGTCGAGGACGCGGATATCCAGGCTGACGGAACCGTTGATCCGGGTAATCGAGCCCATGACTATGTAGTCCGCATCCACCTTTTTCCCGATCTCCCGGGCCAAGGATTCATCCACTTCGGCCTGTCCGGTCGCTTCCAGGGCCCCCCGGATCTTCTCCTCCTCCACCAGCACGATCTGTTCGTCCTTTTTCATTTCCGCGGAGAGGACGCCGGCCACCCGAGCCGGCCAATCCTTCATTATCTCCCGGTCCAGGGCATATAGCCGCAGAGGAAGAATCCCTACTCGCATGACCTCCTGGCCGCGCGCTTCTCCGGGTCCCAAGAGAATGCTCAGGAAGAAAACCAAAAAAAGTTTGGCCAAAACCGGTTTGTTCATAAAGGATGTATTTTCCCCCTACCCCTGGAGTCAGGATTCTTCTTGATCTTGCCTGGAAGTCTGGGAGTCCCATCGCTTCTCCCGCGGGGAACCCCGGATGCGAAAGTCAACTTTGCTCCTGCAGCCAGCCGTCCGCCAGCCTCACCCGGCGATTCATCCGGGCCGCCAGCATGGGATTATGAGTCACGATCACAATGGTGATTCCCTGTTCCCGGTTGATCCTCTCCAGGAGATGATGGACCTCTTCTCCGGTCTGGGTATCCAGGTTCCCCGTGGGTTCGTCGGCCAGGATGATTTTGGGCTGAACCATCAGCGCCCGGGCCACCGCCACTCTTTGCTGCTCGCCCCCGGAGAGCTGGCCGGGCTTGTGGTGCAACCGGTCGCCCAGGCCCAGCTGGGCGAGAATGGTTTCGGCTTCCTTCCCCGCCTTGCGGGCGCTCAGACCCTGAATCAATCCGGGCATCATGGTATTTTCCAGGGCGCTGAACTCCGGAAGAAGATGATGAAACTGGAAGACGAAACCCACGTGGCGGTTGCGCAGTTCGGCCAGTTCCGCATTGGTGCGGGAAAAAAGGTCCTCCCCCTGGAAAAAAACCTTCCCCTCGGTCGGGCGGTCGAGGGTCCCCAAAATATGGAGAAGGGTGCTCTTTCCCGCTCCGGAAGCCCCTTCGATGGCCAGCATCTCCCCGGAATGGATGGTCAGGTCGATGCCCTTCAGGACCTCGATGATTTTTCCGCTGGCGCCGAAGACGAAGGATTTTTTCAGTTTCTGGGCTTGAATCACGGGGGGGTTCCCCGCGGTATGGGACGGGTTCAGATCATTCCCTCCTTGGCCGGGCTGTTGCGGAAAACCCCCAGCATCCGCAGTTTGTTCTCCAGGCGGGTCTGCAGGGAATCTTCCAGGACTTTCAGGGTCTCCGGATGCCGGGCCACGATCCGGTCAAAGTTTTTCTTGTCCAGCCGAACCAGCTCGGCCGCCCGCAGGACTTTCACCGAGGCCGTCCGCGGCCTTCCGGTGATGAGGGAAATCTCCCCGAAATAGTCCCCCTCTTGGAGCGTTGCCAGGATGAGTTTCTCCTTCTTCGGGTCCGGGGTGAAGACCTCCACTTCCCCGCTCTTGATGATGTACAGGCAGTCGCCGGGGGCCCCTTCTTCGATGACCAAGGCCCCGGCAGGAAATTCTTCCAGGGTGACCTCTTCCAGGAGCTTCCGGCGCTCCTCGGGGGGGAAGGTCTGAAAGAGAGCGGAAGCGGCCAGGAGATTATCGAGGACCCGCTCTTTATAGAATTTGAAGAGGACCTTGGACACGGGGGGAAATTCCTGGATGACCCTCTGCAATTCTTCTTTGGTCATCTCCAGCACTTCCGTGTCCTCCAGGGCTTCCACCGTGGCCTGGCGTCGGGCATTGGCGAAGAAGGCGAACTCCCCGAAAAAATCCCCGCCCTTCAGCTCGTTGAGGACGATTCTTCCCTTGCCGGGTTGCTGCCGGCTGATGGCCACCTTTCCGTGGCTGATGATGTACAGGGAATTTCCCGGGTCTCCTTCCCGGCAGATGGCTTTCCCCCCGGCAAACCGCTTGGCCTGGATCTTCTCCATCACCCGGGATAGCTCCTCTTTTTTGAGGTCCGAAAAGAGGGGAATCGGCGGAAGCGGCCCGGGCGCGGCCGCTGCCGGCGGAGCTTTTTCCGCGTCCACAGTTCCCGGAATTTCTTCTGCCGGCTTTCCCCACTGGGCGTACAGCTCGGCGAGCTGGTGGTGAATCTTGGATTTTGTCGGGTCCAGGCGCAGGATGAGCTTATTGAGGGCAATGGCCTGGATCAGCATGCCGCTTTTGGCATATTCCTCGGCCACTGCATGGTAAGCCTCGATGGACTCGGTCCTCTTGCCCAGCTTCTCCAGGAGATCTCCGATCCGCACCCGGAGGCGAAGGTTCTTGGGGTCCTGGGCGACTTTTTGCTCCAGTTCCTTCAGTTCCTTCTCGTATTTGCCCCCGAACAGCAAGCTGTCCAAGAATCCGGCCATGGAACCCTCCTTGGCGGGGAAAAGACCGCCGGGCCTGGGGATAAAAAATAAACAATGAACCGCCCCGCCTTCCTCCTCATTCGTACCGAAGGGCCTCCGCCGGGTCCAGCCGGGAGGCCTGCCAGGAGGGGTACAGGGTGGCTAAGAAACTGATTCCCACCGCCGCCAGGGCGATGAGGAAAAAGTCTACCCCGTCCACTTTCACCGGAAGGTGGGAGATGTAATACACATCGCGGGGCAGGGAAATGAACTGGTAGGTGGCCAGGATGCTGCACAAAATGTATCCTCCGATCAGGCCGAGGACGGTCCCCACCACCCCGATGATCAGACCCTCCAGGATGAAGATCCTCGTGATGGACCGCGCCGTGGCCCCCATGGATTTCAGGATGGCGATATCCTTGTTCTTTTCCATGACCACCATGATGAGGGTGCTGACGATTCCGAAGGCCGCCACCAGTACGATGAGGACCAGAATGATGAACATGACCGTCCTTTCCAGCTTCAGGGCGGCGAAGAGGCTCCGGTTCATCTGCATCCAGTCCTTGGTCCAGAAGGGGAAGCCCAGTTCCTTCTGGATCTTCCGGGCGGTTTCCTTCACTCCGTAGATATCCCGGACCTTCACTTCCACGCCGGAAACCGCATCCTCCAGGCCCAGGAATTTCTGGGCGCTGTGCAGGGAGATGTAGGCCAGGGAGGTGTCGTATTCGTACATTCCCGTGTCAAAAAGGCCCTTCACCTTGAACTTTCTCATGGGGGGACCCATGCCCATGGGGGCCAGAGCTCCGGTGGGGGAAACCACCACCACCGTGTCGTCCATCATCACTCCCAGGTTCTGGGCCAGTTCCTTGCCGATGAAGATCCCCGGCTGGGCGGAGGAATCCTCTTTCTCCCCCAGGCTGTCCATGGTGCCTTTCTTCAAGGCGGTCTCGATATTGATGACTCCGCCGGCCGTGGCCGGGTCGATCCCCCGGAGGACGATTCCATGGGCGTTACTCTCCGAGGTGATCATGGACTGGGTGAAAATAAAAGGCGTCGCCGCCACCACCCCCTCGACTCCCTTGACCTTCCGTAGAACCTCCCGGTATTCCCGCATGGGAGCCCCGTGTTGGAGGATCACCAGGTGGGCATTGGTACCCAGGATCTTGGTTTTCAGATCGTCCTCGAACCCTCGCATGACCGACAGAACCACCACCAGGGCCATGACCCCCAGGCCGACCCCGCCCATGGACAGGAAGGTGATCACGGAAATAAAAATCTGCTTCCGTTTGGCCTTCAGGTAGCGCAGACTGATGAAAAGTTCGTAACGCATAATCAGCGTTCAGCTGTAGGGGCGGTTCGCGAACCGCCCCTACGCCTACTCCTTTTCCGGTCTCATCTGGGGGAAGAGAATGACATCGCGGATCGAGGGGGAATCGGTCAGCAGCATGACCAGGCGGTCGATGCCGATTCCTTCCCCGGCGGCGGGCGGCATCCCGTATTCCAGGGCCCGCACGTAATCCTCGTCCACCAACCCGGTTTCTTCGTCCCCCCGGGCTTTGGCTTTGGCCTGCTCCAGGAACCGGGACTTCTGGTCCTGAGGATCATTGAGTTCGGAGAAGGCGTTGGCAATTTCCCGGCCGAAGATGTATAGCTCAAACCGGTCCACGAACTCCGGCCTTTGATCGTTCCTCCGCGCCAGGGGAGAATCCTCGATCGGGTACTCGGTGACAAAGGTAGGCTGAAGGAGATGGGGCTCGGCGAGCTTTTCGAATAGATCCACCCAGATCCTTCCCCGCGGCTCGTTCCCCTTCAGATCCAGCCCCAGGTTCTTTCCGTAGGCCAGGAGCTTCTCCCGATCCTGCAGATCCTCCTCTTTCAATTCTCCGTAAGCGATCAGACCCTCCCGGATGCTGAGCCGTTTCCACGGGGGCTGGAAGTCGATGCGCGTCCCCTGATACTGCAGGGATATCTGCCCCTTGATCTCCTGGACCAGGGAGGAGAACATGCCCTCGGTCAGGTCCATCAAATCCCGGTACGTGGCGTAGGCCTGGTAGAATTCCAGCATGGTGAATTCGGGATTATGCTGGGTGGAGATCCCCTCGTTGCGGAAGTTCCGGTTGATCTCAAAGACCCTTTCCAGGCCCCCCACCACCAGCCTTTTAAGGTAGAGCTCCGGGGCCACCCGCAGGTACAGATCCATGTCCAGGGTGTGGTGATGGGTCTTGAAGGGACGGGCCGTGGCTCCCCCGGGGATGGGCTGCATCATGGGCGTCTCCACTTCGAGAAATCCCCGCTGGGTGAGAAAGCTCCGGAGGAAATCGACGGTCCGGCTCCGGACGGTAAAGATCTCCCGGCAATGGGGGTTCACGATGAGGTCCACATATCGCTGCCGGTACCGGGTTTCCAGATCGGTGAGGCCGTGCCACTTTTCCGGCAGGGGGCGGAAGGATTTGGCCAGAAGCTCCGCTTCCTCCACCATGACGGTGAGTTCGCCGGTGCGGGTGCGAAAGAGCCTCCCCCGGATGCCGACGATATCCCCGATATCCAGGCGGGAGAAGACCTGAAAACTCTTCGGGGTCATCTGGTCCCGCCGGAAATATCCCTGGATCCTCCCGGTCCGGTCCTGGATATGACCGAATGCCGCCTTCCCAAAATCGTTCAACCGGATCAGGCGGCCGGCCACGGAGAACCGCTCTTCCAGGCCTTTGAACTCCTCTTCGCTCTTATCCCCGTAGAGCCGGTTGATCTCCTCGACGGAATGGCTGAGCCGAAAGGTATTGGGATAGGGGGGAAATCCCTCGGCCTTTAAATCCTCCAACTTTTTCTTCCGCTGTAAAAAGAGCTCCTTCAGTTCCTCCACGTATCACTCGCCCTCAATAAAATTTTAGCCCCCCGGTCCGAAAAGCTGATCCAGATGGGCGGGCTATGCAGAATCTTGAATCAATTTTGAGAGTTCACCCCAAAATTTTATTAAAAATATCCCAATTCCCCCAAGGAGTCAATCACAAATGAACGCTTGCCCCCCTTCACTTTCCATAAATCAGATAAATGTCTATATCTTGGAGGCCTTGCCCGGCCCGGGGGCAAGGCCGTGCTTCTCGGCATGATGAGGCACGGATTCTTTCATCGGTCCGGGCGGAATCGGCCCCGTGGCGCGCAGATGTCCCTGCCCGTACCGCCTCCCTCTGCCGAAGGGAAGCGACCTTTCATCGGATCTTCGCCACCCGCCGATCCTGCCTTCCAACCACGGCCTTGTCCCCGGGCCACAAGAAAAGGCATCTCCAAAGTGAAGGTGGGCAAGTAAATGAACGTCGCCACCCCCAGTTTTTAAAAACCAGGCCTGGGCCGGGAAGGCTCCTGGATGGGAGAGGGTCTGACCCGTGGGGTTCAGGCTGGAGGAAAAGCAAATGAGGCGGTCCGCGAACCGCCCCGGCATCATTCTAAGGGAAGGAAGATCTTGGGTTGGGGAAAAGGTTAGGCTTTCATGAAATCATGCCGGGTGAAGAGAGATTCGATCTCATACCCGTAACTCTTCAGATTTTCCCTGCCGCCCTCATCCCGGTCCACGATGGCCAGGACACGGATCACTTGTAATCCTTCTTCTCTGGCCCTCTCGATGGCCTTGATCGTGCTTCCTCCGGTGGTGACCACGTCTTCCACGATGGCCACTCCGGTTCCCTCGGGAAGGTTCTGGATCCCCTCAATCCACAGGCCACGGCCGTGTTTTTTGGCCTCTTTGCGGATGAGGAAGGCGGGGATGGGCTTTCCCTCCAGGTAGCTGACGAGGGAGACCGCGGTGGCCATGGGATCGGCTCCCAGGGTCATGCCCCCCACTCCCCGGACTTTGTCCAGCGAGCTCTTGAGTTTCTCGAAAAAGAGCTTCCCCACCAGGTAGGCCCCCTCGGGGTGAAGGGTCACCGGACGGCAGTCGATGTAAAAATCGCTTTCCTTGCCCGAGGTCAGAAGGAATTTGCCCTTCTTAAACCCTTTCTCTTGGAGAAGCAGAAAAAGCTTTTCCCGAAGATCCATGATCCCTCCTTAAAAAAAGGTACGAGGTTCGAGGTCCGAGGAACGAGGCGAAGGACCCATCACGATTTCCTTTTTGGTTTTCCTCTTTCCTCGAGCCTCGATCCCCGGACCTTTTCCTTAGTTCCGGTGCCGGTTTTTTCCAAAGACCCTTTCGAAGATTTGATCTACGTGCCTCAGCGAATGGGACAGATCCAGGCACTCCCGTATCTCCTTTGGTTTCAAATGTCGGAGGATGGCCCGGTCCTTGAGGAGAATACGCTGGAAATCCTTCTTTCCCTCCATGACCCGGAAGGCCGCTTTCTGCACCAGGGCATAAGCTTCTTCCCGGGTCAGGCCTTTCTGCACCAGTTTCAGCAGGACCCCTTCGGAATAGATCATTCCCCGGGTCTTGGCCAGGTTGGCTTTCATGTTTTCCGGATAGACCACCAGCTGATCCATCATCCGGGTCATCCGGTCGAGCATGTAATCCAGGAGAATCGTGCTATCCGGGCCGATCACCCGCTCCACGGAGGAGTGGCTGATGTCCCGCTCGTGCCAGAGGGCCACATTCTCCAGGGAAGCCCAGGCATTTCCCCGGAGAACCCGGGAGAGGCCGGCCAGGTTTTCCGAGCCGATGGGATTCCGCTTGTGGGGCATGGCCGAAGAACCCTTCTGCCCCCTGGTAAAGGGCTCTTCGGCCTCCGAGACCTCGGTTCGCTGGAGGTGGCGAATCTCCACGGCAATCTTTTCCAGGGAAGTCCCGATGATCGCCAGGGTGGTGAAGAACTCCGCGTGGCGATCGCGCTGGATAATCTGATTGCTGATGGGGGCGGGTTTGAGACCGCACTTTTTGCAGACGTAGGCTTCCACCCCGGGAGGCAGATGGGCAAAGGTTCCCACGGCTCCGGAGATCTTCCCGTACGCCACGCGCTCTTTGGCTCTCCGCAACCGCTCCAGGTTTCTCTCCATCTCCGCATACCACAGGGCCAGTTTGAGGCCGAAGGTCGTCGGCTCCGCGTGCATTCCGTGGGTCCGTCCGACGATCGGGGTATACCGGTGCTCGAAGGCCCTTTTCTTCAGGACCCCGAGAAAAGCCCGCAGGTCTTCTCCGAGAATCGCCGCCGCTTCCGCCAGCTGCATGGCCAAGGAAGTATCCAGGACGTCCGAAGAAGTCATGCCCAGATGGAGGTAGCGGGCCGCGGGCCCCACCCTCTCTCCCACCGTAGTGAGAAAAGCAATGACGTCGTGCTTGACGATCTTTTCCACTTCTTCGATCCGGGCTACGTCGAACCCGGCTCTTTTTTGGATTTCCTTCAGCGCTCCCGGGGGGACCAGACCCAATTTCACCATTGCTTCGCAGGCCGAAATTTCAACCTGCAGCCATTTGCGGAAGCGGTTCTCCGCCTCCCAAACATCCGCCATTTTTTTCCGGGTATATCGGGAAATCATTTCTCGCCTCGCTTGTTTTTCGGAAAAGGTAACAGCTTCCCCGGTCAAAGTCAAGGCGTTGAAAAGGCTTGCCCCCCTTCACTTTCCAGAAATCAGATAAATTTCGATTGCTTGGAGGCCGTACCCGGCCCGGGGGCAAGGCCGTGGTTCTCGGCATGATAAGGCACAGATTCTTTCATCGGTCCGGGCGGAAACGGCCCTGGGGTGCGCAGATTCCCCTGCCTGTACCGCCTCCCTCTGAGGAAGGGAAGCGATCTTTCATCGGATCTTTGCCACCCGCCGATCCTGCCTTCAAACCACGGTCTTGCCCCCGGGCCACAAGAATAGGCATCTCCAAAGTGAAGGGAGGCAAGGTTGAAAAGGTGTAGAAAAGGGAGAAGAGGGAGCGCGGCAATCGAGGAGCTTCATGCCCCAAACACGCCGCGAGGACAGGGAAAGGGGAGAATTTTTTCTACTCACCCTGCAAATTGCGGGGGCAGGGATGGTTCCGCCCGCCTGTCTTGGGATGCAAAACCATACCAGGAACAAAAAAATTAACGATTAACCGCAGAGAGCGCAGAGGGCGCAGAGAATTAAAAAGAAAGGAATAATGGAATAGTGGAACAATGGAATAATGGAATAATGGATGAAAAACGTTTTTTTATTTTGCTATTCGATTGGATCATTATTCCATCATTCCAGCATTCCAATCTGTTTGCCCTGCGGTCTCGGCGTGCTCTGCGGTTGCTATTCTTTTCTTCATCTCCGGGGGTTCAGACAAAGAAAGATTCTTATAATCTCCTGAACAATAAAAAAAGAGAGAAAATTCAATGAAATTCCTTGACGAAAAAATTTTTCTCCAGTACTTTTTAACTTTGAAAAATGAACGAATTTTTTCGGGGGGAAAAAGAACTGGCAAGTCCGACAGCGCGGGCCCATCCCCTGCCAGGAGAAAAAACCAGAGGAGCCTTTTGAGAAAATGAGCGCAAGATTCACCACCGTCCCTTTGAATTTCGGCGGTCTTCCCCGCGCCCAATGCCGCTGGGAGAACTCCCGGGTGGTTTTCCTCCCGGTTCCCTACGACCTCACCAGCACCTATCTTGCCGGTTCCCGCCGGGGCCCGCTGGCCATCCTGGAAGCTTCCACCCACATGGAGCTCTATGACGAAGAGCTGGATCAGGAAACCTACCGGGTGGGTTTCCACACCCTGGACCCCCTGGAGGCGGTGGCCGCCGGCCCCGAAGAAATGATCGGGCTGGTGGAGGAGTATACCCGGCGGGTGTTGCGCGGGAGGAAATTCCCCGTCCTCCTGGGAGGGGAGCATTCGATCACCCTGGGACCGGCCCGAGCGCTGAAAAAGAAATATCCCCGGATTTCCTTTCTCCAACTGGACGCCCACGCGGACCTGCGGGAGTCCTATGAAGGGACTTCCTTCAGCCACGCCTGCATCGGCCGCAGGCTGGTTGAGGTCGGCCCCCTGGTCCAGGTGGGAATTCGAAGTCTCACCCGGGAGGAGAGCCTTTACCTTCAGAAGGGAGAGGTGAAAACCTTCTTCTGGCATCGTCTGGCGGAAACGCCGAACTGGGAGGAAGAGGTCCTCCGGTCCCTTTCCCCCGAAGTCTACGTCACCATCGATCTGGACGTCCTCGACCCGGCCATCATGCCCGCCACGGGCACGCCCGAGCCCGGAGGCTTGAACTGGAGGACGCTGACCCATCTCTTGGGCCGGGTGGCCGGGAATAAAAAGGTGGTGGGATTCGATGTGGTCGAACTCACTCCCATCCCGGGCCTGATCGCTCCCGACTTCCTGGCGGCCAAATTGATCTACCGCTTTCTGGGGGAAATCTTCGCTCCGCTGCTTCGCCCGAAAAAAAATTCTCTCGCCGCAAAGGAGAAATGAATTGGAATCTTTGGTCCCTCGAAGGCTTTTCTTTACCAAAGGCGTGGGCGTGCACAAGGAGGAACTCCGCTCTTTCGAGTTGTCCCTGCGGGACGCGGGGATCGAGAAGTGCAACCTCGTCCACGTATCGAGCATCCTGCCCCCCCGCTGCAAGATCATATCCCGCACCCAGGGGCTGAAGGAATTGACCCCCGGAGGGATCACCTTCTGCGTCCTCGCCAGATGCAGCACCAACGAGCCCCGGCGCCTGATCGCCGCCTCCATCGGCTGCGCCATTCCCTCGGACCGGAACCTGTACGGCTACTTGAGCGAGCACCACGGACACGGGCAGACCGAAAAGGAGGCCGGGGATTACGCCGAGGATCTGGCCGCCGCCATGCTGGCTTCCACCCTGGGAATCGAGTTCGAAGAGGACAAAAGCTGGGACGAGCGGAAAGAGATCTACCGCATCAGCGATAAGATCGTGCGGACCACCAACATTACCCAGTCCAGCATCGTGAAGAGCGGCTGGGCCACCGTGGTGGCCGCCGCCGTCTTCCTTTTTTAGCCCGGCCCGGAGGAAAGGCAGGAGCTTAATGAAAATAGGGTTCTGTTACAATCTGAAAAAGCCCGCCGACGAATCCACCCCGGGGGACCTGTACGCCGAGTGGGACGATGAGGAGACCATCGGGGCCGTCCATTCCGCCCTGGCCCGCAAGCATGAAGTGATTCCCATCGAGGGCGACGAAGGGGCTTTTGAGAACTTCAGGAAATACCGCCCGGACATCGTCTTCAACATGGCCGAGGGGATGTACGGGACGAGCCGGGAGTCCCAGATCCCGGCCATGCTGGAGATGCTCCGCATCCCCTATACCGGCTCCGACCCGCTCACCCTGGCGGTCTGCCTGGACAAGGCCGCGGCCAAAGTCACCCTCAGTTATTACCGGGTGCCCAATGCCCCGTTCGTCGTCGTCTCGGATCCCCGGGAAAAACCCCGCTTTCCCTCCTTCCCCCTCATCGTCAAACCCCTGCGGGAAGGCTCCAGCAAGGGAATTCAGAACAGCTCCCTCGTCCGGAACTCCCGGCAGCTGAAGGAAGAGATTCACCGCGTCCTCACCGAATACCACCAGCCTGCCCTGGTGGAGAAGTTCCTTCCCGGGCGGGAGTTCACCGTGGCCCTTCTGGGGAACGGGAAGGACCTGGAAGTCCTGCCCCTCGTGGAAATCAGGTTCGAGGAACTGCCGGATCACATCAACCCCATCTATTCCTACGAGGCCAAATGGATCTGGGACACGGTGGAAAACCCCCTGGAGATCTTCATCTGCCCGGCGAAGGTTTCCGCTTCCCTGAAGAATAAAATACGGAACGTCTGCCGCGCCGCGTATACTGTCCTCGGCGTGCGGGACTGGTGTCGAATCGACGTCCGCCTCGACGACGCCGGAGAGCCCCACATTCTGGAACTGAACCCTTTGCCCGGGATTCTCCCCAACCCGGATGCCAATTCCTGTTTTCCCAAGGCCGCCCGCACCGCCGGGATAACTTACGACGAGCTTGTCACCCGGGTCCTGGATACCGCCTGCCGGAGGGTCGGATTGAAACCATGAGCGCCAGATCGATCCTGATTCTCTACAGCCTTCCCCACCCGTTTCTGCCCGACGGTTCGGTGGATGTGTTCGGCCCCAACTCGGTGCTGAACCGCCTCCAGGCGGTGAAGGAAGCGCTGGTCTCCCTGGGCTACAGCGTGAAGGCCATGGAGATGAAAGAGGATTTATCTCCCCTGGTGGGCAGGATCCTTCGGTCCGGAGCGGAGCTCATTTTCAATCTCTGTGAAGAATTCCGCGGCCAGAGCCGGCTGGAGATGAATGTGGCCGCCCTTTTGGAGCTCTTGAACATTCCCTTCAGCGGGTCTTCCTCCCTGGTTTTGGGTCTTTCCCAGGATAAGGGAAAGACCAAGTCCATCCTGGCTCATTACCGCGTGCCTACTCCCGCCTACGCGGTGTGGTCCCCGGAAGAACCCCCTTCGACCGCCCATCTCCAGTTTCCTTTGATCGTCAAACCTCTTAAGGAAGACGCCAGCCTGGGAATCGACAACGACGCTCTGGTGAAGGATTCGGCCTCCCTTCTCCGGCAAGTCGAGAAGATTCACCGGCTCCATCATCAGCCGGCGCTGGTGGAGGAATACATCGAAGGACGGGAATTGAACGTATCCATTCTGGGGAACGAAGTTCCCCAGATCCTGCCCATCTCGGAGATTGACTTTTCCACTTTGCCCCCGCACCTGCCCAGGATCTGCGGATATGAGGCCAAGTGGGTGGAGAGCACCCCGGAATTCAGCCATACCGTTCCCCTCTGTCCGGCTCCCCTGCCTCCCAAACTGGAAAAGCGGGTCCGGGAAGTCGCTCTCCGTTCCTATCGGCTCATGGATTGCCGCGACTATGGCCGGGTGGACATCCGGCTAAGTCCGGACGGGATTCCCTATGTTCTGGAAATAAACGCCAACCCGGACATCTCTCCGGATGCGGGCATGCCCCGCTCAGCCGGCGCCGCCGGATTGGCCTACCCGCAATTGATCGGCCGCATCGCTGAGCTGGCCTTCTCCCGGAGCCAGCCCTCCAGGGGTTCCGCCGAGAGAGAACCCCATGAATGAAGAAGAGGGGAAACCCAAGGCCGACCTGAACTGGGACGACGAGGGGGTCCTTCCCGCGGTCCTGTCCCCGGACACGGAATTCGTCTTCCGGCGGATGACCGAAGAGACCCTGAAGGCCGCCGCGGCAGCGAATTCTTCCCGCGTCCTGGATGTGGGCTGCGGCCGGGCGATCGATGCCGCGGCCCTGGCGAAGAAGGGAGGCCTCCTCTTCGCCTGTGAACCCTCCCGGATCATGCTGCGAAAGGCCAGAGAGGGCCTGCGGAAATCCGGGGAAATTGTCCGACTGGTGAGCAGCCTGGCCGAGACCCTCCCCTTTGCCGGTCAATCGTTTCACCGGGTCGTCTGCAAAGGGGCCATCGACCACTTCTTCAGCCCGGAGCGGGCGGTGGGCGAGATGGGCCGGGTGGCCTGCTTGGGGGGGAAAGTGGTTATTTCCGTGGCCAATTTCGAGAGCCTGAGCTGTTTTCTCTCGCGGAACCTCAACCGGTTCGTGCGGCGTATCTGGAAGCGGGACCTCCCCTCTCCCCATATCTGGGAAATCCCCAAGGACCACACCCATAAATTTGACTACCCCTCCACCCTGGGTCTGGCCGGAAAATACCTGCAGGTCGAATTCATCCGGGGAGTTTCCCTGCTCTGGGGGTTTCCCCGGTGGTCGAATTTTTTGCGACGCCTCCCCCGGCCCATGGCCTTGATTCTTTTGCGCTCTCTGGATAAAATCGCCAACTGGCACCCCGATTGGAGCGACGTGCTCATCCTTGTGGGCCGGCCGCACAATCACCTTCCGGGAAAGGAAAGGAGTTTTTGAAATGGCGGATACCTCACGTGTTTGGGGCGGGATCCTCTGCGCGGCCATCGTCATCGTGGCCTTGATCTTTCTCTGGGGAATAGCGGTTCAGAGTTATTGGGCTTTGGCCCTTCCGGTAATAGCCGGATTCCTGGGGGTTCTGGCCATGGGCTTCTGGATCGGCTGGACGATCCTGACCATCAAGACCGCCCCTCCCGCAGCCGAGCCTTCCTCTGCGACCTCCGGCGAGGGGGCGAAACCGTCTTCCCCGGACTCTTCCGCCGAAGAAAAGAAATCGGCTTAGGGCCCTGGTCTGATCCTTCGGGTTAGGGTTCGGGCAATTCCGGCGCGGGCTCGGCGGGGGTGAGCGGACCGCGGCGGGGGCATCCCCCCGGACGGCAGCGGCTATTCAGCAGAGGCAAAGGATGAACATCTGCCTTCTCTCTTATCGCGGGAACCCCTATTGCGGCGGGCAGGGGGTTTATCTCTACTTTCTATCGCGGGAGCTGGCCAAACTCGGGCATACCCTGACCCTTCTGGTCGGCCCGCCCGATCCCTGGCCTATGCCCTGGGCCCGCACCATCCGGGTGGAGAGCCTGAATCTCTGGGGGGTACGCCGCAATTTTTTACCCTCCTCCGATCCCTGGCGCATTTTTCGCCCCCTGAATTTCTTCGAGTTCGCGGCCACCCGCCTGGGATTCTTTCCGGAGATGTTCATCTTCAGCGTCCGGGCCCTCCGGATGCTGGGGGAGATTTTCCCCCGGCAGAAATTCGATGTGTTTCACGACGTCCAGTCCCTGGGGTACGGGCTCCTGCTGGTCAAGCAGTTCCGCCGTCCCTTGATCACCATGGTGCACCACCCGCTGACCATCGATTTTTACCACAGCCTGGAGCGGGACCAAAACTTCAAGGAAAAATATTATACCGTCGTCTTTTACCCCCTTGGCATGCAGGGGAGGGTCATCCGGCGCTGCGATCGGGTCCTGACTTCTTCCCGGGAAACGGCCCGGGAGATCGAGCGGGCCTTCGGGGTCCCCGCGGACCGGATCCGCAACGTGGCCAACGGGCTGGATACGGATTTTTTCCAACCCGGGAACGGAACCCCGAGAAAAGTCAATCGACTCCTCTTCGTGGGTAACACGGACGATCCCAAAAAGGGGATTCTCTACCTGCTGCGTGCCATGACGTATCTCCCGGAGAAAATCACCCTGCGAATTGTGGACGACGGGGCTCCGGTCAAATCCTTTGCCCCGGACCTCGTGAAGAAGCTGGGGCTGGGCCGGAGAGTGGCTTTCACCGGAAAACTCTCCGCCGAAGCCCTCCGGGAAGAATATCGGTCGGCCCAGGTGACCGTCGTTCCCTCCCTTTATGAAGGTTTCGGGCTCCCCGCGGCCGAAGCCATGGCCTGCGGAACCCCGGTCGTAGCCACCACGGCCGGAGCCCTTCCGGAGGTGGTGGGCGAAGAGGGGACGGGAATCCTCGTCCCGCCGAGGGACGCCAGGGCTCTGGCTCAGGGGGTCGAGCAGGCCCTGGAGGACGAGGGGCGAAGGGAGAAGATGGGAAAAGCCGGGCGGGAACGGGTGGAAAGCCTCTTTTCCTGGAGGAGGGTGGCGGAACGGACGGTAAAAGTCTATGAGGAGCTCATTCCCTGAGCAGAGAGAAGGCTAAGGGCGAGGTTAAGGTTGAGGTTAAGGTTGAGGTTAAGATAAAAAGACCTTAGCCTTAACCTTGACCTCAGCCTTAACCTCAACCTTTCTCTGCTCCTTCGGAGGATTCTTTGAAGATTGGTTTGCTGAGTTATCGGGGAAACCCCTACTGCGGGGGACAGGGCATTTATCTGACCTACCTGGCCAACGAACTGGTCAAGCTGGGCCATGAAGTACACGTCCTCGTGGGACCTCCCTTTCCTCTTTTCCTGGAGGGATCGGTCGTCCACTCCATCGAGAACCACAATTACTTCGGCAAGAAAACCGATTTTCTCCCCCCGGGCAATCCCTTTGCCATCTTCTCTCCCCTGAATTTTTATGAATTCGTTTCTTCCCGCTTCGGGGTCTTCCCGGAGATCAAAGCCTTCAGTTTCCGGGCTTTCTTCAAACTGCGGGAGTTGATGAAGGAACACCGCTTCGACGTCCTTCACGACAACCAGTGTCTGGGTTACGGCCAGATTCTGTGGAAGACCCTGGGCGTCCCGGTACTGGCCACCATTCATCACCCCCTCTCCATCGACCGGGCGACCTGGTTCGAGAATCCCTCCGGCCTTAAGCAGAAAGTGAAGCGAATCCTCTACTACCCTCTGGTCATGCAGAAAATTGTCAGCAACCGGATGGATCGGATCGTCACCGTTTCCCGGGATTCAGCCAAAGCCATCACCGAAGCCTTCGGCGTTCCCCCGGAAAAGATCCGGGTGGTCTATAACGGGCTGGACAGTCACGAATTTGCCCCCCTGCCCGGGTGGCCCAAGAAACCGAACAGCCTGATCTTTGTGGGCAACTCGGAAGACCGAAAAAAGGGACTCCTCTACCTTCTCCAGTCTCTGGCCTATCTCCCGGAAGAGGTCACCCTGACCATCGTGGACGGCGGAGCCCCCCAGCGGGCTTTCGGCCCCCTGCTTACCGAGAAATACCGGATTGCCCACCGGGTCCATTTTACCGGGAAGATCGACCCCGGAGACCTCATCCGGCACTACAACAGCGCCGAAGTCGCCGTCGTCCCCTCACTCTACGAAGGCTTTGGGTTCCCCGCCGCCGAAGCCATGGCCTGTGAACTTCCGGTGGTGGCCTGCACTGCGGGAGCACTGCCGGAGGTGGTGGGGGATGACGGCGCCGGGGTTCTCGTCCCTCCGCGCGATGCCAGGGCCCTGGCCGGCGCCATTCTACGCCTCCTGAAGGACCCCGAACTCCGCCGGAAGATGGGCAAAACCGCCCGCGAGCGGGTGCTGAAACTCTTTACCTGGGAAAATGCCGCCCGGCAGATGGTGGAGGTGTACCAAGAGGCCATCGATGCTCACCGTTAGCTTTCGCACCCTGCCCCTGGAAAAAGGAGACCTCGTCCTGGACGCCGGCTGCGGGGAGGGCCGTCACACCTTTGAGTGTTACCGCCATGACTGCCGCATCCTGGGAATGGACCTGAGTCATCACAGCCTGCTGAAGGCGAAATATGTCCTGGGGCAGATGAACAAAAGGAAGGAAGCCAAAGGAAGAGTGCTTCTCCTGCGCGGGGACGCGCTCCGTTTCCCCTTCGCCGATGGAACGTTTGACAAGATTGTCTGCGCGGAGGTCATCGAACACGTGGACGACGACCGCAAAGGGGTAGCTGCGCTGGCCCGCATTCTGACCGAGGGTGGAAAGATCGCCATCACCGTCCCCACCCGCATGACCGAGCACGTCTATGACTGGCTCTCCAAGGAATATTTCCGAACCCCGGGGGGGCACGTGCGCAAGGTGATCCCCCGTATCCTAGCCGGGTACATGGAAGAAAACCACCTGTGCGTCTACGCCGTGGGCTTCGCCCATGCCTTCCACTCGCCCTACTGGATGCTCCGCTGCATTTTCGGACTCCACCAAGAAAGCGCCAGAATCCCCGCCTTCTACAGGAAAGTCCTTACCTATTCCCTTTTCTCCAGGCCTCTGCGCCTCCTGGAAAAATTCTGCAACTACTTCTTCCCCAAGTCCATCATCCTGTACGCTCAGAAAGGGAATCAGAAAGAATAAGGCTAAGGTCGAGGCTGAAGTCGAGGCTAAGGTCGAGGCTGAGGTTAAGGTTATTCTTTGTCCTTAGCCTTAACCTTAGCCTTAGCCTTAGCCTTGACCTTAGCCTTGACCTTTAGCCCGTCTTCAGCCAGGGGCACACGGCCTGAATGGCGGGCAAATTCCTCAAGGGCAGGAAAGTCTTTTCGCTGGAAGGAAGGTTGAGCCTGCTGGGGGTTCCCATCTCTTCTCCCCCTTCGGCCGCGGGGGTGACGGTGGAGATCTGGAGCCGCTCCGAGAAAGATAATCCATTTTCCATCCGGATCAGCCCCTCGGCGGACAGATCTTCCAGGAAAGAATGGAAGATCTCTTTGGCCATGGCATCCAGGCCTTTGACCCGGCCGGTGCTGCGCAACGGGCTGTGTTTGTGGTCCATCTCGCCCAGGAAAACCTGAATGACATGGTTGAGATCGCTGCTGTTGGGCCTCAAATTTACCTTGTTCAGGGCCAGGGAGGTGAGGATCTTCATCTCGATCCCAAAGTTCTGCTTGAAAGGAACGGAGAGCCAGAATTTCAACGTTCCGGCGATTTCCCCGGAGAGGAAGTAAAGGAGGCTTTTCAAAGGGTTGAGCGCCGGGTGGTCGAAAACCGAGATAAAGGGAGTGATGAACGCATTGAGTCTTCCCCCCCAGGGACGGTGGTAGACGATCTTCGCCACCTCGATCCTCTTGAACCAGAGAACGGCGCCCACCGGATCGATGACCCACCGGGGGTTGAAATAGCCCTCCTTGATGTCCGCGTCGATGAACTGAATGATGGCCCGGGGGTGGTTCAACCCTCGGTCGGCTACGAGGTGGTAGAGCAACCCCCGCATGGAGAGTCCCTTTCCCGATTCGTCCCGGCGGGCATCGTTCATCCCGTTCCGGTGGGCGTAGAACACTTGGGCCCCGTATTTCTTGGCCATGAGGGGGATATCGTCGTGCTCGCTTCCCCCGAAAGCGATCCAGACTTCGTCGATGATCCTTCCCAGGAGAGGTTGAAGGATTTGAATCTCCCGTTCCAATGTCAGGAGCTCTTCATCTCCCCGGGCCGGGAAGACCACCAGGACCGGAACGTTCTCTTCTTTTTTGATCTCTTCAATTTTTTCCCGGTCCATGGAATGCATGAGCATAAGGGAAAGAGGAGGAAGATTTATCCATCTCCCCGCTTTTTCCGGGTCGACGGCCTCCATGGCCTCGATGCGCGGGGGGGGCAGCGGCTCTTCTTCTTTCCTCTCCTTTGAATCCTCGGGCCAGGGGATGACTTTTTTGATCTGCGCCGATTTCATGGGTCCTCAACAATTTAGTAATCAGCTCATAGCTCGTAGCGCATAGCTAAAAACCGCTTTTTTGCTTTTGCTATCAGCTATGAGCTATCAGCCATTTTCCCCCCATAGTTCCCTGAGCTTATCCCGGCTGAACAGCAGGTACCTT